>Ga0308415_1000715_pt1 | contig 14658 bp, 17 predicted proteins | sample HotsprSampleOS55_FD_203465 | JGI IMG/M metagenome (GOLD analysis project Ga0308415, IMG submission 203465) | Hot spring phototrophic mat microbial communities from Octopus Spring, Yellowstone National Park, Wyoming, United States - 20090730_OS55 ... | reverse complement strand
ACATCGTGCGCCGCTACGACATCGACGGCATCCACTTCGACTACATCCGCTACACGGGTGAGCGGTGGGGCTATAATCCTGTGAGTGTGGCGCGGTTCAATCGCCGCTACGGGCGCACGGGCAAGCCTGACCCGACCGACCCGCTCTGGAAGCAGTGGCGACGCGACCAAGTGTCGGCAGTGGTGCGCAAAATCTACGCGCAGGCGACCGCGCTCAAGCCCCGCCTGGTGGTTAGCGGCGCGCTCATCACTTGGGGCGACGGACCCCAGACCAGCGACGACTGGGTGAACCGCTCCGCCTACCGCGCCGTGTTCCAAGATTGGCAGGGCTGGCTCAAAGAGGGCATCCTCGATATGGCGATTCCGATGGTCTACTATGACGAGTCGAACCCGTCGTGGGCGGCGTTTTTCCGCAACTGGGCGACTTTTTTGAAAGACCATCAGCACGGGCGCATCGGCGTTGTGGGGATCGGCAACTACCTCAACAGCGTCGAGAACACGCTCAAGCAGGTGGAGTTTGCGCGTGCGCCGTCGCCTGCGGGCAACCGCGCGTATGGGGTGAACTTTTTCTCGTATGCGGCGACTTCGGGCGTCGGCACGGAAGAAGGTTCACGCCGCTACGAGGAGGTGTTCTATCGCGCGCTGGGCGACTACTTCGGCGAGTGGGTTCCCACGCCGCCGATGGCGTGGAAAATTGCGCCGACGGCGGGGCATCTGATGGGCACAGTGCTGGATGCCCGCACGCTAACGCCCGTGGACGGCGCGACGGTGGAGGTCTACCGTGAGGGGTCGCTCGTGCGCACGCTCACAACGGACGGCAACGGCTTCTTCGCGGCGGTGCATCTGCCTTCGGGCGTCTACGCGCTGATTGCCCGCGCGGAGGGGCTGCCTGCGCGGTCGCTCGGCGCAGTGTGGGTCGCCGCGGGGATGGGCGTGAACCTGCCCGTATTGTTGGGCGAGGCGGAGGCGCACATCGTGCGGCGCATCGAAAGCCTTGCCGCCCTGCCCGACGGGACGCCCGTGCTGCTACTGAACAAAGTCGTCGCGGCGGACTGGCTGCAGACGGACGCGCCCCTCCAGATTCGCGACGCGCTCGGCGAGGCAACGGTTGCAGTTAAAGTGGGCGCGCCTGCGCTGCCCCTGCTGCAGGGCGACCGCGTGGCGGTGCTGGGCACGCTTCGTAAGGGGGCAGACGGCGCGGTAGTCATCGAGCAGGCGCGCGTTCACTGGCTCGGCGTGCTTTGACAGGGCGCGAGAATCTTGGTCGCCGACGCTGCCCCACCGCCTGACCCTAACAGCCCCCAGCGATAACTGACATCGATGGAGAGTTTACGGCTGGCGGTTTTATCGAACAGCAGGACAATCTCAGGAGTCGCCTTGCGCGGCAATCGGCGGATGGTGATGGGCGAGGCGGGCGCTTTGGGCGGCTTGCCGTCCAGCGCGACTTCTATCCGCATCTCGCGCAGCGCGGTTAGCCCCGTGTTGTAGAGTTTGAGGCGCACCTCCTGCTCGCCCGATGGCAACGGCGTGATGCAGCCTTCGATGATTAGGTCACCCGCGTTCAATATCAAGCGTTCGGGTGGGACGGCGGGCGCGTTCGCGCGGGCCAGCACGCCTGCGCCTGCCTGACGCGCCGCCAGCAACGAGGCGGCAAACAGCACGATAATCACCAGAAACGCGACCCATAGCGCCAGAGTCGTTCGCATTGCTTCACCCCTGCATCTCCGCCCGCAGCACTTCGGGCTTGATAATCCCGATATACGGTAGGCTCCGATACTGCTGCCGCCAGTCCAGCCCGTAGCCGACCAGAAACTCGTCGGGCGCGTCGAAGCCCTTGTAGGCGATGGGGATGTCAATCAGGCGTCGGTACGGGCGGTCTAAAAACACGCACACCTTCAGGCTGGCAGGCTTGCGCCGCTCCAGGTTTTTGTAGATGTACGAAAGCGTTAGCCCCGTGTCCAAAATATCTTCCACGATAATCACATGGCGTCCTGCGATGGGTTCGTCGAGGTCTTTGGTGATGCGCACTTCGCCCGATTGGGACTGCGGCCCGTAGCTGGTGATGGCGAGGAAGTCCAGCGTGTGGGGGATGGTCATCGCACGGGCGAGGTCAGTCAGGAAAAACAGCCCGCCCTTCATGACCGTGACCAGGTGGGGGTTCAGCCCCGCGTAGTCGCGGTCAATCTGTCGCGCAATCTGCCGTACCTTGCGTTTGATTTTGCGCTCGTCGAGCCACACGCGCTGGATAATCGGCGGCAGCGTCGGCTCTGGCAGCGTAACCGTCTGCACGGCTTATAGTGTACCTAATCGGCTCACTCTTCGAACAGGTCGCCGACGCGCGCGGCGAACTCAGGCAGCAGCGACGCGCCGTATAGGGTGTCGTCTTCGTTCAGCACCTCCACCGTGAGGTCGGCGCGGTAGCGATGCACCTGCTTGCGGTCGGGGAACAGCAGCCACACCTCCTGCGCGCCCGATTCGAAGTATTCCGCCATCTTCGCCAGCAGGTCGCTCAGCCGCTCGCTGGGGGAGACGACTTCAACGGCGAGGTCGGGCGCGCCATCCACAAACCCCTCAGGCGCCTTGCCATCAGGCAGGCGGTCGGTGCGCATCACCGACACATCGGGCGAACGGATGTTGCCCTGCGCCATGCGGAAGCCTGTGCAGGAAGCAAACATAGTTGTCCCGCTCGGACGCGCCGCATAGAGTCGCGCACCCATCTCCACGCTGATTCGGCTGTGTCGCGCCCCTGTCGGCACTTCGACAAGCCTCCCGTTCACCAGTTCGTATTTGCGTCCGTCGTCGGGCAGGCAAAGCAGGTCTGCCTCCGTCCAGCGGCGTTTGCGCTTCGGCTGTGTGCGCCTCTTCAGGGCTGGCATCGCGTATCACCCACGGTAAGGATACCCCGCGTACAAAAAAAAGAGGCTCGGTATGCGAGCCTCTGGCAGAGATGCTCTCTGGTGTGTCTTGTTTGTTTCAATCCTCACCCGCCTTGGATAGCGGGTGCACCAGATGCATAGGACGACCCTTGCAGAGTCTATGGACGGCGCATCTCTGCCTGGGTTCCGAGCGTTTTCAATAATCTTCGGGCATTTCGCCGCGTCGTCCGCCCATCCCGCCGCCTGCGGGCGCTGCGGGTCCGCCCATCGGCGCGGTGGGCGGCGGGGCGGCTCCGAAACCGCCTGTCGGTCCACCCATCATCGGCGCGCCGCCCATACCCGCTGCGCCGACCGCCGCCGACAGCGGGTCTTCGATCTTGCGCGCCAAGCCGTTCAAATCGGGCATCTGCGGCGCGGGCAGTGGCTGCGGCATCATATTGTTGCTAAGCACCACCAGCACGATGAGCATCACCACGCCCAGCGCAATCACGCCTATCCCTATCGGATCGACACCCTTCTGCATGCGTTCGCCTCCGAGATGTATTGTACCTGACGCACAGTTCGTGCCCCGCCGCCGAACTCCTGCAGGAGTCGGCGTCGCAAAGGCGAATTCATCGGTGATGCACGCGCAACGAGAGACCGTCTACATGCTGCCGATTGGCGACCCGCGCCGTCAGTACCTGCTGACCGTGCGCCCCGGCGAGATTGTGGACACCCACCGTCGCCGCGTAGTGAACCTGCACGAGATGACGCGCCTGCTGGAGCCTGCAACCTTCATTCTCATCGGCGAATTGCACGATAACGCGCAGCACCACCTGTTTCAGGCGCAGGTGATCGACGCGCTCGCGCAAGCGGGGCGTAGCGTCATCGTTGGGATGGAGATGTTCGACCGCACGAAGCAACACGCGCTCAATCTCTGGACGCTGAATCGGCTTAGCGAGGCGGAGTTTATTGAGCAAAGCGAGTGGCGCACGCAGTGGGGTTTCGATTTCGCGCTGTATCGTCCCATCTTCGAGGTGGTCTCTCGCCATCGGTTGCGGCTGGTGGGGCTGAATGCGCCGCGCGCGTTGGTGCGCCAGACGGCGCGCGGCGGCTGGCAAAGCATCCCCGAAGCCGAGCGATTGGGCATTCCCGACCCTGACCTTAGCATCGAGGCGCACCGCAAATTGTTCTACGCGCTGCTGGGCGGTGGACACCCCACAGGGCAGCAGGGCGACGACAACTTCTACGCCGCGCAGGTGGTGTGGGACACCGCCATGGCGGACACTGCGCTGCGCTATCTGGAGCGCACAGTACCCTCGCCACGACTGGCGTTTATAATCCTGGCGGGGAACGGGCATGTGATGTACGATGTGGGCATCTCGTTGCGGTTGCGGATGCGCACGCCGCTGGCGACGCGCGTGATTGTACCGCTGCCGCCCAGCGACCAGCCGATGCGGGTGCGCGGCGCACTGGGCGATTTCGTTTGGCTACCCCGCGCGCAGCCGAGTTAGCGCCGCGCGCGCCACTGCCGCCGCAGGCGGCATGATTGGCTCGCGAAACGCTGCATGCGGGAACAACACCTCGAACGCTCTCTGAAACGCCGAGCGAAAGATACGGCTCTTGAACATTCCGCCCGTCATGGCGACATCAAATTCGTCGTCGCGCGCGAACTGGCACGCGGCGCAAGCGAGCGCGTCGCGCGCCAAGTCCTCGCCTGCCTGACGCAGGATGATTTTTGCCCGTGTGTCGCCCGCGCGCGCCGTGTCCACGACATGCTGCGCGAAAGCGGCGACCGTGTGGCGCGGCACGCCCTGCTCGTAAAAGAGGGGGATGAGTTCGTGCAGGTCTTGCACGCCGAAGTAGTGTTGCACCGTTTCGATAAGCGCGGTTTGGCGGTCGCGTCCGTCCGAGGCGCGGATGGCGGCGCGGATGGCGCGCATGGCGACATCATACGCGCTGCCCTCGTCGCCTAACAGCGCGCCCCAACCGCTCATCTGCACCTTCAGTTCGTCGTTCACGAAACCGCCAATCAGCGCGCCCGTGCCCGCAATCACCGCCACCCCGTGCGCGATTGCCACCCCCGTGCTCAGCATCGCCATCCGCGCCTCTTCTATCGGAAAGGCAGGCGGGTTGCCCAGCCGCTGCAGTACCCAGTCCCAGTTCGCGCGTGTACCTGCCACGCAGTAGCCCAACGCTTGCACAGGCGCATCGACGCCCTGCAGCGCGCCGTTGAGCGCGGTCTCGAACGATTGGCGCTGCGTCGCCTCATCGACGAAGTTCAGGTTCGCAGGACCGCCCTCGGCGTATGCCAGCAGCTCTCCTTGCTCGCATAGCACAGCGCAGCCTGTTTTTGTGCCGCCGCCCTCCAGCCCGACAATCACGCCCATCCACACTATTATACTGCGGATGTCAGCATAGCGGGTCTAACTCTCCTGCTGAGAAGGCGGCTCTGGAGCAGCGGTGGGCTGGCTGCCTTCCAGCAGTCGATAGACCACCGCCCCCACCGTTGTCGCGAGCCAATACAGCCCCAGCGCCCACCCGAAAACGGGTATCCACACCACGCTGGGGATGAGTAGGCTCGCTGCTAAGATGCACCAGCCAGGATGCGGTTCCGCCACGCCGAACGCCTGCAGCACGCGCTCGCCGACACTCCACGCCGTCGCGCCGTAGCCAATCAGGAACGCCAGCCCCAGCAACAGCAACAGGAGCGCGATTATTAGCAACAGCCCGCCACGCGCGGGGGCGTCTTCGGGGTAGTTCTGGGCAGCCGCGCCCAACACGAGTGTTAGTACCGCCACAGCCACAATCGCCAGTGCGCCGCGTGTCCCCGCACTGCGCGGACTCCGAAGAAACAGCGTCAGGTAGTCTGCCGTCAGCCCGCGAAACAGCGCGACATCCACCAGCCCGACAGCCGTCAACGCCAAGCACAGAAAGAGCAGCCCTACGAGACCGTCCAACTGGAAATCACCTCCTGCAAGCGGTTCCACAGCGTTTCGGCGGGTGCAGTGAACGGGCGCGTAAGCGTCTGCACGGCGGCGCGCGGCAGCCACGACTCCAGCGGCGGCGGGCTAAACGAGGCGCGGAACGCAACGGTCAGCAGCGCGGTCGGCACGCAGAGCGCGAGCGCGAGGCGCAGCGCGCCACGCGGCTCCCGCGCAGGTTCAGGCGAACACGCGGCAGGCGCGGGCAGGCGGGGCAACTCGCGGAGCGCACGCCCCACCGCCTGCCACGCCTCCAGTTTCGCGCAGCAGGCAGGACACGCCCGCAGGTGCGCCTCCACGATTGCCCGCTCTGGCTCGGCGAGCCAGCCCTCCAGCCAATCGTGCAGCGCGGGTTCCAAATGCTCGCAGTCGTTTCTCATCCGAGTTCCTCCTCCAGCCAGCGCCGCAGGCTCTCACGCCCGCGATAGAGCCAGGTCTTGACCGTGCCTTCGGGCGCGTTCAAGGCGCACGCCACTTCCGCGATGGGCAACTCCTCGTAGTAATAAAGGAGCATCGCCGCGCGTTGGGGCGCGGGCAGGCGCATTAGCAGTCGCTGCACGGTGCGTCGCTGCTCGCGCGCGTACAGACGCTCCTCCAGCGTGGGCGCGGGCGGAGCCGCTTTGGCGGCTTGCTCCAAGTAGCGCTGTTCGGTTTCACGATCCCGCCGCGCGTTCAGGCACACCCGCGCCGTCAGGCACAGCAGCCAAGTCGCAAACGGCTGCGCAGGGTCGTACAGCGGCAACCGTGTGTAGGCGCGTAGGAACGCCTCCTGCATCGCGTCCTCCGCCGCGCTCGCCTCGCCCAGCATCCGAAATGCCAACGAGAACACTCGGTCTCGGTAACGCGCGACCAGCGTGTCAAATGCCGTTGCATCGCCCTGCAGACACCGCTCCACCAGAGTCGCGTCGTCGGACATCGCTACTTCACCATGCGCACCGATTGTACCAGCCAACGGTTGCTGGTAGGTCCGCTCTCCGTCAGTGCGCCCCAATCTGCCAGTGAAAGCATCTTGATTGTCGAGGCATTCAACTTGCCGTCGCCCTTGCCTTTGGTGTCGTCGGTTATCGTGAACTGGCTCCAGAGCAGCCGCTTCGGTTCGGGCTTGCTCTCGCCGCCTGCCTCGAAGGTCGCCGACCACCGCTCGCCGTCCTGTTCCTCTACAAAAACAGCCAGCGTGGTCGGCGTTTTGACCTGAAGGACTACCTCGATGCCTTTCGTCTCGCGCAGGGCGTTCGGCTCTACCATGCGCAGCGCGCCGAAGACATAGGGGAACGGCAGGTCGTACTCTACGCGCATGCCGCCCGCTTCGCGCCTAATGGTGGTGTAGGCGGTCGCCATCCACATCAGGTAGTCGCGCTGGAAGTCGTCGAGCGCGTTCGGCGTCGCGCGCCGCGCAGGGGCTTTCGAGAGGAACTCGAACTCGTCCAGCCACAGCATGCGTGTGCCTGTCTGGTCGCCGAACAGAATCGCCGCTTCGGGCGTCGCCAAAAAGAGCGCACTCACATCGATCAGGCCCAGCCCTTCTACCTCGTCCATGTCGAGTTTGTTGTTGACGGGTTTCGTGTCTTCCGCGAGCATGAAGTCGGCGAGGGCGATGCTCACCTGTTGCCATTCGTTACCGCTGACCCAAAAGGGCGCGTGCCACCGTTCGCCGCCTTGCTCCTGCATGCTCAGCGCAAAGAGCGCGGGGCGGTCGGCTTTAATCCAGAACCGAAACCCCTGCGCCCACAGTTCGGGCTCCAGATAGATAATCGCGTTCAGTTTGCCTGCCGCCGCCGTGTAGGTGTAGCGCAGGGCGCGCTTGCCCGATTTGACATCGTTCGGGTTTTCGGTCAGCTCCAGCTTGCCGCTCGCGCCTGGCAGCACGAGCCAGCCGTGCTGGGGCGTTTCGAAGTCAACAACCGACTTCGGCTCCTGCGCCCATAGCGCGCCCGCCAGCATTAACAGCCCCACAATCGTCCAGTCCCGCATGGTCATCTCCACACGGTATACACGCCGACGAAAAGGCAGGTTTCAGAAGGCTCCGACGATAGGAAAGTGAACATCCTTCGTGGCTGCGCGTCTATAGGCGACGGAGGATGAAATCCATGCGAGCGAAAACGATAGCTGTCGGTGTGCTTGCCGTGGCTCTGGCGTGTAGCGTGTTTGCGCAGGGCGTGTTCGGCGGGCAGCCCCGTCAAGGACAAGGCGGCGGGCAAGTGCTGCGCGGACAGGGCTTCGGCAGAATGATGGGCGCGGGCATGGCAGGCATGCTGCTCCAACGCCCCGATGTGCAACGCGAGCTGAACCTGACCGAGCAACAGAAAACGCAGATTCAACAGATGCTGGAGTCGATGCGCACTGCCTGGCAAGAAACGCGCAACCTGCCCCCCCAGGAGCGACGCCAGAAAATGGAAGAGCTGCGCCAGAAAAATGACCCGACCAAGGTGCTGAACGAGACCCAGAAGAAGCGACTGCGTGAGATTGAGCTGCAGGCGATGGGACCGATGGCGTTCCTGCAGCCAGAGGTTGCTGACGCGCTGAAGCTGACCCAGGAGCAGCGTTCGCGCTTGCAGGGCATCGTGATGCAGCAGATGCAGCAGCTGCGCGAGCAGTTCCAAGGCGGCGGCTTTGGGCAGGGGCAGGGCGCTCAGAACTTCCAGCAGATACGCGAGCAGATGGAGAAGCAGATGCTGGAGGTGCTGACCCCCGCGCAGCGGCAGCAGTGGCAGCAGATGCAAGGCAAGCCGTTCCAGTTTGAAGGCGGTCGTCCCATGTTTTGGGGCGGCATGGGCGGTTTCGGGCAAGGATCGCAGGGTCGCCCACGCGGCGGCTCGGGCTTCGGCGGCGGACGCGGATTCGGCAACTAAGGCTTGGTACCTCCTCAAGCGAACACCGGCAGAGCGCGCCCTCCCGAACGGGAGGGCGGCTCTGTTTAAAGGCTCTGCGGTTCGGACGGCTCCGCTGCATGCAGGGGCAACCGCACGCGGAACACGCTCCCGACGCGATACTCGCTCTCGACCTGTACATGTCCGCCGTGCGATTCCACGATGTGCTTCACGATTGCCAGACCCAGCCCAGTGCCGCCTGTCTCGCGCGAGCGCGTCTTGTCCACACGATAAAACCGCTCGAAGATGCGCGGCAACGCCTCGCTGGGGATGCCGATGCCCGTGTCCGCCACTTCCAGCACGGCGTGGTCTCCCTCGCGATACACGCGCACCGAGACGCTGCCCTGCGGCTTATTGTAGCGAATTGCGTTGCTGAGCAGGTTCAACGCGACTTGCAGAATCTGGTCGCGATTGGCGAACAGGTGCAGATTCGGCGCCAACTCGGTTGAGACCGACACTTGGGCGCGGCGCGCTTCCGACTCCATCTCCTGGACTGCTTGCTGAATCACGGGGGCAAGTTCGAACACTTCGCGCACGGGTTGCATCGACTCGGCGCGTGTGAGCGTCAGCAGGTCGTCTGCAATCCGCGCGAGCCGATCCGCCTCTTGAACAATCAAGTTCAGGAATCGCTGGCGCGTTTCGGCGGGCATTTGCGGGTCGTCATAGAGGGTCTCCGCCAGCGAGCGAATGGACGCCAGCGGGGTGCGAAACTCGTGCGACACATTCGCCACGAAGTCGCGCCGCACCTGCTCGAGGCGCACCAGCTCGCTCTTGTCGATGAGCGCGATGGCGAACAGTTTGTGCGAGTCCGCCTCGCCGAGATACCAGATGTATGCTTCCGTGTGTCGCTCTTTGGGGAAACTGAAGGTGATTTCGCCTGAAACTGCCGATTCGCGGTGCGCCGCCTTGAGCATTAGCAGAAACAGGTCATAGCTGAAGGTCAGCGCGAGCAGCGACTTGCCCGTCATGTGGCGGAAGCCGAACCATTCTAACGCGAGCCGATTCGCGTGGCGCAGCATCGCGTTCTCATCGCAGATGAGCAGGGGAATAGGCATCCCGTCAATCAGCGCGAGTCGTCGCCGTTGCTGGCGGGTCAGCTCCAGCGTAAGCGTTTCTAACTGCTCTGAGAGTTCGAGTGTGCGCTCGCGCAGGTCGCTGAATCGGGCGCAAAATCGCCGCACGAAGTAGAGCGCAAGCAGGATAGAGCCTACTGCCGCCGCGATGATTGCCTCGCGCCACGCGGGTGGAAGGTCTACCAGCGCAGTGAATAGCAGCAGCCCCGCGCTCAGCCAGAGCAACGCGGGTAGCCAGCGGAAACTCATCCCTCGAAACGATACCCGCTGCCGCGCACCGTCTGGATATAGCGCGGATTCTTGGGATCTGGTTCAATCTTGGCGCGCAGCCAGCGGATATGCACATCCACCGTGCGCGGGTTCACATACACGCCTAATCCCCACACGCGGTCTAACAACTGGTCGCGCGTGAACACCTTGCCAGGATGGGTCGCCAGCAAGGTGAGCAGCGCATACTCTTTCGGGGTCATCGACAGTTCTTGCCCATCGCGGTAGACGCGCTTCGCCTCTAAGTCGATTTCGATGGCACCGAAACGGATTCGGGGCGGCGCAGGCGGTTGCGCGCGGCGTAGGACGGAACGCACACGGGCGATTAACTCCGCCACGCTGAACGGTTTGACGATGTAGTCGTCTGCGCCGAGCTCGAAGCCGCGTATTTTGTCCTCCTCCCCTGCCCGCGCCGTCAGAAACAGCACAGGCGTCTGGCTGTGCTGGCGAATAATCCGACACAGGTCAAACCCGCTGCGCCCTGGCAGCATCACATCCAGAATCAGCAGGTGCGGCTGGTGCTGGTGGAACAGTTTCAGGGCGTTCTCTGCATCGTTGGCGACGAAGACCTGGAGCCGCTCGCGTTGCAGGTTGTATTGAAGCGTCTCGCAGAGTACAGGGTCATCCTCTACGAGCAGCACGCGCACGGGCTTCTGCTCCTCCACTGCGCTGGAGCCTCGTTCCGCTGCAGCAGATGCGCCCATCGTCAGTCCTCCACAATGATTTCTACATTCGCGCGGGGTACGACGGCAATCGCCCCGCCGTCCAGCTCGGCTTTCAAGACGCGTGCATGCGTGCCCGATTCGATCTCCATCAGTTCGGGCGGCAGTTCGACGACTGTGCCCAGTCGTCCGAAGTAAGGTTCGCGGATGATGCGCACCACGCTGCCGATGTCGAGCGTCTGCGCCTCGCGCGCCGGCGGCGATTCGGGCAGGTGCGACGGGTCTTCTAACGGCACGATGATTTCGGGACGGATGACCCCCGCGCGGATTTGGGTCGCGCCGTTGATGGAGGCGGTTTTGCCTTCTAAGCTCTTGAGCAGGCGGAAGGTACGGGTCGCCATCTGAATTGCGCCGAAGCCTTCGGTAAGGATGATCGAGAGCGGAATATCTTCCGAGCCAGTGATGGCGACGCCGATGTCGCGCCCCAGATAGCGAACGAGGTCGGTATCGCGGATGCCTCCTGCGACGATACCGACCGCGCCGCGTTCGGCAGCGCAGGTAATCGCGTCCGCTTCTACCGCCGCGCCGCCGACCAGTATCTGCCCTGCCACATCGTCAGGGATATGTTGTGCGGTGAGTGTCTCGTCGGGGCGGCTGACCAATATGCGCAGCGCGCCGCGCCGCTCGCCGCCTACGCCGAAGATGCCCTGAATTAGCGCGCCTTGCGTCTCAACGACCGCGCCCTCCTGCGGCAGAATCTTCACGACGCGCCCTTGCACATAGGCGTTCACCTCGATAACGGTTGGCGGCTGGCGCACGCCCACATGCCCGGTGACATCCGAGATTAACTCCACGGTGCCTGGCACAGGCGACTTCGCGACGCCGCGAAACAGCCCCAGAAACCCCTTCGTCTCGGCGATGACCTGATCCTTCTCGACTGTATCGCCCTCCTTAACCTTCAGCACGCTGTGGATTTGCTTGGGTTCGATGCCCAGCGTTTGCGCCACGCGCACCGTCTGCAGGATGCCAGGCAGCAGGGCGCGAGCAACTACTGTATCAGGCTGCACCACTTCGCCCTCCTGCACCAGCACCTCGCCCTTGATAGGCAGGCGGCGCGTCTTCAAAATCACGGTGTTCGCGCTGACCGTCAATCCTGGGGTATATGCCGTGCCCATTTTACCGCTCCTGTTAGCCTTGTTTTGCCTCCACTCGAAGCGCTTGTTGGCGGCGCTTCTTTTTGGCGATGCGCCCGACCAACAGAATGCTCAGAAAGTAGAGGAATACCATCGGCAGTCCGATAGCAAGCATCGAGAAGGCATCGCCTGAAGGCGTCAGCAGCGCCGCCAGAAACCCTATGATGACAACGGCATGTCGCCAATACTTCCACATCGTCTCAGGCGTCGCCAGCCCCACCTGCGCCAGAAACATCAGCACTACGGGCATCTGAAAGCCCAGCCCAAAAGCGAACATCATCTTTACCACGAACATAATGTATTGAGCAGGGTTCTGGAGCAGCTGGGCATCGGGATAGTCGTCCAGGTAGCTCAGAAAGAACTTGAACGCGGCGGGCAGGATGTAGTAGCCCAGCGCGACGCCCGAAAAGAACAGAAACGCGCTAAAGGGGGCAATCAGTTTGACCGCGCGCTTCTCTTGTTTGGTCAAGCCAGGGGCGATAAACCCCCATACCTCGCGCATAATGAGCGGCATCACCAGAATCAGCCCCAAGACAAGCGCGAGCTTGAATTTCAGAAAAAACGGCTCGGTCGCGTGCGTGAAGACAAACTTTGCGCCCTCAGGCATCGTGCGCAGCAGCGGACCTGCCAGGAAATCATAAACATAGGGGGTAATCGCGAACGCGACGACCCAGCCGAGCATGATGTAGACAAGCGCGCGGAAGATGCGCTTGCGCAGTTCCTCCAGGTGTTCCATGAAGGTCGCCTTCGGCTCCTCTTCCGCACGCTCACGGGGTGGTTCCAAGTCAGCTGGGTAGGTCATCGCTTACAAGATCCGATGCAGCCGTAGGTCAGCTTCCGCAACGAAGCGGTTGATGATGTTGCGGGCGCCTGTTTGTGCGCCGCCGGCGAAGCCGCCGCGCGCCCCGCTGGGCTGCCCGCCAGGCGCGCCCAGTCCTCCCACGCCAGGCGCGCCGAAACCGCCGCGCCGACCACCGCGCATCCCGCCTTCGTCATCTGCGCCGAAACCGCCCTGACCGCGCCCAAAGCCCGGCGGCGCGCCAAAGCCCCCTGCACCGCCTATCCCGCCGCCATATTGCTCCTGACGCACGCGCCCTTCCAGTTGGAGCGTGGTCTTGACGCGAATCACTTGCCCTAAGTCGTAGGCGAAGTAGACCTCACGGCGGATAGAACTCTTGGGCTTCTCCAGTTCCACCCCGCCCACATCGATCGTGGTGGGAAGGTTGCCAGAGAACTCGTAGATAATCTTGGCGCATTTATACCCCTGTTCCCACTCGAACCGTTCCAAGCGTGCTGCGACGGGAATTTGCCTGCCGATTTCTCGGATTTCGCCAGAGCGCAGCGGGTTGCTTAGGTCAATCGTTGCGCCCCAGCGGTCGCCTGGCTTGTAGCGGCGCGGCGGCAGAATCGGAAGGTCTGCAACCCAAGAGTAGAATACTTCCGACTGCAGCGAATCGGCGCCAAGCGACACTTGGTAGCGCACGCGCCCTGTGGTTTCTACCTCTTGATACACTGGCGCTGTTCGGTCCGAGGTAATCACCTCTACCTGCCCGCCCCGAACTCGAATCGCTGGAGGCACTAGGGTCCATGAAATCAGCCCCAGGTTAGACCGAAAGTCCAGCACTGAGAGGTCGCCTTTGAAGGAGATGTCCACCAGAATCGTCTCCTCTGGGGTAAGCCCCGAATACTGAATCTCGTTGACTTCCTTGTACGCCGCTTTCAATTCGTAGCGGTAGGTTTTGCCAGGATCCCATCGGTAGCGTAGGAAGATGCCCTCTGCAGGCGCTTTGATTTCGTTTTCTACCTGCACTCGTATAGAACTGCGCCCTAAGATGCGCGCCTGTTCGCCGCCTTCAGGACTGCTGTAGAGGGTGAGTTCGATGGTATGCTCGCCGTCGGGCACATTTAGCTTCTTGGTGTCCCAGCGGTAGATATAGTGCCCGCGCTCGCGGTCAGTGCCCAGCGCGGCGGGCGCGACGGCTTCCACAAACTTGCCGTTGATACTCACGCCGATGAATCCGCCTTGGGGCACGCTGCGGATGGGAAAACGGACCTGCACCACCTCGCGCACGCGCGCGCCGTCCTGCGGGCGCACAATCGTGAACGGCGCTTGCGCGACCGCCGCCGCGCTCCAGAGCATCAGCAACCCAATCGCTGCACGCTTCCTCATCAATTTTGCCTCCACTCCCTGATTGTACCCCATCATTGGCAAGATTCCTGCCGTTGCGTCGTTTAGCCGACGGTCGCCTGCGCGCGTTCTGCCAGCATGCGCCGAATGTCGGCAACGAACTCCTCGATGAGCGTGCCGGGCGGGTAGACGCCTTTGACGCCCATCTGCTTGAGCGCTTCGGCGTCCTCGTCGGGGATAGTGCCCCCCGCAATCACCAGAATATCTTCCGCGTTGCGCTGTTGGAGGATTTCCAGCACTTTGGGGATGAGCGTCATGTGCGCGCCTGAGAGGATGCTAATCGCGATAATATCGGCGTCCTCCTGGATGGCGATTTGCACGACATCTTCGGGCGTGCGGCGCAGTCCCGTGTAGATGACCTCGAAGCCCGCGTCGCGTAGGGCGCGGGCGACCACTTTGGCGCCTCGGTCGTGCCCATCTAAGCCCACTTTGGCGACCACAATTCGCGGGATTTTCTCCATCGGGGGCAATTTTACCTGCTTGTGCGTTCGCGCTGGCGTTGCCACGCAGCGGTCAAGTAGCGGCGCGCGGTCGGATTCGAATGGATGCGTTGCACATCATACACCGCTT
>Ga0308415_1000714_pt1 | contig 14686 bp, 10 predicted proteins | sample HotsprSampleOS55_FD_203465 | JGI IMG/M metagenome (GOLD analysis project Ga0308415, IMG submission 203465) | Hot spring phototrophic mat microbial communities from Octopus Spring, Yellowstone National Park, Wyoming, United States - 20090730_OS55 ... | reverse complement strand
TTAAGTTTGCTGATTATGCGCCGATTGTATTTGTCTCGGCGCTAACCGGTCAGCGAGTGTTGCATTTGCTCGACTACGCCCGCGAGGTATATGGACAACGGCAGAAACGGGTACCTACCGGTGAGCTGAATAATTTCTTGCGCGAAGTGATGTTGCAGCAACCACCAATGGCCGTGAAGAAAGGCGCTCATCTGCGGTTGTACTATGCAGTCCAACCACAGGTTGAGCCACCAGTCTTTCTGTTTTTTGCTAACGATGGTGATCTGGTGCACTGGTCGTATGCCCGCTATCTCGAAAATCGCCTGCGTGAACGGTATGGATTTCAAGGCACGCCAATCGTGATCGTGTTCCGTTCACGTGAACGTAAAGATGATTGATTTCCGAACTACGAACACTTAGAGACTGCTCGAATTGTTCAACTGAATCTTTTCGCAGAAACGTTATCGCAAGGCAGCGTATCGTTGGCTATGCAAAAGTCAACATTTCGCTGCCTGTCATTTTCCAGGAGGCTCTCTGTTATGCAGATTTCCGACATCTGGCCGGGTCGTCCATATCCGCTTGGGGCAACGTGGGACGGTGAAGGCGTGAATTTCGCCATCTTCTCTGCACACGCAAGTCGGGTTGAGTTGTGTCTGTTCGATAGCCCTACCGCAGCTCGCGAAGCAGTACGTATCGTTCTTCCCGAACGGACGAACGATGTCTGGCATGGGTATATTCCCGGCTTGCGACCTGGACAACTCTATGGCTATCGGGTTCACGGGCCATACTTACCAAAGCAAGGCCATCGTTTTAATCCGTATAAGCTGCTGATCGATCCGTATGCTCGCGCCCTCTGTGGCGAACTGATCTGGGACAAAGCGAACTATGGGTATCGGGTTGATAGTCCGTATGGGGATCTCACCATTGGCAAGCGTGACAGTGCACCGTATGTCCCCCGTTCGGTAGTAATCGATCCCAGCTTTGATTGGGGCGATGATCGACCTCCTGATACGCCGCTGGCCGACTCGGTGATTTATGAACTACACGTCAAGGGTTTTACCAAACTCCATCCAGACGTCCCAGAACAGTTACGGGGAACCTATGCTGGTCTGGCATCGCCAGCAGTTATTGCGTATCTGAAAGAACTTGGTGTGACAGCCGTTGAACTTTTACCGGTACACGCATTCATCACCGACCAGTTCCTCGCTGACCGTGGGTTGACGAACTACTGGGGGTATCAGCCGATCAATTATTTTAGTCCAGAACCACGGTACGCCAGTACATCTGATCCGCAGGCTCAGGTCAATGAATTCAAAGCGATGGTCAAAGCCTTACATGCTGCCGGGATCGAAGTCATTATTGATGTAGTGTACAACCACACCGGCGAAGGGAACCATCTTGGTCCGACGCTGAGTTTTCGCGGAATCGATAATGTCGCCTACTACCGGTTAGTGCCTGATCAGCCGCGGTATTATCTTGATGATACCGGAACCGGGAATAGTCTTGATCTGAACCATCCCCGCACACTCCAGCTTGTCCTCGACTCGCTACGCTACTGGGTGACCGAGATGCACGTCGACGGCTTCCGGTTTGATCTCGCCCGCACGCTTACCCGTGGCCCGGTCGGCTCTGAACAGACCAGTCCTTTTTTGGCAATGGTGCGCCAGGACCCTATTCTCTCGCGAGTCAAGCTCATCGCCGAGCCATGGGATGTCGGTTTTGACGGCTATTGGGTCGGTCGTTTTCCACCACCGTGGGCCGAGTGGAATGGTCGGTATCGAGACACAGTACGTCGCTTTTGGAAAGGTGATCCCGGTCAGGCTGCCGATTTCGCTTCGCGTTTTATGGGGTCAATGGATCTCTACCAGCACAATGGTCGTCGTCCGTACCATTCGATTAACTTCGTGACGGCCCATGATGGTTTCACACTCCGTGATCTGGTTTCATACAATGAGAAGCATAATGAAGCAAACGGTGAAGATAATCGTGATGGTGATAACCACAATAATTCGTGGAACTGCGGCGTAGAGGGGCCTACCGACAACCCGGAAATTCGGGCACTGCGGCTGCGGCAGATGATGAATTTTATTGCTACCCTTTTCTTATCGCAGGGTACACCGATGCTGCTTGCCGGTGATGAACGTGGCCGTACTCAGCAGGGCAATAACAACGCTTACTGTCAGGATAATCCAATCTCTTGGGTTGACTGGCGGTCTGAGCCAGAAGCTGATCTTCTGCATGCGTTTACTCAGCGGCTCATCGCATTCCGACGCAATCATCCCGTGTTACGCCGTCGTCGCTTTTTTACCGGTCATCTTGGTAATGCCGAATACGACGTCGAATGGCTCAGCCCCGATGGTCAAGAAGTTGGCCCCGAACTCTGGCAGCAGCCGGAGTTACGCTGTATTGGGGTTTTGCTGAATGGAGCTGTGATTGACGATCGCGATGAACGCGGGAACTCGATGCGCGATGATGTGCTGCTGGTGTTAATTAACGCTGGCGACGAGGCCGTTCCATTTATCTTACCTGATTGGCCAGACGATGCAAGCTGGCACGTCGTCATCGATACCGCTCAACCTAATTTAGATCAGCCCCTGCCCGTTACCGATCAGATGTATCACATTCAACCGCGAGCACTGGCTGTCTTGATCGAGCAGGTTGCCAGTGTACCGCCCATGCAGATTACAGCGGTGACAGGGAATTAGGATGGCTTCTCGGCACTTTCGGCTTCGGTACAGGTATTAAGAGCCTATCCGAAACATCGTCTCACGATACGGCGGATGAAACCTAATCGATGTACGGGCACAGCGGCGCTGTGCCCCAACCGAGTCTTCTTCTGCGACAGGGTATTCCGGACAGGCCTTTAGCAGACAGTGTTGACAGTTGGAGTGAGCTATGCTAATCTGAAATCGTCCCACCGCGCAATCTGCTGACAAGGAAGTCAATGTGACATAGAGGAGGAATAGCGATGGCAAAGAAGATCCTCTTTCTGGTCGGCGACTACGTAGAGGACTACGAGGTTATGGTTCCTTTCCAGGCCCTCGCCGCTCTCGGGTATCAGGTCCATGCTGTTTGTCCAGGCAAGAAAGCTGGTGAATTCGTTCGAACTGCCGTACACGATTTTGAAGGAGATCAGACGTATAGTGAGAAACGAGGTCACAACTTCACGCTCAACCAGAACTTTGACGATGTAAACGAACACGAGTACGACGCGCTGGTGATCCCTGGTGGGCGGGCGCCTGAGTATATTCGGCTAAACCCGCGTGTGCTCGAAATTACACGCCACTTCTTCACCGCCAATAAGCCGGTAGCAGCGATTTGCCACGGTCTTCAGGTGTTAGCTGCTGCTGGCGTCCTCAACGGTCGTCGCTGCACGGCGTATGCAGCCGTTGGACCTGATCTCCCGCTGATCGGAGCTGAGTACCACGAATTGCCTGCCGATCAGGCAATCACCGATGGCAACCTGGTGACAGCACCAGCCTGGCCGGCTCATCCGGCATGGTTAGCGCAGTTCTTGAAGGTTCTTGGCGCGAAGATCGAGATTGAACCGCAAAGTGAGGCTGTCGCCGCTTAAGCTACCTTTGTCAATCGTGCGTGGCGCATCCTGTCTATGGATGCGCCATTTTTTCTAAAGGGGAACCCTCACAGTGATCGTGACGTCTAAAAAAAGAGGTCATGTTGTCTTGTCAGCACCGTTCATTACCGGTACAATGAAAGCACGAACACACATCAGTCGTAAATAATGCCGCCTATGCCGTATATTTCTTTCATTTATCCTGAAGCCCTCTGGTTGCTCCTCGTGCCGGTTGGTATGGTGGTGATCGCCCTGTTTGCACCGCGTCGCTTATCACCGCTGCGGTTTTGGGCCAGTCTCACTGTACGTACCGTGATTGCGGTGATGCTAATCTTCGCATTTGCCGGCGTTCAATTTGTGCGTCCAGTTGATCGACTGACAACCGTCTTTCTGTTGGATGGGAGCGATTCGATGCCGGCATCGACGAGGGCCCAGGCAGAGGCGTTTATTCGCGATGCGCTCCAGGCGATGCCTGCTGATGACCAGGCAGCAATTGTTGTATTTGGCGACAATGCTCTGGTTGAGCGTACCCCCGATAGTGATCGACGATTGGGACGGATTACGTCTATTCCGATCGCGCATCGCACCAATATTGAAGCGGCAATTCAGCTTGGTATGGCACTCTTTCCGGCTGATACCCAAAAGCGATTGGTACTCCTTTCGGATGGCGGTGAAAATAGCGGACGGGCAATCGATGCTGCTCGTCTGGCAGCCAGTCGCGGCATTCCCATCGACATTGTTGATCTAACGCTGGTAAATACCGATGCAGAAGTGTTGGTTGCCAGTGTCGAAGCTCCTAACAGTGTCCGTGATGGTCAAGAGGCCGTCATTGTTGCTAATATCGAAAGCAATGTCAGTCAGTCGGCGATCGTCCGACTCATTGACGACACCGGTATTGTTGAAGAGCGCGTGCTTGAGCTGTCACCAGGTGTCACCCCAATAGAGTTTCTGGTGCCGGTGGAAGGCAATGGTTTTCGCCGGTATCGGGTGCAGGTCGAAGCGGCAAATGATGGACGAGTTCAGAATAATGAAGCTGCCGCGTTGATTCGGGTGCAAGGGCCACCGCGAATTTTGCTCATTGCACGAGAAGCTGCCGATGCGCGACCGTTGGTCACGGCCCTCACCGCCACCGGTATCACCGCCGAGCTGATCTCACCCGAAGCAGCACCGCGCACACTGGCCGATCTGAGTACCTACGATGTATTGGTACTGGTCAATACGCCGGCACGCGCCTTACCGGTTGGCCTGATGCAGGCAATTCCCGGCTATGTGCGTGATCTAGGGCGTGGTCTTTTGATGATCGGTGGCGAAAACAGCTTCGGTGTTGGCGGGTATGGTCGTACTGCTGTGGAAGAAGCGCTGCCGGTGTATATGGATGTGCGTAATCGAGAGCTACGTCCCGATCTGGCCATTGTCTTTGTCATTGACAAGTCAGGATCGATGGATGCCTGTCATTGCGCCGATCCTGACCGTGGTGCACCGGTATCCTCTTCAAGCGAACGGAAGATCGACATTGCCAAAGATGCGATTGCTCAAGCTGTTGCCTTGCTTGGCCCACAAGATACGGTTGGAATTGTCACCTTCGATGGGGCAGCGTCTGCTGCGTTTCCGACCACCCGTGGGGCAACAGTCGAACAGGTTATGAATGCTATTGCTGGCATCGAACCTCGTGGGCCAACCAACATTCGGGCAGGTCTGCTACGAGCCGAAGAGGTACTACAACAGGTTGATGCCCGTATCAAGCATATTGTCTTATTGACCGATGGCTGGGGAGGTGGCGGCGATCAACTTGACGTAGCAGCGCGGTTACGTGAACAGGGTATTACCCTGACGACAGTAGCTGCCGGGAGCGGTTCGGCGAGCTATTTGCAGCAACTGGCTGCCGAAGGTGGTGGACGTTACTATCCGGTAGTGGATATGGCCGACGTACCGCAAATCTTCGTGCAAGAGACAATTACGACGATCGGGAATTATATTGTTGAACAGCCATTTATTCCAATACGCTACAGTAGCAGTCCAATCCTGGCCGGTATTAGTGCGACACCACCATTGTATGGATACAACGGCAGTACGTTGAAAAGCACTGCCCAATTGGTGCTGGCTACCGAAGATCAACAACCGATCCTGGCGACCTGGCAATTCGGGCTTGGGCGCAGTGCGGCCTGGTTAAGCGATACAAAGGGTAAGTGGGCACACGACTGGATCACCTGGGATGGATTTCCGCGGTTTGTTTCGCAGCTCGTTGGCGATCTTATTCCGCGTGTTGGGCAAAATGTAAAAGCCGAAGTAGCGGTAACTGGCAGTGAAACGGTCGTTCGCCTGGTTACCGACAGTGGGCAAAATGATTTGAATGTGGTTGCAACCTTAATCGGCGGCGATGGTTCACGGCGTGAAATCCCACTGACTCAGGTGGCACCCAATCAGTATCAGGCCCGATTGGAAAGCCCTAATCCTGGCACCTACCTGGTACAGATTGCCGGCATGAGAGGTGATCGGGTGGTTGTGCAAGAAACTGCCGGGATGGTTGTCCCCTACTCTTCTGAATACCGCAGCGCGCAGGCTAATCCGGGATTACTAAACGAGCTGGCGACAACCACAAATGGTCGGCTCATTAGTGACCCGGCAGCAGTTTTTGATCGCCTTAATCGGGTTTTTTCGGCTCAGGAAATTGCTCTGCCGTTGCTCTGGTTGGCACTCATCCTGCTCCCGCTTGATATAGCGTTGCGACGATTGATGATTCGGCGTAGTGATTTTAGCGCGCTCGGTACACTACGACACAGGAAGTCGGTGTCAGTAGCGCCCGATCCAGTGCTCAATCGCTTGCGAGCCGCTCGTGATCGGGCTCGGCGGCAGATGGTTGCAGATCGCGTTCAGCTTCCACTAGAAGAGACACCACCTGCGCAACCATCGACGCCACCGCCATCAACACCGGTTCAGCCAGAAGATGCGCTGACCAGACTGCGCGCCGCAAAAGAGCGAGCGCGGAAACGCATTACCGGTGAGGGAGAATAGTAGGATGGTTGCGCATAGCTCTACTTCCGACACGTTGCAGGCCTGGTTGGTACGGCTGTTATTAGCACTTCTGATCGGTACCCTAACTGGCATCATTGCGTACCTCTCCGCCCGTGCAATTGGAGCGGCCTGGTTATTGCTTCACCAACAGGAACTTATCGAAGCGACACGACAGGCGTTGCAACAAGGGGTGATGGGACTGGCCGACACCAATCTACGCGCACTCCGACTTGCCGCAGAGGCTGAGCAGAACCGAATTGCTGAACTGAGCGCCTGGTTTAGTCTAGGTATGGCATTCCTCGCCGCAGTAGTGACATTTGTTCGCTTGGAACGGTTACAGCAGTAAAGAGACTGTCAAAGAGCACACCACAGGAATAGGAGTGATGGATTATCGACCTGACCACATGGATGCGCGATAGTGATTTCAGAGTGGTTTATACGGGCCTATACCCGCACTACAGAGGACACCAATCTCCTTATTTCTCTGGGGCTTCTCAAAGGTTTTTTCACGCTACGCGGTAGATGAAGGTGAGAGGAGTGCGAGCGAAGAGATTCTCCACTCATCTGCTGTGCGTGTAGCGGTACGCAGCTTTCTATTCCAACGGTGATCTGCGACTAAGCCTTCCCCGATTGCGTGCTAATGCGCTGAACGATAGGTTCTAACCGCGACCCACACAATGCGCGCCAGAGGCTCGCGCTCCCTGGCGCTTCCCATACACCAGCGTATCAAAACACAACCCGGAGACTTTGAAAAGCCCTACCGCAAGCGAGTATGAAAACAGCCATACTCATCAATGTAGATAATCACCATCAAGCCACATCAGTCGTTCAGCTCAACCTGATCACCTCTTGTCATAAAAATAATCTTTTCGACCATATTCAATGCTCGATCCGAAACCCGCTCGAAATTATGGGCGATAAACAGCAGATCGGCTGTCTCTGGTGGTGTCAGTTGTGCTACCATAGCCTGCTTAAGCTGTTTATAATCGTGGTCGATCTCATCTTCGCGAGCAACGATATCCTTAATTGTCTCGTCGTCGCCATTGCTTAGGGCCTGCAATGTACGCTCAAGATTAGCTCGCGCTACCTTACCGAGAGCGACCAACTCTGCTGGTGCAACCAACGGCCCACGATTGGGATTGGGGCTGCCGATTACCATTTTGGCGGTACCCTTGGCATAATCAGCGATGCGTTCTAGTTCATAGCTGATTGCCATTGCCGCGACAATCCGGCGCAAATCGCGAGCTACCGGTTGCTGGGTTGCAATAAGCTGGATAGCGTGTTGCTCAATGGCGTTTTTCGCCTCATTAATCTCGGCATCACTACTAACGACCGCTCGTGCCAATTCGACATCACCCCGTTCGAGAGCTGTGATTGCTCTAGCGAGCGCCTCACTCACTGCACGTCCCAAATTCACCACCTGACTGCGTAGCGCATTGAGCTCCTGATCAAAGTGTTCACGTGGTCGCATGAAGATTTCCCCTCCACGATAATCTACCCTCCACACTTCCAGGATACACGTTTTGGTACGATTTTGCTAGGGGGTGCGCAGGTCTTTCAAAAATGTCCGGCGGTTGTCTTTATCCATCGATCGGGCCATAGACAGAAGAAGTTGATGAGGTAAGATACAGAGGAACGGAAGAAGACTTTCAGACTTGCTTCAAGAGGGAACAACTATGCAGCAACGAGTACTTACAATCCTGATATTACTCCTATTCACAATCGGCTGTAGCCAGTCTGGAGGATCAGAAACAACCCTTTTCGACTATCCACCGCTGCCCGACAACCTCACCCGCGCTCGAGTTGTGCGGGTTGTTGACGGCGATACCATTATTGTCCGTATCGATCGACGTGAAGAGCGAGTTCGACTGATCGGTATCAATACCCCCGAGTCGGTCGATCCGCGACGAACGGTCGAATGTTTTGGTAAAGAAGCGGCCGCCAATGCCCGCGCTCTCCTCGACAATAAAACCGTGCTCCTTGAAGACGACCCCAGTCAAGACTCACGGGACGGGTTTGGTCGGCTACTGCGATACGTCTGGCTCGAAGATGGTCGGATGGTTAACCTGGAACAAATCTGGCAGGGGTACGCTTACGAATACACGTACAACGTTCCATACCGCTACCAGGCCATTTTTCGCGCAGCAGAAGCCGACGCCCGTGCCGCAAAGCGTGGTTTGTGGGCACCTGAAACGTGCAATGGGCAGCGTTGAAGCGTAGATTGCACTTGCCTTATAGCGCAGGCATTCAGCCCATAATATTCAGCCTATAATACAGGTCGCATCAGTGTACCACAGGGCGGGTTAGCTTTAAGTATAACATCCAGCAGACAGACTAACGGATCGGAGAGGGTCGGTCGAACCGCCGGAGAAACTGACAACGAAGCGATAAATTCCTCACGCACCCGTGACAGATCGTCCACCTGGCGACGCAAGTGTATAACCGTTTTCCGCAACAAGCATCACTGCTTTTCAATCGGATTGCACCATGAGGTAGAGATTTGCAGTAGAACGATCTGGATCAGCAATGAAAGCTACTCCCATATCCATTGTGCTGTAACACCAGGTTCGGTTGGTTCGTCGTCTGGTCGCGAACAGGGAGAAGTGCCGTTTGGAGTGCCGGTCACCGACAGGTCTGGATGGGTATGCAGCAGCAGATGTCTTGCGCGATGTGTATGGTCGCACATGCAAATAGTGTGGTGTCACCGTTTCCATCGCTATATTCGTTGTTCGCTGCGCCCCGCAGGGGCATGAACCACTATCGCCTCTCTCCGCCATCGCCATTACCGAGCTTGGGAAAAACTCTTGAAAAGCTCTGGTCGCCTCCATAATCGGTTAACAAAATTTTTATTTTCTTGATGAAAAAACTGTCATCAAATTGATGTGTTTTATATCCTCCGCTTAACATCGATTTCAAAATCTCCTTTTATGATGAACAACGCCCGACCACTCAGTATTGCATTGCGGTTCATCTCACCCTTCCTTCCCCTTCTAAGTAGAAGGCTGATGCTGGGCAGCGGACACTTCCCCTTGATACATTCAACCGTGCCGATGGCAGGCTAGGCCGCAACTGGAGTGGAGCGACACAGAGCGATCAGTATCGGATCGTGAATAATGTTGTGACTGTCGAAAATGGCGGCCTGACGTGGTGGCGTCCGACCGTCTTCGGACCAGATCAAGAAGCCTTCATGCGCTTGACGTCTATCAACCCTTCTGGTCGGCATCACACATTGGCGTTGAAGGTGAACGGAAATCGTGGTCAACACGGAGCCATTCTAGTGAGTTACGATGCAGTTAACCAGCAGGTTGTGGTTGAGGCCCTCGTTCCTGGTCGGGGTTTCCTGACGGTTGGAACGTTCCCCGCTGTGCTTCAACCTGGTGATACACTTGGAGCATGGGCAAAGGCCGACGGCACGGTAGAGGTCTTTGTACGCTGTGAGTCAATAGGCGCTGCCGATACTCGAACGGTGGCTAGAAATCGTTATGTCAATACTGGTGGACGGATTGGGGTCTGGTTCCACAACACGGCTGGCGCTGCATTTGATGACTTCGGTGGAGGGACGCTAACGCCTTAACCAACACCTCCTACCAACAAGATGGGCGGAAGCGGTACTTTCGCCCATCTCGTTTCAGCGATGCGACCGACGTGCTCAGGCTGTGGTGAAACGACCGAAGGCGAAATACCCGCGATACTACCCACATTTCCATCACAGCAGAGTAATAAATCTTTCCGCTTCCCGCAAAACTGCCAGCGTGTTACATACGCCGAGGTGGCCAATTAGTGCACATTCGTGAACTACAAACCAGCGACATCCGCTATCTGACCCTCGTCACCGAGACAGATGCGCCGCCTGGACCGGGCACAAAGGCGGCAGCCTTTGCACTCAGCTCACGAAACGGCGCTGCGACCGAATTCAGTCGGTCGACCCACTCTGGGCTAGGCGTCTGTCCTTCGATGGCTTTGAAGTAGACTTGCACAATACACACCATTGCAAAGGGATCAATCAGCGCCGCTTTAAGCGCATACGCGGCAATAATAGCGATTATCAGCGTCCAGAAACCACCCAGCCCTGGCATCATACTCACGAGAGCGGCAACCGGGGCGAGAACGACGAGAAAGATCACAAACGACACAATCCAAGCGAAAATGGTGAGGAATACCGCATTTTTGAGCATCATGCGGTAGTTTTGAGCGTAGAATATCACGCCGTCGCGGGCGCCGGCCCAGGCATTCTCAGGGTTGGTGCGGATCATGTAGGCGAGAATCGCTTCATCCACGTAAGTAAGCGAGAAATTGATCACGGACGTCACAAACTCCATCACATTTGTCAGTCCGGGGATGGGGAGAAAGCTACTGATGGTTAGAACGGTTGCGTTAAAGGTGCGGAGGATGCTCTTAATGATCTGGTCAATACCAAACAACACCGATGCTTCGGCGAAGCGAGACTTGACAATCTGGGTAGCATACCCGATTTGTCCTGTCCCCTCTGGTATCGGCTGATCGTCGATCAGGCGCACCAGAACTGCGATGTGGCCTGCCTTGACGATATACAGCAGGTACTCACGAGCGAAATACAACACTCCCGAGACGATGCCAAATCCGATCAGGCCTCCCCAAAACGCAACACCTCCTGAAGGATCACTTTCTGCATCCCGAAGGATGCTGCCAATCATATAGCCAATGCCAGCGCCGCCGCCAGTAGCAATGAGATACGCGAGCGTGATAGCGAAGTAGATAGCGAGACGAAAGCCGATGAACGGTAGAGTACGAAGCATTAAACCAAACGCCTTCCCAAGACTAAAGTCCCACATGTCCTGTTCTCCTTTACCCCATGTAGACGTAAGATACATTCCTGATCGGCCACCAGGATGAGCTACCCACGTCTCCGCCGCAGCAGAATGATGCCGAGTAATCCAAGCAATCCCCCCCATTTCAGCAGAACCGCCAGCGCGTTGAGAATGGCGAGGATGCCGATCAGCGCAAAAAAGCCTCCCACCCCGATGACGATGCTTGACGGCAGCCAGAGTTCCCACGAATCGATCACTGCCGACTGTGGCGTTTGCGGGTCGTAGCGCACTTTGACCGCGTCGCCGACACGGTACGCTGATGGATTGCTGCCCGTGCTGCTCTCGAAGCGGACACTCTCCCCGTCAGCCGTGCGAAACTCCACGACCGGATAGAAGTAGGTCTTGCGCTCACCACTCGATGTTTTGGTGCGCGAAACGACTTCGACCACCTTACCCTCCGCCGGAAGCATCGTGGCGATCTGATTCTGGGTGAAGGTGCGCCATTGCCATCCTAGAAACAGGATTCCCAATCCGATAACAAGCACGATTGGCCCGCTCAGGAGACCGCCGATGCGATTGGCGGAGCGGATGTTCACGTGCATTGTTTTCCTCCGTATTGTGATATGTTGGCGTCTGACACTCACACAAGAAAAGCCTGCGAAATGAGCCGGTATGGGCCGGGGTGCGGCGGCGCCGCTGCCCCGGCAGAGCGTATTTACCTTACGATCAGCGGCAGGTTCACCCGGTAACTGACCTCACCCAACATTGTCAACCCCCAGCGCCCTGGCTCGTGCGCCACGCTGCCACGCGGCCACGCCGCACCCGGATCGTGGGCGACCAGCATGCGCACCAGTTTGTTCCATCCGCATCTCTCGTTGTAGTACTAGCGTTCCTTTCAGTTCATACCGTGAATCTCCACGATGAGGGTTTGAGCTGTGGTCATCTGCAAGAAACCCCTTCACGATAAGAGCAGTCCTTCAGTGCATCACAGGTTCGCTTGGACATAACGATGCGCCGCGCTGTATCGCTGGTGCAGAGACGTATAGTGTGCACATTCTACCGGAGAGGCGTCCACACAACGTCTACATCAGAGAACCCGGCAGGGCGTCATTACGATGGGGTGTCGTGATTCGGGGAGTTGGGGGGCAGCAGTGCGCGGGCCGCTGGCCCGTATGGTGCAGTGCGCGGGTGGAACCCATCGTTTGGCGAATTAGCACGCCATGGTGGGGAGTGGGGGCAGGTTTGAAACCTGCCCCCTCTATGCATGCGGTGACGGGTATGATCGGCGAGACAACAACGAGTGAACGTGTGCGCATTTCACCTGGGAGCGCGGGCCGCTGGCCCGTATGGTGCAGTGCGCGGGTGGAACCCATCGTTTGGTGCATCAGCACACTATGGTGGGGGCGGGTTTAAAACCCGCCCCCACTATGCATGCAGTGACGGGTATGATCGGCAAGACAACAGCGGGTGAACGTGTGCGCATTGCGCCTGGGAGCGCGGGCCGCTGGCCCGTATGGTGCAGTGCGCGGGTGGAACCCATCGTTTAGTGCATCAGCACGCCATAGTGGGGGCAGGTTTGAAACCTGCCCCCACTATGCATGCGGTGACGGGTATGATCGGCGATGCAACAGCGGGTGAACGTGTGCACATTTCACTTGGGAGCGCGGGCCGCTGGCCCGCATGGTGCAGTGCGCGGGTGGAACCCATCGTTTGACGCATTAGCATACCATGGTGGGGGCAGGTTTGAAACCTGCCCCCTCTATGCATGCGGTGACGGGTATGATCGGCGAGACAACAACGGGTGAACGGGTGCGCATTGCGCCTGGGAGCGCGGGCCGCTGGCCCGCATGGTGCAGTGCGCGGGTGGAACCCATCGTTTGGTGCATCAGCACGCCATAGTGGGGGCAGGTTTGAAACCTGCCCCCACTATGCATGCGGTGACGGGTATGATCGGCAAGACAACAGAGAGTGAACGTGCAGGCATCTTGCCCTCGCAGACGCGACGAGCACGGGACGACCTCGCTCGCAGGCGCCTGGGTGTGCGGGTGGAACCCATCGTTTAGCGCATCAGCACACCATGGTGGGGGCAGGTTTGAAACCTGCCCCCACTATGCGTATGATCGGCGAGACAACAGAGGGTTGGCTGCTGGACCGTTGATTCAAACACGTATGCGCCATCCTTGAGGTGGTGCGAAGTTCCACGAACAGGTGGAAGGGGCGGTTTGCGAACCGCCCCTTCCGGTATGGAATCGTCAGGGGGCGCGACCATGACGCCTCGACGCCAATTCGTTGCCCGACCAGAAATGTCCGACATCTATCGCGGTTTGATACTTTGATACGCTGTACACCCGGAAGCCCACGTGCGTCGTCAACGCAACGAAGCGACCTGTCGGAGATAGGTTCATGTATCCTTATGGATTACGCAACACCAGCGGCAGATACACCCCCGCCCGGTGCTGGAGCGCGAAGGCGCCACCGTAATAGGTGCCTGCGTAGAGCATGGTCGGGTCAATCGCCAGGGCGTAGACATTGAGGTTGGTCAGGCCCGTATTGAACGCGCTCCAGGTTGTGCCGCCATCGGTGCTCTTGCGGACTCCATGGTAGGTCCCGGCGTAGACTGTATTCGTGTTTATCGGGTCAATTGCAAGAGCATAGCCACTCAAATTGATGAGAGATGTCCAGTTTGCACCGCCGTTGGTGCTCTTGAACACGCCGCCGTTCGTCCCAGCGTGGAGCGTATTGGAGTTGGTCGGGTCAATCGCCAGAGCGTAGACATATGGGTTACTCAGACCACTGCTCGATGCGCTCCAGTTCGTGCCGCCATCCGTGCTCTTGAACAGGCCGCCGCCATCCGTCCCGTCGTAGAGTGTGCTCGGGTTCAACGGGTCAATCGCCAGGGCGCGAATATTGAGGTTGGTCAGACCCGTGTTGACCGCGCTCCAGGTCGCGCCGCCATCGGTGCTCTTGAACACGCCGCCTAATGTCCCGGCGTAGAGCGTGTTCGGGTTCGCTGGGTCAATTGCCAGGGCATTGACATTGGGGTTAGTCATACCACTGCCCGATGCGCTCCAGGTCGTGCCGCCATCGGTGCTCTTGAACACGTAATGTAAGGTGCCAGCATAAAGGGTGGGCGGGGTGGTCGGAGCGATGGCCAGGGCGTAGACAAAGCGACTGGTCGGGGTGACATACAGGCCGTTATTGACCGCACTCCAGGTTGCGCCGCCGTTCGTGCTCTTGTACACGCCGTCGCCATCTATCGCGGCATAGAGCGTGTTCGGCGTCGCCGGATCGAGCGCCAGAGCGCGAATATACGTGGCGATCAGGCCGCTGTTAG
>Ga0308415_1000712_pt1 | contig 14701 bp, 8 predicted proteins | sample HotsprSampleOS55_FD_203465 | JGI IMG/M metagenome (GOLD analysis project Ga0308415, IMG submission 203465) | Hot spring phototrophic mat microbial communities from Octopus Spring, Yellowstone National Park, Wyoming, United States - 20090730_OS55 ... | reverse complement strand
TTTTTTAGTGTGTGCTCGGGATTGCCCTTCAAAGCACTCGACGTTGGTATGGAGACAACTCGCAAAGTGTAGGCGTTGAGTTGTGGGCTGGGAATCGGGGAACGGAATTGGGGCCTGGATGAAAGCCTAACCGATGGGTGGGCATTTTACCCCTCGGCCTTTCGGTTTCTGGGGGAGGTGCGGAGAGTTTCCGGGGCCCCTGGCCTCACGGAGAAAATATTCTGAGGCCGCGGGGTCATTATTGTGATGGCTTTTTTGGGGGGGCATTGTTGTGATGGCTTTTTTGGGGTTATGGAGAGCACCATTTTATTAATGGCTTCTTTGGAATCGTGGGGAAAAGCTTTATTGGGAATTGTTATCAACAGTCGTTGGTTAGGGTTATGGCCTTTGGCGTTTTGAGGCCGTTGGTTCGAAATCAGCATCTGAGAAATCGGCATCGGCAACTGCAACAAGGGAGCCAAAGGGGCAAATTTTGGGGGAGGGATTGGGACCGGAGCTAAATCATGCGACTGGTTGATGTTTCAAGTAGTGACTTTGGCGGGCTTCTTCGAGAGCTGCGGAGACGACTCAGCCCGGAGGGCGAGGTGGTCTCACCAGCAAGTCGGCAAAGGACCATTGCGGTGTTTGGGGTCCCTTTGTCCCCCCAAGAAGTGGTGGCCCGAATCTGTAAGGACGTCGCCGAGAGAGGAGTGGACGCTTTACTTTACTATATTGAAAAACTTGATGGGAAATCCTTGTCTCGCTCCGGGGTTTTCGTTCCCGAAGAGGATCTGAAGGCTGCTCACCAAAGTGTTGGGCGAGAGTTTCTAGAGGTAGTCCGCCGGGTTTGGGCTCGGATCGAGCGTTTTCAGTCTGCGATCCGCCATCGGGATGTCCGCATTACTATCCCAGGGGGATACCTGGAAGAGCGGTACCGACCTATATCCCGGGTGGGGGTTTGTGTTCCCGGAGGGGCGGCGGCCTACCCATCCACTGTCCTGATGACGGTGGTCCCGGCTCGAGTGGCAGGGGTGGAAGAGATTGTGGTGGCTACTCCGCCGACTGCATTCGGAGCGGAAAATCCCTATGTGCTGGCCACCTGTTGGGAGCTGGGGGTCCGATCTGTTCTCAGGGCTGGGGGAGCCCACGGCGTGGCCGCCATGGCCTACGGGGTAGAGGGACTGGAACCGGTGGACAAAATCGTCGGACCGGGAAATCTCTTCGTGGCTCTGGCGAAAAAATTTGTCTTTGGACGAGTGGGCATCGATTCTGTTGCAGGACCGAGCGAAGTTGTGGTGATTGCGGATAGCTCGGCAGAGCCTCGCTACCTCGCTTACGACTTGATCGCCCAGGCAGAACATGCTCCGGGAACTAGTATTCTGCTTGCCTGGGAGAGAACTATCTTAGAGAGGACAATCTCGGCAGTGGAGGAAGCCTTGCATAGGGTGGATCGGGCTGAGGAGGCCCGGCAGTGCCTCGAAGAATTTGGCTTGGCCGTCCTGACAGACGGTCCCGAGCAGGCCTGCCGGATTGCTGCGGAGATTGCTCCCGAACATTTGCACATCATTGCCGAGGATGCCGGTTCGCTTGCGGATAAGATTCCGACTGCTGGAGCGGTCTTTCTCGGAAATTATTCTCCTGTAGCTTGTGGGGACTATGCAGCGGGCCCGTCCCACGTGCTGCCTACTAGCGGGACCGCGCGATTTGCCAGTGGTCTAAGTGTCAACGATTTCCTCCGTTCCCACAGTGTCATCTGCCTGGAACGGGAGGGATTGGAAGAAATGGCTCCCGATATTCAAGTGCTGGCGGAATGCGAAGGCTTGACCGCCCACCGGGAGAGTGTCCTTTGCCGGCTTCAATCACGCGGTGTTTCCTAAAGGAGAGTTACAGGCTTTGAATGAGAAGGAAGTTCTATTGCAGAAAAAATCGCACGGGCGAGATTGGCGGAGTTATGTCCGTCCGGAAATCCTCGCCATGCACGGTTACATACCGGGTGAACAACCCCGGGATTGGAATATCGTTAAGCTCAATACTAACGAAAATCCCTATCCTCCATCTCCGGCGGTGATAGAGACAATTGAGGCGGCTTTGCACCGCGGATTGCAGCGGTATCCGGACCCTCTTGCTACTCAGTTCCGGGAGGTCGCGGGCCGACTTTTAGGTTTTGATCCCGAGTGGATCTTATGCGGAAACGGTAGCGATGATGTGCTGACAATCATCACCCGGACCTTTGTCCGGCCGGGCGGCCTTGTGCGGTTTGCTTATCCAGGGTATTTACTTTACGAGACCTTGGCGGAACTCCAGGGGGCACGGGTAGATCGAATATTCTTTCGCGAAGACTGGACGTTAGGGCCGGAATTCGCTCACGATTCGCCGGGGCTGTCTATTGTTTTCCTGGCCAATCCGAATAGCCCCTCAGGAACAATGATTGCCCCGAAGCAGGTAGCTCAGTGGGCGGAGATGTTACCTTGTCCTCTGGTGGTGGATGAGGCCTATGCCGACTTTGCCCCGTACAACTGTTTGGAGCTGGTGCGTGAATATGATAATGTGCTCGTCGTTCGCTCGCTCAGCAAGTCGTATGCTTTGGCGGGATTGCGGTTTGGATTCGTGGTGGCTCAGCCTCACCTTATTGAGCACTTGCGAAAAGTAAAAGATTCGTACAATTGTGATGTGCTCTCTATTGCAGGGGCAACGGCGGCAATCAGTGACCAGAATTGGTTCGTGCAGACGCGAGCGAAAATTGTTCGAACTCGAGAGCGTCTGAGACAGGAGATGCAACGTTTGGGGTTTTCGGTGGCAGATTCCCAGGCTAATTTTACCTGGAATGTTCATCCTGAAGTGCCTGCCCGGGAGCTTTATGAGCATCTAAAAAGACGAAACATCCTCGTCAGGTACATGAACTTCCCGGATTGGGGTGATGGTATACGGATCACGGTAGGGACAGATGAACAGATAGACACATGCCTGGCGGAGATCAGAAACGCACTCGAAGGAAGAGTCAAGGAGTCGTGAACGGTGGACCTTGATCGGGATTTTCGGAAATAGGCTTTCTGGTGAACAGGTGTTCCAAAGAAGACCCTAGAAAACCATCATCCCCTGCCTGGAGGTGCCGTGCTTGTTTTCATTGTTTTGGAGGTGCTCGGTTTTGGCAGTTTCGAACTATGCCAGCTCCTCACTTCGGGTGGGGTAGTGATGGAGAGGGGTTGGTGGGAGTCGGTTGTTCAATGGGTTCTGGGGGCGATACCTTGGCAATTCTGTCTTGGGTGTTCCAAGTCGAAGAGAATTGCATGGGCCAACGGTCGGTACACGCCGGGTTATTTTCCAGGTAAGTGTGCTTTCGTGCCATTGCTTTTGCATAGGTTCCCGGGTTGGGGATGATGGATGGGGTTGGAAAACTACCGGAAAAGCTTTGCCGGCTACGCTGTGGAAGCCGGTTCGGAGGAAGATTAGGAGCGTTGTGAGGGAGTTTGGAATTAGGGGACCGCCCTGCGAGTTCGCTTGGAATGCTGCCGTTTGGGAACTTGAGGTCGGTAGGGCAGTAGACTCGAGGTTGTTTTCCGATGGATCGTAAAGCCCAGGTTGCTCGCACAACCGCGGAGACTTCTATCCGAGTTGGTGTGAATTTAGACGGTACGGGCACTGCACGAATCCAGGTCGGAATTGGCTTTTTCCAACATATGTTGGAGCTATTCGCCAAGCACTCTCTGATTGATCTGGATGTGGAGGCTCGGGGGGATCTCCACGTAGACCAACATCATACGGTGGAGGATGTAGGGATTTGTTTGGGATCGGCCTTGCGAGAGGCACTTGGCGAGAAGGCGGGGATCCAACGTTACGGCTGGTGCCAGTTGCCGATGGAGGAATCATTAGTAAGTGCCTCGGTCGACTTGGGGGGCCGGCCATATTTCGTTCTTAAAGGAAAACGCTTTCCCGCGGAAAAGATTGGCGATTTTGCCAGCGAATTGGTGGTCGATTTTTGGCATGCCGTGGCTACGAATGTGCCATGCAATCTCCACGTGATATTGCATTACGGTCGCAATAGCCACCACTTGGCCGAGGGGATTTTTAAGGCGGTAGCCAGAGCTTTTCGGCAGGCGGTGGAAAAAGATCCTCGCCGAGGGGATATTCCGAGCACCAAAGGAACCTTGTGACTGAAGCGATTCAATGAGGATTTCTTGATTCCGTTATGGATAGACTAGGAAGCAGACGGCTTGACTATTCGGGCGGTACTCCCCGGCGGCGGAACTCGTTCACCATGTGACTGAGCTGGGCTTTGTGCAATCCGTCTAGGGGATCGGGAGCACCTGCACTCGATACAAAACACCCCGTAAAAGATTTCTATTCCACCGAAGACGGAATTCGTTGCGGAGTGATCTTGCGAGATTCTGACAAATCCGAGGACCGAAAAGTCGAAGTCTCAACTTCCGGCTGAATTCGGGGTTTGGCCGGGTAGTTTCCTCAGCCACCCCAGAGTAATGGCATCGTTAAATATTGTCTGGGATATCTGACCAAACTGTACGAGCTATTTCCACTCGGCACACAAAGTTCGAAATTGTCCCCATGCTGGGACCCCGGCTACCAAGCGTTTAGGGTGTACGGGGCTTACATTCAAGTGGTGTGGGCGACTCCAGTGCCGGCCTAAATTCTGGGGACCCGGGGGTACATTGTGGGTTGTGTCTCAAGTCGGAAGTTGCGGGCAAAGCGGTGCTGATTTTTCTGGGTGGAGTCCCTTAGGAGCGTTATTCCAGCTGATTTTCCCCATTGGTGAAACCCGGTGCTCCGTCAAGGGGCCAACTAAGCCAGTAGCTTGATGTGTTGTTGCTTCACTCGAAGAATGTTTTGAGGGGTCCGGTCCCGCTCAGATGGGCAGGACAAAAGCTCCGGGTAGAGATCAACAAGTCGAGAGATGATTCAGTATTCCCGGCCAGAGTTCTTATGGGCTCTCCCATTGCTTGCGATACCGGTGATCATCCATCTGATCAACCGTCTCCGGTACCGGCGAATTCGGTTTGCGGCGACTCGGTTTTTGTTAGAAAGCCAGCAGCGGTACAAGGTCCGGGTATTGCTTCGGGAATGGTTTTTGTTGGTCCTGCGGGTATTTGTGGTGGGGGTTCTCATCCTTTTGTTTGCCCGACCGCAACTCCGCTCAGACCAGTGGGGTTCGGAACTTTTGGGCAGGGCGGTTCATCTGATACTTGTCTTGGATGATAGCCTTTCCATGCAAGCTCGGGATCCCCTTGGGGGTACCGAAAGCACGTTCGATCGGGCCAAGCAAGCTCTCAGTTCCCTTTTGCGTCAAATTGCGGCTGGGGGTGCCTCTCTCCGCATTTCCCTCCTACGGTTGTCTCAGGTGGGGCCAGGGCAGCTTCGTGCTGATTTGGCAGGTGAAGCGATCACCCCGGAGTCGATCTCTCGGGTGGAGGGCCTTGTTCGGAGTTTTTCACCGACCTTTTCCGCGGTACCGGCTCCCCAAGGTTTAGAAGCAGCTTTGGAGATGGCCGAGGTGACCTCAGGCGAGGGTACAGAGATTGTCCTTTTTTCCGATTTTCAGCAGCGGGATTGGGAACTGTCCCCGCAACTTGCGACCATTCGCGATCGCCTATTAGAGCGGGGGGCTCGGCTTACGTTGATTTGGTGCCGAGAAAATGGCGGGCCAAGAAATTTGGCAGTAATGGGTCTGGAGGGTAGTGACGGGATTTGCGTGGAGGGGGTGCCGGTAAAACTCCGTTTAGGGGTGGCGAACTACTCGGATCGGCCTGTTCGGGATCTGCCGGTGGTGATTTATTGCGAAAATCAGGTTTTGCCCCCGGTCATCTTTAGCGAGATTCTGCCTTGGCAGACGGCTTTCCAGGATTGCTTCGTGGTGCCCGGCCAGGCAGGGCAGTTGCGGCTGTCGGCCGAGATCGGCGGCGATATTCTGGAGGCGGATAATCGGCGATTTGTGGTCCTTTCGGCAGCAAAGGCCATCCGGGTCCTCCTTGCGGATGGAGATCCCCAGGGAGTGGACGCCCAATATGTGGAGGCAGCTTTGGCTCCGGGTGGGGTGGTGCAAACGGGGTTTGTTTGTCGGCGGGTGTGGGCCGGGGCATTATCGGCCGAAGACTTCAACCTCTGGGATTTGGTCATCCTTGTCAATCCCGGGAGGGTGGAACCACCAGTGCTGGCTCAACTGGAACGTTTCGTGGCCGCGGGCGGGGGACTTGGCTATTTCGTCGGAGAAAAAGTAGAGCCAGCAAGTTTCCAGGAGCAGTTTTTCCGGGGGGGAGAGGGGTTGTTCCCTGTGACATTAGGCCCCCCTAAAGATCGGCCGGCTCCGTTGTTGGTGGGTGAAGGGAATCTTCGCTTTGAGGATCCTCCGGGTTTGCCCGGTTTAAAAGTCTTGTCAGGACCTGTGGTCAGTTCGGTGTTTGTAACCCGCCATATGCCGCTGGAGATGAAAACCCTTGCCGGCGACAAGACCCCGGCGGAGATTTTTCTCCGTCTTTCCGACGGGATGCCGCTTGGGGTTGTATTCTCTTTCGGCAGCGGAAAGACCGCAATCATTGCAACGACGGCAGGCCCGCGTTGGAACAATTGGGCCCGTGTGAGCCCGAGTTATGTAGTGACCCTACTGGAACTTGCCGGTTACTTGGCCCGCAAACCGGTGGGATTCCCCCCCGTTACAATTGGCCAAAGCCTGAAGTTAGCATTCCCGGGGGGTGAGATGCCACCGATGGTTCGGTACCGCCTCCCAGGGATCGAACTCCAATCGGAGTTAACGTACGAACAGTTTCAGGATGGGTCGATCGAGTTTCCGCCAGTGACCATTCCTGGATTCGGCGAGGTAGAATGGGAGTTGAAGCCGGGGGAAAAGACGATCCAGATATTTGCGGGCAATGTTGACTGTCGCGAAAGCGATCTCCGCACCTCCTCTCCGGAGCAACTTCGGCAAATCTTTGCCGGAGTGCCGGCAGAAGTGATTTCCGCGACCAATTTGGCCGGTTATTCGGTTCGGGTTGAGACTGCAGACCTTGTGCCGCCAGGCTTATTGGTGCTGTTAGGTGCTGTGGTTCTTGAACGCTTGGTGTCGTTCCTGATAGCTCGAAGTCTATCCGACCGGAGAACAGGGTTCTCCGGAGAGGCTGGGAGAGGCATGCGGCTGAGGACTTCCCTCGTGGAGTCGACCACGGGATAAACCCTAGGGGATTCCGCCAGGCGGAACGTACTTTTTTCCTGAGGCCAGAAGGGGCTCCGAGTGAGGCTCCTTCGCATACTTCCGGAAGTTGAGGTCCCACGAACTTTTTCATGATCGAGCGAGAAGTAGGACGAATCTTCGAATGGGGCCGATTGCCCGGTCCTCAAGCCGGGTGGGGTATTGTTTTGGTCAGTATTGCGATTTTGGCTTGTGCTTTCTTCTCGTGGTGGGAGCTGCGGCAAGGTTGGGGCAAAAGATCCCTGTGGCTTGCCGTTTTGCGAGTAGTAGCTCTTGTCGCCATCCTCCTTTGGTTTCTCGATCCGCGGTGGCGAATCCAGGCGGAGCGGCAGTACCCGAGTCGAGTAATTTTGCTGTTGGACACAAGTTCAAGCATGCTTCTTCCTGCGACTTTGCCCTCCTCTCACCCGGGCGAAAGGGCTTTTCTCGAACCGTCGGGACCTTCGCAGATGGCGACTCGGTGGGAAGAGGCGGTAAAGTTGCTTACGGAAGGTCGTTTGTGCGAGCATCTTGCTCGTCTACATGAAACCAGCGTTTACCTTTTCGACGAAGGTATTCCGCAGCTTCTCGGAGTGTGGCCCAAAGCGTCCTCGGGGTTAGGAGAGCACATGGGGGAATCCGGGATCCTCCCAGGATCTAATCTCAGTGAGGAGGATGAAGCACAGACTGGGGCAGAACCGGCCAATCCTGCTGGCGAAGAAGCGGTTCTCTTGGGCGAAAAGATTCTGGAGCGGCTCCGGGAGCTAATCCCTGCCGGGAGGGAAACTCGGATGGGGGATGCCCTGGTGCAAGTGCTTAGACGCCACCAAAGCGAGGCCCTTGCGGGAATTGTTGTCCTTTCGGATGGAGGCCAGAATACCGGCACCTCCGTCGCGGAGGCGGTACAACTGGCTCGGGAACTTCAGGTTCCCATTATCACTTTCGGTTTCGGACCCACAAAAGCCTTGCCGGATTTCAGGGTGGCTGAGGTTGAAGTGCCGAGCCAGGTCCGGCCCCAAGATCCTTTTCCGATTCTGGTTATGCTTGGCAGTGAAAACTGGGAAGGCCCAGTCCGGGTGGAGATCGGTGTTGAACCTGCTGGTGTTGAGGAGAGGCTCCGGCCAGATGCTGAAGGCCGGGGATTAGCTGCTGGGGATAAGGATTCGGCCAGTCCGGGCCAGGCGGGGAGGGCGGAAGAACGAGTGTCCAAGGCTGGGGAGGAGGATTCCGCCATTGGGGATCTGCAGTCCTCAGGGCAGGCATGGGTGTTTCAGGAGGCAAGGGAAGTTGCCCTTTCGCCCAAGGATCCTTCCGCGACGGTAAAGTTCGAAGTTTCCTTGGCCGAGCCGGGGCGTTACCGCCTGGTGGCCCGGGTATCTGCGGGTTCTATTGATTTCATTCCAGAAAATAACACTCGCCAGGTAGAGGTGGAGGTAGTCGATCGGCCGCTGCGGGTACTCCTCGTGGGGGGTGGACCTAGCCGGGATTATCAATTCCTCCGGTCCCTGCTTTATCGAGATGAAAATGTGTTCAGTTCTGTGTTGCTGCAAACGGCTCAGCCTGGGATCTCGCAGGAGGCGGATGAGGTTCTGGCCCTGTTCCCCCAAAGTTTTGAAGAGCTTTCCAGGTACGATTGCATCGTGGCAATCGATCCGGACTGGCGAAAGTTGAGCTCGGAGGATTACCAATTACCGCAGGTCCTCGGATTATTAGAACGATGGGTGGCCGAGCAGGGCGGCGGGCTGATTGTTTGTGCGGGGGCCGTGCACGCTGGGGATAGTGTTGCCGGCTGGCGGGCAGATCCGCGATGCGAAACCGTGCTTCGTCTGTATCCGGTAGTTCTACGCAGGGATTCCTCCGCCGCGACTTTTGGAATGTATTCCACTTCGGATCCTTGGCCTTTGCAACTTACCTTAGAAGGCCGTTCCGCCCCCTACCTTTGGCTTGAATCGGGGGGCCGGGTGCCCGAAGAACTATGGAGCCAATTTCCCGGGGTGTTCAGCTGTTTACAGGCCGTGGAGGCCAAAAGAGGGGCTACGGTGCTGGCCTATTTCAGTGACCCTAGGTCTTTTGAACTAGGTCGGCCTCCCATCTATTGGGCCGAGCAATTCTACGGGGCGGGGCGGGTTTTTTACATCGGAAGCCCTGAGACCTGGCGGTTACGGACCATCGACGAGCGTTATTTTGAACGGTTTTGGATCCAGTTGATCCGGCATGTGGTTCAAGGACGGCTTCATCGAGACTCTCTTCGGCTTGTTCTGAGAACCGATCGGGAGCTGTATTTTCAGGGAGAGACGGTTTTCGTTAGGGCTCAGGCTTGGGATGCCCAGTTCCAACCGCTGGATCGGGAAGTACTGTTGGCTCGGATCTCCGGACCGGAAGGTTTTTGGGCACCCATCAACTTGACGGCCATCCCCGGGGAGAAAGGAAGTTTTGGAGGGTCGTTTTTGCCCCGAAGGCTGGGCGATTATTTCCTGGTGGCCTCTTTGCCAGAGGATCCCGGCCATCAAGTTCAGCGGCGGTTTCGTGTGGAATTGCCGCAGCTTGAGGAAAGGCAGCTCGTTCAAAACGAGAGTTTGCTACGGCAATTGGCCGAGAGTACCGGCGGGTATTATTACCACGACCCTGCCTCGGCGGTGAGACCGGCATCGGAAGATTTTCTGCTCAGGCGGTTACCGGAAAGGGTTCGCGTGGAACCTTTCTTTGGGCCGGCTATCCGTCCGACGTTGGGACATCTGCTGGCAGCCGCGGTGGGTCGGAATTCCCAAGGGGCCGGGGGCATTTCCGATGAGGGATTGTCAAGGTGGGTGGAAGCCATGAGGGTCCCGCTTGACTGGGCTTTGCTGGGAATCTCGATTTTGCTTCTAGCGTGCGAGTGGACCTTAAGAAGATTGTGGAAGCTGGCCTGACCGGCCAAGAGATTTCAGCGATAAATTGGGGGATGTTTTCAATTGGTTAATCCCGCAAGGGATGGGAGTTAGCTTGGGGAACAAGGGGTTTGTCGGTCCCCGGCCTGACCTTACAGTTGGGATTTCTGGAGTTACTCCACGTCTTAGAAGCTGTCTCAAAATTCGTTTTTTGGTCGCATCCACGCCTCACTGGTGGCCAAGCAACTACCAAAGTTCTCCCAACATGGGATTTGGATAGACAGGGTGGGCGGCAACGGACCGCAGGGGCCACTTGGAGGGCAATCTCGAGTTACCTGCTTAAAAAGACGGGTTAAGGAGGCATTAAAGAGAAGTTCCCACCCTGCTTCCGATAAGGTTCCTAAAATAACACCGGTGTGAATATCAGAGGGAAGTTCGTGGCGGAGGATAGAAAGCCGTACAGCCGCGGGCGGCTGAACCCCGCGACAAAGCATCATATAGCGGAAGTAACCACTCGGTGGGCTCTCGTGGGGCAACTGTTAGGAAAGTTTTCATAGGGATATTTGCGAATTTGGGAATTTCCGGGGAATTCCGGCAAGCATGATCGGAGAACTCCTTCACGTTCTGATAGGTTATCCCAAGAGATCGCTTCGTCGGCGGAATGTTTCGGGGGCTAGTGTTGGGACTAACGTTGTGCCGGCCCGGCAAGTCACTGGTCTGATAAACCCATTAGCCGCGATATTTGCTCGGGTGAAGAAAAAGCAAGAGGTAGGAGTTTCAGCTGGCCGTTTGCTTCGACATGGTAGGGGGCTGTGGCGGTTTGAATCGGAGGAGCCTTGAACGTACCCATTAGGATTTTGTGGAAGCACAGTTCTTGGAGCAAGCATGTGGGCTGGTTCCCTCCAGAACTAGGATGTTAACCCTAACAGAATCGCGATGATTGTAGGTGCAACTAGGGAAATAGGCTCCCGGTCGGAGCTTCGTGGGAGGAGCAAGCCAGAGGACTATTCCCAGGGCCAGAGCTTTTTCCTCCGGCGAAAGTTGCGGAGTTTGCAGCTTCTGGTCCGGGGATACCTGGCCGTTCAATTCGTCGCCTGGTTGGTGATGGCCCTTTTAGCCCTTTTTTGGGCGACATATTGGGTGGACCGTTGGTGGCAACTGCCGCTGGAACTACGGCAATTCTTGGGAGTGGGTTTGGCGGGAGGATTCCTTGGGTGGGGAGCTTGGTCTTGGGGTCGAAGTATTTTTCGCCGGTTGGGATTACCCCAGTTGGCCCTTTTGGTGGAACGGGTGAGGCCGGAGTTTGATGAACTCTTGGTCACTGCCGCCGAACTGGTGGATCGCTCGTCGGACGGTTCGGGAGGAGAAAATCCTTATCGGGCAGCTTTTATTCGCCAAGTTTTAGCGGAGGCGGAGAATCGGATTGTAACCTTGCGGATCGCTCGGGTCCTCAATTTTCGGCCTCTGATCCGTCGATCGCTGTTTGCTGTCTTTTGGATGGCAACGGTGGTTGTTTACAGCTTGTATGCCCCCGAAGAGGTGTCGGTTTGGGCGGCTCGATGGCTACGCCTGCAAGATCAATCGTGGCCCTTGCGGACGGGAGTTGTCCTTGAAGGTTTTTACCGTGGGGAGCTTGTGGTGCCGAAAGGGCAGCCGGTGGAGATTGCCGCCGCGGTAGACGTTTACATGCCTCAGGTTCCCCGCGTGCTCAGGGTTCGGCTGGAGGATCCCACGGGATTGCGACGCGACTTGTGGATGCTCCGTGAAGGATTTCCTGCTGGCGGTCCCTTTCAACGGCATGTAGTGCGGTTATCAGAACTGTTTGATGTGACGACCGTTTCGCTGGCCGGTGGCGATTGTCGTTTAACCGGATTGACAATTGTTCCGAGAGATTTCCCGGGGATTCCCAGGGTAGTGGCTCGGTGTGAGTATCCCCGCTATTTACGTCGCTCGGCCGAGAGTTTGGGTTCGGCGAGCTTATTCAGAGTTCCGGAGGGTACAGCTGTTGAAATCCAGATGGCTGCCTCCCGGCCGGTGGTCGTGGTCCGGGTAGAGAGGCAGGGGAAGATTTGGGAGCAGTGTCCGCCGGAATGGCGAGAGGTCTACACCCTCGGCCAAGAGCTTGAGAATATCTTTCGCGATTTTTTGCGGAATGGGGAATGGAAGGGGCTTGCCAGCCGAATGGAAAAGCTGTTACCCCGGCTGGAACGTTCCTGTAAGCATTGGGAGAGATTTCGAGAGGTGCCGGACAGGGGTGGAAGTGGTTTGGGCCCGCAAGGGAGTGACCGGGATTCAAACTTCGGCTTTGTATCTCCCCAGGGTTTGGCCCCAATTGGCTTTGCGGAGGATTTGGTGAGTCGGGCAAAAAGCTTAATTTTGGAGCTTCAGCGACAACCTGGTGATTCCAGAGGGTCCGAAAGGGTTTCGGCTTGGCGGATCGGCCAGCGGTTTCGGGAAATCCTCGCAGCCTGGGAATCCTTTGCCGAGAAGACTGCAGAATCGCTGGCCTATGGGGAATTTTCCTACGATCTGGGCCCGGTTTTGGAGCCGGAAGAATTGCGGGTGTGGTTAACGGACGTGGAGGGAATTGCGACAGCTCATCCGATTCCGATCTCGGTGGTGCCGGTGAAGGATCAAGCCCCGAAATTGGGCATAGATTTGCAAGGGGTGGGGCCGGCCGTCACACCGCAAGCACGGATTCGTTTTGTGGGAGATGTGGAAGACGACCATGGATTGGCAAGGATCGAGGTCCTCTTTGGTAAGTCCGGAGGAGGTACCCCTGAGCCAGCGAAGCAGCTTTCCATTGTGCTTTCGGAGTTCTCGGATCCGGTGTCTCGGTATTCGCTCAATACAGTGGTAGATCTTTCGCCGTTGGGGCTGGCCCCGGGCGAGAAATTACGGCTTCAAGTCCGAGCGTCCGACTGGTACGACCTGGGGGAACAACCGAACACTGGGGAAAGTGCCATTTGGGTCTTGGAGGTGGTAACTGCTGAACAACTTCGTTTGCTGCTTGAGAAACGGGAAATCTCACTCCGCCAGCAGCTGGATCAGATCATCGTCGAATTGCAAGACTTACGTCGTTTCGTGGAGGAGGCAATAGGTTCTACCCTGCAGGCTCGTGAGGGGAGCGTTTCGGGAGATCCCACGAATTTGGAGGGAGGCGATTCTGCCGCGGGCCGGCAGTCGGATGACCAACGGGAGCCAGTTGGGGAAGGGGAGGCTCGATCGGGACCTATTGCATCAGATGCCAGGCGTTGGATGAACCGAGTGGAAGAGCAAATGACCAAAAACGCTCACGAACTTCGGGCGGTTCTTGCGGGGGTCAGGCAAATTCGCCAAGAGCTCGTTCAAAACCGGTTGGATGCTGCCGCGTGGATGGAGCGCTTGGAACTGCGTGTGGAGCCACCGCTTTCCGAAGCAGTAGAGAACCAGTTTCCGAAAATGATTTCCTTGGTCTCACGGGAGAAGGAAGCTCTCGATTCGGAGGAGACGAATCGAGCTGGGGACAACCGGGAGTGGCTTTTGTCCCTTGCCTCAAGCGTGGAGCGGACCATCGGCTTGCTTGCGGAAGCACGAGATGCCATGCTGGAACTAGAGGACATTCGGCGGGCCACGGAAATGCTGCGGCAGATCATTGAGGCTCAGCAGGATACCTTAGAAGCAACCCGGGAGGAGCATCGCCGCAGGCTCCGAGGAATCTTTCAGGGGAGGCCATAGGCTACTTCGCCATTTTGTATGAAAGGGATTTTTCCTGAGAAAAGATGGGTACCCGGGGGCAGATGGGTTGAGGGTTCTCCTTACCCTCGGTTAGGGCAGTGGAGGCTTGCCGGATGATATGCGGATACCTGCTGGTTTTCGGATTAAGTGCTGTGCTTGAGGTGACTGGAGAGACGTCGGCCAGCAAGGAAGAGGCAACATCGGGGGATTTTTCTCAGGGTGTTTCCCTTGTTGCCCGGCAGGAAGAAGTGCTTCAGGCCTTCGAGCGGCTCCAAGGGGTTCTGGTTCGCTTGGCCGAGTTGGGCAGCCCGCGGGAGCCCTACCGAACGGCTTTGGTACGGCGGGCCATTCGCGAAGCGGAAGAACTGGGAGTCAGCCTGCGGATGCGGCGGACGGCCGAGTTGATCGAACAAGGCCGGCTGGCTGCAGCTATCGAAGAGGAAGAGCGACTTCTGGGAGATCTCCAGCGGATTCTCGAGATCCTCCTTGCAGAAGATCGGGATCGCCGCTTGCAAGGGGAGCGGCAGGAGCTGGAAAAACTGCTCCACGAATTGGGGCAGATAACCCGGCGTCAGAAGGATCTCCACGGGCGTTCCGGCCGAAACGATCAATCCCCTGAAGCGTTAGCTCCGGAACAAGCCGCCTTGGCCGAAGGAGCAGGACGGCTAGCCCAGAGTTTGAGGGGATCAAGTGGGAGAACGTTGGGTTCCGAGGGGGAACCGCGTGGTGGCCATGGTCTTGGAGAGGGCAGGGAGCAGGGGCCGGGAGGCAGTACTTCTGGGGAGGGTGGAAAATCGGCCGAAGGACCGGCAGGCGGCTCCGCAGGTCGCGGTACTCCCGGGAGCGAGCGGGGCGGCGAAGGACAGACGCCAGCTGGGGATCCTTCCGCCGGAGGGGCGGAGGCAAGTGGAAGTCCAGAATCTATGCCGGCTGCCTCGCCTTCTTCTGCTGCCCGCCAGCAGGCCGC
>Ga0308415_1000706_pt1 | contig 14794 bp, 13 predicted proteins | sample HotsprSampleOS55_FD_203465 | JGI IMG/M metagenome (GOLD analysis project Ga0308415, IMG submission 203465) | Hot spring phototrophic mat microbial communities from Octopus Spring, Yellowstone National Park, Wyoming, United States - 20090730_OS55 ... | reverse complement strand
AATATAATAGATAGTATAATAAATTAGAGTTGAGTTAAGGTATGAAGATATTCGATGGTAAGAAGGCAGCAGAGGATTACATGTCAATGCATACACTCGCATACTCTACCCCAGAGATGATACTGCTCAGATTCGCAAAGTGGTTGAGCGATATAGTAGAGGTTGAGTGTAAGGATGAGAAGTGTCCAAACGAGGATGGTAAGCACCCAAGGCATAAGGTACCAAGGCTTACCCTGTACATGGAGGAGAGGGAGAGCTATCACATGGATATAAGTGATGAGTTCATACCTACAGGGGCTATAACAGCAATGTTCGGGAGAGTCAAGGGTCATTCACTTGAGCGTACTGAGAGGAAGCACTGTATAGAGTGTGGTGTAGAACTAGAGGCAGACTCTGCTTACTGTATATCCTGTGGAGCTAAGCAAGAGGATTAATGATAAGAACGATGCCACTATTTTAGTCTATAACAAAGGGTTAAGCTTAATAACTAGGTAGTGTACACATTCATGCTATGCAAGTGCATAAGAGGATAGTATTCTTCGATGAGGCAAAGGGGATGAGTAGGAAGGTACTAGGAGGCAAAGGTGCTGGACTAGTGGATATGACATATGCAGGGTTACCAGTACCCCCGGGGTTCATAATAACTATAGATGTATGCAAGGAGTACTACAGTAATGGCAGGGAGATGCCAAAGGGACTTATGGATGAGGTTAAGAGCGCTATGCACAAACTAGAGGAGATCACTGGTAAATCCTTTGGTGGCAAGGATAACCCATTACTCGTATCTGTGCGCTCTGGTGCACCCATATCCATGCCAGGTATGATGGATACCATACTGAACCTAGGTCTTAACGATGATACAATTAGAGCACTCATATCAAGGACAAGGAACGAGAGATTTGCATGGGATGCCTATAGAAGGTTTATACAGATGTTCTCCAAGGTAGTGCTAGGCATAAACGACTCGTTATTCTCAAAGGCTTTAGAGGAGATGAAGAGGAGTAGAGGTGTTAAGCACGATAATGAGTTGGATGCAGATGCGCTCAAGGAGTTAACGCATGAGTTCAAGAGGATATGCACTAGCAACGGTAAGGAGTTCCCAGATGATCCATACAAGCAGTTAGAACTTGCTATAAAGGCTGTATTCAATAGTTGGATGAGTGAAAGAGCTGTGGAGTATAGGAGGTACTACAAGATAACCCCAGATATAGCAGATGGTACTGCAGTCAATATAGTAACAATGGTATTTGGGAACATGGACGATAGGAGTGCTACTGGAGTAGTCTTCACAAGGAACCCAGAGAGTGGAGAGAGGAGGCTCTACGGCGAGTTCCTTCTGAATGCACAGGGAGAGGATGTTGTTGCTGGTATAAGGACTCCAGAGCCTATAGAGAGATTAGCAGATATAATGCCAGATACATACAAACAGTTGGTAGATATATGCAATAGGCTAGAGAGACATTACAGGGAACCTCAGGATGTAGAGTTCACTATAGAATCAGGGAGGCTATACCTACTCCAGACTAGAGCTGCAAAGATGAACGCTATAGCATCAGTAAAGGTAGCAGTTGATATGGTTAGAGAGGGTATAATAAGTAAGGAAGAGGCTCTACTAAGGGTGAATCCAGATGATCTGGAGCAGTTACTACATAGGAGAGTTGACCCAAAGACTACAACCAAGCCTATAGCTGTAGGTATAGGCGCCTCTCCAGGGGCTGCTGTAGGCAAGGTAGTACTTGATACAAAGCGGGCCATAGAGTATGCTGCAGCAGGGGAGCAGGTCATACTGGTTAGAGAGGAGACGAAACCTGAGGATGTTCCAGCCTTCTTCAGGTCTGTAGGCATACTCACCAGCAAAGGTGGGAAGACGAGTCACGCTGCAGTTGTGGCAAGAGGCATGGGCAAGCCATGCATAGTAGGTTGCAGTTCAATAATAATAGATGAGGAGCAGAGGAGGTTCTTAGTAGATGGTATAGTAGTGAATGAGATGGATGCAGTGACCATAGATGGCTCTACGGGCAGAGTATACATAGGTAACGTTAAGTTGGTAGATCCTGAGCTCAGCAGTGAGTTCAGAACCATGCTGGAATGGGCAGAGGGTATGAAGAGGTTAGGTATCAGAGCCAATGCAGATACACCAGAGGCGGCTGGTATAGCAAGGAGTTATGGAGCAAGAGGTATAGGGTTATGCAGAACAGAGAGGATGTTCAATAGTGAGGATAGGTTACCCATACTAGTAAGGATGATAATGGCTAGGAGTAAGGAGGAGAGGATTAGAGCGTTAGAAGAGTTGATGCCATACCTGAAGAGTGATACCATGAACATACTCAAGGTGATGGAAGGTTACCCAGTCACCATAAGGTTGCTAGACCCTCCACTGCATGAGTTCCTACCTAGGATGGAGGATCTTATCAGATCTGTATATGAAAGAAAGGATAAGAACGCTGAGGAGATGCTGAAGAGGATAAGGGAGTTGGTAGAGGTTAATCCCATGATGGGCCAGAGAGGTGTAAGGTTAGGGATAGTGTATCCAGAGATATACGAATATCAGATAAGAGCGGTACTGGAGGCCTCTGTGGAGTTGATAAAGCAAGGAGTTCATGTTGAGACACAGATAATGGTCCCACAGGTAGGCATAAGTGCTGAACTTGTTAATATCAAGGGAATATTCGATAAGGTTAAGCAGGAGGTTGAGAACAGGTATGGTGTAACCCTTAACGTCAAGTTCGGCACAATGATAGAGGTAGTTAGGGCATGCTTAACGTCAGATAGCATAGCAAGTATTGCAGAGTTCTTCAGCTTCGGTACAAACGATCTAACACAGGCAGTATTCTCATTCAGCAGGGAGGATGTCGAGGGTAAATTCCTACCATTATACCTAGAGAAGGGCATACTGAAGGATAACCCGTTCCAGAGTATAGATAGGGATGGTGTAGGCAAGGCTATGAGGATTGCTGTAGAGCAGGCAAGAGCAGTTAACAGTAGGTTGGAGATAGGGATATGTGGAGAGCATGGAGGAGACCCTAAGAGCATAGAGTTCTGCGATATGATAGGCTTGGATTATGTTAGCGCTAGCCCACATAGGATACCTATAGCAATACTTGCTGCTGCACAGAGCGCATTGAAGTTAAGCAAGGAGAGGTAAGGTAATATATTCAATGCATCACTGATCAATCTAATGAGTGATGATAGTATAAAGGATAAACATGAGGATAGGATAACTAGGAGGGATCTGTTACAGGCAAATGCTACACTAATAGCAGGAGTCCTCATATTTCTAACTATAATTGCAAACTTTAATTTTGCTTACTTTGTGGCTATATCTACTTTCTTTATTCAGCTCGCTATACTCTTCTTTTTTTATCGATAGTCATCCTTTTGTTTGGTCCTATTAGATACGTTTGTCTGAGCATGTTCCTAATGTCAACAGGAATCGTTTTTGTTATTATAATTACTTCCTATATAGCTATTGGTATTATATTGGACAATAATCCATCTCTCAATAAACCCTCCTAACCTCCCATTCACTAACCTCAATATCATTAAATGCATCAGGGTGTATCATCTTTGCTAGTATCTCTACGCCTCTAACTACCCTATGGCTTGGTCTACTGAAGTATGAGTTTGCATCGACAACGTACACCTGCTTATTCTTTACAGCCCTTAGATCATACCATCCATCCATACTCTCAACATTCTTGAACTCCCTTAATGCTCTAGGGATATCAAATCCACATGGCATGAACACTATGATATCTGGATCAGCATCAGCAACCTCTTTAAACTCTAACCTCCTTGATGGCTCGCCCCTCCTGCTTATACAGTTAACTCCTCCTGCAATATCGACCATCTGAGGTACCCAATGCCCAGCAGTGAAGAATGGTTTAAGCCATTCTATGCATAGAACCCTAGGTCTATCTACTAGCATGGCTCTGCTGCTTATATCATCTAACCTCCTCCTTAACCCATCAACCATAACAGTACCTTTCTCCTTGAGACCCAACTCCTCTGCCAGTTGAATTATACTATCTAGTATACCATCTAGATCATGTGGGTCCAGCATTATAACCCTAGGCTTATTCATAAGTACCTGTCTTGCTCTAGATACCTCATTCAAGTATGGGGAGCATACCTCGCATAGACCTTGTGCAACTATGGTATCTGGCTTGAGTTCCTTGAGCAGCTCTGTATCTATAATGTATATATCCTTCATATCCTTCACCAGTTCCCTTATCTTAGCATCTATATCCTCACTGCTCATGGTAGATGTATCGAATACACTCTTCACGACCCTAGGCTTATTCAAAGCATCCTGAGGGTAATCACATTCATGTGTTACCCCTACTATACTATCCCCTAATCCTAGTGCATAGAGTATCTCTGTTGCGCTTGGGAGTAGAGAGCATATACGCATATTCTACTATCCATAGATTGTTATTTTATTTAACGGTTACCTTACTGTATCGCTTTGGTGTGACAGCGAATCTATTAGCTGGGTTAAGATGGTAGTTTATCACTATGTTAGGATCCTTCTGTCTACCAGTTAGTATGCCTACAACCACATCATCCTTCTTTATTATCTCTTGCTCTCTTAACTTCTTTATACCTGCTGGTACAGAGCCTGATGCTAGCTCACAATCGAATCCGTTGAGCCCTACTATAGCCATACCGTCGTACATCTCCTTATCACTAACAGTCTCTACTACACCATCTGTGAACTCTAGCGCTCTCAAGCCCTTGAGCAGATTAGCCGGTTTACCTATCTGTATGGCAGTAGCATCAGTTCTAGGCTTTATGTTATTCTTATCCATGTACCTATAGTACTCATCTATCAATGATATGTCTACACTACCATTATTCCATCTGAGCCTTATACCATTGTAGATACCGTTGTACAGTTTATAGAGTGTATCTGCACCCTCTGCGTTTATAACTGCTAGTCTAGGTACCTTCTTTATAAATCCCCACTCATAGAGCTCCATTAAACACTTACCTGCGCTAGATGTATTGCCTAGTGCACCACCAGGGTAGACCAACCAGTCTGGAGTCTCCCAGTCTAGATACTCAAGCACTCTATATACTATAGCCTTCTGCCCCTCCAATCTGAACGGGTTAACTGAGTTCACTACATAGGCGTTGCTTCTACTAGCCTCATTTAGCATCATAGCCAATGCATCATCGAAGTTACCATCCACCTCTATCACTTGTGCTCCGAACTGTAGTGCCTGTCCTAGCTTGCCTATGGCTATCTCGCCCCTAGGGACATATACCTCGCATCCTATACCTTCATTTGATGCATACATGGCAGCTGATGCAGATGTATTACCCGTTGATGCACATACTATCTTCTTAACGTTAAGTAACTTTGCATGTGTTAATGCAGTTGCCATCCCATTATCCTTGAACGAACCACTGGGGTTGTATCCCTCAGGTTGTAGGAATAGATTATCCTTGTGTATACCAACGTACTCCGCTACCTTGCTCATCTTGAATGGCTTCGATAATCTCCCCTCTGCACCATCCAGAGATACGAGGTACCTTGCACACTCCTCATAGCTCTCAGTATCTATGGAGCAGAAGTTTATGAAGTCCCTGAACCTCCATACACCACTCTCATTGTATATATTGGAGCCATGGTTCCTACGCACCGAGAATACCTCTAGCTCTGTGTTGGGTCTTGTGAAGTACTTCACGTCCAATGGATGCCCTTTACTGCATGTTAATCTGAAGTCCCTTATATCATATCTTAGCCTACACTTTGGGTCTATGCACTCTTGGTAAGCGCTACTCATGATAGCATCTCTATTGTATCCCTATTTATAAAGTTAGAACTATACTTATAATCTATAATATTAGTTATGTTATGTTATGCTTTATGATACTGTATGTTAAGCCTCTTAGGACCTGATCTCATATGAAAGTTTATACAACATTTACACTCCTTCTCAAAGCAATCCTTATCTGATGTATGATCACATATGCCACACTCACACCTTGCCATGGAATATTTATAGATGAGGATAGATTTAAATTTATGGTAAGTGTTCAATATATAACTATATAGTTATATAGTCCAGTGCTATAGCACTAGCGAGCAGGTCTACATGTCTGTAACCTACTATGTATCCATTCCTTATCTCAGATGGCGCAACCCATCTATTAGCAGAGGAGAACTTCCTCTTACTCCTTATCTCAGACTCTATATCCTCAAGATCCAACTCTTTCTCCTCAACCTCATTGGTCCTCAAGTTCCTTACTATAACTAACACTTTCTTAACCAATACTCTACCTCCGAACTTGAACGCAGTAGGATCTCTGGCATTCTCCACTATCTCCAGTAGTTTGACCTTGAACTCGTATCTATTCAATGCATCCCTGCTTGTTATCATCCTCTCATCTGTATAGTAGCTCATAGTATTACTACTATGAACCAACTATTTAATTTTAATCGTATCGTTATAACTAAGGTTATAAAGTAAATACGATATTCACTATGCCTAGAACACAAGTTGAGTAAGAAGGGATGCATGTGTATATGTATGTATGTATGTCTATCTGTCTATAATCTATCATATACTACGGAGAGTATGTGAGTTCTTTAATACAGCATTCTGAATGGATACGTAAGTTAAGAGAAATTCTTAATAGTTAGAATTCCTTATTCCATAGCTATACAGTACAGCATAACTACTCAGTCCACACTCCTCACATATAGGCTGCATAGCACTCACATCAGCACTCCCTATACAACATGGCTTCTTCACTCTACCCATGTGATCCAGCGAGAGGATCGCCCATGAAGGGCATGCTATGGGAGTAGTACCCTTACCACCCCATCTCTTCCCTAGTAGTCTTATATGCTTTGGATGATTAACTATGAAGTCAGGATACCTCTTCTTCATCTCCAATAATTTATCTATAGCCTTATCCCTCTCCTCTCCGAATGGAAGTAAGAGAGGATCGCCCTTGACGAAAGGCGTATGGAACTGTACAGCAACCTTATTCACTATACCATGCCATTCCTCCATGTAATCTTCTATCGTTCTATAATTTATTGAATTTATTGTCAATGATAACCATATATCCTTCCATGCATGATAACCATTATTACTATAACGTTCTATGTAATCAATTATATTCTTCTTTACTTTATCATATGTCCCCTTACCCCTTATCTGATCATGCGCCTCCCTTGTACCATCTACTGATACAAAGTAAAAGTAAAGACCATCTATCCTCTGCAATGGCAGTATGCCATTAGTTATAACTGAGACATGTCTAGGCATCTCCTCACAGAATACCTTTACTATATCTGAACGCAGCAACGGCTCTCCCCCAGCGATGCCTACATGTACTACCTTTAATCTCTTGAAAGTACTACGTATTATCTCTCTCCATTCTTCAGCATCTAGACCATCTTCCTCTTTTCTATTAAGCCACCAGTAGCAGTGTAGGCAGTGTAGATTACATACATTACAAACATCAACAGAGCCAAATATGACATGCCTCTCATTGAATAGTCTTATACCAATGTATTTCCTGAGTAGAGAGAGGTAAAGAGGAGTATCTACCATCAGATCACTTAGACTTCGACCAAAGATCTCTATCATTGATAGATAAGGAAGGTTTATGCTAATAAGTGTTTGTATTGTAGAGTACTATGAATAACTGAATACTGTAATTCTGTTAGTTACCCCTGTGTTTATGCCTCATATTTTATGTATTCGTCATTATTAAGAGGTTGTATAGAGAAGATAAGTAAGGATGAATTACATAGCAATCAAGTCCATCTGATGGATGAGATACACTCTCCTAGTCTTCCCTTCAGTGATTATATTGCAAACTCCTTGTTAGTCCATATCATTCCCTCTTTATTCAATCGCTATAATCTTTCACTGCTTTATTACCGCAATCTTGGTAGGTATGCACTAACCTTCATAGAATAATTCTTCCTTACTAACTTTTATACAAGGTTCTACTAATATAGGAACCTGAAGTTAGAGAGTTATCTGTCTATGCTATAACTATGTAACATCTCTCGTGTACTTTCCAGATCACTACTATTATATCTTAGATTCCAGGCAAGAGATGGTAAATTAAAAGCCTAAACAATCAATTGTGCATTAACAATTGATTGCAAAGACTTTAATCCCTTTAGTATCAAAGTAAGCATGGGAATGAGGTCTGAGTTACCTAGAGGCATGAGAGATATAGAGAGTGATGAGTATACGCTCATAGATCATGCTAGAAGCAGGTTCATAGAGTGTTGTAGAGTATACGGGTTCAGGCTCATGGAACCCTCACCAATTGAACTGCTCTCTATCCTAGAGGCCAAGAGCGGCCCTATGATAAGGGATGAGATATATGCATTCAAGGATAAGGCAGGAAGGGATGTAGCATTGAGGTTCGATCTTACTGTAGGCTTGACTAGGTACATAACCGCTAGGAGAGATATCAGGCTACCAGTAAAGTTAGCAGCATTCAGCTCCGTATGGCGTTACGACGAGCCTCAGCAGGGAAGGTATAGATGGTTCCACCAGTGGGATGTTGAGATATATGATAACTTTAGTGTAGACTCTGATGCGGAGGTCATAGATTTCGTTAGATACTACTTCAGATCACTAGGAGTAGATGTTAGGATAGAGGTATCTGATAGAGCATTGGTGGAGGAGTTCATAAGGGAGAGGTTAGGTGTGAATGACGAGGAGCATATACTAGATATGTTAAGGGCGGTAGATAAACTATCCAAGAGGAGCAGAGATGATATACTTAAGGAGTACAGTTCTAAAGGTATGGATGTAGAGAAGTTGGGTATACTCCTGGATACTGCTGGCGTGAAGGGTAGTCTTGATACGATAGATGAACGATTCAAGGGCTTGGATACATCTAGACTTACAGTACTTGTAGACCTGCTCAAATCAAGGGGTATAGATGTAAATGTGAATATGGGAATAGTGAGAGGTTTAGACTACTACTCTAGCATAGTATTCGAGGTTTACTCCAGCACAAGCAATCTAGCATTGGTAGGGGGAGGTAGATACGATAAACTACCTGAGATATTCGGTAGGAGTGATATGGGTGCGACTGGTGCTGCTGCAGGTATAGAGAGGATAATCATGCTACTCAAGGATAAGCATGAAGAGAGTAGGGGTGTATTCGTAGCTTATGCTAGCAAGGCATTGAAGAGTGATGCTCTAAGCACAGTCTCGATGCTCAGAGATAGGGGTATAGCATCTGAGTACATAGATGGTAGTCTAAGGAAGCAGTTAGAGTATGCATCAAGTAAAGGTTATGCATATACAGTGATATTCGCTGAGAGGGAGTATAGAGAGGGCTATGTTATAATCAAGGATATGAGGGATGGTAGTGAGAGGAAGGTTGATGCACACGATATAGCAGGTAGTATAGGTGTAACAAGATGACCCTCAAGGATGCTATAACGTATGTTAAGATGCTTATAGATGATGCACTATCAGAGTTAGGTTATCCAAGCATGGATTACAGTATAACAGAGCCGAAGCCTGAGTACGGAGACCTAGCCTCTAACGTAGCATACCAACTCAAGGTTAAAGGTAAGAGTCCCAATGTAATAGCATCAGAGATCAAGGATAAGATAGTAGCAAGTATAGGTAAGAGTAGTATGGTTAGGAGTGTGCATGTAATAAATGGTTACATAAACTTCAGATTAGATCATGTAGAGTTCACTAGACTAACTCTAAAGAGGATACTTACGATGAAGGATAGGTACGGTTCATTGGATATAGGTAAGGGTAAGAGGGTACTAGTAGAGCATACTAGTGTGAACCCGAACAAGGCTCTGCATATAGGGCATGTGAGGAACCTAGTACTAGGAGATAGCATATATAGACTCCTGAGGTTCACAGGTCATGATGCATATGTACTGAACTACATAGATGACTCTGGTCTACAGGTGGCAGATATAATAGTAGGTTTCAAGTACCTTAAGATGCCTTTAGAGTCTAACAAGAAGTTCGATCATTACTGCGGTGATGATATCTACGTTAAGGTGAATGAGATGTATGAGCATGATACTTCACTACTCGAGAAGCGCAGAGAGGTACTGAAGGATATGGAGGATTACTACTCAGATACAGCCTCGTTTGCTAGAGAGATCACTGGAAGAGTGCTGAGAGAGCAGTTAAGTACATGCTGGAGGCTTAACGCTAGATACGATTGCCTTAACTTCGAATCTCAGATAATAGCATCTGAACTATGGAGCAAGGCATTAAAGATGATGAGTGATAAAGGCATAGTAGAGCGTATCGATGATCCAAGTAGTAAGTACAATGGATGTATAGTCATCAAGGCAGGAGTAGAGGGTGAGGAGAAGGTACTTGTGAGGAGTGATGGTACTGCAACGTATATAGCGAAGGATATACCTTATGCTATGTGGAAGTTAGGCGCACTACCATCTACATTCAAGTATGTAAAGTATACTCAACAATACGACTCTACTATACTCTATGCTACATCGTTGAATGAAGGAACGGAGAGTGTAAGGTTCAATGATGCAGATATCGCTATAACTGTTATAGATGTGAGGCAGAGTAGATTACAGAGCATAATAAGTAAGATACTCTCCATGCTAGGATATGATAGCCATAGATACAGGCACCTTGCGTATGAGGTGGTTGCTCTTAGCGCAAATACAGCAAGTATGCTCGATATAGATATAGGCGATAGAAGGTTTGCGCATATGAAGGGCAGAGAGGGTATCTACATAAACGCAGATACCATATTGGATATGCTACATGCAAAGGCCTATGATGAGGTTAAGTCCAGGAACCCTGATGCGGATGAGCAGTGGTTACATGATACAGCTGAGAAGCTTGCTGTGAGTGCTATAAGGTATATAATGCTCAAGTACGATCTGGATAAGATAATAACATTTGATATACAAGACTCACTTAACCTACAGGGTGATACTGCTCAATATATACAGTATGCATATGCTAGAGCATACAGGATACTTGAGAGATCGGGTTATGAGATGGATGGACTCAGTTTAGATGACATAGATCCATCGTTACTTAACGATGATAAGGAGATCGCTCTTGTGAGAGCCTTGGCAAGATTCGAGGCTGTAGTTGAGAATGCATTAAGCTCTAGCATCCCTGTTCAATGAATTCTATGAGCATGTGCCTGTACTTGCTGGTGATGAGCACATAAAGCATGCTAGGCTTATTCTATTGATGGCATATATGCAGACAGTGAGTAACTGTATGAACCTACTTGGATTACATGTACTTAGGAGTATGTGAATGTGAATACGTGTATAGAGGTACAGAGAAGGTTATGTATGCAATGAAAGTAAACAATACTGTACTATATAATGATTATGTTAGCTATATCAGTATCGGTATCAGCATATGTTAGTATCATTTCCTTTCATATTTCACATTCTATCTCACATATATCATATCTACTAATGTTATATCATCTTAGAGTCTTTATTCTATCTGTAAGAGACTCTGCTAGTCTCTTGTAATGCTCATACTTACTCTCTATAGTCTCGTATTCAACTTTGGTATAAGCATCGTTGATATCCTTACCCTTATCGTATAGTATAGTATCTGCTATGTTAAAGAGTATGTTATTCTCCTTCATTATATGATTATACATGAGTAGTATGTACCCCTCTATACCCTTTATTATATGGTTGTAGTCTAGGTTCCCATTCTGCTCGTATTCTTCAAGAGCAGATTCCATAGACTCTATAATCTCTCTACCTTGTTTATGCTCCCTGAGCATCACTGCTATAGGCCCTTCCTCCTTTGGTATACCTGCACTGTTAAGAGCAGGGAAGAGTACATCCTCTTCCTTCCCGTGGTGGCATCTATCGGTGAAGTTCTTCACAAAGTCTATAGTATCCTTTATTATTGCTACTATACCATCATCATTATCATTATCATTATCATGATCATGATCATCACTCTTACTACTCTTCACGGTAACGAGTATACTCCTCAGCGCATCCATAGCTGCAAGTATCTTGAGTATAACATCATGGTCACGCCTCAACTGCATGGTAGGAGTATCCATGGCATTATACTCTATCATAGATAACTTAATGTTTACTGTACTGTATACATGATCGGATTATAAAGTAGATTAAATAAATAATAACTACTTTTATTTTTATTATTATTATGGTGGTGGGGTTGCTGGTTACTTCTCGAGTATGAACTCATCCACCTCTATACCAAAGTGTCTGCCCCTGCTTCCCTTAATATATGCAAGTACCTCGTCTCCTTCCTTTATACTTGTCACAGGTATAAGACCCTCCCGCCCTATGAACCTTATAGTCTCAGCATTCTGTACTATTATACTACCCTCTTCTCCTTTGCTGCTGATAGCCTTTATGACACGCATGGGTCTACTCTCTATCTTGACCCTGCCTACTATGGTATCTCTTGCCTTACCCTCTCTGTTTACTATTAGTACCTCATCCCCACTCTCAATCTCTGATAGATACTTGGTACTCCCATTGGGCATGAGCGTATAGCAGTGTACAGCTCCAGCGTTTACTCTGAACGGCCTTGGGGATGTGAACTCCGAGCCTATAGCCTCATTATGCATGAGGAAGAGGAAGTTTGCCTTACTACCTATCAGCATACCCTCTCCTATCTTCAGTATAGAGGCTGTATCTACGCATACCCTCTCCCCTAAACCAGAGTCCATGACCTTTATGACCTTAACATACTCCAATGGATACTCCTTACTATGCATGTACACCATACTTCTCCTGACCTCCTCTATACTCGATGTATTCAGTATCACACCATCTACACCCAACTGCAGTACATTGAATAATGTCCTAACCTCACTTGAGTCTTTAGCGTATGCGTATACCTTCGCCTTACTACGTACCTTTGCTATTATATTCTCTAGGGGTATTATCTTCCAGTCTCTTGCATCTACAACAACGAACTCTGCACCCTTTGCTACTGCCTCTACTATAAGATCCTCATCCTCCTTACTCTTTACATCAACGTACAGGCCAGCTATGGAACCATTGCTCTTAGCTCTTATAACATCATCTATGCTACTCAATATATGCATCTCTAGACTATTATCTAATGCTACTATCCTATCTCTATGGTATACATATACTACACCCTCGTTCCTCAACTCCTCGATGAACCTATCTAGTCTATCACTTGTTACATCAGGCTTTACTATGATCTCCTTCATACCAACTCCCTCATAGCCTCTCTGACACTAAGATTCTCGAATATAACCTTTGCTAACGCTCTTACCATAGATGGAGGGTCCCTGTGCTGGAATATATTCCTACCAAATGTAACACCTATAGCCCCTGCCTCCATGGCACCTCTAGTCATCTCTAACACTTCTTCATCATTATTAGCCTTGGGTCCTCCTGCTATAACTATCGGTACTGGACAGCCTTTGACTACTCTCTTGAAGCTATCAACATCTCCAGTGTATACGGTCTTCACTATATCGGCACCAAGCTCTGCACCTACCCTTGCCGTATGCGCTACTATATCTGGGTCATGGGGGTTCTTTATATTCTCTCCCCTAGGGTACATCATGGCTATGAGAGGCATGTTCCATCTCAAGCACTCAGACTCTACGCTCCCTAGTTTGATGAGCATCTCAGGCTCCTCCTTTGAGCCTATGTTTATATGCAATGATACGCCATCTGCGCCTAGCCTTACAGCATCCTCCACACTCCCTGATAAGACCTTCCTATTAGGAGCAGGTCCTATACTTGTACTTGCAGATAGATGTACTATAACACCGACTCTACTAGGTCTCGGCATGCTCTTGAGTATGCCCTTGTTCACTAGCACACTTGTGAGCCCTGCACTCTCACATGTATATATAATCCTATGGATATCATCTATGCCTGCTATAGGTCCTGAGGATATACCATGGTCCATGGGTATGCATAGCATCTTACCGTCTCTTAGTATTCTACTTAACCTTACATCCCTTCCTGTTACCATGGATAAGAAAGAAAATACACCTATTTAAAAAGTTATGATTAAGTATGTATCTGCTTGCTGTTTGTTATTATACTATCTCTGCTGTTGCGAATCTATTAGAGACGTGAGATATCCTTATCTTGTACTCCTTACCCAACTCTGCGCCCTGTACAAATATAACGAAGCCCTTTATCCTTGCCACACCATCGCCCTTCTTACTCATCTCATCTATCTTAACTGTGTACTCTTCGCCCTTAGCTACTGGCTTGGGTCTCACGTCACTAAATCCTGTATTCCTTCTCGTAGGTTACACCTCCTACTACTCTTCTTTTAACCTAAATATAAACCTGCTGGTTATGTAAAGTCTTATATAATGCTATATAGAATCACTCATATACTAAGTTATGGGTAGTAATGATAATGATAGTTATGGGTATGGATTCACTACTGGCAAGAAGGCAAGTAGGTTAACATTCATAACCTTACTTGCGATAGGAGTAGCAGAGGTTACTGTAGGGCTTGTAACCAATAGCATAGTGCTCATAGCAGATGGCATAGACTCATTCGGAGACTCCCTTATAACCTTGATAGTACTGCTAGGTTTACTATTCTCTATGAGACAAAGAGGTAATGATGGCAGTAATACTATAAGGTTATACAGGATAGAGAGTTTCGCTGCCTTCATAGCAGCTATAGCTATGGTAGGTATGGGTATAGTGATAGTAGTAAGGGCAGTGGATATATTGATGAATCCTATGGAGATAAATAATCCAGAGGTTGCTATGGCCACTCTAGCTGTAGCAGCGATTGTATCTGGGTAT
>Ga0308415_1000704_pt1 | contig 14815 bp, 8 predicted proteins | sample HotsprSampleOS55_FD_203465 | JGI IMG/M metagenome (GOLD analysis project Ga0308415, IMG submission 203465) | Hot spring phototrophic mat microbial communities from Octopus Spring, Yellowstone National Park, Wyoming, United States - 20090730_OS55 ... | reverse complement strand
GCCTAACCAGATCACTGGAGCGAACAGCCGCCCCGCTTCGTCGTTCGCGGCTTGGCGGAAATTCGGACGCGCCTCGTGCGCTCCACCGTTCCTGTCGGCGGCTGTGGCTCAGTTCTGACGTTAGCCCGTGACGTCGCGGCCGAGTCGAACACGCACAACACATCGGAGCGCACCCAATGAAAACCACAAGCAACACACCGTAAGGAATCGCAATCGCAGCGACGGCGCTGGCGTTGGCCAGTGCGAGCTTCGCCCAACAGGTAGGCAAACCGCCGGTCTCGGGCACGTATTATTCGGCCAAGGATTTCGAATGGAAACCGCCCTTGCCCTTCAACCCGCATCCTGACTTGCCCGCAGTTGAGTTTGAACCGGGCAAGTTCCTCGTGGACGACACCGGCCTTCCCGACACGCCAGAGCAGGTCGCTGGCAGAGCGGCGCACCAAGCCGCCGTCGAGCACGCCAAAATGCTCGCCGCCAATCCGGCGTTGGCGGAGGCCGAGCGCGCGGCGCGGCAGGCGGCGCAGGAAGCGGCGTGGAAGGCAACCTTTCTGGCGGGGTTTGCGCCTTGGATTGTCACGGACGAGCGCGACGCGCTCGGCAACGTAACGACTCCGGCCAGTCTTGAGGAAGCGCGCAAGAGCGCGCTGCTCAAGCTGGGCGACCAAACCGCCAAAGACGCCCAAGGCGCCAAGGAGCAAGTGGCGGAGTTCGCGCCGACGAACATCATCGGCCTGCCCGAATCCTGGACGGATGCGGAGGGCCGACGGCACATCATTGACCGCATCGGGCCAGAGGGCACGCCCTACATCAAGCACGGCCACAATCTGGGTTCTGCGATCACCGCCGGGGCGACCAACCGCTGGCCCGGCGGGCCGCTGGGGCTTGGGTTGACGGGCACCAATGTTTCCATCGGACTGTGGGATGAAGGCCATTTCTTAACCAACCACCAAGAGTTCACGCAAAGCGGCCTACGGGTGTCGCTGATTGATGTCAGCGGTAGCCCGGTTTACAACGATCATGCCACGCACGTTGCTGGCACGCTTGGCGCATGGGGCGTCGTTGGCGCGGCAAAAGGCTTCTCGCACAGAGCGCGTGTGCTCAGCAGCAACTTTGAGGATGACTTCCAAGAAATGCCGCCTGTAGTTGGGACAAACGCCGTGCGGATTTCCAACCACAGCTACGGATACAACTTTGGGCGGCGTTTCATTGGCGGCGCGTGGTACTGGTTTGGCGAAAACGACTGGAGTACGACCGAAGACTGGCATTTCGGTTTTTATGACTGGGTTGCCCGAACAAATGACATGATCATCTACGCCGCGCAGAGGTTTCTGCCGGTGTTTTCGTCCGGGAACGAGAATTGGGAAGGGCCTGCCACCCAGCCCGTCTGGCACTGGGCCATCTACGGCGGAAGCTGGCGATGGACCAACAGCGTCCGCCCTTTGGACGGTGGCACGGAAGGGTAGCACACGGTGAACACCTACGCCGTTTCCAAGAACAACCTCGTCGTCGGAGCCGTCGCAAAGATTCCCGGGGGCTACACCAACCCCGCCAGCGTTTCGCTGGCTTGGTTCAGCAGCGCCGGGCCCACGGACGACGGGCGGATCAAACCGGACCTCGTCGCGGCTGGCATTGGGCTGTACTCCTCCACTTTCACGAACGCGACTTCCTACGGAACGAAGTCCGGCACGAGCATGGCGGCCCCCAGCGTGACGGGCACGCTGGGATTATTGACCGAGTTGCACCAACGGCATTTTGGCGCGCAGCAGCCTTTGCTAGCCTCGTCCCTCAAGGCGGTCGTCCTGAATACCACTGACGAGGCAGGTGCGGCGCCGGGGCCGGATTACCTTCATGGGTGGGGCTTGCTGAACGCCACGAGGGCCGCCCGGCTGATGACCAACAACATCCAGAGCCAATCGCTAGCGCATCTGAAGGAAGTGCGGCTGGCCAGCAGCGACTACATCGAGTTCCCCATTGTGGCGACAAACACGCAGCCGCTGCGCGTGACGATTTGCTGGACAGACCCGCCTGGCACAAATCCACCGGCCAGTTTGAACCCAACCAATCTGATACTGGTAAACGACCTTGATCTGCGGCTCATCAGTCCATCCGGGACGACCAATTACCCTTGGGTTTTGAATCCCGCCAACCGCACGGCGGCGGCCACGACCGGCGACAATTTCCGGGACAACGTCGAGCAGGTGGAGGTGGCCAACCCGCAGAACGGAGTGTGGCTGGTGCGGGTGACGCACAAGGGACAGTTGCGGAATGACCAGGGCGCGGTGGCCGATCAACGCGTGTCCATCGCGCTGTGGGGCAACCTTGCGCAACCGCCGGTGTTGCCGCGCTTCACCCAGATTGCGATGGTGGGTTCCAATGCGGTGAGTTTGCGCTGGGACTCCGAGGTTGGGCGAGTCTATAAAGTGCAGCACCGGGACGATGTGGCATCGGGAGCGTGGCAGGATTCCACCGGCGAGATAAGCGCCCCCAAGACGAACACGGCGGTCACGCTGTCGGCCGATTCGGGCAACCGCTTCTACCGTCTCGTTCAACTGAGGTGAGCATGTCGGTGACGTATCACAATCGCTGGTCGGGCTGGCGCGGGCTTTTGCTCACGTCAGCCGTCCTGCTTGCGCCGCAAGTAGCGGCATTTGCGCAAGGCACGATTGTTTACAACCGGATGCCGTTGAACATCGTGCCGCCGGAGTTGCCGTGGGACGCTGAGGGCTATCGGGCGATCCCGGCCCTGGGGCCGGGTGATGCGGGGTCAGTTGCCGTGGACATTAACGGCGACGGACAAGATGATTACTTGTTTACCTGGGGGATGGATTTCGGGATGCGTTGCTTGGGTGACAATAAGGCAGCGGGCTATTTCCTTACGCCGTGGGAAGGACCTCAGGCGAGGGCGCTGCCCGCAAGTGCGGTGATTGGTCCGAGCATGTCGCCGGTCGCATGGATTGGGAATCAGGATTCGCCCTTCGGCTTTGGACTCTCAAGCTGGCGTGATATTGGCGATCCAGACTTCATGGGCATCGGCGAGTTCGCTGGGGTGGAGTCGGCATATGTGGGGTTGCAGCTCCACATCAATGGGAACACGCACTACGGCTGGATTCGCCTGGGCGCTCCGGTCCCGATTCTGCACGGCGGCTGGATATACGACTACGCCTACGAGACACGCCCCGGCGTGCCCATTTTGGCAGGTGCGGTGCCGGAGCCGTCCACGTGGGCCTTGTTGGTTGGAGGAGGGGTGTTGATGGGGTGCTTCATACGAAGGAGAAATGCAAGGAGGGGCTAACCAGATCACTGGAGCGAACCGCCGCCCCGCTTCGCAGTTCGAGAGTCACCGGTTTCGACAATGCGCTTTGATTGTCGGTAGTGGCCGGGTGTATCGCGGCGAGGTGGCGTCGGCCTGGGCTTGTGGGGCGCTCTCCACGGCCCGAGGCTGCCGTTTCGGGGTTTGGCGCGAGCGCCTCGACTTCCTTGTGGCTGAGCTTTTGATCGCGGGCGGCGACGCACTGTTGGACGGCCGTTTTCAGTTGGACGGCTCGCTCGGGCGCCACCACGGGCAACGAAGCCGGACCATGCGGGCGCGCACACGAGCAGGCCGGAGGAGACAGACAGGTTGTATTCATCGCGTCTTTTGCCCACCGGCGCCCGCCTTCGCCCACTCAAAAACGGAAATGGGCTGCTCAAAGGCTCTCGCCTTGCGAAAACCCGGTTGCGTCAGTCGCGAGAGCTCCGTCGGCGAATTGCCTGGTGACAATGCGTGGGTGGGACCGGGCCAGGCAGGCGGCGCGGGTTCGCAGGCCTTGGATCCGCAGCCTGTCTAACTCTGCCCATGAGACGGGGTTTCGTGGTCTCTGCGCCCGACAGAGGGCCTGCCTCGGGCGAGCCCTCCGGCGGGCAGATTTCTGGGTTTGCATAGCAGTGCGGGCTTGAGAATCCAGCCCAGGCACCTTGCAGGGATCTCCTCCAGGCTAGGAACGGTCCCGAGCTGCACGGGGGGTAGGTCTGGCAAAAACAAGCCAGGCTGGAAAGCTCTGCTCAGCGTTCGGTAGCTCTTACCCGGGAGCAGGTTCCGACTTCAGAAACGAAGGACGTTTGCACTTGCCCGGCATGGGATCCAAACTGGAGCGTGGTTTGGTCCCATGCTGGCCGCACGGGCCGAGGAAACGGAGGCCGGAGGCAAAAGCCGCGGACAGGCCATAGCGGCTCCGGGCAGGACCGGGGACGTGGGGGAGCTGCGCAGCCGCGGCTGGGGACCCGTAGCGCGACGCGCTGCCCGCCACCGCCTGTTGCATGCATGTGTATGCGCAAGAGTAGTTGATGAGATGTCGATGAGCGCTTCTTCTGTGCACCCGGCATTAAACCATTGGCAGCGATTGGCCCGTCTGCTCTTCTTGCTGCTGGGAATGAGCTGCCTGGTGGCCGGGGTGTGGGGCGGGTTGCTCCGGTCCATGGTGAATCTTCCGCTGCCGGTGCACCATGCGAACTGGATTACCTTGCACGGTCCTTTGATGGTTTGCGCCTTCCTGGGAACTTTAATCGGGTTGGAACGAGCGGTGGCTCTGCGCGCGGGCTGGACCTACCTGGCTCCGTTGTTGTGCGGGCTGGGCGGGCTCGGGGCCAGTGCCGGGATGACCGGCACGGGACCACGCTGGGCATGGGTGGCGGGAAGTGCAATCTTTGTGGCCGTCAGCCTGCGAATCTATCGGATCCAACCGGCAGGGTCGGGTGCGTTGCAGGGGCTCGGAGCTTTGGCGTGGTTGGCGGGAAACCTGCAATGGGTTGAAGGCCGTGAAATCCCTGAAGTGGTGCTTTTCTGGTTGGTTTTCCTCTTGTGGTTGATCGCCGGGGAACGACTGGAGCTGACCCGGTTCCAAAGGCCGGTTGCGTCTGCGCGCATCCTCTTGCTGCTGGCAGTGGCCACGGTGCTGGCTGGCTTGGTTGGGTCGGAGTTTGATCCTCGAGCTGGTGGCATTTGTTTCGGAATTGGAATTGTGGGCACGGCTCTCTGGCTGGGCCGGTTCGATCTGGCCTGGCGCACTGTCCGTTTTGCGGGTTTGCCCAGGTTCATGGCCCTCTGTCTTCTGATGGGATACAGTTGGTTGGCGGTAGCTGGGCTATGGATTGCGTGGGCTTGGCCCCAAACGAGCGGCGTGGCTTACGACGGGGCGCTCCACGCCTTTTTCGTGGGATTCGTGTTCTCGATGATCTTGGGACATGCTCCGGTGATTTTTCCATCCATTTTGGGCCTGACCGTGAAGTTCCGTTCCTGGAGCTATCTTCCGCTGGTCATCCTCCATGGATCGCTGGCGTTACGGCTGATTGCCGATGGGCTGGGTTGGGGGCAGGGCCGAGCCTGGGGGGCTTTAGGCAACGGTGTGTCAATTGCACTGTTTCTCATGACGATGGTCCTCACCCATGCGGTGCCTCCAAAGCACTCCCAAGCTTGTACACCGCCGGGGTCGGGTCCCGAAGAACGGCCGGGGCAGCGCCCGTAGGGCAGTCGAACTGCCGCTGCGTTCGGAAGAAAGGAGACTCCATTCCGCAAGAAACCAGGCCGCAGTAGGGGGCGGACCATCTCAGCACGCTGCGTGGCCAGACCCCGCGGCGCGTTTCCTTGCCGTTGGCAAGAATTAGAACTTCGTGGCTTCGCACCTGCGGTGGGCCAACATAGACCTTGACCGACTCTTTCAGCCGCCGAGGGTCGGGATTCAGGTGGGTTCCGAGCTGTCTTACGATCCGGACAGGCCGCGCCAGCGATCCCTTCGGGCCAACCTAGCGGCTGGGCTGTGGCCGGCGCTTGGACGATAGGCAACAGGTCGGACAGACGTCATCGGCTCAGCCGCAGTCGAGGAGGGTAAGCACGGGTCGCCGGCGGAACTCATGCGTACCTGGACGGATCGTCAGGTATCCATGGGCGGCCCTTCATTGAACAGTTCCAGAGGAGGCATTCCCGCCCCTCAGGTTTCTGGAGCAAGTGAAGGGTTCTGGCGCCTGCGCCAGATGATTCCAAGCCCTCCGCCCAAACTCAGGAGCGCTGCGGTGGCGGGTTCCGGGATGACCAATGCAATCTGATTGGCCCCGTGAAAGTTGTAGTCGACCATGTATCCGGGCGGTAACCCGGTAACGTCGACAAACGTTCCCCACAGGCTTTGGTAGGATGCGATGACGTAGAATTCATCGTCGATGGGGGTCCATTCCTCGATGCGCAGCCTGGCTGTGGGTCCCAATGTCAGTGTCCCCAGAACCGCTAGCAGGTCCGCAAAGCCTACGCCCGAGCCGTCTACCTGGATGTCTAATGTGCCCATCAGTTCTACATCCCCCTGGATGGTCAACGTGCCGAGGGACAGTCCTGGGGCGATCGATGAGCCCGCCTCAACCCGCACATTCGCCTCCACGATGCCCGTGCCTCCCAACGTGGCAGTACGACCCACTCCGCCAACTTGGTAGGGGCCACCGCCCCAATGATTTCCTTCCATCCAAAGGGTGCCCTCTGCCACATGGGTGGGCCCCTGGTAACGATACTCCGGAGCGGCCAAGGCCAGTGTACCCTGCCCCCGTTTGATCAGGCCGCCGGCCCCTTCAATCGGTAAGTCGAATCGGACATCGTCACCCCGGTGAAAAAGAAGCATGGCTCCCGCATCTACTGTGATGGGTGTGGAAACCGATCCGCTTGTACCTCCGGCGCCGATCTCCAAGGTCCCTTGCGCCACGATCGTCGTCCCTTGGTAGTTGTTGTTGCCGGTCAGGGTCCACGTGCCGCTGCCGGTTTTGTAGAGAGTGATGGCCGGACCGGAAATCTGGCCTGCGTATTCTGTGCTCGACCCATTGAGCCCCACGGTAAGCTCCAGGGGCCCGCGCAGCGGTAGATCCCGCTCGCCCTTCACGCCGCCCAAAAAGACCTCTGGCCTGCCCGGGAGGGCAAACTGGATGGTGCCCTTGTCACCCGCCTTGAGGTCCAGCGTGCTGCCTTGCAAGGCGGAAGGATGCTCAAGTTGGAGCGTTCCGGCCAAAATTCGAGTGTCCCCGCTGAATGTGTTGGAGCCGGCCAGACGCACGACACCATCGGTGGTTTTCATCAACCCGGCAGGCCCGGTCAGCTGAGCATTGACGGTGCCGCTGCTAAAAACGAACGCGCTTGTGGCTTTTAAAGTGGCGCTGCCCACGATTTGAGCGTGGTTGGCAAGGAGCACAAGCTCTGCCGTGCCATCATGGCTGTCCAGGTCAAGGCTAGCGTCGGGACCGTCGACCACGAGCGTGCTGGAACTTAGGGCCTCATCGGTGCCGTAGACCAGAGTGCCGCCTAGGATGCGAGTCTCCCCGGTGAATGTGTTGCGATTGCGGAGGATGAGCCTACTTGCGCCGACCTTGGTCAAACCACCGAGGCCGCTAATGACACCCGAGAAGTCGCCTTCGCCCACGGTCAAGGTGCCGGTGCCCAAAGTGATCGCGCCTCCCCAAACCCCGCCTCCGAGGAGCGAGGCGATCGTTTGGTCGAATCCGTTGAGATCGAGCACGGCCTCTGGGCTGGGCACCAGTGTGACCGTGGTGCTCGTCGGCAGGGCGTTGGCCCGGCCCAACCGCAAGGTACCGGCCTCGATGTGAGTGACGCCGGAGTACGTGTTCGCTCCCCTGAGGATCAAAGTCCCTGTGCCGGTCTTGTTCAATCCGCCGGAACCGGCGATGACACCGGCAAAATCACCTGCGGCCACGGTCAAGGTTGCCGTGCCCAAGCTGATCATGCCTCCCGCGGACCCGCCACCGGTGAGGGAACCGATTTCTTGCGGGTAGTTATTCAGATCGAGCGTGGTCCCGGCCGCGTCGGCGATCACCACTGGGCCTCCCGGGGGCAGCGCGTTGGTCGCACCCATACGAAGCAGGCCTTCGGCAACAGTAGTGGTGCCCGTGTAAAGGTTCCGACCTGAGAGCGTCAGCATTCCGGGCCCAACCTTAGTTAAGCCGCCCGAGCCCGAGATGACGCCTGAAAAACTCCCCAGGCCCACGCTGAGTGTGGCTGAGCCCAGCAGTATCTGGCCTCCAGTGAGGCCACCCCCGGACAATCCGTTCAGGAGCTGGTCGTGGCTGTTGAGGTCCAGAAACGTGTCAGGCGCATTGGCCAACCACACGCCGACCGAGTTCGGAATTCCATGGGGCGCGGCAAAACGCAGAGTCCCACCACCGACCGTGGTCAGGCCCGTGTAGGTGTTGGTCCCACCCAAGGTGAGAACGCCTGGGCCGGTCTTGGTCAGACCACCTGCGCCTGCGATCACGCCTGAAAAGTCGCCACTGCCCACCGTCAGGGTGGCCGTCCCCAAAAGGACCAGGCCGCCTGCTGCGCCTCCGCCCCACAACGAGTCGATCGTCTGTGGATAGTGGTTCAGATACAGCACTGCACTGGGCTCGTTGGACACCGTCACGGTCGTACTGGCAGGCAGCGCGCCGACAGTACCCAGTTGAAGGATCCCCCTTTGGACGATGGTGGGACCGGCATAGGTGTTGACCGCGTTCAGAGCGACCGTGCCCGGTCCGGTCTTGATGATGCCCGCTGGACCGGTGATGAGGTTGTTGAAGGAGACTGCGTTGCCGTCCGTGTTGGCCGAGGTCAGTCGGGTATCCCGCTGCAAAGTCACAATGCCGTTGAAGGATGAGGCGCCCGAGGTTTGGTTGCCGCCCAGCGTGGCGTAGACCTGATGGGCCGCGTAAGCGCGCACGGTAACGTTTTGCGTAATGACCACGCCGGCTGCGTCGGTGAGAAGGCGTGCCTGGGCGCCGTCGATCACGAGCGCATCCCCGCCGATATCCAGGCTGCTGCCGGTCAGCGCGCCGCTGTGACGAATCAACAAGGTGCCCTGGCGGAGATAAAAAGACCCGGAAACCCCACTGCTGGGGGCGTCCAAGCGAACGGCCCCGGTGTCGGCGCTGGTGGGGCTCAGGGAATCAATGATCGGCGCAAAGCCGCCGTGCAACCCCCGGGCGATTACCAATGTACTTCCGGAATCGGTCAGGATGGCCTGGGGTGAATTAAGGAACCGGAGCCATACGTCCAACGTATTGACCCTTGTGCCCCGGCTTACCACCGCTTGGCCGGAAAAGTAAGTGAGGCTGTCGAAACAGATGGTGTTTGTAGTCCCCGCTTCGTTGCTGACCCACCACCCGGCCGTCTCCAAGATCAACTGCCCCAAACCGCCTCCGACATTCCCGGCCACGTCTCGGTTCAGTACCGGATGATTGTTCGCCGGCGGAATGTCGAAACGGGCGCGATCCATGCGGTCATCCGGGTAGCCTGTGGCACCGATCCAATTGGCGGGTGAGTGCCAGAGGAAGCCGCTCGCGCCGGGATTCCAGCGAAAATCGTTGATGGCGGCCAGCAGTACGTCCGGCCGAAACGCCATTCCGCAGCTCGTGAGGAAAATGAGCAGGTTCTTCATGGGAGCAATCTGTGGTTTTGCCCGCCGGTGGGGTTGCCGTCGGATCTGCAGCTTCGCGCAGGAGGCACGGCGACCCTACGGGTCAGGGTCACTGGGTCGGTGTTGACCTTGCCACCATGCATCGGCTGCGCCGGATTTAAGAGTCGCACCACAATCCCAAAACCAAGCAGCCCATCCGGCCACCGTGAGAACTGTACATTCGTAGTGTTTATTGAGAGTCAGCAATTGTCAAGGAAAACTGTTGTACCAAACCGAAGGGTGGTGTGGAAAGCAAAGGCCGCGAGATTGCCGTGGACTCCCGGCTGACCGGGTGTTTGCCCGAAAGCTTCGCAGCAGAGCCCGAACCTTCAGCCGGGCATCTGCGCGAGCAGGTAGGCCAATCCAGCCTTTGGCCTTGCCGCATTCTTGGTGGCCGAGTTTGGGCCTGCCACGAATCCGGAAGCCTACGGCAGTGAATCATGTAGACCTGGGCCGGTTTTGACTGTGCTTCACCACGCGTCGAGCGGTTGGACTGCGGGTGCAGGCGGCGCGGTTTCGGTTCCGAGTGGCACCAGACGCACGACCAGGCGAAGTTCTGTGACGTGGGGGAGCCGCAACGCCAGCTTGCGGATGCCCGGGTTGGGGTGTTGTTTGGGGGGTTGTGGAGAGGAGGGCAGCGGCCGCGCCTCCATGACGGTCCAGCGGGCCTCGGCCGGCGCGAGCACTTCGGCCTGTAATCGTCGACTGCCCTGGCGGAGCGTGGCCCGGCGACCCTCGTCTGCCACCGTGATCTCCGCCGGTGTATGGAGAAACCAGCACACCTCTGCCGGTTGCGTTGTGCGCACTTCGTCCTGCACCAGTACCTGTCGCCCCTCTAGCAGGGCCAGGCCGCGGCGGACTTCGTGGGCGTGCCGGGCGTAGGCGGAGGAGAGATCAGCCACGGCCAGGGACCGGTCGGGGCGGGAGGCAAATTTGACGATGGGTGCTGCCGCTTGCGGGTCCTGGTCGGGGGCGGTGTCGGGATTCAGGACCAGCGTGTTGTGGCCTTCGGCTCTCAGCCGGTAGTAGGTCCACCGCTGTGCGCCGAAGTAGCCCGGCAGGTTGTAATCGTCGGCGCCCAGGTCGATGGCCCAGCGTTCGCCTAAGGCGTCGAGCACGAAGGTGCCCAGGTCCAGGTTACTATGGTTGGCCTTGTTATCGCCGGCTTTGAAGCCCACAAACAGGGCCTGCCGGTCGTCCCATGCCGTGCGGAAGGTGACCACTTCGGCGCCGCGGAAGTATTTGTCCCGCGGCAGCGCAGCTGCGGCGCGGGCGGCGGCTTCTCGTTGCGACGGATCGAACCAGATCAGGTCCAGCGGCGCGCCGTTGGCCAGACGTAGTTGGTGGTGAGTGTACTCTGGCCGGTCGAACCGCCGAGCCAGCCAAAACATCTCTGGCGCGCGAAGGGGGCTGTCGCCGCCGTCGGCGTAGTTGAAGGTGCGGCCCAGCGGCCCGGTGATGTAGATGGGAAACAAGCCCGTCTCCGCAAAGCCCGGGATGTCACTCAAGCCAAAATCCGTGCCCAACGCGGTCTGGAGCGCGGCCAGAAACAGCACGTTGTACTGTGTGGCGTAACGCCAGTAGCCCGGGCCTTCGGCCCAGGCACCGTCCGGGCCGTACTCGCGCATGGCCCGGGGCAGGGAACGGATGGCGGCGGCAAGGATCTCACCAGCCAGCGCAGGTTCGATCTCCGCTACGGCCAGTGCACCCACGCCAATCCCGCCATTGCAAACCTGATTCCAGTTGTGCCGGCTGCGGGCCCAGCCGGAGTCGCGACGGTAAATCTCCAGGGCCGGGCGCAGGCCCTTGTCCACGATGGCGCGGCTCCAGGCGGTGCGTCGTTCGGGGGACCAGAAGTGGTAAAGCCAGTCGTAGCCGATGGCAAAGGCATGGGTCATCTCGGCGGTGTCCAGAAAGTGGCGTGGGTTCCAGTCCGGGAACGCAGCGGCGGCCTCGAGTTCCTGAGCGGCGCGCCGGGCCAAGGCCGGGTCGCCCTCTAGATGGTAGAGCAGGGCCAGCGTGTACACGCGGTCCACGACGCGACGGCTGACGCTGAGCAAACGCAGGCCGTCGGGGATTTCGTACCGCGAGGGCGGTTCCTCCAGCAGCCGGCGGCCGCGCTCGCGCAAGCGGCTGTGCCAGTCACGCAAGGTGGCGTCTTCGCGTACCCGTTGGGTGAGCTGGAGTAGGTCGTCCCGGGAAACCAGCAGCCGGGGGTGACCAGGTTTGAGCCGGGCCAGGATTTGGTCCGGGGCGGGAGCGGTGGGTTTGACCCCGCCGGTTGTGTCGGCTGCCGGAGAACTGGCAAAGGCGATCAGCCAAAGCAGAGCCAGCCGCCAGAGGGTTGTGGACGATTTCATGCCGGCAACCTAACGACTTTTCCACTTGCGGAGCAACTACGCTCCTCGTTTGGAGAGCCGGGGCCCGTGTTTGGGGCGTGCCTGTTTTTGCGTGGGTGGAAGGGTTCGCCACAGACGGTGTAGAACCTGAGGCACAAGCGGCAGGCGGGAGGGTCAGAGCAGTTCCAGGACGTAGAAACCGGCGTAGTTGGAGCGGGAAAGGGGCAGGGTAAGCTCGAAGGTGGGGGCGGCGTCGAAGACGTTGGTGAAGATGGCTGTCCAACGCGAAAGGGGCGTGTGAAGGTCTGGACTGTGCAGTAAGCGATAGAGTGCGCGGGGAACGTGGTTGTCGCCTTGCACTCGCAGGCGATCGTTCTCACGGCGGATGTCCCGAAATCGGGGTCGGGGCACGGATTCCGGTGGCACCGTGAGCAGAAGCTGGGGACGACGAGCAAAGTCTGGATGTTCGGATGCTGCGTAATCCGTGTAGCCGGCGGGACCCACGTCCTGCAGGGCGGAAATCTGGAAGGCCAGGGCGGTTGGTCGGGTCGCAGCGGCCAGCGCACGAGGGGTAACGCCGATTTGGACTGGTAGCCCCGCCTGGGGGCACCAGGTTGCTAACCGGAGACCTGTTGCCGGCTGGGTCTGCCAGGTGAGTGCCGACTTTGGCCAGGTTTCGGAATGGACAGGCAGCAGGGCGTGTTCGACGGGAATCCTGACGGTCACTGGAGTCACCTGGACTGCCACGTGGAGCAGTTGGGTCCGCAGGGCGGGCGGCACTTCGGCGAGGTTCCACCTGAGAAACGCGCGGCGGTTGTGGCCCGGGGTGCGATCCAGTTGGACGGCCAGGACTGGTTCGGTGCCGTAGTGTTCACTACTGAAGGCCCCGTCGCGAACGTGTCCATCAGCCTCTGGCAGCAGGCGGAGCGTGCTGGCCCGGGTGGGTCCGGAAAGGTGGACCTCGAGCAAGGCCCAGTCCACGCCCCAGTCGCCTTCCACGGCGACGTTCAGTTGCCCGTCGGCGAGGGTATGTAAGGCCCCGTTCAGGTCCAAGAGGTACACCCGGAGTCCGGCTGTCTCCTCAGGACCCGGCAGGAAGGCAGTCCATGGAATCTCACGGTCTGCTCGGTCCACGTAGATGCGCGGAGCTGGGGCGTTGGTTGAGGCCGATTTGAGGCAGAGCTGGATCGCCGCTGCAACCACGGACCGGTCTGGCGCGGCAGTGAACCGGAAACTGAAGACAATGCACTGGGCCGGTTCAATCCGGTTGAATGCGGCAGTGGGAAGGCGGCCAACCTGGGCCTGCATGACTTGCAGCCAGTCCGGATCGACCCAGACGATCTCGGGCGAAGTGGAACCGGCGCCGAACAGGTCGCGTTGGCCCACCCAATATTCGCGCACTTGCAGGCCGGGGGCTGCGAGTCGGTTCTGCAATTGTGCGTAATAGAGGCTGTGTGGGAAGACGTTGGAGCCGTGGCGATCGTAGGTGCCGGGATCGTGAGGGCCGACGTACACCGTGCCCGAGCGAAGGGTGCCGATGGACCCGATGAGCCAGTTGCGGGCTCCGGGCGGGTTTTGAACCACAAACGCGCGTGCACTGCTGTTCCAGACCACGCAATTGGCACCGGCCCATCCGTGGCCACTGCCGAGGTTGCCCCGGTTCTGAACGTTCAGGTCATGGCCTTCGACGCGAATGTTGTCCCACAGCGCGGCGGTGGCCCAGCGATGATGGGGGCCGGCGTCGGAGAGCGCATTTTCGCTGCGCCCGTCCACGAACACGTTGGGGCCGGTGGTAAGCGATTGGGTGACGAACTGGTGGCGGTCCTGCCGCGTGACACAGTCTTGGACCAGGCATAGCTCGCAATCGTCCATCACGAAGGCGTACCGGCGCCCACCGGTGATCCGCGAGACCGGGTCGAGGCTGGCGCAGTGGGCCACGGTTACGTGGCGGGCACCGCGGCCGAGGCTGACCGCGGCGAAACCGAAATGGCGTGCGGCCACGCGTCGGACCCAGGCGTTTTCCACCGCTTGCAAGTGAATGAAGGTCCAAGCATGGTCTTCGTCCTCGGGCCCTGAGAAGTCCGAAACGCCCTCGAGGTCTTCAATGCCCACATGTTGAATCCGGCCGGGCCAGTTGTAGCGGCGAAGGGTCCCGCCTGAGTGACGTTGTTCGATGGCGCAGGCCACCGGGGCGTCGAGAATGACCGTGCTCCCTTCGATGGCGACGATGCGCCGGTCCATGTCGATGTGATAGCCGGAGGGGGTCCAGGGGTTCACTTCCGGTGGGCAGCAGAGCAGGTCCATGCCGATTTCACGGATCCAGGGGTCTGTGGCGATGCGGCGGATCAGGACACGGTCCCCCACAGACAAGCCGATGGTGTGCTCGAGGGCCAGGCTGCGGGAGCCGACCGGCACGTAAGCGTCGGTTACCCGTCGCGGGTCTTCCAGAGGCTGGGGTGAGCCGCTGCCGGTGACGAGGATGAGGGTACGTTGTCGAGGGCCGGTCGCGCGAAGCACGGTGCCGGTCGGGCCAACACCGGCGCCTCGAAGGACCACGCCGCTGGCGGTGATGGTGAGTTGGTTGGAGATCTCAAATTCGCCAGGTTGGAGATAGACCGCCCCGCGGAAGCCGTCTGGACCCAGAGGCAAGCGCTGGAGCTGATCGATGGCTGCCTGGATTCGGGCTGTGTCGTCGCCGGGCCCCGGAGCCACCGTCAGGCGCACAGGGATTTCCGGTGGTTCCTGCAAGCCGCCTTGATAGCCCACGCTAGAGAAATCAGGGATCCGGTTGCCCTGAGGATCGGCCAATGACCAGAGTCGGCCGCTGGGGCCGACCCGGGCCCACGCGCTTTGGGGCGGGGTGTCCTGAGCCCAGCCAGGCTGGATGAAGAGGCAGAGCGCAAGCATCCAGGCCGGAAGCCGCACTGCGGTCGGACAAAAAGCTGGGGCGGCTGCGTGGGCGGAACCGAGCTGAGGAGGAAGGCATCTGGAATCCTGTACCTGGCAGGCTGGTTCGACACGCCGCTT
>Ga0308415_1000703_pt1 | contig 14822 bp, 12 predicted proteins | sample HotsprSampleOS55_FD_203465 | JGI IMG/M metagenome (GOLD analysis project Ga0308415, IMG submission 203465) | Hot spring phototrophic mat microbial communities from Octopus Spring, Yellowstone National Park, Wyoming, United States - 20090730_OS55 ... | reverse complement strand
CGGGCGCAGCCCTCGTCCCTCTGGCCCTGAAACAGCTTACCCCTGGTCGTATCCCCCCCCCATAACTGCGGGGAGAAACATCCGCATTTTGACCATCCCCATCCAAAATAATCCAAGCTCGAGTACTGGCCTCATACACATGGAGTTTCCCTTGCGGATTGGCCGTTCCGATGCCCACGTTTTGAGCTATCAACCAAGCAGAGACTAAAAGCCCTAAAAGGGCTAAACACCTGTGTGGCATGCACAAAGCTAAGCAAAGTTTGCTATCCGCAAGGGCCCCTAATGAAGGCAGGACATTCAACGCTTGACGGATGTAGTGCCACCCTACCAGCGATGAGACCTTCTCCTCGGCTTCCAACCGTCGTAGCACCGCCTCCACCGCCGCCTTTTTCGCTTGTATGCGCTCATACCGTCGTCCTTCTACCCACCGCCGAACCTCCGCAAATACCCGCTCCGCAGGATTGAGCTCAGGCGAATAGGGCGGCTGATAGATCCGCCTCAGCCCGACCTCCCCCACCACCTTCGCCTTGTGAAAGGCCGCATGGTCCCATACCCCGCTCTGAGCACCTGAGCTATCTCTACCCCCCGCACCCGCTTCACCCAGTCCCACCACAGCCGCCCCCGCATCGGATCCACCCCTAACACCAAATACTCCCACTCATACCTCAGTTCTATACGCCATCTCTGCTTTTCCCCTCGCCTTCCCCACACCCGTCTCACCTGTCGGAGCATCCCCAGCCGCATCTCATCTGCAAACACCACCTCTTCCCCTCGCCTTAGCCCCTCCGCCTGCATGGCTGCCAATAGCCCCCCTTTTTCCACCCCTCCTGCGCCTGCGCATCCGATTTCTCCGCCATCGGCCGTGGCACCTTCTTCCGATAACCCCATCGCCGAAACCAGTAGTGCAGCTTCTTGTAGGAAACCGCCACCCCCAGTTCCTTCTCACACCAGACCATCGCCTCTCCTATCGTCCGAAACCGTCCTTCCGACGCCGCTTCCCGTAGCCTTTGCTCTTGGGCCAGCGTCCATGCCTCATACGGCCTTACCCCACTGCCCAACCGATGCCTCGCCACTTCCTCTAAACCCCCCGCCTCATACCACCTCACCCATCGCTGAATCGTCACATGCGCCACGCCCACCAGCTCTTTCACTCGCTTCAACCGCTCCCCTCGTCTCAACATCCACAGCGCCTGCCATCTTTTGGCTATCCGAGCATCCACTTCCTGCTTGTAAAGCTGGTAAAACACTTCTGCTGGATGCTTCCAAGCTATCTTCAATGGCCGTGCCATACCTACTTAGCTTTGGGTGGGGACAAAGGTACAAAATTTAAGAATACCTCTCACAGGAAATGGTATAAGTAAAAATCATTCTACCCCTTGTCCCCCGCTTTGGGTGTCCAGATGAAGAGGGGACCTTTCTGGGGCTGGTGAGGCCACCGATGGGGGAGTAGGGGAGGGTTTTTTACGGTTCAGTGTAAGTGATGATGAGGGAGTCGCCTTCTCGGATGTCATCGGAGGAGAGGCGGTTGAGCTCGCGCAGCTGCTCTATCATGATGCCGTACTGTCGGGCAATGCTTTGGAGGGTTTCGCCTTTTTGGACTTTGTGGATGCGGGCGCGGGGGAGCTTTGGGCGCTGGGGCATTTCGCTCTGGATGCGCGGATCGTCTAAGAAGAATCGTCGCAGCTCTTCGGGGGTTAGCTCTCGGCGTTTTTTCTCGTAGGCTAAGTCGATGAGGGCCTGCTCATGGGGGAGGACCTGATAGATGTCAATGGTGTTTTTGGGGCCGGGGACGGCCAGGAGCTTTCCATCTGGGGAGAAGGCTGGCCAGAAGGCGATATGTGGCGGGAAGGGATATTCGGATAGGCGCTGGTAGGTGCGGGCATTCCAGAGGATGGCCTTTTGGTCGGTGCCAATGGAGAGGATATGCAGGCCCGAGGGGCTAAACGTGAGGGCGTAAGGGATGCCTTTATGGCCTTTTTCGGAGAAGGTGGCGAGGAGTTTGCCGGAGGGGATTTCGTAGAGGCGTAGGAGGGAGTCGGCGGAGGCGAGGACGACTTTATCGCTGGTGGGGGCGAAGGCGGCGGCTTGGAGGGCGTCTCGGGCGCCTGTGAGGCGGACTACGAGCTGTCCATCCCAGGTGTAGTAGGCGGCTGTACCATCCATGCTGAGGGTGAGCACACCGTGCTGATTGGGAGGTAAGGCGAGGGCGGTGATGGGCTGTCCATGGGCGCTAATGCGGATGGGCTTAGGAGCGATGGGCGTGGAAAGGTCCCACAAGGTGAGCGCCCCACTCCGGGTAGCTGTAGCCGCATAACGGCCATCGGAGGTCAAGACGCCATACAAGACCTCCGCATCATGGGAAAGCACGGCGAGGAGTTCGCCAGAAGGGCCCCGATAAAGACGAGCCGTTTTATCGAGGGAGGTGGTGAGGATGAGGCTGGCGTCTTTGGTGAGGGCTACATGGGTGAGGTTGTCTTTGTGGCCGGAGAGGCGGGCTACCGCTGCGCCCGTAGAGAGGTCCCATATGCGCGCGGAGAAGTCTTCTGCGTAGGAGACCAGGTAACGTAAGTCCTCGGAGAAATACACTCGGTCCACGATATGGGAGTGGCCGCGCAAGACTTCTTTGGAGGAGCCGGTGGTGGGGTTCCAGATGCGGATGGTTTTATCCCAGGAGCTGGTGGCTAAGGTTTGTCCGTCGGGGCTGAAGGCTGCGTAGACGACGCGATTTTTGTGGCCGACGAGTCGTTTGAGGGGTTTGGGCTGGAGGAGGCGGTCTAAGGCGAAGTAGAGGGCGGCTTCGGCCTCAGCGACGAAGGGGCGTTCCGTCGGGTCGTCTATATGACGGGGGAGGGCGGCGAGCGCCAAGAGCTGACCGACTTCGGGATGACCTTTCTTGGTTTGCTCTTCGGAGAGGGCGGCGAGGAAGAGGGATTGGAGGATGAGGGCTTTGTTGCGCTCAAGGAGGGCGAGGCGGGTTTGATACTCGGCTTGGGCTTGGTTGTATTCGGCGTTGAGGCGGGAAGCGTCGGCGAGGCGGGTTTGATTTTCGGCGATACGCTGTTGGAGGAGGGCTTTTTCGCGTTCGATTTCGGCTAAGCGACGTTGGGTTTCTGCGATCTGGCGTTGGCGTTCCGCATTTGCGCGCTCGGCCTGAGCGATGCGGGTTTGCTGCTCGGCGATGAGCTTTTGTTGGAGAGCAATCAGCCGCTCCCGTTCCGCAATGAGCTGCTGGCGGCGGGCCTCAGCGGCATTCCGTTCGGCCAGGGCCTTTTGCTCTAAGGCGATTTTGGCCTGACGGCGGGCCTCCGCCTCCTGCCGTAAAGCCTCCTGTCGCTGAAGATTAGCATAGTACAACGCCACCAGACTCAAAAGCAAAAGCAGCGAAATCACCGCCAGCGCTAAAAGGAGCAGACGCCGATTGCGTTCAATCCGAGCCTTACTACGAGCTAAATACAGGTCAATCGCTTCTTTGAGAGCGAAAGCCTGCCGAATAGGAGGAATGTCCGGTACGAGCTCCTCCTTTAGAATATAGCGGCGAAGCCAAGCGGCATTGGGCTGAACCTTATAGTACCATTCTGCGAAGTACTGGTAGCTCCCCCCCGATAGGAGAAATTGAGAAGCCTGCCCGGCACTTACCCAGCGCTGCACCTGGAATTTGAGCTCCTTGAAGATGCGGGCGCTTTGCGCTTCAGCCTCGGCCCAGCGAATCAAGCGGTCCCAGTTTCGGATCAGGGCCTCGTGGGAAATAGTCAAGGTAGCATTGGGGCTGAGTTCAGGCGACTCGCCCGGCTCCAAGTAGGGCTGTAAAAAGCTATGGGTCGTTTCCCGGAAAAGAGCGGCTACCCGAGCTACGGTTTGATAATCTACTTCGTTGTGGCCCAGAATGTCCGTGATTTCCTGCAGGGTCATGCGGGCCCGCACGCCGCGCCCTTCGTCTAAGCGGGTGAGACAAACAAAGATCGTTTCCGTGATTTTTTGGAGGAGGGGGAGGGGTAAGGTTTGTTGGTAACGTTTTTCGTAGAGGCGGTCTAAGCGGTTGTAGAGGGTTTCGGCATGGGTATTGAGGACATTGCGTAGGCGTCCCTGCTGGTAGAAGGCGGCTTCGTCGGGCGGTAAGGTGGCTATATATTTTTCAAAGAGGGGGCGGTCGGTTTCGGGGAGCTTATGAGGGGCTAAGCCGCCCACCAGCGCATAATGTAAAAGGTCCATGGTCTCTTTGCCTTCTTGAGCGGCATGCCAGATGCGGTGCAAAGCATGTTGCAGCACTGGAAGCTGGTCAATCCCATCTCCTAAGTCATTGAGAAGCCGCTGCGTGAGCCGGGGCGTAATCCGATCGCCGTTATTTTCAGCAGGCTTCTCAATCACCGCCTGAAACTCCTCCCTCGTCAAACGCGGCACAAAATAGGTACTCTCCCCAATCAGCTCCGCAAACCCATGAAAAGCTACACATTGCCCAATATAGTCCGAACGCATCGTGAAGATCACCCAGATCGGAAGGTTATCTCGCTGGGCTATGCGGATAGTTTCGGACAACAGATTGACGGTGATTTGTGCTAATGGCGAGGCTACGCCATTGACATAGTTTTCTTCGTTGGTGAAGAACTCTTCAAACTGGTCTACGAGGATGAGGAGGTTGGCGCCTTGGCGAAGACGTTTAGATTTTTCGTTTTCGGGGAGGCTGAAAAAGTCCGGGCTGGTGGGGTCTATATAGGCAGAGGAGCTTTTATACAGGTCTACGAGAGCGGAGAAGCCGTAGGTGAGACGTTCTTCTACGGTGGCGGGGTTGCTGAAGCCGAGGGCGCTGGCGAGGCTTTCGGCGAGGTTGGTGAGGGGGCGTTTTTCGGGGCGCATAGCGGCAATAGCCCAGCGGGGATAGGGGGTAGGTAGCCGATTAGCCCGCAGCGCCGGCAAAACCCCCGCAAATACCAGCGACGATTTCCCATCGCCACTGGCGCCTGTTACCATGACAAACTTCTTTTCGGCCAGCTGGTTTAGGAGCTTATCAATGTGACGTTCTCGCCCATGAAAGAAAAGCGTATCCCCCTCCTCAAACGGCCTAAGCCCAATATAGGGGCACATCCGCACGCTATCTGGCCAAATCGAGGTTTGCTTAGCCGTCTGCAAAGCCGCCTCAATAGCAGAAGAAAGCTCCTCCGAACGTCGCAGCTCTAAACGAGTATTAGGTACTCGGACCGAGAGGTGGCGGTTGCGGGCAGGCTCTGGCAAGCCTAAAAGCAAAATAGGCGTAGGCTGGGAAAGCCCCCCACAGCTTTTCCACAAATGGATGGCTGAAGCCACCGCCCAGTCCCCCGCCTCCGCAAACAAAAACACTAAAAGCCGACCCTCCCGATAAAGCCGCTCCGCCTCCGCATAATCCGCCACCGCATTCTCCGGACGAAAGGCCAACGTCTGCGTGCGGTACTTTGCCGAAACATCGTCTATGAGCTTATAAAACGGTTCAGCATCCTGGATGTTGTGGATAAAGACGATGTCATAGAGCTTGACGGCCTGGCGAGCCTCTACGGCCTCTTGGAGGAAGGCATGAATTTCCTGAATAAGCAGGGGCAGGCTTCGGGTGCGCGTAAGCATGACGCGCGGGGTGAGGGTATTCTCAATGTGGGAGAGAAGCTCCTGAGCCTCTAAGTCCATGGGGCTCTGGTCCTCTATGGGAGCCCAGACAATCAGCCGAAACTGCGGGGAGACCTGCGTCAAAAGCGTATCGTACTGGAGCCGAAGGAGAGAGGCCCCCGTCTTTAGCTTGGGGCCTGCATCCGCGCCAATGATCAAGAGAGCAGCATCATGCTGCTGAGCGGCTTCCTGCCAGAGTTTGACTAAGCTACCCTCCTCCGAAAGCAAGGGACGACTCACCGCATACCCCGCATTCTGAAGCACAATAGAAATCAAATCTCGCCTGGCGGACTCTCGATCGCTCGTAAAGCCCAGCCACAAGGAAAAAACCTTTGCGGAGGGCGCTGAGACCACGGCCGAAGAAACCTCTCCCGTCTGCATATACGCAAGTTTAAGCAAAAACTTTTACCCGCTAATCGCATCACCTCCCCACCATACTTCGTTAGAGGATGAATTCGGCGCCCACGCGTTTCAGGGCCTCGTTTTTTTTAAAAACCCTCCCTCTGAAAGCACGACGCTGCCACTCCCTCCCTATCTGACACCCCCATAAGTCCACCTCCACCCTAACCTCCCTCCTCCCATGAGCTTTGGGGGCAGAAGTCCGAGGGTGAGGCGAGACCGCCTGCGAAGAATTTTACCGGCCCGTGGTGACGATGGGAATGCTATTGTAGGGGCGGGTACGACTTAAGCAAGAGCGGCGGGAAACAGGCGCGAGCGAATTGGAGCTACGGTCCAGCGGAAAAAGGAGGGAAGGAGCTTTATCGGGCCGCTTTTTTATACAGTTCCCAGGCGGCGGGAGCGTCGTGGGGAAGGAGGGCTTTCATTTGGGTGTGGAGGGAGATGGGATCCTTAGGAAGGGGCCAAGTAGCGGCCTCTGCAATCCAGTCGGGACGAAAAGCCAGCAGCTGCCCCACCTCCGCCGCCGAAAGCACCGAAGACTCCCGAATATCCTGCGGAAGCTCCTGCCAAGTGATAATTTCGGCGGGATTGCGGGGCTGCTTCATCCAGAAGAGGTTTTCGGCCCGAATCCGCGCATACCAAAAGCCCCCTAAGCGAGCCAGGATGTCCATTTTTCGGGGGTCTGGCAGCCCCTGCTCATCCAGTACCGCCTCGTCAATATGAAGAAGAAGCACTTCGGCTAAGACCAGTTGGCCTGCGCCGGGATTCTCCCCCAGAGGAAGGACCTGCAGAATACGGCACTCCGCCTGTACGGGCGTCCCCGCTATCCGAGGAGGGCGCACCCGCTCCGACGGAATCGTCTCCAAGCCTGCCAGAGCTATCTCATCCACTTGGGGATCAAACTCCCCCGTAGTGATGTTCATCTTATGGGCGAGGGCATAAGGAACTAAATGGACGACAGCTTCAGGGATGGCCCGCACATTGCGCAAAGTATCTTTAGCGCCGCCGGTGCGCGCACTGGTACTGGGACTAAAACCCAAAACAGGCGGCTTACTGCTAAATACCCCAAAGTAGCTAAAAGGAGCCAGATTACGCACGCCCTCTGCATCTATGGTGCTGACCCAAGCAATCGGCCTCGGAAAAAAGCTGCCAATCATGTAGGGATGCCAGCTACGCAGCTCAAAGTCCTTCGGGTCAAAGCTGCGATAAGCGCTCATAGGATATGGATTTTTACGGTCTGGATGCGCTGGCGGGTAGCTTGGAGGATGGTCCATCGCAGGCCGTAGGCTTCCCAGCTTTCGCCGACTCTGGGGATGCGGCCCAATGTCTCTACAATAAGCCCCGCCACCGTAACCGCATTCTTGGTAGGCAGGGCTAAGTCCAGCTTCTTATTCAAAGCCTCTATTTCCCAGCGGGCATCTATGAGATAAGTTCCAGGGGCCTCCTCCCGAAAAAGCAGTTCGGGCTGATCATGCTCATCCTGGATTTCCCCGAAGACCTCTTCTACGAGGTCTTCGGTAGTTACTAAGCCCGCTAAGCCCCCCCGAGCATCTACTACGATGGCCAAACTGCGTTTCTGCTGCACGAGCAGCTCTAACAGCTTAGACGCTGGCATAGACTCAGGCACCGCAAACACCTCCTGCAAAATACTGCGCAAGTCCGGCGGAGCCTGTAAAAGCGAACGGATATACACATAGCCCCGCACATGGTCCGCATCCCCCTCATAGACTAAAAGACGAGAAAAGCCGGTTTTAGCGAGCATCTCTACGGCTTCGGCGGGGGAAACGTTGATTTCTATCATGGCGATGGCGTGACGGGGAACCATGATTTCGCGCACAGGGGTCTCCCGAAGTTGAAGCGCATTAGAGAGGATTTCTCGGAATTCGGGCTCGCCTGCCTGAGCAATCGTAGAGAGCAGGGTGGCCCGCCCTGTGATTTTTTCTGCCTGAGGCGCAGCCCCGCCAAAACGCCGAAAAAAAACCTCCACTAACCGATACAGCGGCTCCACTATCGGAAAAAGCACCCAATAGCTCACTATTAGAAGGGGCAAAAGCCCCGGAAGAAGGAGCTTATGCCAGCGATAACCCCAGATTTTAGGGAGGTATTCGCCAGCCGTAAAAAGTATGAGCGTGCCTATGCCTGTATCTAACCAGAAACGAGCCGCTTCTCCCACAGATAGCAACCGCTTCAGCAACTCACTAAACGCCCACCCAAACAGCACCAGAGCCAGATTATTACCCGTAAGGAGCGTAATCAGAAGTCGGCGCGGAGATTTGTGAATTGGATGAGAAAAACGCCATATTTTTGGGTATTTCTGCCGAAAAAGCGACCATTCTATGGAGGAGGTGCTAAAATAAGCTATTTCGCTTCCCGAGAAGAAGGCGCTCAACAAAAGGGCCAAAAAGAAGAGAAGTCCCCACATCATAAGACGGGATTCTGGATGCGGCCTTGGAGGCGGCGGAGTTTGTAGGAGCGGAGGTTAGAGGTGGATTCCAGACCTTCGCCTCGCACTTCTTCTTTTGGGGTGTGGAGGCGCACCCAGCCAGGGGCCCAAAGGCGATCCGAAGTGCGGTCCCACCAGAGAACATCAGTCTCTAAGGTTTCGCCTGTCGCTGTGGCGACTTCAACCGAGCGATAGGCCTTGACTAAGCCGGTTTGAGGGAGGAGGTGAGCTTCCTCACAGCGAAGGCGATGGGGTTTGGATTGCGGGGTGGAGGTCCACTCCGCTTCTACCCGTCCCTTCAAAATCCACCAGAGGGTATCCTGTCTAAGGAGCTGCCGAAGGGTATCCGCCTGAATAAATCCCTGAACGCTATCGGCTCCCACCCAGGTGAGCCGGTATCCGTAGGCTTCCTGCGGGGGGAAGGCTTTGCGACGATCTTCCCAGTCAGGTGGAAGAGGCGCCTTCTGAGAAGTACAGCTCCAAAAGCAGACAGCTAATGACCAGAAAACTTGAAGACAAGCCCATGGCCTTGAGAGGCTGAGCCCAAACATCGCTTGCGCTACAAAGGTATAGCCCGTAGCAGAAAGGACGCTCGCCTCGGCACAAACTCAGGAAGAGAAGAGATTATTTGTGTTTATGCTTAGGGGCGGGGGCGGAAGGGGCTGGGGATGGGGTGGAGGCTTCGGCCTGGGAGGGGAGGCCGTTTGAAGTCCCAGCTGGGGGAGGGTGCCCTAACTCTCCAATTTGACAGGTGAGATGGAGGATAGCTCCCTTTTGCACCTCCAGCTTTCGACTGCGGATAGTACCGCGAACCCGAGCCGTGCTCGTGATTTCTACATGCTCACAATCTCGGATCTCCCCCTCAAACGTACCCGCAATCAAAAGCTCCTGAGCCTGCAAAACGCCCTTAACCTGCGCAGACTCCGCAATCACGAGCCGGTGCCCTACCGTCAGCTGGCCCTGAAAGGCTCCCTCTATCCGAAGGTTGCCCGGCACTTGGAGGGTGCCCTCCATCTGAGCCCCTTCTCCAAGGATAGAGAGAGAGTGGTCTGCAGGACGTTTCTCAGCGGCACCGTTCTTTCCCCATAAAGCCATCGCTCAAAAGTACAAAGAATTTAGCTCTCTAAGCGGAGAAGGCGCTGCATTTCTGCGTGAACCTGCATGAGGGCTGTTTGAAAAGGGTCGGGACTAAGCGCCCGCCACTTTTCTTTGAATTTTTCCACCCAGGCTATAGGGGACATGTGCAGGGGATTATATTCGGAAAGGGTTTCATTCAAGACGGCTAAAAGCTGCTGCCGCGCCTGCCGTAAAGCCCACCACACCCGGGGGCCAACATATATCTGCTGAGCCGCATTGTGAATATACTCTTCCTGTAAAATCTGCGCTATGGTCTGCACTAAGTCCGCCGTAGAACGAAACTGATGCGGCTGAAGCCGAGGCAAGAGATTATTGGGATCATTGCGCTCTAAAAACAGCGCTGTACGTTCCAGTGCTTGCAGGCGCAAAGGCAACGTCGTCTGTAAAATCTGCTGCGAAAGGAGCTTCTCTCGCTCGGCCAGCTCCCGCCGCCAGAAAAATATCAACAATACCCCCACCGAAACAATCCCGCTGAGAGCCACAATAAGTAGTGCTATCCAGTCCAGCCCACTCATAACGACTCAAAAAACTCTAAGGCCCATTCCCCTGCTTGCTCCCAAAAGGTAAAGTCATGCCCAGCATGGGGGACTTCCCGATAAACGACCGTGAGGTCGGGACGTTTTTTCTGGAGGTGCTGGTAGAGCCTTCGGGAATGTAGATGAGGCACGAAAGGGTCATTTTGGCCATGAGCCAAAAAGAGGGGGACTTGGAGGCGCTCGCTGAGGCGAAGGGGGTTATCTACGTTTTCCCATCGGGGGCCATAAGGGCCATACCAGCCGGTCAAAAGCCGGTCTTTCGGGTCTAAATGCGGGTCAAAGTCCCCCGACAAAGCCGCCCCTGCCCGAAAAAGACGCCCTGTATGCGCTAAAATCATCACGACCCCCCGCCCCCCCGTAGAAAGCCCAAGAAGGTAGGAACGTCCCGACCATAAGAAACCTTTTTCCAGAAGCGCCGGGAAAACGGTATCTATGAGCGTACGGAGCGTAGGATAATGCCGCCAATCCCCCCGCGTCTCAGGAAAGACGTCCGAAGCATAAATACTTTTACCCATTTCTACGAGAATGAGCCGATAGCCTTTGGCTAAGGCGAGCGAGCATACCCGACTGGAATCACACCAGCAGCGCCGAGAGTAGTTCCACCCTGGCAAAAGCACTAGCACGCGCTGGACGGGCCGAATGGGTTCTCGCACTTCTACGGTACAAGTGCCCCAGCTAAAAGTCTGCGCCCACGCTGCCCCCATGAAGAGATACGCCCAACTCAGGGCTTGTATGGAGAGGAGAGGCCTAATTGCGGAGGGGTTTGCCGGTTTGGAGCATGTGCTGGATGCGCTCTAAGGTGCGGCGTTCTCCACAGAGCGAAAGGAAGGCCTCCCGTTCCAGGTCCAAGAGATAGCTCTCGCTCACCAGCTGAGGCCCACTCAGGTCGCCGCCCGCTAAGACATACCCGATCTTTCGGGCAATATGGCGATCGTAGGCTGTAATGTAGCCAGCAGCCTCCATCTGGTAGAGGGAAGCCTCAACGCCGCCTAAGGCCGTACGCCCCAAAACCCGAATAGGCCGAGGAATAGGCTGCGTATAACCGCTTTCGGCCAGGAGTAGAGCATACGCTTTGGCATCTCGGAGCTGACGGGCCTTATTATAGGTGATGCGGGTCTGATACGGCCGCAAAAGCCCAATCTTTATGGCCTCCAGAGCCGAAGTAGCGACTTTACCCGTAGCAATCAAAGTAAGCACATCCCGGAAGAAGTTGATTTCCACATCCCCATCTACGTACCTTTCGGCAATGCGAGCGGCCATTTCTTTGGTGCCGCCGCCCGCGGGAAGGAGCCCCACGCCTACTTCTACCAGGCCTATGTAGGTTTCGGCGGCGGCTTGCACCCCATCGGCATGAAGGGTCAGCTCACAGCCCCCACCCAACGTCAGCCCATGCGGCGCCACAATCACCGGAATCGCACTATACCGCACCCGCATCACCATCCGCTGAAAAGCCCGCACCGCAAAATCCAGCTCATCCCACTCCTGCTCCGCCGCCATCATAAAAATCATAGCCAGGTTCGCCCCCGCTGAAAAATTCTCCCCCTGATTCCCAATCACAAGCGCCTCATAGTGCCTTTCCGCCACATCAATAGCATGATTAATGGCTTCCAGCACTTCGCCCCCCAAAGTGTTCATCTTGGTGTGGAATTCCAGACATAACACCCCATCCCCCAAGTAAAAGAGCGAGGCCCCTGCATTTTTCCATATAACGCGATCGGCCCGCAGCGTATCCAGTGAAAGGAACCGGTCTTGACCAGGGACTTCTATGTAGGTTTCGGATTGGGGGCTATAGACATAGCGGCGGCCCTTCTCAATGCGGTAGAAGCGGGTGTAGCCCTTTTCTCGCATGCGCTGGACCCATGGCGCCACCGTAAAACCATGCTTCTCTATGGCCTTTAGCCCAGCTTCCAATCCAAAGGCATCCCACTTTTCAAAGGGGCCGAGCTTCCACGCAAAACCCGCCCGAACCGCCTGATCTATGGGGTAAATCTCATCCGAGATTTCAGGAATCCGATGCGACACATAACTAAACAGCGCCGCCATATTCTCCTGCAAAAGCTGCGCATAAGGCTCATCCGACTGAGCAATAAGCTGAAGGCGCTTCTCTAGGTTGTCTTCTACTTTGAGACGTTCTAAGAGCGGAAACTTGACTTTTTTCTGGGGGCGGTAGGTGAGCGTTTCAAAGTCTATGCTTAGAATTTCGCTTTGTCCGTCGAGGCGCTGCTTAGTGTAGAAGCCTTTGCCGGTTTTTTCGCCGAAAAGGCCTGCGGCCAGCATTTTTTCCAGGTAGGCGGGAAGGCGGAAGATTTCTCGGGCCTCATCGTGGGGGCAATTTTCGTAGAGCCCCTTAGCGACTTTGGCCAAGGTATCTAACCCCACTACATCCGCCGTGCGAAAAGTAGCCGATTTCGGATGCCCGATCGCAGGGCCTGTGAGCGCATCCACCTCCTCCACCGAAAGCTGATACTTCGGAAGCGCATGCAAAAGATGCATGATCGCAAAGACCCCTACCCGATTCGCAATAAAAGCGGGCGTGTCCTTGCACAATACCGTCTCTTTGCCCAGCTCCCGACTGCCAAACTCCATCAGGAACTGGATCACCTCAGGGTCGGTATCTGGGCCCGGAATGATTTCCAAGAGCGGCAGGTACCGGGGCGGATTGAAAAAGTGCGTCCCCGCAAAATGCCGACGAAAATCCGCACTCCGCCCCTCCGCTAAAAACCGTATGGGAATACCCGAAGTATTACTCGTAATCAGAGTCCCGGGTTTGCGATACTTCTCTACCTTTTCGTAAAGGGCGCGCTTGATCCCCAGGTCTTCGGCCACCACCTCAATAATCCAGTCAACCTCAGCGATTTTAGGAAGGTCGTCCTCTAAGTTGCCTAAGGAGATACGTTCCAGCACGCTCTCATGATAGTAGGGGGAGGGCGAAAGCTTTTTAGCGCGCTCAAAGAGCTCGCGTACAATGCGGTTGCGCACTTCGGGGCTCTCTAAGGAGAGGCCTTTCTGAGCTTCTTCCGGCGTAAGTTCTTTGGGGACAATATCTAAAAGCAGCACAGAAAAGCCGGTTCCTGCCAGGTGCATAGCAATCTGGGAGCCCATGACGCCTGCCCCTAAGACAGCTACTTTTCGGATACGTCGTTTGAGGGTGGTAGATGGCTGGACCTGCTCAGCTATCAGAGTCATGGGACGAAGATACGAGCTTTCGGCGGAATCCCGGGCAAGTGTTGTATATTTGCAAACATATGCGCTTCCGCTTTCACCCCCATGGGGTGCCCCTTTCAGAGAGTCTGGCAGACTACATGCAAGATCGGTTGGACCGGCTGTATCGGGACTTTGCCTTTATTACAGAGGGGGATGTGTATTTAGAGGAGATTGGCGAGGTGAAGCCCCATCGGGAAATACGGTTACATATTCGCATACCGGGTGAGGTGCTCCATGTGTCGGAGCGGGGCGAGAATTTTCAGACTGCCTTTGATGCGGCCTTAGAGCGGATACGACGGGGTTTAGTCAAGTACAAGGAGCGCCTACGTTCATAAGGTAGGCGGCTTCGGATAGAGCAAACGAGCCGCTAAGTGTAAAAGAAGGGCCGACTCCGAGCTTCGGCTCCCTATAAGGCCCTTGAGGCGAGCGTCAACCTCATAAAGGGTATGGCACGCCTGCTGAACCTCCCGCATTGTATAACGTTCATACGCTACACTATAAGGCCGCGCCTGAAAAGCATACCGCAAGCCTAACCTCTGCTGAATAAGCTCCGGCGTAACCCTCGCCCCTTTGCCAAAGGTAGCATATAACACCATCAAACGCTGATAAAACTGCTGAATTGACCATAGCACGCTCGCCACAGGAAAGCTCCGCGTATCCTCCACCATATAAGCCAAAATCTGCCAAACTAATCTATGATTCTTCTCGGCCAAAGCATCCACGAGCCGATAGACATTATACTGCGGGTGCAGACCTAACGCTTCCGCAATCTTTGTAGGCGTGAGCTCCACTCCTGACAGCGCCAGCACCTCCAAAGTCTGATGTAAAAGCCTAAGGTCCTGCCCAACCGCCTCTATAAGAAAAGAAACGCTTTCCGGAGGAAGGTGGAGATTCATCGCTTTAGCCCGATTTTCCAGCCAGTTCGCAAGCTCTTTGGAGCGCATACGCGAAAAGCTCTCATACTTGATGCCCTCGCCTTTGGGCAGGGGCGGCGCAGCCTCCTGGTGAAACTCCACAATCAAGTGATTCGTGGGGGAAGGGTTTTGAAAATAGGTTTCCAGAGCTTTGAGCTCAGCTTTTCCGAGCGCTTCCGCTTCCAAAAGGAGAATGACCTTGTACGGCGAGCCGAAAGCCATTTCGTAAAACTCCGTGAGGCGCGCAGGGGTAAAAGCTTTTCCACGCAGCGTCTGTAAAGCAAAATCGCGAGGCAGGTCTCTGAGAAGCTCATCTAAGAGCGCTTTCCGACGCTCCGTCCTTAAAAACTCCTCCTCCCCATACAGCACCCAAATCATGAGGCAAAGTTATCCCTCCTGCACCCACTCCGCCTACAAAATCCTGAGCCCCCTCTATTCTAGAGATGCTTGCCCCTCATAGCCTAATACCATTTGCAATCAAAAACCTTTTGAATGGAGAGAGATGTTTTGGGCGGGGGGGGGGGCGCCGGGGGGGGGGGGCGCCCCCCCCAAAAAAAACCA
>Ga0308415_1000688_pt1 | contig 14936 bp, 11 predicted proteins | sample HotsprSampleOS55_FD_203465 | JGI IMG/M metagenome (GOLD analysis project Ga0308415, IMG submission 203465) | Hot spring phototrophic mat microbial communities from Octopus Spring, Yellowstone National Park, Wyoming, United States - 20090730_OS55 ... | reverse complement strand
GAAAATTCCCGGGCACACCGGGGAGTCCTCTCGTTGTAATTCCAGCCGCTGAGATTTGTTGCAGTTTTGGGGGTGCTCTATAGCTAGCCACTTTAGTATCGTTTTACACCCTTGGTATATCGTCCCATTTGGAGTTAGTGGGAACCCCGGGATGCAGTGGGAAACAAAGACCGCTTGTCTGGCTTGGAGGTCGGCGAAGCGGAAACATTCGGAAAATCCGATAATCCGATAAGAGGAATTAACGGTTAACAGTTCTTGGTAAGCAAAGGGCTACCAAGCCGGATAGTAAAATTTTCGCGCGCTGGCGGCGGACTTGCCTTCGGTAAGTGGCGATTTTTTGGCCAGCCTATCAACTTTGAGGAGAACTCCTGGAGTCCCTTGACGTGTTACCCTATCGGCTGCCAGGAATGTTCTTTGTCCCCCCGGATTTGGTGGAGCTGCTCCGCCATCGGGCAACGTACCAACCAGACGAAATTGCCTTCACGTTTTTGGTGGACGGGGAGGACCAGCAGGTTCACATTACCAATGCCGAGTTGGACCGACAGGCTCGGGCGATCGGAGGCTGGCTTCAGTCCGCAGGACTGGAAGGGGAAAGGGCTCTTCTGCTTTATCCCCCGGGGCTGGAATTCATCGCCGCTTTTTTCGGCTGTCTTTACGCAGGGGTGGTAGCCGTTCCTGTTTACCCCCCTCGGAAAAACCGGTCTCTTCAGCGAATTCAGGCCATTGCCGAGGATGCCCAAGCCCGAGTAGCCCTCACCACTCAGGCGGTCATTCGCCGCGTAGAACCGTTGATCGACGAGACGCCCCACTTGAAACAGCTCCGGTGGCTTGCCACCTGCGATGTCCCGCTCCAGATGGAAGACCGCTGGCAAAAGCCTCCCATCACCAGCGAGACTCTAGCTTTTCTGCAATATACATCGGGCTCGACGGGCATGCCTAAGGGGGTCATGCTCAACCATGGGAACTTACTTCATAACTCGGCATTGATTGCCTACGTTTTCGAGCACACGCGGTCGGGTATCGGGGTCTTCTGGCTGCCCAGTTACCATGACATGGGGTTGATCGGGGGGATTCTCCAGCCCCTTTTTGTCGGCCGGCCCAATATTCTTATGTCGCCCCTGGCATTCCTGCAGAAACCGTTTCGTTGGTTGTGGGCGATCACCCGGTTTCGGGCAACCACAAGCGGGGGCCCGAACTTCGCTTATGAACTATGCGTGGACAAAATCCCGCCTGCCCAGCGTGCTCAGCTTGACCTTTCCAGTTGGCAGGTAGCTTTTAACGGGGCAGAACCTGTCCGGGCAGAAACCATGGAACGTTTCACCGAGGCCTTTGCCCCTTATGGCTTCCGCCGGGAGGCGTTCTTCCCCTGTTACGGCTTGGCCGAGGCTACACTAATTGTCACGGGGGGATATGCAAAACAGCCGCCGGTAATTCGCTGGTTTTTGACTGACGCTTTGGAACGGGGCCGAGCAATTCCCGCCCCAGAACATGGCCCTGGGGCTCGGCCGCTTGTCGGGTGCGGTCAGACACTGCCGGACCAGCGGGTACTCATCGTCGATCCGGACACCTGCCAGCAGCTTGCCGAAGGCCATGTTGGGGAAATCTGGGTCCAAGGCCCGAGTGTGGCCATGGGATATTGGAATCGGCCGGAAGCCACCGCACAAACCTTTGGGGGTTACGTTCGGGACACCGGCGAAGGGCCCTTCCTCCGCACGGGAGATCTCGGCTTTCTCCACCAGGGGGAACTGTTTGTCACCGGAAGAATAAAGGACGTCATTATCCTCCGGGGCCGCAATATCTATCCCCAAGATATCGAGCTGACGGTTCAACACGCCCACCCGTGGCTCCGACCGGATGCCGGGGCTGCCTTTACTGTAGAGCAAGAGGGTCGAGAACGGCTGGTGATCGTCCACGAAGTGGAACGCCGAGCCCGAGGGCATCTGGAACCGGTGCTGCAGGCGATTCGCAAAGCCATCTCCGAGGAACACGATTTGGCTGTCGATGCCATCGTGCTGATAAAACCTGGCACTATTCCCAAAACTTCTAGCAACAAAATCCAGCGGCATGCATGCCGCCAAGGTTATCTTGACCGAACCCTGGCCGCCCTGGCGTGGTGGGAGCGGGCAGAAACGGAACCTGCTTTTTCGGCAGAGGGGCCGATTGGGGAGGATTATGCCGCAGTCGGGATCGAAAATTGTGCACTCACCGCCGCCGCCCGTCATACTCCCGGCCGAAAAGCGATAGCATATCCTCAGGCCGCTGGGAGTGCACCGACTGAATGTAGTCCGGCCGATCGCAGCCCACTTTCCCCGTTGTCTGCGTCGGAAGCCCCCAGACTTTCCGACGGAGCCGGGCCGGCCTTCAAATTTCAGCCCGCTTCCGAGGCAGGTTCTCCTCCGGGGGGAAATTCTTCAGGAGATGGAAAACAACAAAACCAACGGGAAGATGGACATCCGGCGGCAGTGGGCCGAAAGGAAACTCAGGCATTGGAAAAACAAGAAACTTGGTCCGGCAACGGACGAGATTTGGAAGAGTTGGTATTACAACATGCACGCCGCCTCCTCCGGCATCGGGCCGAAGAGATCTCTTTGGATACAGCCATTAGCGAATTAGGCCTCGACTCGATGCAGCGGATGGAACTCATCACGGCCCTGGAGGGACAACTTGGAGGCCGGCTGCCTCTGGAGATCCTTCCAGAGCTAGAGACCTTCCGCGACGTCGTGCATGCCATCGAGCGATACCTCCTTCGCCGACAGGTAAAACCCCCGCTTTCGCCGAGACCATTGGGGCAGACAAATCAGCCCGAATCTTGGCCGGAATATACCCGGCTGGCCGAGCGATTAAAGTTGCTCCAGGCTGCCGGACTTGCCTGGTGGCACCAGCCGGTTTTGGATGGGGAAATTTTGCCCCAGTGCCGAATAGGGTCCCGGGATGTTGTGAACTTTTTAACAGGTGATTATTTGGGTCTAGGCCGGGATCCCACCGTGAAGGAAAAAATCGCACAGGCTTTGGAGCGATGGGGAAGCTGTAGCGGGGGCAGCGGCCGCAGCGGGGGTCGTCGGCCGGCTCACAGCCAATTGGAGATCCGACTGGCAAATTACCTTGGGGTCAATTCCGCCCTTGTCGTTAGCAGTGAGCTGGCTGCTTGGACGGCGATTTTCGCCGGAATCCTCTCTCCGGCCGATTGGGTTCTTCATGAAAGCGGTTATCCTCGATGGTACCTTACCGCAGCCCTGGCAGCCGGGGCTACCGTGGAAGAATTTCCGCGGGAAGACCTTAGTCAATTGGAGGAGCGGCTGGGCAACCAACGCGGGCGGTTTCGCCGAGTGTGGGTGGCCATTCAGGCCATCTATCCCGTGGAAGCAACTGTCGCCCCACTCCCGGAACTTCTCGACCTCAAACGACGATTCGGGTTGATCCTGGTGGTGGATCAAACCCATAGCCTCGGAACCCTGGGGGCCACCGGCCGAGGAATCGCCGAATATTATGCAGTCAGCCCGGAAGAGATCGATTTGATGGTCGGCTCTTTGGGAACCTCTCTTGCTGCGGGGGGAGCTTACCTTGCGGGAACCAAACCCCTCGTGGAAATTGCCCGTCATGGCACGACACCTGCGGCTCAGGAGGTGGCCTTGTCGCCCGTTCTGGTTGCCGGAGCCCTAGCGGCCTTAGAGGAGCTGGAAGCCCGTCCCCAACTGGTGGGCAAGCTCCACGGAAATAGTCGGCTCCTCCGCCAGCTTTTTGCCGAAGAAGGTTTCGAGGTCTTGGGTAGTGCCGACGTTCCCCTGGTGCCGGTGGTCGCAGGAAATTCGGTGCAAGCTATTCAGTTGGCCCAGGCTTTATTCGAACGAGGCATTCTGGCACTGCCGGTAGGGCACCCAACCGTTCGGGACGACCGAGCCCGGATTCGTTTTACGTGCACAGCCCCTCACTCAGAAAACCACTTGCGGAAGGCAGTAGAGATCTTCGCCAGCTTACGAAAGGCTGGGGCCCTCTCGAGCGGGGCCCCGCGAAATTCTTCTGCCACTGAGTAGCCGTTTTGCCGACCCCAAGGCCCGAGGGCTTTCTTGTGCCCCTCATTCTCTCGAGGATTGATCCCCAAATACACCTCGGGATACCCTGGAATTTTCACCTAATCAGAAACCCACACGAGGCCCCTCCTTTTTCCCCGAAAGGAGCTGGTGCTGCCCTCGGGTTCTGGAAAAGTCTTTCCTAAAAATCTCCAAAAGTCTTTACTCTTTTTCATGAGAAAAGAGGGAAAAGGGGAATGCTTGCCCCTCGGCTGCAAGGCCTTTCCAGCAAGAGAAAAAGACCGGTTTTGACGGAGCATTTCGCCCGATGTGCGTTTCCGAAAATAAGCCGCCGCTCCCCCGGCCCTGCGAGAACAATCGTCATTGTGCGAAGGGGGCCGGGGCTCTGGGGTCAAACCGGCTCCCTTGGAAAGTACCTCGTCGTTCTAACTCGCCGTGAATTTGCTGGATTACACCCGCCTTGTCCAAAGCCCACTGCGGGGCAAGTAAAAACTCGGCAGGAGCATCCCCAACGAGTCTTTCAATCACACAAGAGGGAGGCAAACACTCCAAAAAAGAGGCAACTGCCTCCACGTACTCTTCCCGAGGAATAGGCTGGAATTGGCCCGACCTCCAAAGCCGCTCCAGATCCGTGCCACGAAGCACATGGAGATTGTGGATCTTCACCCCATCTACCCCCAAAGATCCCAACCAGCGAGCGGTGCATTCCCCGTCGGCCAAAGTCTCCCCAGGAATACCCAGGATGAGATGAGCGACCACAAAGAGGTTGCGAGCCTTGGCCCGGCGAATCGCATCCCAGCAGACGGCAGCATCATGATGCCGGCGAAGCCAGGCCAGGGACCGGTCGTGGGCGGATTGGACCCCAAGTTCCAGCTGTACCCACGTGTGGGTATTTAGCTCGGCCAAAACGTCGAGAACGGGATCCGGCACAGCATCCGGCCGCGTGCCCACCGCAACACCGACAACCTGAGGATGGCTAGCCGCTTCCTCCCACAACTGGGCCAGCCGCCCAAGATCTCCGTGGGTATTTGTTCCCGGTTGAAAGTACGCGATAAAGGCCGAAACCTTTCCCCCCCTGCCCACTCGGGCAATCCCTTCTTCGATTTGCTGGCGGACGTGTTTCCGGGCCAGTCCCAGCCGCCGACTCGGAGCAGTAGCCACAAGATCACAAAAGATGCATCCCTGGTGGCTCACCGTGCCATCCACGTTGGGACAGCTACAGCCGGCATCCAGAGATAACTTCCACACCTTCCGACCAAACCGCGTTTTCAGATAGTAACTTAGTGAAAAGTACCGCAGGCCTGCCTTCCGCCAAAAGGGAATCCCCTCGATGGCGGAGAACTCCTGCTGGCCGGCACGCCCTTGGCTTGACGTCATCGGCTCGCCCCTATAGATTCGAAGAATTGGAGGCCTTTGGCGTGGGAAACTTTTCCCCTTGCTTTGCCCTTTCTAAACTTGGGGGTAATCTATGAGGGGAATCTCAGTCTGACGGTAGCGGGGAACCGGTCCGCTTTCGGCGGATTTCGTTTTCTTGAAACAACGTCTACAGTTTCCTTGAAACAACGTCTACAATGCTCCGGCGTCGATGGCCCGGTTCCCAAACACACTTTAGTTCGCTTCATTTTACCCTGTTGAGGGGGCAGTGGTTTGATTCGGCTTTTCCCGTAATGGAGGTCCAGTGGTAACAGGGGCCGGTGAGGGAGTGTGCAATGTTCGGTCAATTAAACCCGGTCGGTGGGGGGGATCCGATTCCGCTCCTCAAGAAGGCTCTTTTGGTGGGCAGGCGAGAGACCTGCGACATTGTCTTGCGGTTCCCAAATGTTTCTGCCCATCATTGCGAACTGATCTTGCGGGATGGGTACTGGTATGTCCGGGACCTGGATAGCCGCAATGGAACTCGGGTCAATGGGAATCGGATAACGGAGAAGCGGCTAGATCCAGGGGACATCCTGGCTATCGCAACCCACAAGTATCAAGTGGATTATTCTCCGGAAGCTTTGGGAGCCCAGGGCCCACCCCCGCCGGATCCGATGGAAGCAGACATCCTTGGGAAATCTCTTCTGGAGCGGGCCGGTCTGGAGAAAGGGCTCGAGGATCGGGTCCGATGTACTCAACCGCGAAAATTTCAGCTAACCGGACCGAAAACCGGTGAGGAGCAGTTGTCGGAAGAGGAATCCTCTGGCCTCCCGGAGGAGGATGACGAGATCCAGATCGGATAGAGCCTTATCGTCAAAATCTTGGTGAGGTTTCCAGGGGGCTGTGCTGTGGGACAGACCAGCGGCTCAAGGGAAGAGAGAATCTAGCCCCTCTTCGGAAGTTTCCTGTTTCTGCCCTTTCAACCGGCTTTCGGGCAATCCCCTCCGAAGGTTGCTACAGAGGCTGGCTGGGTCTTCACTTTCAAGTTTTCCGGGCAAAAGTAGGAAGTTCTCGTTACCCCGGGGTTGCCCTGTAGTCGATCGGCCCGAAAGTTCTCTTCTGGCCCTCTCAGCGGGCCTGTCTTGGGGTTACCGAACCCTCCCCGCGGAGGTTGTCGTTAGAGCCCGAAACTTTTTTGTATTCCCGAGGCCAAGCAGTGGGGTGCTTGTCTGGCTGTAGCCCCGCAAAAGTCAGGCAGCAAGCTTCTACCAAGGTGGAAATTTCTGAATAGCCCCAGATGGACACTCTTAACAGCCTGTCGGAAGTTCCTACCCAAGTCCGAATAGCACAGGATGCATGCATTCGAACGGCACAATTGTCTCTGGCTGAGTCCCAGCTTTCCCTGAGTCCGTCTATTCGAAGTTTCCATGGTAAGTCTGGGGGCACTTTGAATAATCCATAGGGGTAACTGTGAAAAATCTGAATAAAGCCTGGGGATATCTGAAAAATCTGAATAAAGTCTGGGGATAACTGTGAAAAATAGGACCTTTTCGGTCCACGGGCGGACAATTTGATTATTGATCCTTTTGATTCTTGAGCCATTTGTAAAACCAATCTCCGGATGATTTGTCCCGGAGTGCCCGCAGTCTATCGAACGTGATTTTCCATCTGATTTTTGTGAGGTTCCAGGATTTGGATCCACCTTCCTGCAAACCTTCCTGGGTGTCGAGCGGTTCAAAGATTCGGCTGCACCTTTCTGCAACTTTTCCTGGCGAGCTCCGAGCAACAACGGCGACAACCGTCCACATGCTCTCCCACCCCGTTCGGACGGCATTATCTGCATTAGGAAACCCAACCACAACGGTACCGGTTCAGCAACATACCGTGGGAACAAAGCCTTGCTGAGTAAAATCGGAAAAGAAACAACCTTTGCTTGTCTTCAAAATTTTCCCAGGTCTACCAAAAGCTAAGACCGGCCAACTGCGGATCGCAAAAAGACATCCCTCCGAAGGGTTTAGCTAGAATGTACCGAGTTGCCGGTTCCGGAATTGCTGTGGAGAGCCCAGCCCCGGAGGGTGTACAAAGCCGTAAACAAGAAAATCGATCCCGGTTAGCCAAAAAACATGTAGGACCACAACTGAGCGTTTGGCCGAAGGAAGGATTCTGGAAGAATTTCGGAACCGAGTCTGCCGGGTGATTACCGCGAGGGGTTGACCTCCCAGGTAATTTCGGGCTTCATAGTGTACCCCAAATGGGGAGTGCTACGGGGGCCTCGCTCAGCCGGCACCAAAAAGTTTTGGTCTTTCAATAAAAATTCGGGAACCGGGAGAGAAACTCTGGTTACAATTTGCGGAGAGGCCCTGAGGGGGAAGTTCTTCGATGTGGCAAAGCGTTCCCGGAACTCCCGCCTTCCACTGCCGAACTGGCCCGACTTTTTTGCCCCGGAAAAGGGCCTGAGGGCTGAGAAGTCATCGTAACGGGAAGTTTTTGAGCCGAAACCTTTTGACTGCGGATGGTCTGGGAAGTGCTAATCGGTTCATGCCCGTCACTTGGTGGGCTTGCAACAAAAACACCCTTTTTCGGGGGATATGGTACCTAGCACTACGAGTCAAGAATTGTTGTCCGCCGGGTGGGAAGGTGGGAACTGCCCTTGGGGGGATGCTCTTACCCCTAAGGCGGGATTCGGGAAACTGCCCAGTTCGCGAGCGTTTTTTTCCGGGCAAAACGTTGTATTTGTCCCAGCCCCTTTAGCGGGTGTAGGGGGCAGAAGCATTATTGCAGAAAGGGGCAGTATAAAGTAGATGGACCCGTACGGTGAATTTCCGGGTTTTTTGCAATTAACTCCGGCAAAAGGTCGAGCCTTCGCAGGAAGAGTTCTCTCTTGAGTAAGGAGGAGGTCTCTCTTGAACAGCCGAGAGCGCTCCCGGGCTTTGGCCTTTTTGTCGGCCGTGTGAAGATGAATTCAAAATTGGTAGCTTCTGGCAAAGGGTGCTCCATGGGATCGGACAAAAAAAAGAAAATTCGTGCGGATTTCCGCAAGCACGTCGACGAGCGGCAACGGCTGAAGGACTTAACCCGGAAATTCAGCCTGGAGGAGGACGAACTGGAGGCGGTACCTACCGAGGAGCGGCTGACCGGGAAAGGGAAACTTCGCAAACGCCGGACGATCATCGTGGAAGCTTCCGACGAGCCGGAAGAGGTGGAGGAATTGCCCCCCACCCACTTGCTGGAGGTGGATCTTTCCGTGTGCCGCTCCGGCCGGGTGCTAGGGGTCTATGGAGCCGCCTGCGAGGTTGAGGATGACAGTGGCCAAATTTACCGATGTGTCGTCCGCCGGTTGCTAAAAACACTCCAGAGTGACTACTGGAATGTAGTAGCCGCCGGTGATCGCGTTCTCTTTCGCCCCGTAGAGGGAACGGATCACGAAGGAGTCATCGAACGGGTGGAACCACGGCATGGAGTACTCAGCCGAAAAAGTAGGGGACGCCAGCAGGTCATTGTGGCCAACGTAGATCAACTCCTAATTGTAGCCAGTGCTGCCGAGCCGCCGCTCAAGCCCAACCTCATTGATCGCCTACTTATAAGTGCCGAGAAGGGCCGAATCCGTCCGATCGTTTGTATCAACAAGGTGGACCTGGTAGATCCGGCCGCTTTGATGCCCCTCGTCGGGATCTACGCCCAGCTTGGGTACCCTGTGCTTCTTACCAGTGCCGCCACCGGGTTCGGGATGGATCGCCTGAAGCGGATACTTTCAGGTCGCCAAACCGTGCTGGCAGGGCAAAGCGGGGTTGGTAAGTCCTCCCTTCTGAACGCCATCGATCCCACGTACCGGCTCAAAGTCCAGCCGGTAAGTCCTGAAACCCACAAGGGCCGACACACAACAACCACAGCTCGGGTTCTCCGCCTGGCCACGGGCGGATATGTGGTCGACACGCCCGGAATTCGGCAGTTCGAGTTATGGGATGTGGTACCGGAGGAAATCGCCAGCCTATTTCCGGAATTTCGGCCATACCTCAACGGTTGCCGTTTTCCTGACTGTACACATATCCACGAGGCAGATTGTGCCGTCAAGGATTCCGTAGCCGATGCCCGATTAGATATCCGCCGGTACGAAAGCTATTGCCATCTTATGACCGAGGAAGATGAAGATTTCGAACGCTAAAAGCCCCTTTCCCGCTCCCCGTGGGAAAAAGTTACCTCGAAGAAAAGCGGGAAGAGGACTCTCCTTTTGTTCGCCGCTCTTTTGCCTGTGGGATGAACGACCGAAAGCTTGAAAGAAGAAAGTCTGTAACGGAAACAAGGGGGAGAGACCTTCCCTCACACCCCAGTTACCCATTTCGTTCTTTGGCAGGGAATTTTCCGGGGGTGGCACCCAAGGAAAGGCCCGGAATGCTTTGCTAGCGTGTTCTTTATTCCGGCCGGAGAGAATGGAAGTTGGCAAATTCGCTTTTTCGGTCGACCGGTCACGGAATCTAGTGCCGGCCCAAACTGGGGCCGAAGGTCGCCGGGCTGGGACAACTCCTTTTGATTGGGTACGGAACAATTCCATGATACAATAGTTTAGGGAGGAGTCATCTCTGGGCTAAGGGAGTGTGGTGTTTTTGTAAGTGTCCATTTTTTACTGGAAAATTCAATCCCGGACCCGCGGGGAATTAGGTTGTTTTTAGGCCAGGTCCATAATTTCCGGGCCGGCAACTTGGGGTTGGGAAAAGATGGAGCCCCAAACTTGACCCTTTTTAAGTGTTTTCCCGAGGAGGAAAAACCTATCGGCTGTGGTGGAAGCCGGTAACCACATCTAGTTTTGCATGGGACAGGGAGAACCAATTACGGTGAAAGACCGGGCACGATTCGGCACTCCGGAGCTTGAGCGAGCCATTCTCGTCGGTGTCTATCTTCCGGAGCGTCCCCCGGAAGAGCCTCCCTTGGCCGAACTGGAAGGTCTGGCGGAAGCGGCCGGGGTGGAAGTGGTGGGAAAGCTCCACCAACGCCGCCAAGCCCCCGATCCCACATATTACGTGGGTAAGGGAAAGCTTGAGGACCTAAAGACTCTCGTCACCGAGCACCAGGCGGAGAGCGTGATTTTCGACAACGATCTCACTCCCGCTCAAACCCGGAACTTGGAAAATGCCCTTCGGGTCAAAGTGATTGATCGGACGGAACTGATTTTGGATATTTTCGCTACCCGAGCCCGCACTCATGAGGCTCGGATTGCCGTGGAGCTTGCCCAGTTAGAGTACACCCGTCCACGTTTGCGGCGGATGTGGACGCACTTGGAACGACTCCGCCGTGGGGTAGGGCTCCGCGGTCCGGGGGAGAAGCAGCTCGAAGTGGACCGGCGGCTCATCGATCGGCGAATCCACGAACTTAGGCGGGAACTTGCCGTTATCGAGCGGCGAAAAAAGCGGGAAGTTTCGGCACGTCACGAATGCTTCACGGTCTCCCTTGTAGGATACACCAACACCGGGAAAAGCACCCTGCTTAATGCCCTCACCGGTAGCGATGTCTTTGTCCACGATATGCTCTTTGCCACATTGGACACACGTACACGCCGATGGACGATTCCCAGCTGGGGAACCGTGCTTCTCAGCGATACAGTAGGGTTTATCCGAGATTTGCCGCATCATCTGGTGGCAAGCTTCCGAGCTACCCTCGAGGAGGCCCGACAAGCGGATTTGCTCCTTCATGTGGCCGATGCCTCGCATCATCAGGTTCTGGAGCAAATCCGGGCGGCATATCGTGTGCTCGAAGAGATCGGGATCGAGCAAAAGGATACAATCCTCGTTCTGAACAAGATCGATCGGCTCCCCGATCGTTCCCGGGTGGAAACTTTGCTTAATGTGCATCCTGCGGCAATCCCCGTCAGTGCCCATACCGGGGAAGGTCTCGATCGCCTGACCGCTGCCGTTCGCGAGGCCCTTTCCCGCCGCATGGTCGAGCTGGAAGTGGTCACGACCATCGACAACGGCCGGCTCCTTTCCTTCTTGGCTGCCAACAGCGAAGTGCTCTCCCGAGAATTTCACGATTCAATGGTGCGAGTGCACTGCCGGATCGCAGCTCAACATCTCGGCTTCATTGGGCATCTGGGAGGAAAGATCGACCGGCAGGAAATACCGGAAGATGAGGCCATCCCCACAGGAACTGCAGAGTAGAAACTCCAATCGGTCCTGCAGCCGATTTGTAGGTAGCCGATGAGGGCATAAGAATCATTCCCATTTCAAAGTGTTTCGCTCTTTGGCCGTAGAGGAGAAAAACTTCGAAAGCAAGCGGGCTCGAAGGGTGCTTTTGTTCCCGGCGGTAAAGAATAAAATCCTTTTGAACTTCCCATCTTGCTCGCCCGGAAATGGTTCTCATAAATTCTTCGGTGATTCTTCCCGGGGAAACCGATCCAAGGCTTGGCTTCTTTAAGCACGGTGGAGAGCAACGGAGTTTTGTCGGGCTAAAAAACCCGAGCACCACGTCGATTTCCGCTCGTTGCGGCTTTCCTCCGTCGAGGTACCATGTTTCCTAATCCATCCGGCACCTATACTTTTTTTCCGTCGAGCGACTCGGGAATGCTACTTGGGAGGCAAATTCCCATTATTAGTCGACCCAGGCATTTCCTCATAGATAGCACTACAATCCGGAGTTTCCCACAACCTTACCGAAACCACGGGCAAACCGAGATCGCGGGCCACCCGAAAAATCAGCCGAGCAATGTTTTCCGCCGTGGGATTCTCGTCCATGACAAAAATGGGTTCTCCAGCCGCCTGAAGGGGTTCTACCAATGGGTCCGCCCGATTGAGGATCATCTTGTGATCCAAGTGATCATCGATCCACTGGCCAAGGGTCCGCTTAATTCGGGTGAAATCCCAAAGCATGCCCAAAGGGTCCAGTTCGGGACCTTCCAGGGTGACAATGAGCCGGCCGTTATGGCCGTGCAGCCACCGACATTTCCCCGGGTAATCCAGCAGTCGATGACCGTAGCAGAAGGAAATAATCCGCTCGACCCGAAACATTCCCCTTCACCTCAGTAGAGAGACCTCCGGTCGGATAAAACGACTCGTTTTAATCCTCCTTTTGGCACTTGGACGCCAAAACTTCCTGAAACCCAGTATCCCAAATGTCCGAAGGGAAGCTCAAAAGAACATTAAAGATCTCCTTTCGGGGTACCAGCCCGTTTTCCTCCGAGCATCCGGCGGTGCCATGACCAACTCGGCCGCAGCAACTTGGGGATGGTCCCATCGCAACGCCTTGTGGGAGTTCTCTTGAAGGATTCCTCCAAGACTCTAGCCCAACCAAGAACCAAAAGATTAAAAAAGCCCTTTCCTGCTCCTTCATGGATGCAACACACCATAAGACCGGATTTCTCTCCCGGGAATCGGGGGATCATTGTTGGTCCTCCCGCCCCCGGTGCCACGGCAGCTCCAAGCTAAAGCTGCAGCCGAGCCCCCTCTCCCACGGTTTTCAAGTTAAGGCAATACCGCCGAGGGTGGGGAATTGGCATACCGCGTGGGATCCGGCAAACCGGCCAGGGCAAAGGCTTCCCGACGTTCTGCACATTTATTGCAGCACCCGCAATGAAGTCCCTCCCGAGGAGAAATACAAGAGAAACTAAGCGCCAACGGCAAACTTCTCCCCAGGTTCATGACCGCCTTTTTGTCCATCTTGGCAAAAGGAGTAACTATCTGTACACTTCGCCCCACCGAACTGTGCAACACCTGCTCGATTTTAGCCAAAAACTCCGGCCGAGCATCGGCAAAGGGATTTGTGCCTAAAATGCCCAATGCCAATCGGGAAATCCCCTGCACACTGCACCAAAGACCAGCTTTCAAGAGAAGACAAGCATTCCGACCGGGGAGAAAAACGGCCTCGGGAGGAGAATCCTCTCCGGGAATATCCTCTCCGGTAACACTCCAGTGGGAACCATAGATGTCGTTTACGGGAAATTCCAACATCACCAGCGGTTCCAAGCGGGGTTGCTCCAAAGCCCGGAGTATCCTGACGACGGCCGCAAGCTCCGCCTCCTCCCAAACCAGCCCACAGCGGACATAAATCGGCCGAACCCGCAACTCCTCCCGCAACAAGTAGCCCAAAAGGATGGAACTATCAAGCCCCCCACTAAGAAGGAGAGCTACCCGGTTGGATTGGTCGGCTTTATCCGACACCTGCTGATTGAAAGATCCCATAAGAAAACTTTCTCCTGATCAACCGGAGAAGGACTCCTCCCCTGCCTGCCGGTTTCAATGGCTTCCGTTTTCACGTCGACCGAAGCCATTCTATCCGGGAAATTTGTCCGGAAAAGGTTGATTTAATCTCGGGGCCGCCAACTCCTCCATGACAGAGCCAACGCCCATGGACTCGAGACAAGCCGCAAGTCCTTTCTCCCCGGTGATCTCCGACCCATTTAGCCCCAAGTCGAGAGAACACTATCGGAGGAAACCCGTCCCTGATGAGTCCAAAAGGCAATCGATATTTTTCCACTCAAACTGAGCCTTACCAGAACCACCCCAGATCCCAAGCTTTTCCCGCCCCAACGGATATTTCGGACCAAGCAAAACAGCTTCGGTCGGCCACCAAATGCCGGCAAATTGCTGAATTCAGGATGAGAAATTAGGCCCAAAGGCCGGGCTGACCTTTCCAGGGTTTTCCCAGAGGCTAATCGAGCGGATCGAGACCCACGTGATTGGCAACAAACACCCTGGACATGGCTCTTTTTTTCATACCCCCTCGAAGCTGGTCCAAGCAACTTATTTCCCAGGAAGTAACAAATTAAAATCTGAAACACTTTCCAAAATTGAGATCCGAGCGAGGGATCCCATCCCCTTCCAACCCATTTGTCTTTAAGCCAGATCCCGCTCTACGGAGATTTTTGTAAGCCAGATCCGACTCTCCGGAGATTTTTGGAAACGGCCGGCCCACCGTTTAGGTGTACCTAGGGAACAAAAAGGCAATTCCTGGATACCCTCTAAACGGCACAGGGAATGCTACCCGCCAGATCTTGAAGTGCCCCTAATCCGGAAGCCTCGGCGGCTCTTCGGAAAAACTCCCAAAACGATCCCCCTCAGGCCCGCCGAACCGGAATCTTTTCCCGAGGCAAATCCCCGGGGAGGGAACCTTTCCCTGACCGAAGTAAACTCCCCAAGAGTACTCCGCTACCCGCAAAAGTTCCCTAAGCGACCGATCCTCGACCGGCTTTACCGCAACCAAACCGACGGTCCGCCCCCAAGGCCTCGGAAGCCTGCTGGGAACCCCTCGGCCTACCCCCGAAAGTCCAGGGCACCCGCGGCGTGGGACAAACGAAAGTCCAGGGCACCCGCGGCATCGGACAAACCCCCGGAGGAACCAGAATTCTCTTTGCCGAGAAAGTCGAAGTTTGGAATTGGCCGTGGCCGAATTTCTTCCCGCTCCGGACTGGTAACAACTCGGGAGGAGAAAATAAGCGGCGCTAAAGACCCCGAAACCGGTCTGCCGAGCTTCGGCTCTCAGCTTCCCAGTCGAAAAGTTTCCGCTTTATCCCCTCGAATCTGCCAGTGAGCTCGAATTCCGGTACCTGGAGAGGGGCAAGACGGCATC
>Ga0308415_1000683_pt1 | contig 14962 bp, 20 predicted proteins | sample HotsprSampleOS55_FD_203465 | JGI IMG/M metagenome (GOLD analysis project Ga0308415, IMG submission 203465) | Hot spring phototrophic mat microbial communities from Octopus Spring, Yellowstone National Park, Wyoming, United States - 20090730_OS55 ... | reverse complement strand
TGGCCCGCGACACGGCCAACCAGTTCAAGCCGGTTGACGCAGCGCGAATGCTGGAGCGGCTGATGCCGGGTTCGCTCGGTCGCGCCGTGTGGTTGATTCACCCGACCGTGCTGCCGCAGCTGGTCCAATTCTCGGTTGGCAACACGCCCGTGTGGCAACCAAACTGGCAAGAAGGCATCGCGGGAACGCTGATGGGCATCCCGGTCATCCTGACCGAGAAGGTCAATCCGCTTGGCACTGCCGGCGACGTGTTGTTGGCGGACTTCTCGATGTATGCAGTCCAGCTGGTGCGCGACATCGAGATTGCCGCGAGCGCGGATGCCTACTTCGAGTTCGACCAGACGGCATATCGCTTGACGGTCTATGCCGACGGCACGCCCAGGGTGGTGGACCGCGCTAAATACATCGGGACGAACGTGGAAGTGAGCCCGTTCGTGAGGCTACAGTAGGAGGTGGATAGCATGAAGCCAACTGACTTCCTGACCATCGCTGGCCGGTTGCCGGCGCAGGCGATCACCGGCGCGACGGAAACAACTAGTGTGGACATGCAGTTGCTGCGTGGTGTGGCTGCTGTGTGCATCGTGGGTGCAGCTACTGCGCCGCCATCCTTTGCGATTCAGAGCAGCGCAGACAACACCACGTTCACCAACCTAGCCGGCAAGTCCGTCTCCAGCATCCCTGCGAACAGCGAGGCCGTTATCAACATCCGCGACGAGGACCTGCCAGCCGGTCATCGCTGGATTCGCGCGGCGGTGAACGGCACTGCAACGGTTGCCGTCGTGTTTATCGGCACGCTGGCGCGCAACAACCCGCCTGCTAGGTTGGCTAGCACGACTGTTGTTGACTGATGGCGTACGCGACGCTCGCTCAGGTTAAGCAATACCTGGGCATCACCGGGACGAGCGAAGATGCGCTGCTGACGCGGTTGATAGATGCCGCGTCAGCAGCCATTGACCGCTACACCGGCAGGCGTTTCACTGCGTCAACAGCGACCAAGCAGATTCGCCGAGAGCACATCGTCGGCGACACGTTCTTCCTGCCGGATGACCTGCGAGCGTTGACGCAGGTTTTGACTGACCAGGGCGACGTTCTGCTGCCAGCGGATTTCGTTCCTTTTTATCCGCCGGTCAGGGTGTTAAGGGTGAAGGCCACTGCACAGCACTGGAGCATCGAGTACACCGCAAACGTGACAGGGCAGTGGGGATTCACCGCAGCGCCGCCGGACGACATCGTGCAGGTGTGTGTCAGGTTGGCCAGCTGGATGTATCGCTCGAAGGACGCGCAGGTCTTTGACGTGACGGGCCAGGAAGGGTTGAATGCGCTGAACACGCGCTTGCCGCGAGATATAGCGCAGATGCTTGACCCGTATATCCTGCTCGAAGTGATGCCATGTTGAGCGCCGTTAATGCCGTGAGTGCATTGGTTGCATCTGTGCCGGGAATAGTCTCGGCTTACACGACCGTACCCATGAGCATCACTACGGCTGCGCTGCCAATGGCGATCGTCACGCCGGCTGGCGAGAACCGCCGGCAACACGCGCATGAGCTGGTTCGCATCGAAACGCTGGTCCGCGTGCGAATCGTGCACTCGCCGATTGCACAGGGCGTCACGGAAGCGCAACAGTCGGCACTCTATGCGCTTGCTGATGCGGTGATGGCGGCGCTCATGAGCGACGTTACGCTGGGCGGCCAGGTGGACCACATTGCTGGCTTGGATTCCGAAGAACCGAGCATCTACACGCTGGCAGGGACTGATTACCTGAGCGTCAGCATCTTGACAAGGGTGGTGGAGAAGATATGAGCGACAAACAGAAGCTTGGGAACAAGCCGGGAGAGGAGGCCATCAAGGTTGTCTATGAGCCAGTGGCGGAGAAGTGGCACAGGGTGTACTACCCCGGCTTGCCTTTTCTCCCGATCACTGACGATGAACTCGTTCAACTCGCAAAGGTTCACGCCTACGACATTCAGCTTGTCAGAAGCTTATACGCGATTCAAAAGGAGAAGGTGAAAGATGCCAGCGACTCATCTACGTAGGGTTCAGCTAGGTCAGCAATCAACTTTCGGCACTCCAGTCGCTGCCACGTCCATCTTGCGGGGCGTGAAGGACGGGAGCGTCACCATCAACCACAATGACGCGGTGGTTGAAGAGCTAGGTCGCTCGGTGAGTGACCTGATTGTCTTCTCGCAGCGACATGCTGAAGGGGAGCTAGAGCTTCAGACCACATACGAGGACATTCTCTATGGCCTATTCGGCCTATTCGGACCTGTCGCTCCGAGCGGTGGTGCGCGCACGTTCAACGCGCCGGTTGTTAACTATGCTGCACCTCAGATTTACACGATTGAGTACGGAGCGCCGGGTGCAGAGTACCGAGTGGTCGGCGGAATCATTAGGGAGTGGACGCTGCGCTACGAGGCAAACGCTGGGGTGACCGAGAACTGGGCGTTCATCGGACGAAGTGTGCAAGCGAATGCCCTGACCGGTTCTCTGCCGACGCGCATCGTGACGCCCGTTCTATCGCGTCATGCTTCGTGGTTTGTAGACAACATCGGAACAGCTCACGGCACGACGCCGATACCAGGCACGGTAATCGAGGCTGAGTTGACCATCGACACTAATCGGCACTTAAAGATGTTTGAGGGTTCTCAACCCCTTGACTGGGGCGAAGGGCGCTGGGAAGCGCAGCTGAGTATCACCGCGGAGTTCAATGCGACTGCCAAGGCTTGGGTGGATGCACTGCTGACGGACAGAGTTGCTCGCAACATCCGCGTCAACTTCGTGGAGACGGCCAGCACGCGCGAGTTGCGAATCGACTTTGTCGGGCTAATTGCCGAGTCCCCGGAGTTATTCAACGACCGCGACGGCAACATGACCGTCGAGATGACGTTCAGAGCGCTTGTGGCTGCGCCACTCAACAACTGGCTGCAAATACGAACCATAAACGGTGTTGGGACGCTGCCATGATTGACTTGACGAAGGTGCGAAGGATTGACCGGAGCGCCCCGGGGAGCTTCATGGAGTACGCGCGCCTACAAAACGTCATCGCTGAAGGCAACCTGATGGCTATCGCGCGCGCGCTGGAGAGCTACGGGGTTGATACCAGCCAGCTCTCGTTCAACGAGCTGGTGGACGTGGTTAAGCATATCGCAGGAGAGCCAGCCCCTTTATCGGCCACGAGCGCGACCGAGTGACCTTGCTGCTCCACCTTGCAGAGACCTGGGGCGTGCCGCCGTGGGTGCTTGAGCGCGAGCTTTCGCTCTTTTGGGCCGAAGCCGCGTGCGAGTACGAGCGTGAGAAGGCACGCCAAGTGAAACGCACGATGAGGAAACATGGCGGACGGTGAGATTCGCATCGAGATTATGGGTGACGCGCGTGACTTTCGGCGCGCGCTAGCTGGCGTATCAGACGACATTAGCAGGATACAGAAGCAGAGCTTCGGTCTAGGCGATGCGCTCAAGACCGCGTTTTCCGCAGCCGCAGGGATTCTCGCCGCAGGTGCGATTCAAAACGGCCTACAAGCACTCTCTGGTGCGATTGGTGGGGCAGTAGGTAAAGCCGCAGAGCTTGAGAACGAGCTTAACTTTTTACAAGCGGTGAGCGGCGCAACTGGCGAGCAGATGCGAAAAGTCTCGGAGCTCGCAAAGCAACTTGGTGCAGATGCAACCATCCCTGCTGCATCTGCGCTTGATGCTGCTAAAGCGATGACGGCGCTAGCAAAGGCCGGCTTAAATGTAGAGCAGAGCATGGCGGCAGCGAGGGGGACATTGCAATTGGCTGCCGCGGGACAGCTTGAAGCTGCGCGCGCGGCTGAGATTGTGGCCGGCGCTCTCAATGCTTTCAATCTCCAAGGCGACCAGGCTGTCCGGGTAGCGGATTTGTTGGCAGCTTCCGCAAACGCGAGCGCGGCTGACGTGACCAGCATGGCCGATTCGCTCAAGATGGCGAGCGCAGTTGCCGCGATGAGCAACAGGAGCATTGAGGAAACCATCACAGCACTTGCGATGATGGCTAACGCCGGCATCCAGGGTAGCGATGCCGGTACGTCCCTGAAGACGATGTTGCTGCGCTTGATTGCGCCGACAGATAAGGCTGCTGGAATGATGGCAGAGCTGGGCATCAAGCTGACCGACTCTAAAGGCAGGATGCTGCCAATGCGGGACATTGTCGATCAGTTCTCTCGCGCTCTATCGAAACTTAACGAGGACCAGCGCAATTTCACGCTCTCTACGATTTTCGGCACAGATGCAATCCGTGCTGCGAACATCATCCTCATGGCAGGCGTGGAAGCCTACGACGAGATGTACAAGGCCGTTACCAAATCGAACGCGGCAGCAGACCTTGCCGCAGCGCGCATGCGCGGGCTGAAGGGCGCGCAGGAAGCTCTAAACAATGTCGTTGATTCACTCGCTTTATCCTTTGGTGAGAAGTTGCTTCCGGGTTTAACAAATGTCATGGAAGCGCTTATATCTCTTCTAGAGCAAGACGAGTTTGTCGGGTTTTTTGAGAGGATAGGAGAGGGCATCAACAGTATTTTGTTAAAAATCGGTCGCTTTATAGAAGCTATAAAAGAAGAGCTGTACTTTGAACCCATCATCAACGCGCTAGCTTCTGCACTTGGGCTACTCTTTGAAGGGCTGGCTGGCGTGGTGAACACCATCATGCAGGCGATTGACTTTGAGGAGATAAGTGTAGCGATAGATGATGTTAGGATGGCAATCGGCCAGATTGACTTTTCGACTCTTCGTGATTCGGCGCGCATGGCCGGTGAAGAGCTAGGCCGGATGTTTATGCCGATTCGAGCTGGGTTGGCTATGCTCGGAGAAGCTGTTGCGCCGATTTTGCGAGGCATCTTCGACCAGGTAAAAATACTCGCTGTGCAGGCGTTCCCGATTCTCACTAAAACCTTTGCTGACTTAAAACCAGTGGCAGAGGAAGTGTTACTTGCCATTGGCCAGCTGTTGGTAGCTCTTGTGCCGCACATTCAGAACGTGCTAAGGGCGCTTGCGCCGCTTGTTTCGCAGATCGGCAACGCGCTACTTTCATTTGCTAGAAACTTCGGTGCTGTGATTCGAGAAGCGTTGCAGACCTTATCATCATTCATCCGTGCCATCGCTGCGCTGTTGCGCGGCGACATAGACGGGTTCTTTCGCTATCTTGGCGACAGCGTGAAGAACCTGCGTGAGTTAATGACAACTGCTATACGAGGAGCGGTGGAGACGATTGGCAACCTGATTGGCGTCAACCTGACCGGCGTGCTATCGTTCATCGAGAGGATTAACAACGCGCTGCTCAGCGTGCGCAATCTTGGTCTGAACGTGGCACAGGCGGTCGGCAATGCTCTCAGCAGCATTCGTCTTCCGTTCGGCGCAGGTGGACAGCAGCAACAGCTAATGACGCAGAACACGACAAACAACTACGTGCTCAACGTGAACGCAGCTTCATCGCAGGGCGTGATGAGTGACTTCGAGCTGATGAGGAGACTAGGATGGAGATAGCGCTTTTCCGAGGAACATCCATACTGACTACGCTGCACTATCGCAATGTGCCAGGTCAATACTCGTGGGTATTAAGAGACCTTCAAGGCGACCTGATGGACGAAGTAGAGGTGCTTACGCGCGAGGCGCTTGGCGGGCGCACATTGGTTGCAGGGCTACAAGGACGCGCGCGACGCATCGTCATCGTTCTTGACGTGCAAGGAACAAGCATGATGAACCTGCACGCAGCAATACGAGAGCTAGAGTCTCACGTGCGCTGGCGCAAAGAACCGCCACTCGCGTTGCTTGTTAGAACGCAAGCGACTGACTTGTGGAGCAGCCTCGGAGTCATACTTGAGCAGATGAGCGCGCAGTTTGAGGACGATCAGTATCGGGCCACGGTCACGTTACGCTTTGTGTGTCGCAGAGTCTATTGGCGTGAAGAAATCAGTACAGTTGCAGTATCCAACAACACGCTGACCGGCAATGCCTTCGTGGTGGACTTGAGCACGATGACCTTCACGCCGATCACTGGGATCACGGGGGGGATCATCAACATTGACTACCGACAGGCCTCAAACGAATGGATCATCTTTACAAATGACCAGGTGTGGCGCGCGCCTGCCGCAGGCGGCGCAGCTGCGCTTGTCGGTTCGGTTACAGATTCAACCACCTTGCGAGGCTGCGTGGCGCACGACGGAAGCATACTCGCTGTTGCACAAGGCGTGAATCAACTAGTGCGGTTTACCTACCCCTCTTCGTCGCCGACAGTTTTGGGTTCATTTAACGGCGTGCCTTTTCGTGTTAGGCGAACTGGCGCTTCTTATATATCTGTAGGCGAATTCAGCCAGTATCAGACTACAGCTGGCTTGGCGGGAATGGTCTCTACTGATGTCACAGGAGCGATTATCAGCGCATTTTCACCATTCCCGACCAGCGTCATCTTCCCCGGCGGTGGGAGAATCCGCGATGTGCTATTCAGAGACGGCATCGGCATCGCAATTGCGTATCGCGCGCCATCGCCATCGCAAAGCTGGGTTGCGGTGTGGAGCGGTCAGGTCTCGCCTTACTATGTGGCAGAAGGCGCGTCATCGTGGGGGCCTTTCGAGATTGACCAGTCGTCGGAAATTGACGACGTGACCATCTGCGCCGAATCCTCTATCCACTCTGGGCGCACGTTCGGCACGCTGTGTCGTTTAAGGAATCTAAGCGGCATCGTTCCATATGCCTACCCGACGGTGAACGTCGGCGGCGTGCAGGACGGCTGCGCAGTAGAGCGCTTCACATTTGCTACTAGCGAACCAAGAAAGGTATTCAGGCTTGGAGACGATGGAACGGCGATGCCACTTTTTGCGGCAAGCGTAAACAGCATCGCCATAAGACGGGTAAACAATCTCATGTGCGTCGGATACACCTCACCAGCCAATGTGTGGACGCCACTAACAGTTGACGTTAGCGCGATTGCAAACACTGGCACGACGGCAGAGATCGTGCCGCGGTTGGGCGGGCTTGCTGTGCCTGTGTTCAGTTGCTACAGCAAGGTGGACACGGAGATTCTAGGCGAAGTAATTGATCCGCAGACTCAAGCGGCAAACTACGAGCCGAAGTATCACAGCGGGGGAACGGTTACGCCGTTGCCAGGCACGAACTATGAGCGCATGTTCCGCGGGACGGCAAATGAGCAGGCATTTGCTTACTGGTTTGCCGTGGGTGGAAACGTGCCGTCAAACAACGTCACGCTCAACAGGTACAAGCATGATTGGCGCTGAGGTAACGCTTGCGTTAACGTCACTCAGAAGCCCGGGGACACGCACCAGTGCACTTGCGCTCAGTGGCTCGTTCGAGCGGCGCGCGATGGATGTTGCGGAGTGCGAGCTGGAGATAAGCGTGCGTGCGCCGAGCTATGAACTTAGTGCATACGGAGACGTGCTGATGGCGATGTTGCCCGACCGCAGAGAGTACTACTTTGTCACTGCGATTGAGCGGCGCAACACCTACTATGTCTTGCGCGGTGAGACGTTCCTTCGCTACCTGCGCGACTACTATCCTGAAAGGTACGCGGGCACAAGTGATGCGCAGTGGAACGGCGATGCTGCTGCGGGGGTGTTGCGCGCGCTTAGGCCAACAGAAAGCGTGCCAGTGCACTCAGGCGGGGTGAACTTCCGCGACTACTGGATTGTCACGCCAAACAACGTGCCGCCGAGCGTGGCTGTTAACACGTCGTTCGCGTGGGCATCGAGGCTTGAAGCTGCGCAGGAGATCACGCGGCTTGCGCATGCGAAGGGCTTTCCGTTGGTGTGGTGGTTTGAGTGCGGCAGGTGGTGTGCTGCTAAAGATGCGACAGGTAACTATGGCGTAGAACCGTCAATCGCTTTGGTGTTCGCTCACGGTCTGCCGTGCAATGGCTTGTTTCGCCCGCGCTGGGCTAGCTCTGTTAAGTGCGAGGCGTGGGTGTATGACAGAAGCCAGCCGACCGCAGGCGTGGCGCTGGGATACGGGCACGGACAAGACAGGGATGTAACCAGGGCGCGCGCGGCGCGCGGCCTATTCAACGGATGGACATACTGGGAAGGTCGACTTGATGGCCGGGCAACCGGCACGTCAACAGCAGCACAAGCTGCACTCATGCGCTGGCGACCGGTTGAAGCTGGGTCTGGGCAAGCTTACTCACAGGCGATGCCGCGGCTTGGAGATCAGGTGTTTCTTGTCGCGGGAGACCATCAGCGATGCGCCGGTATCGCGCACGTGGTAAGTGAGCGATACGTGGTTACGGGTGGGCAGGTTTCAAGCGCTGAAGTAGGGGTGATGCAGATATGAACAGCGAACGCATAGACCTTTTGGAAAGAGGGGATAACTTTGCGCCAGCCACAGCATCGGTGCATTGGCTGGGCTCTATTAATGTTCCAGCAAACAGCGAGGTTACGATACCGATTACTGTGGTAAGCGGAATAAGAGGAAATGTCTTCGAGTATGTCCCTTCAGCTCAGGCGTTGCGAATCAAACAGGCAGGAGTCATCGGACACTGGGTCAACGCGGTATTTAATGCAACCGGCGTAGCACATATCAACGTGTTGCTGCGTCAGGCGTCGCCGTTCCACGATTGGAGCTTGGCTGTGCAAATGTACTACTTGCACCCGCTATTCATTTTTGGTGTAGGCGGCGTGAGTTTTGTGGATGTTCCTGGTGGGGGCGCGAACTATCAAATACAAATTGTAAACAGCGGTGGTTCAGGGAGCTTTACTTTATCACAAATAACTATTCGTCTTGCCTACCTAGGCAGGCGATAGCGAGGCTGCTAGCAAAACAAAACGCGCCCGGTACTACAGTACCGGGCGCGTTTCTTTTCAATGGGGCCACGCTTTTGTGAGCGTGGAAACCGGCGAGACGAGCTGGACGCGGTGATGGCCAGGATGCTTCAAAGAGGCCACGCTTACAGAAGCGTGGAACTTGACTTCTCAGCCCTCAAGCGGGATAATCGTTCTTCTCTACTTAGAACCCTCGTTCGGGATATGCGTTTCGGGGCTACCACCCCTCGTCAGACTGAGTGGACCTGTGTTGATATTCCTTTCAATCAGATTAAGTACCAGGTCGTCTCAGTGACGCACATAAATTATATCATCATCTCGAGAGCTGTCAAGCAGCTCTCCGGGTCGCCACACCCGTCGGCGTATATCACTCGCCGCTGGATGTCCTCTGGCCAGTCGGCCAGCACCTTGCGCGTGTCGCGGATTCGCGGGCGCTCCATTTGGTTGCAGCCGAATGGAGATAGCCAATACACGCGCGGTACAAGTTGGGCGAGGCGAAAGAACGTGTCCTCGCCATCGTGGTCAGCGGCAATTACGATGGCGCGCACGTTACGCTGCCTGATGATTTGCTCGTAGCTCATGCCCGACAACCTTTCAGGCATGTATTCGACTGGCTCTGCGTTCGAGTGCGACACACACAATGTCCCCTCGCTGAGCGTGCCGTAGCACGCGACGGCAAAGGCAACGACGCTGCGCGCGAGCTTACCCATGCTCCCCGAAACATCCGGCAAGATGAGCAAGGTCGGTCGTCCCGACTCGCGTCTGCGGTCGTCCGCAGTCCACTGCCGCAGATAGCCTGCGCTCTTGATTGCAATCGCGCGCGCGTTCCAGCGCGGGCCTGGCCTCGTCTCGCCGCCCAGGAGCATTCGCCGGAATGCTCGGCGTGCACGCGCAATCATCGCGCGGTCAATCTGGATGTCAGCAACCCACGCAAACACGCCCCCGAACGACGAATGGGGGGTGCGTGACAGGTCGGCTTTCGATATGAAGGAGCGCCGGATGTTTTCCGACGCCGGCGCGCCGTCGCCAGCGGACTGAACGGATTCGCACCGTTGCTGGACAGCGATGCTGTCCAGCGCCCCGCTGGTGGCTTCCTCTGACGCGTGCGACGCCGCGGCAGAAGCATCTCCATGCTCCGCTTGGCCATCCGGCACGCTTTCCTCGCCATCGTCGTCGCCCGAAAACGAGGCGCTACCCGGACGTTGTTCGGCGTTCTCAGAGTCCCGGCCTTGGCCGTACGAGGATTCGTCCTCGCCCTGAACATCAGGGATTGACTCTGGATCGCCAGCAGAATCTTGCGATTCTGCTTGGGGTTCGCCATCCCCAGCCGAGGAGTTAGCGTCCTCACTAGCTTTCGCTAGAGAACGCAACCCCTTCGGCTCACAGGACGATTGCTCGACCTGCGCGAGCGCATCCGCGCTCGCCTCTGCCGATGACGACTCGTCGTCATCGGTAGAAGCCAGAGGAATGCGCGATAAAAAGCGCTGTATTGCGGGCGTTACGACTTCGGCGTAAGCCCACACGTCGCCAGCGACATCCACAAACAGATTCAGCTCTATACCGTCAATAGAAATGGTCATGCGCTGACGCCCTGCCATCATTTGCAGGACGTAAGGCTGGCGCAACGGGTTAAGTATTATGGCCTTCTTATTTACTGCCACGCCGCCACTCTCCCCATAGCAGCACTGGAAGATCACCAAGGGACTTAAGCGCGTTCTCGTCCTGGACATCCTTCAACAGATACCCACGAACGAGAAGGCGAACATCTTCCGTGTTATGCGCCAGCAACATGCCCCGCAGGAGCATCATTGCCTCCTGCAATGAAGGCGACGAACGACCGTTAGCACGAATCAGGTTCATCGCCTTCACAACTAACCTGATCGCGCCTGTCGGCGCGCCAGTAGCCTTCCTCAAAACGTCAGCCTCGATCTCCGGCGACAGGTACGGCATCTCGTACCTGAAGCAGCGCCGCTGAAGCGGCTCAATGAGTTCTCGCAACCCGTTGCTAGTTATGACCACAGCCAGTTGACGCGTGTCGGCGCGCCACCACTCGCCGTGGCGACCGTGAACTGTGCCGCTCTGGAGAAACTCCAGAAGCAAAGCATCGCAATGCTCTGAAGCTTTATCCCACTCATCCAGGAGAAGGACGACCGGCATGCGCCGCGACAACAACGTAGCGCGCAGCAACGCGCCGCGCCGGTATGTCTTGCTGAGCGGCATATCATGGCCGCCGGCAATCGCCGCTACGCGCGCTGGATCAACTGCTAAGAACATGTCCTCATCCGAAGTCCAGTGGTGAGCATAGTATTCGACCAACCGCCCACCCATGCCCTCGGCGAGCGCGCGTGCGAACGACGTTTTACCGACGCCGGGCGCGCCTGTGATGATGCACGCACGCACACCGTCATCGGCTCGCTCTGTTAGCAGGCGAGCAACTAAGCGGTCGGATGGTCGGGGGGTGTACCAGGGCGCAAACATGATCATTCCTTATCCAGATACAGGATTACTGAGACTGCCAGCTCTGCTAATATCTCATCGTATCTGGCGAAGTACGCCAGGTCAGCAAGCGACATTTCCACGCGATAACCAGCGCGATCAAGTAGAAAGACAGCGTACCGCTCCGGGAGACTTTCAAGTAGCATCCGGCGGAGAACGTCGGGCGAGAGTTTGAAGGCTCTTGCCTCAGGCATATCGGCAAGAGCCTTCAGCGCGACCGCGACCGGCATGTCCGCCAACCGGGCGACCTTCACCGCCTCACGCAGCTTGCGAAGGCTGCGTTTCATCATTCACAATCCTCCAGCGCAGGTGATTGCGGTCGTAAGTTGCGATGAAGTACTCGTAGTCTTCGTCGCCAGGCTGTATCTTGCCTTTCGTACCGGGGTCGCCGACCCGGTACTTGAGCTTGCATATTGCGATCAGTGCCTGGTCCGGCAACTGCGTAGCTGACCTGTTAACTTCTATCGGCACGCCGGAGATACGCTCAATGTGTTGAGCGGTCTCCGGATATCCGATGTAGCTGCGCAGGTTGCCGCGCCGGTGGGCATCGGCAATCAACTCAGCAAAGAACTCGCGGCTCACTCGCCGCAAAACATAGAGGCCCTCATCGGGCATCATTGCAGAGTTCAAAAGAATTGTGACCGTCATTTGTTCCTCCTTCTCTGTTCAGCCAGTGGCGCTTACTGCGCCACTGGCTGCACGACTATTTAGCTTCTCCTTCGATAGCATTAAGCACTTCTCTCAAAACATCAACATCCCCCGACCGCCACGCCTCGCGCGCTTGAGCACGCAGAGGGGAATCCGCGGGCAGTTCCTTCGCGCGCTCTGCCAGCTGCTGGCGCAGCGCGTGGACTTCATCCGGCAGCGCTGTCACTGGTTGCGGCTCGCTCACGCGCTGAGCGCCGGGGATAGTCTCAGCCTCGGACTCGTCCAACCAGCCGAGGCCAGCCAGGCTGAGAGTCAACCTGCGCTTAGCCTTCGTGAGAGCTTTCATCTCGGCGTTGGCCAGCGCGTCACCGCGCAGGCCAGCTACCGAGACTACGCCAATCTCTACATCTTCGCGCCCGTCGCGGTTACGACCGCGCACAGTCACGGTAATCAGATCGTTGTCTCGCTCGATCTGAACGTCAACGATGCTTATCCCGTGAATCGAGCGCAGTTGGTCTGCCGCCGCGCGCGTTGCATACAGCACCAGGCGGCCATTAAGCCGCAGGTACTCGAACGGGCGAGTCAGGGGATTGAGGCCAAGCGACTCGCAGACTGCTTTGTAGTACTCGATGCGCTGCGACTCGCTTAGGCCAGAAAGATCGCCGGCAACCAGGACGCGCTCAAGAGTGCTGGCGTTCACGGGATTGGTAGCGGGCAACTCACTCATGGCTAAATCTCCAGTGCGCCTGATGCATAGGCCAGAGCCTCTTCCAAGGTCTGGAACTTGAGATGGTATCCCTTTGGATTCTCCGCCTCGAATTCGAGAAGACGCCACTCGCCGTCTTTCTGCGCTGCAAAAATCCTTACTCTCCCTTCTCCTGGGAAGAGCCGAGTGATGTAGATGTAGGCGTGCCTTACTCCTGCGTCTATCTCTATCTCCGAAAGGTCCTTAAGCGCTGTGGGAAGTAGATTGCGGACCGCACGCTCTCTTTCGGTTTTCTCACGAGCGAGCTTCTCATGCAAGGCTTTCATTCGCGCTTGCTCTTCGGCAAGCCTCTGCTCGCGGATGGCAATGCCACGCTGAATAAGTTCGTCTAGAGTTAGTGTTTCGTTCTTCTCGTTCATCTTGGTCCTCCTTTTTGTCCCGGTGCTCGTGATGAGCACCGGGACGATAACTCAAACGCAACTACTATTCATGCTTCAAAGGCAATATCGCTATCATCCCCTTCGCTCCATCAGCCGCCGCCGATTAACGCGACAGGCATTAACGAATGCTTCAAGCTCTGCTTCGCTGGGGATCAAGTTGTAAGCCGCAAATGATGCTTTAGCCAGCTTATCAGGGTCCAATTCTGCCTTAAAATGCACTGCGGCAATACACTCCTCAGCCCATGCACGGATCGATCTTGGAGTGCGGATCACAGGTGGCGGGGGGACGATCATTTCCAGTAGCTCATGTACGCTCTTTGCTTCGTGCCTAAAATCTTCAGACTCCGCAATGAACCACTGACCAAAACAATCACGGCGGCGTCGCAGGCTTAGGCCGAATGCTGAGAGAATCTCTCTAGTCTTCATCTGTTCTCCTCCTTCTAGGATACTACACAGTATTGTATGCGCCCGCATCCGCCTGTCAAGGGGCGCGCAGCATTCTCATGAAACTCTAAGGCTTGGTCTCAGTTTGTGGATAAACCTGTGGATAAGTCTGTGGATAACACAATCTGAAGCGCATACGGCACTGTATTATGCAGTGCACTATGAGGAACTGGGAACAAGAACATATCGAGAAGAAGCACATGCTGACGTGTTACATCAGCCCAGGATATAAAGAGCGCATCAGGGAGCTTGCGCGTGCGAAGCGCATGAGCATCAGCCAGATCACGCGCGAGCTAGTCGAGTTCGCGTTGCCGCGACTCGAAGCGCAACATGATCTCGATGAGCGACCTTGAGCGGGCGTTCCGCGAGGAGCGTCCGCTCAAGGGCTTTATTGCTCCTGGTTTAGCGCTCAGCTATCAGCCGCGTGAGCATCTGGTCATCGGGCGGGCGGACCGCCGGCTGGATGCTGAAGACGTTGCTCTGGCCGTCGCGCTCGCACGCGAAGCATTCATCTTCCTGGTGCGCGAACCACAGTGCAAGGTTGTAGAGCTGAACGGCATTACCTGGTATCTTGCACGGTGGCCACTACAGCGTGAACTCGTGGCAGATCACATGCCACAAGGATGGAAAGGAGAGACAGATGAACCACAACCACTATCCCAAAAACCTTCTGTATTGCGCCTCATTTGAGGTTGTCGTCGGCACTGAACATTGCAGACTCTACTTATTTGCATCCAACGCCGAGCAGGCCGCGAAGTACACGTGGCCCACAAAGACTCGAAAGAGGACGCGATACGTCGTGTCGTGCGAGCGCCTAGCAGGCTTAAAGTACTCGGACGAGATCGAGGCTGTGGCGCATCGCTATGGCTTCGCCGACAATCGTCCCCACATCTGCGACGTGATGGAGAACCACAAAAGCCTGGCGAGTGTCATAATCGAGACAAACGCTTTGCGCTGGGCGCTGAGCTTTCTCCCAGATGATGCGGTAAAGACGGTGGCCATCAGCGACAAGGGATTGAGCATCCAAGGCGTGCCGCTGGGCGGAATCGCCCTGTACAGCGCAGAAATGCTCGTGCGAAGCAGGCCACTGCGTCTCCTCGTTAAGCAGATGCCGCGTGACGAGACGGCGCAAGTGGACATTTTGGGACATCGCCACGTGCGCGCGCTCAAAATCTCGCTGGGCATGGAGACTCACTACGTTTTCGATTACCGCAATGGGTTTACGGCTTTCATTCCGCGAGGAGACTAGAGATGTTCCAGAAACTAAAGAAGGCACTCTATACGGCTGACAACCCAGATGTTTTTGTAATCGTGCGAGCTGCTGATGACGGCTCAATTCAGGCATGGTCAATCGCGCGCTTTCGCGCGGCATGTGTGATTGCGCGAATAAAACATCAGCTAGGCAATGTGGAACTGCTTGTGCCCAAACACGCGCTGTTGCGCGCGAAGTCT
>Ga0308415_1000680_pt1 | contig 15040 bp, 15 predicted proteins | sample HotsprSampleOS55_FD_203465 | JGI IMG/M metagenome (GOLD analysis project Ga0308415, IMG submission 203465) | Hot spring phototrophic mat microbial communities from Octopus Spring, Yellowstone National Park, Wyoming, United States - 20090730_OS55 ... | reverse complement strand
ACCAGCGCTTGGACGTCTCCCATCGGGAAGACGCCTGCCGGGTGCGTCGGCCCAGGGCGATGCGGCTGATGGCGATGTTGCGGCGCTTCAGCAACAGCCTCTTTAGGGAATGGCGCTTGCGGCAGAAGAAGCCTCAACACAAGACGACCACGGATTTTTTTGGCGTCATGAAGGCCGAGCATTGTCGCTATGCATTCCGCTGCCTTCAGGCCCGCCAACCCAGCCTCCAAACCCCTTCGTGAATTGGCCATGCGGGGGGGGTGACGCAGTGCGCTTCTGCGCTTTGCAGGCGTGTGGAAGGGCGCGTAGGGTGTGATGATGATGTTCGAGTCGCGCGAAGAAGCGGGGCGCAGGTTGGCAGACTGGCTGATAAGTCGAGGAGTGACGGCGGATCTGGTGCTGGGGTTGCCGCGCGGGGGTGTGTTGGTGGCAGCGCCGGTGGCGGAGCGGCTGGGAGTGCCGTTGGATGCCTGGGTGGTGCGGAAGATCGGGCATCCTTCCAATCCGGAGTTTGCGGTGGGGGCATTGGCGGAGCCGGATGTTTTGTGGCTGGATCCCGTTGTGGGCGAGATGGATCCCGATTTGCATCGGGAACTGGCCCGAGTGGTCAAGGAGGAGCAAGGCCGGCTGGAGCTGTACCGGGAGCGGTTGCACCCGCATGGTCTGCCGGCGTTGCGGCATCGGCGGGTGGTCCTGGTGGATGACGGTTTTGCGACCGGGGCCACAGCCCATGCGGCGGTGCTGGCGGTGCGTAAACAGGATGCGGAAGAAGTGATCGCCGCGGCGCCGGTGGCGGCACCCGAGGCGGTGGAACGCCTGGCTCGGGTGGCCGATCAAGTCCACGTGTTGTGGTCGGATCCGAATTTTGTGGCAGTGGGACAGTATTATCGGTCGTTCGAGCCTCCCGGGGAAGCGGAGGTGTTGGAGTTGCTGCAGCGGCTGGGAGATCGTTGAGGAAGGCGATGCCAGAGTTGCCCGAGGTGGAGGTGTTGGTGCGGCATCTGCGGCCCTGCTTGGAGGGCTGCAAGATCCGCCACTGTGAGATCTTGCGGGAACGGACGGTGCGTCCCGAGCGGCCGGAGACAATCCGTCAGCGGCTCTGCGGGCTGCGCGTGGAGGAAGTGCGCCGGCGTGGGAAGTACATCGTGGTCCGGCTATCGGGCAGGGGTACAGGCTCGGCGTCAGAGTGTCTGTTGCACTTGGGGATGACGGGACGGGTATGGGTAGAGGGGATGGACCGGCCCTTGCCTGCGCATGCGGTGATGGTGTGGGAGCTTGATGGGCGTCGGTTGGTGTTCAGCGATCCCCGGGGTTTCGGGTGGTGCGGCTTTGACGGATCGGTGCTGAAGCGTTTGGGGCCGGAACCGTTGGGTCGTGGGTTCGATGCGGGGGTGCTGGCGCGCCGGCTGGGCCGATCGCGTCAGGCGATCAAGGGGCGACTGTTGGATCAGGGGGTAGTAGCCGGATTGGGCAACATTTATGCGAGCGAGAGTCTGTGGGTAGCGCGCATTTCGCCCTTTCGGCAGGCGCGGGATTTGACGAGTGCGGATTGCGGGCGGTTGGTGCGTGCGATCCGGCAGGTTCTGCGGCGGGCGATCCGTTTGGGGAGCTCGGTGCCGTTGGACTGGGCGGGAACTTCAGCAGACGGCTTGTTTTACTTTGGGCGCAAGCCGGGTTTAGAGAGCGCGGTGCAGGAACGGTTCGCGGTGTATGACCGTGCCGGGGAACGTTGTTTTCGGTGCGGCGAGGAAATTCGGCGTGCGGTGCAAGCAGGCCGCAGCACGTACTATTGTCCGGGTTGCCAGGGCTGAGGGAACGGGAGAGCGGGCCGAGAAGGCTGCGGGAGCGGCTGGGGCCAAAGGATGATTTCGGGCTCAGGGCACTGTGCAGTCGGAGGCTTGGGTTTGGGGGGCGGTACCGGTTTTGGCCAAACCGAGCAGTTCGGCGCGACGCTGGATGAACTGGGCCAGGACACTGACGGCGATTTCGTGGACGCCAACGGCGTGGATGGGCAGGCCTACGGGGCAGACGACACGGTCCAGTTGTTCGGGGGTGGCGAGGTTCTGGCGGAGGAACTGTTCGCGAATGAGCCGCGCCTTGCGGCGGCTGCCGATCATTCCCAGGAAAGCGAACGGTCGATGGATCCACTCGGAGAGCACGAGGGCGTCGTGTTGGTGGCCCCGGGTGACGATGAGGCCGAAGGTGGGCACGGCTGGTAAGGGTCGGGTCAGCAACTCATGCCACGGACCAACCTCGAGCCGGGCGGCGGCGGGGAAGAAATCGTGATTGGCCAGACCGGGGCGATCGTCGAAGACGGTGACGTCAAAGTCCAGTTGCAGGGCCAAGGGCACGACGGCCTGAGCGACGTGGCCGGAGCCGGCCACCCAAAGGGCGCAAGGGGGACTGACCGTTTCCTGGTAGAGCCAGGGGCCTTCGGTTTGGTCGATGCGCTGGATGGCGAAGTCGTGGCGGACCCCCCAGCGGACCGGGGTGGTGGTTTGGGCCAGTTCAGCCCAGAGCGCGGCGGCTTGGCTGGCATGGGGAAGGATCAGGCCGTAGACGCGGCCGCCGCAGATGAGACCGTCATCCCAACCGAAGTCATGGTCCAGAACCATGTCGAAGGTGTCGGGCTGGCCGGTTTGGAGGGCACGCCGGGCGCGGGCGTGGACTTCGGCCTCGAGGCAGCCGCCGCCCAAGGTGCCGACAATGCGTCCGTCCGGCAGGAAGAGGGCCTTGGCGCCAGTGCGCTGGGGGCTGGATCCTTTGACGCCGGCGATGAGGCCCAGGACGAAGGGTTGGCCTTGGTGGCTGAGCTTGGCCATTTCCTCGTAGATGCGGCGTGTGGTCATGCGGGGGGAGAAGGAAGCAGGAACAGGTTTGGACGTCTTTAGAACAGCGTGTTGACGAGGATGCTAACGACGCTCAAAGGACCCTGGTCCTCGAAGCCTTCGGTGGCCTTGTCGAGTTTTTGGAGCGTGAGACGCGCGTTTTTGTAGAGGGCATCGTCGTTGACCAGTTTACCCACGGAACCGTCGCCACGGTTGATTTTTTGGAGGATTTCTCGGAGCTGGACGACGGAATTGGTGGTTTCCTGGTAGAGACTGGGGTCGGTGACCAGCCGGCCGAGGGTACCCTGGCCGGCGCGGATGTCAGCGACGATCTGTTGGGCGTCCTGCACGGCGGCCTGGACCGTGGTGATGGTGTGGTTGAGGTTGGAGACGGTGTCGAGGGCTGTGTTGTGGAGGGTGTCTTCCATGACCAGGCGGCCGAAGGTGCCCTGACCGGCGCGGATTTGGGCGGTGATGTTTTTGAGGTTGGTGAAGGTTTCGCTGAGCACGCCGCTGTTTTGGCGGACAAAGTCGGTCAGCGGCCCGAGAAGGTTGTCGATTTTGTCGCCGGTGAAGCTGCGGGTGAGGTTTTCGACTCCGCTGGCGACGTTGTCCAGCCGGGCCATGAGGGCGGCGAAGTCCGGTTGTTCGGTCGTTTTGAGGATGGTGCCGTCCACCGCGCGCGGGGCTTCGGGCCGGCCAAAGTCGAGTGACACATAATTTTGCCCCATGAGCCCGGAGAATTTGATGGTGGCGACACATTCCGTGTTCACGGAATGATCGGGGGCCAGCTTCATAGTGACCCGGACACGATCGCCATCGAGTCGGATGGCTTCCACGCGACCGATTTCGACGCCGGCCATTTTGACACGGTCCCCGACCTTCAGTTCCATGGCATTGGAGAAGAGGGCATGGATGCGGGGACCTTTGCGGAAGCGCTCGATGCCTCCGGCCATTTCCATAACCAGCACACCGGCCACTATGGCAATGGCCACAAACAGGCCTAATCGGGTTTCCAATGAGTCTTTCATGACGGAACCTCCTGCGGTTGGCGTTCGGGACGGGCCTGCAGAAACCGCTGCAGCAGGGGATCCGGATGTATCCGGAGTTGTTCCGGCCTTTCCAGGGCGATCAGCCGACCGTCGTGGAGAAAACCGATGCGGTCGGCCACCTGGAAGGCCAGGTTGCTGTCATGGGTCACCACGACGGAGGTGACCCCGATGCGGTCTCTGAGGCTCAAAATCTCTTCGGCGATGACCTGAGCGGACAGCGGGTCCAGTTCGCTGGTGGGTTCGTCGTAGAGGATGAGCTGCGGTTCCATGACCAGGGCGCGGGCGATGGCGACGCGTTTGCGCATACCGCCGGACAGTTGGCCGGGCAGTTTGTCTTCCGCGCCTTCCAGGCCCACCAGCGCCAGTTTCTCCGCGACGATGCGGCGAATCTGTTCGGGGGGACAGAGCCGGTGCTCGGCCAGGTAAAGTCCCACGTTTTCGGCCACAGTGAGCGAGTTCAGCAGGGCGGCTGATTGGAACACCATGGCCAGCCGGTACCGATCCAGCACGCCCGGTCCCTGCACCGGCTGGCCGTTGAGGCGGATTTCGCCCTCGTCGGGCTGTTCCAGCCCGATGATGTGTCGCAGCAGCACGCTCTTGCCGCTGCCGCTGGGCCCCATGATGACCAACACCTGGGCCGGGGCCACAGAGAAGGAAATGCCGCGGAGCACTTCCTGGGCACCGTAACGTTTCCGGAGGTTACGAACCTCGACGGACAGGCCGGTTTGGGGAGTGGGCGGCGAAGGGTTCATGACAGGAGCAGCCGGGTCAGGACGTAGTCGGAAATGACAATCAGGACGATGGAATTGACGACGGCCTTGGTGACCGAGCGACCGATCCCGCGTGGGCCGCCCCGGGTGACCAGTCCCTGGTGACAACAGACCGTGCCGACGATCAGGGCGAACATGAAGCTTTTGAACAGGCCATTGGCCACGTCTTCGAGGGCCACGACGTCGCGCAGGTTTTCAAAGAAGGCCTGGAATCCGATGGCAATGCGGTCGTTGTAGGCGGCTACCAGGGCGCCGCCGAACCAGCCTACCATGATGGCGATGAGCACCAACAGCGGCACTGCCAGGGCCAGGGCCACCATCCGCGGCAAGACCAGGAAATGGATCGGGTCGATGCGCATGGTGCGCAGGGCATCGATTTCTTGATAGACCTGCATGGAACCGATTTCCGCGGCCATGGCCGAGCCATTTCGGCCGGCGATGAGAATGGCCATCATCACCGGGGCCAGTTCCTTGCAGATGGAGACGCCCACGATGCCGCCCAAGGCGGCGGCTAGACCGCTGTCCACCAGCACCGGGCCGGTCTGCAGCGCCACCACGGCCCCGATAAAGAACGACAGGACACAAACCATCAACAGGCTGGCGTTGCCGATGTCATAGAACTGTTCGAACACCTTGCGGCGCTGCCGCCAGGTCAAGGGCAGAGCCTGCAGCGTGCGCCCGAACAATAGGACCATCTCGCCCAGGTTTTGGAACATGGTCAGTTTCCGCTGAACGCGTTGTTCAATCCGGCTTCGGCCCGGTGGATAAATGGCCGCCGGCGTGGTTGCGTCCCGGCCCCGCACCGGGCTCCCCGGAGCGCTGCCCTTTCAAGGGTAGCCCCAAGAATTGGAAACGCCAACCGGGTCCCTTGCATTCATAACGAACCACACCGAACAGTAGCGAAGCCTTTTGGGCATCAGGTCGTCGCTCGTACCGGAACAGATTCCACAGCAAAGAATGACTAGAACGACCGGAGCCCGGGTCCTGTTCGACCCGCCAGACCGACCAGATCGGACTGTAGTTTCGCTCCACCCCACGATTCCCGGGCAAGATCGGTTCCACAGGGGCGAAGAGCTGCAGCCGGGATTGGCCGTCGGAATCCCGGCGGTAGGTCCCAACCGGCCAAAGATCGTGTCGGGACCGTCGGGAACCGTCGCGAAAATCCTCGCGCAACTCTCGGTACATAAACAGGGCCACCCGCCTGTCGTGGCGTGTGAGGTCGGAAAGTTCATTGCGTCGCGACTGCCACAGGGGCCACAAAAAGAACCGGCTCTGCCGGTGGGGCGTGTGGGTCAAGCCGTAGAGCGGCCAGAGGCGGCAGGTGGTTCGGCCAGGCCCCTGACCCCAGACGACGAACGGCCAAGGAGCGCCCACCTCGTGGTAGCCAGTTTTTGCGTTGGTGCTGACTGTGACGCCCAAGGGCCACCCCCAACTGGTGGACTGATGCTCGGAGGATCGGCTGGACGCGTAAAAGGGGACGAAAGCCGTCTGATGCATGGGCCGGTCAGAGCCCTGCCCGGTCTGATGTTCCACAAAGAAGGGCCACGCCACGAAACGCTTGACGTGCCCGGGTACGAGCACCTCTTCTCCCCAGAAGTTGGTCCGCCAGGTGACCTCTTTTTTCTCGTATCCGTACACGGGCCAGAGTTGCCAGCCGACCAGGCCTTCCCCTTGACGAACATGGACGAAGGGATAGAGCCAGTTTTCGGTGACGACATCCCGCTTCCGGGTACGGCTCCAGAGGGGAAAGAGCACCACGTCGATCTCGTCGCGAAACAGGCGGCGTTCCAAGTGCCCGTAAAAGGGCAGGACGGCAAAGGTGCGCCGGTCCGGGTCCTCGGACCGTTCCCAGAAGACAACGGGGAACAGGGTGAACCGTTCCGTGCGGCGCTCTTGCTGGTCGGCCCCGTGACTGCCGCTCAACAACTGGAACAGTTGCCATCGGCTCTCCGGGCCAACTCGGTCGTAGGTGAACAGTGGATACAGCACGTCTACCGACCGCCGGTCCATAGCGGGGTAGCATTCGGTGGACAGCAACGGATGCAGTGCCCAGCCTTCGCGCTCCGGTTCCCGTTCCCAACTCAGCAGGGGGCCCAGCACCTCGGTGCGTCGTCCCTCGCGAAGCGTCAGCTCGAAAGAATCGTAGAGCGGCCCGCCGTCCCAGGCGGACGTCCATCCGACCAGTGACAAGGCGGCACCTACTACGCCGAGGCGGATCTGCTTTCGGAGGGTTCGATGCACTCCGCGCGTGAAGTAGCCGAGCAGGGCAGAGCCGTCAAGCCGTGCGGTAGAGGGGCCTGCGCCGCCGGCGCAACTCATGTCATGGGCAACGAATGGACTCTTCGCAAACCTAATAAGCGCGAAGATGACGTGGGGCAGGCGAAAAGAGAAGGTCCTGCAAAACGACCAAGCCGTCCCCGCAAGAAGCGGAGAGCTGCCTCGCAAGGCCGGGCGTGGCATCGGCAGGGTTTCCATCCCAAGGTCGGGCATTGTTTCGGCAACTCGCCCGTCAAGAACAGCTCGGCTGGGGCAGCTTCGGCGCCTTTGGCAAGGCCCGTGGCTCGCCATGTGCGAACGCGCCGATTCCTCGGATCCGCGGCCCCGGGGCCGGCCTCGAGGCACCTGCCTGGCAGGCAGTCACGGCACACTTGGGGTGGGAACAGGCAGGGGCGCCCTGTCAGGGGTACGGGCCTCGGTCTTGTGCAGCAGGTTGGCGGCTCCTACAGGCATTTCGGCTTTGGTTGTGTTTGCCGAGGGTGATGGACTCCTGTGTTTCGGATGGCGGCATCTCTTCGAGCGAGGTTCGCGCGCAGCGTTTCTCTGGCAACCGTGGCCTCTATGGCTCGGGCCATAGCCACTGCGGGCGGCGGCTACTGGGTGCGCCTGCTGGAGGGCAGAGCCGCGGGTGCTTCTGGGGATTGGCCGGAGAAGTCGGTGGCAGGGCCGGTCATGACGATGGGCCGGATGCGACCGTCGGACTCGTATTCGACGCGGTCAAGGCAGATCTGTCGCCGGCCCTGGTAGGGGCCGTCGCCGGTTTGGTTTTCCCAGCGGTGGTACGCAATGAGCCACTCTCCCGTGTGCGGGTGTTGGAAGAACGCGTGGTGACCGGGCCCCTTGCGGGTGGCGTCACTGGTCAGGATAGGGCCCTGGTACTACCACGGTCCGGTGGGCGAGTGACTTGTGGCGTAATGGACGGAATAGGAGGCGTGGCGGAAACTGCCATGGCTATAGGAGAGGTAATACCGCCCCTGCCAATAGTGCATGAAAGCGCCCTCGGTGAACCGAGGCGGGGTGTCCACGGGAATTTCCCGAGCGATCGAGAGGAGGTCCGGGTTCAGCTCGAAGACGCGCAGACGCGTCCCGGCGCTGCCCCCGGCGTACAAGAGAAACTTCCCGGAGCGCGGATCTTGGAAAACCATCGGGTCAATGGCCTCGAAGGTGGCATCGCCCACCAAGAGCGGCCGACCGCTGTCGCGAAACGGGCCAGTGGGTCCATCTGCCACCGCCACGCCAATACGAGACGGTGTGGGGTTTTGAGGGCCAACGGAGTAATAGAGATACCATTTTCCCTCATGGTGCAGGACAGAAGGCGCCCAGGCGTAGTGTCGGGGCGCGCCATCTTCCTTGATCCATCGCACATCTTCGAAACGCAGAATCGGCCCGTGCCGTTGCCAGTGATGAAGATTGGTAGAGCAGAAGGCATAAAAACGGTCCAAGGGGCCATCGCTCCAGGTCGGGTAGATCCAAACGGTGCCTTCCACAACCACCACGTGAGGGTCGGCTCCCGGGAAAATGGGGTTAGAAGGCAGGGAAGCCCGCGCCATCCGCTGCGGCTGGCCGGAGGGCGAAGCAGAGGGTGGACCGGCTGCAAGGGCCAGACCAGCAAGCCAAGTGAGGACCAGAACCAACACCACGCAAGTCATGGCGGGGATCCATCTTGGGCCGATCGCCGGCTGAGGGCCAGTTTTCTTTGGGCCGCACTGGGGCCGGAGATTCAGGGCCGGGGCAAGCCGGGGTTGCTCCCGGAGGCCTTGCCGCCAAGCGGTTCCGTTTTTGGCTGGCGAGGTTTTCCGCTTGCCAGCCGCACGGACTGTTCCTTTTGCGAAGCTGCGGGTCAGGCTGAGCGGTGCCCTTAGGCAAGGCCTGAGACCGTTCGAGACGCTGCGTTTCGGTTCCCTGTCCATGCAGTCCGCACGGCCCGAGTGGTTGGCAGGCTCCGCTTCCCTCGGTCCGGGCAGTTGGTACAGCGGCCGACCCTGTGCAAAGAACCGGGGTTCAAGCCTCCGGTTTTGCAGGGACTTCGTCCGAAAAGGCGCAATGGCTTTGGGTCCCGCCGGTCGGGCCCGGGCCACAACCCTCTTCAGGACGGGAGGCCAGCGATAGCAGACGTTGGTCCGGCCCGTTCGAGGCGCAGAGGGACGGAACGACCGGCAGCGAGGGTCGTCCGGTTGATGTGCCGTAGAAGCCTTTGGACGATTTCGAGTCCCTCGACGCTGGGATCTTGGCCGCGGAGGAAATCCATAGGCCGCTCCCAGCCCGGTTCGGCTCAACTGCCAAGGGTACCTGTTGCGGTTTTGTAACGGACCCGTCGCGGAAATGTCGCAGGCCCGGGCCAGGTTGCGTTCGGATGAGAGGCAGCATTGCGCTGATCTTAGGATGGACCGTGGTCTGGGCCGTAAGTCCGGGGCTTGCCGCCGAACCGGGTCGCGGCTCGGCGGAGTGGCAAGCGTTGTTGGAGCAATGGGTTCAGACCCGGCAGATGATTTCGAAGGCCCGGGCCGAGTGGGTTGCCGAGCAGGAGTTGCTCCGGCAGACGCTGGAAATGCTACAGAACGAGGCACGGAGTCTGGAAAGCGCACTGTCTCAGACCGAAACGCAGCAAGTGGCCGTGGCCGCCGAGCGGGCCACCGTGCGCGGGCAACAGGAATCCCTCGAGGCAGCCTTGGCCGTTTTGCACGACCGATTGCCGTCGTTGGAGGCAAGGCTCCGGCGGCTGGCACCGGCTCTGCCCGAGCCGCTGCGGAGAACGGTAGAGCCCCTCTGGGATCGCTTGGCCGTGGACGCAAAACCGGCCATGCGCTCCGCGGGCACACGTTTGCAGGCCTTGGTCACGCTGTTAAACGAGATGGAAAAGTTCGATCACAGCGTGACGTTGCATCCTGAGTTGCGAACGGGGCCGGACGGCCGGCCGGTGAAGGTGCAGGTTCTGTATTTGGGGCTGGGCCAGGCCTGGTACGTGGACGAGACGGGCCGTGTGGCCGGACGCGGGGTACCGAGCAGGGACGGCTGGCGATGGGTGGAAGAAGCCGGGCTGGGCGCACAAGTGCAGGAAGCGGTGGCCGTCTATGAAGGGCGTCGTCCAGCCCGATACGTCGCTTTGCCAGTGGAGGTGCAATGAAATCGGTTGGCGAAAGGGGAAGCCCCGGAACAGTCGGGATTGCACTGGGTTTCCTGTGGCTGGTTTACACGGTGGCCCTGACCGGAGCAGGCGCCGTGGACACAACGGCCCTAATGTCCGGCGCCAAGGCGGATTTGGAGCAGGCGCTCCGGGAGTTGGCCCAGACCCGGGAGCAGATCGAATCCGAGCGAACGGCTCTGGTCCGGCAAGTGCGGGAGTGGGAAGAGCGCGTCCTGACGCGGCGCGGCGAGTTGGAGCGAGCCCGACGGGCTGCGGACAACGAGTTGGTGGAGTTGAATGCCTGGAGAGCCGAGCTGCGCACGCGGAGCAATGAGCTGGCGGCCATCGAGGCGCTGCTGCACAACTATCACGAGGCATTGGCCGGACGACTGCAGGCAGTGGAGATGGATCGGTACGAGCCGGCGTTGCGAGCCTTCCAAGCTGCGCGCAGTTCGGACGCGGCGCCGCCGGCGGAGCGGTTGGCCCAACAACTGAGATTGCTGGAAATCGGTCTGCAACGGCTCGAACAGCGCATCGGCGGCGAACAGTTGCCAGGGCGCGCGTTGAACTCCCAAGGCCAACTTGTCGAGGGCCAGTTTCTTCTGATGGGGCCGTTGGCGTGGTTTTCCACAGAAGGTTCCCCGCCCGTAGCCGGCGTGGTTCAGATGCGCTTGAACTCGCCTGCTCCGGAGTTGGCCCTGCCGCCGCACGTGACGGCGCAGGCGATTTCCGAGGTGATCCGAACCGCTCGGGGGATTCTGCCGGTCGATCCCACCCTGGGAAATGCCTGGAAACTGCAAACCACCCGCGATTCGTTCTGGACGCACATTCAGAAGGGCGGACCCGTGATGGTGCCCATTTTGCTGTTGGGCGGGCTCGCACTGGGGATTTTTGCGTGGAAGTGGATTCAGCTGCACCGTCTGCCGGAGGTGACGCCTGCGGTGGTGGCACCGGTTTTGGAGGCCTTGGAACGGGGCAATCCGGAGCAGGCCCTGCATCTGGCACGTCAATTGCCGGGACCGGGCGGCCGGATGCTTGCCGCGGCCGTTGAACATTGGCGCGAGCCGAAGGAGTTCATCGAAGAGATCCTTTACGAGAAGATGCTAGCGCTACGCCCGACCCTGGAGCGCGGGATTCCGTTTTTGGCCCTGACGGCTGCAGCCGCCCCGCTATTGGGTCTGCTGGGCACGGTCACCGGCATGATCAACACCTTCAACGTGATCACCGTCTTCGGCACCGGCGACCCCAAGACTCTGGCCGGCGGCATTTCCGAGGCGCTGATCACGACGGAGTTCGGATTGATCGTGGCGATTCCCGCCTTGCTGCTGCATGCGATTTTGTCCCGAAAGGTCAAGGGTTGGCTGGGACGATTGGAGCAGGTGGGTGTGGGCTTTTTGAATGCGCTGCCGGAAGGGGACCCGGCGGGGATCCGACGGTAGGAGGGCAAATTTGGCGGAAAGGAGCAGAGTTATGATGGAGACCATCGTTCAGACTTGGGTGCGGGGCGGCTGGGTGATGGTGCCGCTGGCCATGGTGTCGCTGCTGATGTTTGCCGTGGGGTTGAGGCTGATGCTGCGGATGCGTCGGCTGCCCGATCGCTGGGGAACGGACTCGGAGTGGCAGGGCTGGATGCTCCACCCCGGGGCGGCCCCCGGACAGGTGCGCGCTCTGTTGGCTCAGGCCGGGGTGGGCCGTAGCTCGGTACCAGAGCTGCATCGAGGTTTCGCCGCAGTGGCCAGCGGTTGGTTGCAACCGTTGGATCGGCAGTTGTCCCTGTTGAGCACATTGGTGGCGGCGGCTCCGCTGGTGGGTCTGCTGGGGACGGTCTCCGGGATGCTCGTGACTTTCCACGCGTTGGCGGTGGGTGGCGGCGGCCAGATCACGGAAGCCATGGCGGCCGGCATTTCGCAGGCGTTGTTCCCGCCGGAGATTGGCCTGTGCATTGCCCTGCCGGGCTTGGGGATCGTGCATTGGACACGGCGGCGGCGTCACGAGTTTGAGGCCTTCCTGGTGCGATTGGAGAGCTTGAGCACGCAACAGTTGCGCAAGAGACAATCCGGCAAGCCGCAGGCTCGGCGGCACAGCGAGCCCGTACCCGCAATAGCTCTGGAAACTGTGGAAGCGCCCGCATGAGGTACCGTCGCGCGTTGGTGGATTGGGAGTCGGAAGGCACCACCGAGATCAACGTCTCGCCGTTGATCGACATGGTGTTCATCCTGCTGATCTTTTTCATCGTGACGACCGTGTTTGTCGAGGAGACCGGCACCGAGGTGGACAAACCGCAAGCCATTTCAGCCCAGACGCTCGAAAAAAACAGCATTCTGCTGGCCGTCACAGCCCAGGGACAGGTGATCTACGCCGGCAAGGACATCGGGGTGGGAGGCGTTCGGCCGTTGGTGAGCCGCCTGTGCCGCGAGGAACCGCTGCCCGTGATCCTGCAGGTGGACAAGAATGCCAGCGCCGGGCTGCTGGTGCGGGTGATTGACGAGGCGAAACTCGGGAAGGCAAAAAACGTCAGCATTGCCACGGATCCAGCCAGCGGCTGAGCCTTGCGCCAAGACCGAGCGGTTCCCCGTATGAATTCGAGGCAAAGCGACGGCTGGGACTGGCCCCGCGTTTGGTTAGGGGCGGCTTTGTTGACCTTGGCTGTGTTTTTGGTGCTTCCCCTAACGCAGATGGCCTCCAGCCGCGCGCAGCGGCTTCGACTGCTCAGTGCCATCCAGACGATTGCCTGGCCGACCGAAACACCGCCTCCGGAAACACCACCGCCGCCGCCGCCACCGGCAGAGGAGCCTCCGGAGCCGCCGCCGCCCCCGGTGGCAGAACCGGCGCCGAGCTTGAATCTGGCCATCAGTTTGGAGCTGGCCTCGGGAGCGGGCGGCCTCTGGGGATTGGGGCCGGTCCTGAGCCTGGAGTCGGGCCCGACCGGCACGACGGGTGACACCTTCGGCGTGGAAGAATTGGAAAAACCACCGGAAGTGCTTTTCGCCGTAGCTCCGGTTTATCCGGCATCGTTGCGTCGAGCCGGCGTGGAGGGCCGGGTGGTTTTGCTGGTAGTGGTCGACGAGAATGGACAGGTCCAGGAAGCGCGCGTCGAACGCTCCACGCGTCCGGAGTTCGAGGCACCGGCCCTGGAGGCGATTCGGAAATGGCGCTTTCGCCCCGGGCAAAAGGACGGCAAACCAGTGCGCACATTTTTGCGGCAACCCATTCGCTTTTCGCTTGCGTCATGAAACATTCAGGATTCGTTCCGGCAGGGAACATTTCACACGACCACGCTCGCCCCCTCTGCGCACGGCCCGCCGGCGGCAGGATCGGGCTGTGGGTGACGATGGTCTGGGCTGGCGTTTTGTGTCTGGGCGCGGTACCCGCAGCGAGTGCGGCCAGCCGAGCGCAGAAACCGACCGAAAAGCGCGCCAAAACCGCAGAACGTCCTGCGGGTCCGGCACAAATCGCGGAAGCCGCTTTCGCCCCTTTGCCGGCCGAGCATCCGCTGGCGCCCCTGTGGAACGACCCGGAATTTGGCCGGCGCTTGTTGGGCTCTTATGGCTTTCATTCGCGCCTGGAGCCGCCGCTCACCGATGAGGAACAGATCCAGTGGCGCCAGACGGTCGTGCCCGCGTTGCGCGAAGGCCCGGAACGGGCCATCGAGGTTTTGAAGCCACTGGTACGTCCGGATGGATCTGCATTGTTCGATTTTACCCTCGGAACGGCCTGCCTCCAGAGCGGCGACCTGACCAATGCCCAGCTCCATCTGGAGGCAGCGGTGGCCAAACATCCCGATTTCCTGCGCGCGTGGCGGAATCTCGGGTTCGTTCGGGCGCGTTCGGGGGATCACGCCGGGGCCGTCGTGGCCCTGGGACGCGCGCTGGAGCTAGGGGGTGCGGATGCGGCCACGCTGGGCCTGTTGGGTTTTGCCCACTTGCAACTTGGGCGCCCGGTAGCAGCGGCCGCGGCCACACAGCAGGCCCTGCTGTTCAAGCCGGACGATTTGACTCTGCAACTGCAGTTGCTGCAGGCCTGGGCCGCCAGTGCGCAGTATGAACCCGCCTTGCGCTTGTTGGACGAGGTGCTGGCCGAGCGACCCGACCGAGCCCAACTCTGGCAATTGAAGGCCCAACTACACTTGCAGCGAAACCAACGTCAGGAAGCGGTCCTGGCCTACGAGACACTCCGCCGTCTGGGAGGCGCGCGTGCAGAAGACCTTTACACGCTGGCAGATTTGTACGTGCTGCTGGAGACCCCCGAAGAAGCGGTCAGGGTCTACGGAGAAGCCATGGCCACCGGCGCTCCGGCGGCGCCGGAACGGGCCCTGCACGCAGCCGAGGTGATGCTGGCCCAGGGACGTCCAGAAACCGCCCGACAATTGCTGGAAGCGGTGGAGAAACGTCCCCCGGCCGAAATCGCCGGAGCCGTGGAAAATCAGCGACTCCGATTGCGTGCCCGGCTGGCATTAGCCCAGGGCGATGGCCAAGCCGCGCTAACCTGGTTGGAGGAGTGTCTGCGCCGGTTTCCGACGGATGGGCAGGCGCTTCTCATGGCGGCAGATTGTTACGCCCAATTGGGAGAGCGGGAACGAGCGGAATTTCGCTATCAAGCAGCCGCACAGATCGAGGCCGTGGCCGCCGACGCGCTGCTCAAGCACGCGCAGTTGCTAGTCCGGCATCAAGAGTACCGCCGCGCGGCCGAACTGCTCCAGCGTGCCCAACGTCTGCGTCCACGAGACTCTGTGCAGCGCTACCTGGACGAAATCGTCAAACTGGCCACGCAACGACCCACCTCCTCGTGAATCCGGAAATAGCCGGGGGCGGGGCCCAATCGTCTGCTCATGAGCTCCAATTTTCCACGCATCGGCCGGCAAAGCCTGCGGTTGAACGGCCCCTCTGCCCATGGGGACCCGGGACGGCGGGCAGCGCGTACCCTCCGAGTTGCGTGGCTCCGGCTTTGGGGCTGGGGCCTGGCGGTGCTGCTGAGCCTGGGCCTGGCCGC
>Ga0308415_1000678_pt1 | contig 15077 bp, 9 predicted proteins | sample HotsprSampleOS55_FD_203465 | JGI IMG/M metagenome (GOLD analysis project Ga0308415, IMG submission 203465) | Hot spring phototrophic mat microbial communities from Octopus Spring, Yellowstone National Park, Wyoming, United States - 20090730_OS55 ... | reverse complement strand
GTCGGGTGTTGAGCGGGGTGGGAGCCGTCGACAGCGGCTGAAGGGGTCGGTTGGGCCGAAGAATTTCTCCAGGAGGCGCGCCTAGGTGAGAGGCGAAGGGGGTGGTGTGCCTTGGCGGGGTGGTTTGGGGCGTGGGAAGCGGGAGTTGAGGCGGGCGGAGGCTTGCCTCGGGCCGACGGAGGCGCTCTGCCGAGCCTTCCCAAGGGGTCAAAACCTCCAACCGATGAGCAGCAGCGACCATTTCCCGGCCCGGAACAGGCTCCAACCAAAGTCGGTAAGGATTCAGGAGAGCTGGGTGGGAGAACGGGTGCAGTTGACCGGGGTTTGTGTTCCGGCGCGGGGGCCGGACGGGCTGGGACTGGCGGGATGGATTTTGGTCCCGGGGCCGGAACAGGTGCAAAGTTTTAGTTTGCCTGTGGCTCGGCGGGCTGATGGGGGTACGAGCAAGCTGCCTGTGTTGAGGACGGCGGGGGAGGTTCACGCCCTGAGTCGGGCGGAGGCACGGCGGGGGTATCCTGTGCAAATCGCAGGGACCGTGACCTGTGTTTTGCCGGAACATCAGGCGGTGGTGGTGCAGGATCAAACCCGGGGTTTGTACGTGGTCGATCAGTCGCCCCGTGGAAGTGGATTACCGCGGCCGGGGGACTGGGTGGAAGTGGAAGGAGTTACGGATCCGGGCCTGTTTGCGCCGATGGTGCAGGCGCACCGGCTGGAGGTCAGGCGGACAGGTCGCTGGCCCGAGCCGGTCCGCCCTGCTTGGGAACAGTTGCTGAACGGCAGCCTAGATGCGCAATGGGTCGAGCTGCAGGGCGTGGTGATTGGGGTTCAAACTGGCCGGGTGTCGTTGTTGCTGCGCGAGGGGGTCTTGGAGGTGGAGCTGCGGGTGTCGGGGCTGGGGCCGGGAGCGTACGGGCGATTCGAGGATGCGCTGGTGCGAATCCGGGGCTGCCTGTTTGCTTCCTGGGATTACCAGACCCACCAGGTGAAAGCCGGTTCCATCCGGTTGTATGGCGCTGAGGTTTGCGTGGAACAGCCACCGCCGCAGGACTGGTTTGAGCTTCCGGCCAGGACTAGCGGCCTCGCTCCGCCTGTTTGATCCGTCGGCCGGGCTGTTTCAGCGGGCTCGCGTAGCGGGTCAGTTGTTGCACCGGAGTGGACGCGAACTGTTTCTGGCTGGCGAGGGGGCTGGGTTTTGCGCTTGGCTGAAAACGGAACCTGCGGGGTTGGAACCGGGTGAGCTGGTGGAGGTGGTGGGATTTCCTGATTTGGCGGTACGGGGGTGTCCGGTGCTGCGGCAAGCCAGGGTCCGGTCCGTGGGCCGGACTGCGTTGCCGGAGCCCCGGCCGCTGCCGGAGCAGGACTGGGACCCGGCCGAGCTGGATGCGCGTCGGGTGCGGTGTGAGGGAGTGGTCGTGGAGCAGCGGCGAACCGAGCGGGGATGGCTGTTCGAACTGCAACGGGGGTTGCGTTGGCTGGCAGTGCGCTGGGATCGTCCCGACGCTCCTCCGGATGTGGCGGTGGGGAGTCGGGTGTCCCTGACGGGGGTTTGTGCGGTAACTCCCACCGGTCCGGAAGAGGCGGCGGAGGCGGGGTCGTTTCAGATCCTGGTTGGCCTGGCCGACACGCTACGAGTGCTGGCGCGACCGCCGTTTTGGACGTTGGAGCGGCTGCTGGGGATGGTGGGGGTGTTGATCGGCGGGCTGTTGCTGGCGATGTTGTGGATCACCCAGTTACATCGACAGGTCGAGCGCCGGGGTCTTGCATTGGAACGGGAGATTCGGGCCCGGCAGCGGCTGGAACAACAGCAGGCCTTGGAACAGGAACGAGCCCGCGTGGCGCGTGATCTGCACGACGAACTGGGATCGGACCTGACGGAAATTGCGATGCTACTGGCCCGGGCCCAGGCGCCCCAGACTCGCCCGGAACGTCGCAATGAATATCTGGAACAAGCGGCTGCCACGGCGCGGCGGATGGTGACCTCGTTGGACGAAATCGTTTGGGCCATGAACCCGCGTCACGACACGTTGGGTTCCCTCATCAGTTACCTCTGTTTGCATGCCGAGAGGTTTCTGGGCCTGGCCGGCATTTCGTGGCGCTTGGAGGAAAGCGCGGCCGCACCCGATCTGCCTGTAGACTCGTCGCGGCGCCACCACTTGTTTCTGGCCTTCAAGGAAGCCTTGACGAATGTTGTGCGACATGCCGGGGCCACGGAGGTGTCGTTCCGTCTGGACGCCGATCCGGAAGGATTGTGCCTGACCATACGCGACAATGGTCGCGGCTTTTCCCAGGGCATGGCCGAGCCCGGGATGGACGGTCTGGCCAATCTGCGAGCCCGCTGCGAAAGACTGGGCGGACGACTCGAGATCCGAAGTGCCCCAGGCGAGGGCACCACGTTGCGGCTCTGGCTGCCCCGCGCTGCATCCTCATGACCACGGTTGCCATCGTCGAAGACAATCGTGTCATTCGGGAGAGTTTGGCGGAGTTTGTGGAGGCCGACCCCGAGTGCCGCGTGGTCTGTAGCTGTGCGACCGCCGAGGAAGCCCTGCGCTGCATTCCCAAGCACCGACCTGACATCGTGCTGATGGATATTCAGTTGCCACAGCAGTCGGGCATCGAGTGCACGGCCCAATTGAAGCAACTGTTGCCGGAGGTGCAAATCATCATGGTGACCGTGTACGAGGATGCCGATCGGATCTTCCGAGCGCTGCGCGCCGGTGCGGTGGGTTATCTGCTCAAGCGTTGTACCCCTGAGGAACTGCGTGCGGCCATTCACGAGGTGCGCCAGGGCGGCGCGCCCATGTCGCGGGAAATCGCACGCAAGGTGATCGCCTCGTTCCGCGAACCGGTCACGGCGGCGGCGCAGGTCGAGGAACTCTCGCCGCGCGAGCGGGAGATTCTCGAATTGCTGGCGGCCGGGCACTCCAACAAGGCAATTGCTCACCGCCTGGGCCTGACCGATGGCACGGTGCGCTGGCACTTGCGTCATGTGTATCACAAGCTGCACGTGCGCTCGCGCATCGAGGCGGCTTTGAAGTTCCGATCGGCCACCGGCACTTGAATCGCCGGCAGAGCCAGGGCGGCTGCGGGTGGATTGCCCAAAGCCGGCGCATCGGCCCAGGCTGGGAGCAAACGCGGGTCAACCCCGTGGTTCCTTCCCGGTGCGTTTCCTGATTGGGCGAGTCGCGGGGCAGAGCCTCTGCCGCGCAGCGCCGTATGGGTGTGCGTTGGCCCGGCCGCCGGTCCCGCCCTGAGCCCATCCGGGCACGGCGCTCTTGGGTGGCAAGGAACCCACGACGGGGATTCACGCATTGACCACCAGTCGCACCGCGCTAGGCTGCAGCGCATGCGCCGCTGGGGAGGTGCGGTTCGAACCGCGCATGGATGGCCCGGTACACGCACCGCGCCATGCCCGTAGCTCGTGGCGGCTCAGCTTTTGGCTGCGGTGAAAAGAACCGAACAGTCCCTTTTCAAGCCCTGCGCAACCGGAGGCGGCTGCGCCCGGTCTTCGCGCCGGGCGCTGAGCTCCGTCGTGGCGTTCGTTGCGTTTAGCCCGCTGCTGGTGGCAGCGGCCGAGCCCATCGCGGCTCGTGTGGACGTTCCCGCCTGGGCCGAAGCCGGCCAGCCCATCGCCATCAGTGTGCTGCTCACCAATCCGGCTGCCGGAACTGTCGAAGTGCAGATGGAATGGGAAGTCCGCACGAATCCCACCTGGGATTCCACGCCCGTGCCGGACCCGGTGCACGGGTTGAACCATGCGCAGGGCCGGCCGAGCTGGACCTGGGTCGAGGATCGCCTTGTCGAACAGGGTTCGCTGACGGACGGGTTGGAATTCACGGCCGCCGAGACTCCCTGGGCTGCCGATCGGTATCTGGAAGGATGGCAGGTGGTGGATCTGGGGCAGGTCCGACCCCTCCGACGTGTGGTTTACCGGGCTGGGGACGCTGATTGGATCTGGTATGTGGACGTGGACGTTTCCCCGGACAGCAACCGCTGGGAGCGGGTGGTCAGCGCCTTCCACGCCCACGGCCGGTGGGGCCGGGTCGAGTTGCCCTGGCCGCGCCCCGTGCCGGCCCGGTGGGTGCGGCTGCGCCTTCACAAGCAGGGACAGCCGATGTCCGTAGTGCGTTTTCCGGCCGAGTTGGAACTGTATGACGGGACGGAGGACGAATCTTGGAGTTGGCCGGAACACGGCCAACGCGTGGCGCAAGGCCGCCAGTCCTTCGCGTTGGGCGGTCAGGCGGGTTGCCGTGTGCATTTGACGCGGGAATTGGTGCTTCCGACCGGGGCGTATGCAGGTTGGGTGCGGCTGCGTCATGGGACGACGCAGTTCCTGTGCGGGCGCTGGTTGGTACTACCGCCGGCGCCGTCCCCTGCGGGTGAAAACTCCCGTTTTGGCATCAACGCTGCCGATCCCGGGCTGGTGCCGTGGCTGCGCCGGCTCGGCGTGGACTGGGTAAGGTTCGAGAATCTCAAATGGCCGTTTGTGTCCCCGGCACCCGATGTGTTCCGGTATGACGGCAGTGTGGGGCCGTGGCATGTGAACCATGACGCCTTACTGCAGGCCTATCGGCAGGCAGGATTGCAGGTGATGCCCTTTCTGTTCATGGTGCCGGATCATGCCAGTTCTGCTCCGCCCGGCACGGCGCCGGAGCGCCGCTACTTTTATCCACCGCGGGACGATGCGGCCTTTGCGGAGTTTGTTTTCCAGACGGTGGCTCGCTATGGCCGTTGCTCCCATCCGGCCGAGCGGTTGAAAACGCCGGATTCGCGCAGCGGTTTGAACCTGGTGCAGGTCTGGGAAATCTGGAACGAGCCCAATCTCACCCACCCGGACTGGGGCGCTTGGGTCGGTTCGGAAGAACGCTTTTTCGAGATGTTTCGCGCAGCTGCGGAAGCCATCCGCCGCGCCGATCCCCAAGCCCGCATCGCCAGCCCGGGCTATGCCGGCATCAGCGTCAACACCGTGGACAGCCTGCGGTCCCATCGTTATGCCGATGGACGTTGCCCTCTGGACTGGGTGGACGTGTTGAGCGTTCACGCTTACACCGGACGCACCCCGCCCGAATGGGCTCGAGAGGATGCCAACGCAGCCGTGACTCATGACGTGCTCCTGGAGGAGGAGTTCCTGCGGTTGGCAGCCTGGCGGGACGACCACAAACCGGATCTTTCCCTGTGGTTGACGGAAACCGGGTACGACTCCGCCGGCCCGTTCGGGACTGACGAACGCCACCAGGCCGCCTGGTTGCCGAGGATGCTGCTGGTGGCCCTGGCTCACGGCATGGACAAGGTCTTCGTCTATCGCGAGGCTGGTTCGAGACCTTCCATGCACGCCGCTTCCGGCCTGTTACGCGACGATGGCTCGCCCAAGCCGGCTTTTCTCACCTATGCCACTCTGATCCGTGCCCTTCGCGACGTCCGCGGCGGGGCGTGGCGTGTGCCCGTCAGCGACACCAACGTGTATGTGCTCCTATGGACCAACACCGCGCCCCCCTTCCTGACCGCTTGGGCCATCGAAGAAAAGCCGGCCGGTCTGCCGTTCGAGCTGGGAGCCTGCTCGGTGATCGACGCGTTTGGGACGGAACGCGCTCTTTTCTCCACTCGGGATCTGGCCTTGTCGATCTTCCCCTGCTACATCCGGCCCAAGAGCTGGACTGCGGGTCTGCGCCAGGCGGTGCAAGCAGCCCGCCAGCACGCCGAACAACGCAAGGCACGAGATGTTGACCGAGCGCGACACCCGGCGGTCGTGTTCAACTTCGGTACCGAAACAAACCGTCTATTTGTCCGGATCGGCAAGGAACGGCAGACCATCGCTGTGCCGGCGCAAGCGACGTTCGATCCGGACCGGGGTTACGGGTGGTTGGACGGTTCGCACCGGAGTGATCAGCACCGACCTTGGATCCGCGTTCCGCTGGAACGAACCGGTTGCGCGGTGTCGGCCGGCTCTGGCTTCCGATGGACGGTCCCTGCTGGGCGTTGCCGCATTTTGTTGGCGGCCGAGCCGGCCGCCGGTGGCACGGTGGTCATTCGGGCCCAAGGACGCGACGTATCCTGCTCACCCAGGCCGGACGGTCGTTGGGAAGCTGAGGTGGAAGCCGACGGCACGCTGGAAATCCGGCTGGACCGGGGCGGCATCCTCTGGTGGTTGGCAGCGGAAGGACTACCTTGACCCGGAATAGCGAACATGCTTCCCGGGCCCGGTAAGAGCGCTGCTTTCTGTGCGGCGGGTCACCCCATCTGAGCCCGCAGAAAACGTGGGGACGGTGCCGTTGGGAAGCCCACGGCAAACGAACATCCGCTGCGTCCCCAACGTCAAAAGCACCACATGTCATGGAAAACCACCCGCCTGAGGTGAGGAAAGTCAGACTTTTTGGCCCTTAAACAGGCGCGGTCGGATGGGACCCGATCTCAACTCCAAGCCTCGATTGCGAGTCAAAGGGCCGAGCTCGAAAACAGAGCAGCGGAAGCTGCGACCGAACAGTCCCGGTGCCGTCGACAGTCCCCGCGGCCTGTTTGCCGAGGCTGCAGTCCGGGTTTCTCGGCCTGCGACGATGCAGGTAACCTGGCCGCGCCGTCGGACAGGCTGGCTCACGGCCGCATTCGCAACGCGTGCTGTGCTCTGGAGGTCCCCACGCGTCGGCCGCACGGACCTTGCGGCACAGCGAAGCCGCAGCGTGTGTACGACTCCTTCTGCTTCCGCACCTACACCAGCCGGCACGCGGATCTCGCATCGGGGACTGAATCGTCGTATGGTGACCCTAGATACGGCAGCCTGGATGGCTGGAGGTCTGGAGCCGACCTAGCAAAGCAGACAGCAAGTGCGGAGGCCCTCATGAAACTGCAGATTCAAAGTCCTGCCTTTGGGTATGGCCAACCCATCCCTGTCCAATACACCGGTGTGGGGAAGGACCTATCCCCGCCGTTGGAATGGAGCGGCGTCCCGGCACAGGCCCGAAGTTTGGCACTGGTGGTGGAGGATCCGGATGCACCCGCCGGCCTTTGGACGCACTGGCTGGTCTATGAGCTTTCTCCTCAAACCACCGGTTTGGCGGAAGACCAGCCCAAGACCCAATTCTTGGCCGGCGGCGCGCGTCAGGGGTTGAACGATTTTCGCCGACTGGGCTACGGCGGACCGTTGCCGCCGCCCGGACCGCCGCATCGGTATTTTTTCCGGTTGTATGCGCTGGACTGTGCGCTGGAACAGCCGCCGGGCCTGGTGCGGTCGAAACTGCTGGCTGCTATGCAAGGGCATGTGCTGGCGGAGGCAGCCTGGATGGGCACGTTCCAGCGGGTGCGAGCCTGAGCCTAACGGATCCCTCGACGGGCGCCGCGGCAACTTCAAGGCGTCTCCCAGCTCTGCCTTACGGCCTGTTGAACGCGGCGGTAATCGGGCAGTTCCTCGTCCGGCACTGCCTGGGCGGCCAACCGAACTCGCACGGTCTTGGGCACCCGCCAGCGCCAGTGCTCGACGTGGCCATCGGCGAAAGAAAAATTGCAACCCTGCCCGTGACGATTGGCCGGGATGTCCCACCACTGCCGCGCGTCACCCCACCACTGGAGGGTGGGAATGCCGAAGAGGGAATCCAGGATGCTGTCCTCGTGCACGTCCAGGAACACCATCAACCGGCTCGGCGGCGGCGCCTGGATCTGGGTAAGCTTCTTGTAGGAGGGAATGAATTGCGCCAGATAGGGATCGTACTCCGGCCATCCATTGACGGACTGGCTCATGTTGTAGCTGCGGGTGCGCGGGAGGCCGAGGGATCGGCCCTCCGGGGTCTCGACGGTGGAACGATCGGCCGGACAACGATAAATGGCCGTAGACTGGTTGTACGGGAACAGCAGACCGTTCTGGATGTTGGTGGGTTCCACATCCAGCCGCGCGTTGCCCAGGCACCAGGAGGCTCCCCGCGCCAGCGGAGTACCGGTGTTGAGATTGTAGACCGAGTTGTTCGGCGGCAGAACGTCCGCGTGATCCACTGCGTACAAGTGCCAGCAAACCTGCAACTGAGCGAGATGGTTCTGGCAGGCCACCGTAAGGGCGCGGTCCTTCGAGCGTCCGAGCACCGGAAGTAACAGGGCAGCCAGCACGGCCAGGATGGCAATGACCACCAGCAGTTCCAGCAGGGTAAAGGCATGGCCCTGGCTGCCCAACCGGCCGGCTCGTCCCTCGGATTGGCATCTCGGGTCCATAGAAGCCGCCGCACTTCACAGCACTGTCTAACTATAAACCTCACCGCCTCGGGTGCCACTCGAGAAACGCAAGGCTTCGGCCCGGAAGCCGCACGCCTGGCTACAGGCCTCTTTGACCCCCACCAGGGGTTTGGCGTCTCCTGCCGGGCCAAGGGCAACTGTGTCCAAGGCCGATTGACCGGATCCGAAAAGGATCCGAAAAGGAACCGGGCGATCGGCAGCTGGACGCGACCTAAACCGACAAAGAAGTCGAGCCAGTCACAAGGGAGTTGAGTCGGCTGAGCGTGCCCTGCTGCCATCTCGGGGCAGCGGATGCGCCCCTGCCTGGAGTCAAGGTGCAAGGCATATGCCGGACCGCGAGCGCTTGCCGCAGCCGGAGGTGTCTGTTAGGTTACGGCTCGCGAGGCTTGTGTCCACGCGGAGGGTTCATGCGGACATGGGCTTCGGACGGAGAGCCAATGTAGCTCAGTGGTAGAGCAACGGTTTCGTAAACCGTCGGTCGCCGGTTCGAATCCGGCCATTGGCTCCATGTTTTGTGCAGTAGTGGAGCTCTCGTTTCGGGTCCAGCGGCGCTTCTCCCATTTCTGAGTGCGTACGGATTACCCGTGGAAAACTGTGCTTTGTCTCTCTGTCCGTGCGTGATCCTCGGCCTGGCCCCCGCCCCCTTGACTGCATAACGAGTGAAACGCTCGCCGAAGCCGGACTACGGATCCGGCAAAAAGTTGTGATTGCTGGGGCTCTGCGCCGGGCGTTGCACCTGCGCCGGGAGTGTTCTTTAGTCCCCCCGGCCGTGGCCAAGGCCCGACCATGCCAAACCATGCGCTCTCAAGCTACGACGAGGATTTCACGGCACACTTGGCCGGCAGCCCACCGGTGCCCCCCGACCCCCGAGGTAGCCACCCGCTCACGGGACACAATCAGCCGAGGGGTAGGATCTCACGCCGATGCTTGCCCTTGGAGCCGGTCGACCGTTGTTGCCGCGGGCGGTGAGGCCTTCGGACGTGACGAGGGCCCAGAACGATTCCGAAGGGCAGCCGGCGGGCGGATTCAGAATTTGTACCGTAGCCCGGCCAAAAGTCGAAGATCGTTGGCTTTGCGGCCAGGGGGTGGATCGTTGTTATAATTGTCCTGGAAAACAACACTGAGGCTGACCCTGCGGGTGATGGCGGCATCCGCTCCCGCCTCCGCGATCAACAGGTAGCGCGTGGTCCAGTTCTCCAACTCGGGGATGTATTCCATGCTTTGCCAAAGGCGTGTGTTATTGTTGAGCCTGTGCTCGAAACGTTGGCCAGCACGGAAGGCGGTGTACTGATCCGAGGGGCGCGCCGAAAGGTTTTCAAACACCCAGGACGGTCCCAGCTCCACCCGCAACTGGGTATTGGTCCGCTGGATCAGATACCAACCGACCAGGGGACTGAGGCGCACCCGGTAGTCCACGCCGGCAATGGCGTCGTACTCAGCATCCGTACGGAGTCCAACGAAGCCCCGCCGGTGAAACAATCGGTCATATTGGCCAAACCCACGCACGTACTCGGCCGTTTTGTCGGTTTTGCCTTCCACGGTGGATTCGCCGTAGCCAGCGGACAAACCTCCACCCAGCTCCCAACGCGGAGATTGGCGGCGGCCGTCGAGGGTCAGGTTGCCCAGGAAAGTCTTGCTGTTACCGCGGGTCAGCGTCAGCCCCAAGAAGGCGCTCCCGATCCACCGGTCTGACGGGGCGGCATTCGTTTGGGTATGCCCCGGTTCGGCGGTGGATGCGCCCGGGAGAGCCTCCGCCCACAGCCGGGGGCACAGGCCCAGGGCCAAACCGACCAGGACGGCCAGGGTGCAGTACGTTTGTGTCCGTCGATTTGGAACGGCCATTTCGCAATCTCAAAGTCTCTCGCCTACTGGCAAATTGACGCATCCCAGTAGCTTGAATCCCTCCAGCCAAGCAAGTCTTTCCATCGCGTCTCCATGCATCTGTCCGCAATGAGGCGGAGCAGCAAAGGCAGTGCCGGTGCGGGCTTCGGGATTGGGAGAGCCAGCCCGGGAGGAGATCGTCCGCCGCAGACCGTATTGCCGGTCCCGGGCGCTGCTTGTGTTGGGTGAGACATTCGGAGCCGAACTCCTTTCGGGACGAAAGCCGGAGCCAGTCGGGCCGGAGACTGCGCCTTCTTTCCCTGGATCTGTCCGCTCAAATCCCTTCCAGCTACGGATGGTGTTGGGCGGCCTCAGTTGTTGGGATCGATGGGACCGAATTCGGGCACGAGGCGATAGAACCGTGCCGGCGTGCCCTGAGGATCCGGTTCCACGATACTGACGCCGGTTTCCGTGGAGATTGCGCTGCCGAGGATCTCCCAGTCCAGCAGGTTGGTCGAGGTCTCGATCCGATAGGGCATGCCAGGCGGACAAGGCAGCCGCAGGTGGAGGGTGCCGTCCGCCAGCCGAGTCGGGTGGGGCAGATCCTCTCGACGATCCAAGATCAGCACCGCCGCTGTGGCCGGCCGACCAATGCGGTAGGAAGGGCCCCCAGCGGGCGCTTCGGTCAGGTGCAGAATCACGGATTCAACACCTTCGGTCAGGTTGTCTGACTGCGGGACAATCTCGATGGCCACGGAAAGTGCCCCGGCCGGGAGAGTTGCCTGGCCAGGAATCTCCAGGTAATCGACGCCGTTTGAGGCGGTGCCACCCACGCGATAGTACACCGTCAGCGGTGCAGGGACCGGCTTGGAGCTTAGAATTCGGAATCGGCCTACGTTGGTGGTACCCTCACGGGCCATCGGATCCGTGGCCATGATCCGGATGACGGGCGGTTCGGGTTCGGTCAACACCCGGATGTGTACAGGCGCGGACCGGGTCTGCGCGCCGAGCTGATCGGTGGCGACGGCGGTCAACACATGGTCACCGGGCGGCACGTTGGACCACATCCAAGAAAAGGGCATCACGGGGCCGTGCGTGGGCACGACATCGTGGCCCGGGGCCACGTCAGGGGCGGGCGGGTCGAGAATGGTCAGTTTGTTGGTCACGATGCCCAGGCTCCGATCGCCCACGAAAAACTCCACCGTGGTAACATGGCCGTCCCGGTCGCCTGCTAGAGCCAGTAGGCGCAGTTCCAGCGGCGCATGATAAACGCCGCCGTTGGGGGGATGGACCAGCCTCACATAAGGCGGGTGATTGGTGCGGGTAGCGTCCCGAATCCAGACCACAGCCCGGGAAGGATGCCCCACCGCATAACAGCCCGGGCCGGGATCCGCCGCGGTAACACAGTCGGGCTGGACCAGTACGATTACGACGGATTCTGTCTCTTCCACCAGCGCATCCGGCAAAGGCTGAACCACAAGATCCACGGTGCGCTGTCCCGGCCCGAAGGTAACCTCGCCCGACAACGAAAGGTAGTCGACGCCGTTGGAAGCACTGCCTCCTACGTGATAACGCACCGTCAGCGGGAGCATCAGTTCCCCTCCCTCCCGATGCAGACGGAACCGGCCCTCATCGATGACGGCGGTGGCCAGAGTCGGCTCGGTGGCGCATGGATCAGGGGTTTCGATCCGCACGACCGGCACGCGCAAAGGGCTGCGCACACGAATGCGCACAGGAGCCGAGGTGGTCGCCAGGCCGCGGTCGTCGGTGGCTACAGCCTTCAGCGAGTATTCGCCCGGCGGCACGTTGGACCATACCAGATCAAAGCGCTGCGGCTGTCCGGGCGGCGGAGCCAGGATGAAATGGATTTCGCGCACACCGATCCGATCGGCATTGGCGAAGAACTCCACCCGGGTCACGTAGCCGTCGGGATCGCGGGCTACCACCTCGATGGGCACGATGGCAGGAGCCCTGAACACGGTGCCCGGAGCCGGGCTCACAATCTTGACCAGGGGCGCCAGGGCGGCGACGCGGTCATGAATGTAAACCACGGCCTCGGCGGGACGGCCGACCACGTAACAGCTCGGGGGAGGCGGCCAAATGGCGATGCAAACGGGCTCCTCGACGCGGAGCACCACCGTTTCGACCGACTCAGTCTGATCGTCTGCGATAGCCTCGACCGGTATTCGCACCGCCTCCTCACCTGCCGGGATGGTCACCTGCTCCGGTAACCGGGCATAGTCCACCCCGTTTTCCGCGGTCCCGCCAATGCTCAGATACACGGTGATGGGCACGTGCAGGTTCCCGCGCCGTTGGAGAAGGAAAACGCCGGGATTGTTCGACCCCTCCACAGCCTCGGCATCCACGGCCACCAGGGTTACCACGGTTCGTTCCACCTCGATGGGGTCTCGAGCGAAAGTGGCCGTGGCGGCGAACAACAGAGGGAAGGTCACGCAGACCCGAGAGATGAGTTTCAGCGTGTTCATGCCATTCCCTATGGGGCGCTCCAGACTGCGCCCGTAAACCTTCGCAGCACTAGACACTCTCATGCCTTTGGCCTTTTGGCAAGACCCGAGCCGGAGAAGCGGCCTTCAAGGCCATTGGGGAGAGGGTTTGTGGGAGGTGCAAAAGCCAGGTGCGGAAATCTGCGCGCCTACGACCGACACTCCGGCGGCTCCGAGGGGCTGCCGATGGCCACCAACCCGCATTGCAGCAGGTAGAATCTAAGGGTTCGGCCTGGCCCGGGTGGGATGGGCACGAGTTGGGCGGGGAGTTGAGGGCCCGAACGGTCCGGCTGGGATGGACCGGACCTGCGCCGCATGCCAAGGAGGTGGGTCCGGTGGTCGCCTCGGCCCGAAGCTCGTGGGGGCCGAGGAGGTCCGGGGCTCGCGCGGCTGAGGGGCTGGGATACCTGCAGCCTTGCCGCATGCGGAGGTGCCTGTGTGAAGCTGACACGGCCGCGGTTGGTGGCCCGGGCTGTGGGGCGTGAGTGTGCTTCACTGGCCACGCCGCCCGTAGGGTTGTGAGGAAGGTCCGGTGCCGGACAGAAACCTTGACCCGTCCCGCAGGGCTCTGTACCTGAGCCGCGTCATGGGCAAGAAACGATCCGCCGCCATCGAAGAATTGCTGGAAGTGATGGCCCGGCTGCGCGCCCCGGGCGGGTGTCCCTGGGATAGGAAACAGACCCACCAGAGTCTGCGTTTTTACGCGGTGGAGGAGGTGTACGAGCTGTTGGACGCCATTGAGTCGGGCGATGACACCGCCCTGCTGGAGGAACTGGGGGATGTGCTTTTGCAGGTGGTGTTCCATGCGCAACTGGCCCGGGAACGCGGTGCTTTTGATTTCGACGCCGTGGCCCGGCGCCTCACTGAAAAGCTGATCCACCGACATCCGCATGTGTTCGGGAACACGCGCGTCCGAGATGCCGACCAGGTACTGGCGCAGTGGGATGAACTCAAGCGGAAGGAAAAGCACGGTACGGAGCAGGAGCGCTCCTCGGTCTTTGACGGAATTCCTCGGCACTTGCCGGCATTGCTACGGGCCACCGAGCTGGTCAAGAAAGCGCGTCGGGCTGGATTGCACGATGGCATGCTCCCGAGCCGGGAACCGGGAGGGCCGGGCCGGACCGGGGCGCGGTGGACCCCGCGCCGGCTGGCGGTGGCGTTGTGGGAACTGGTGGAGATTGCCCAGGCGCGCGGCTGGTCCGCAGAAGCACTGTTGCGCGAAGAAACGAAACGCCGGGAACAAGCGTGGCGCCGACTCGAACACAGCCAGTCAACCCAGCGAACGTCCCGGTCGGGAAAGCAGAAAGCCGCGGCCGCCCGGCAGAAGGGGCCCGGAGCCGCGGAGTCCGGTCCTTCGAAAAGGTCGACCTCATGACAGCGGTTTCGTGGGCAAGGTGGGTTGGCTGCGGCCGGACCAAGTTGCGCGGTGGGGTCTGCGGCTGGCGGATGGGCTGGGGTCTGCTGGGGCTTTGGTTGGGGCTCGGGATGTGGGTGACCGCGGCAGAGCGGGCGGATCTTGAACAGGTACAAGCCTGGCGGCGTTCGTTGCAGGAGACGGTATTTCGTGACCGGATCCAGCCCCAGTGGCTTCCTGGCGGCCGACAGTTTTGGTACCGAGTTCGCACAGGCCCGGGCAGCCACGAGTTCGTCTGGGTAGATGCGGAACAGGGCCTGCGCAGGCCTGCGTTTGATCATGCGCGCCTGGCCGCGGCGCTGCAACAGCACGGCGTGGCAGGGGCACGGCCCGAGGCATTGCCGCTGGAAGGGCTACGGTTCGCGGACGACGGCAACAGCTTGCAATTTCGGGCTGGGGGACGCTGGTGGCGGTGCGATCTGAGCACCTATGCGCTGGAACCGGCCCCCGAAGGGGAAGCCTCCGTGGCAACGGGCCTGTTCGCGCCGGACACTGCTCCGCGGGCTTCGCGGCGTACGGGGGCGGAAACCACCTTGCGTTTTGTCAACCGCAGCGGCCGCGAGGTGGAGTTGTTTTGGCTGACGCTCGAGGGCCAGCGGCGGTCCTACGGCCGGGTGCCGCCGGAAGCCGAGCATGTCCAGCACACCTACGCGGGCCACGTGTGGTGGGTGGTGGGAGTGGACGGGATCGAACTGGGCTGGTTCGAAGCGACAGAGGAACCCACCCGGCTGGAGATTGGCGCGGAGCCGGGTCGGCGCATTCCGCCCCTGCGCCAAGGCCGGCGCGGGCCGGGCTCGGGCCCGGGCCTGCAACGGGCGCGCTCGCCCGACGAACGCTGGGAGGCGTTCGTGGAAGGTGCCAACGCCGGAATTCGTGAAGTTGCCACGGGGCGTGTCGCGGTGCAGACGGCCGACGGTTCCAATACCAACGCTTATGAGGCGCGGTGGTTCTGGGCCCCGGACGGTCGCAAATTGGTGCTTTGGCAAGTGCAGCCGGCCGAGGCACGTCGCATCCCACTGCTGCAGGTGCTCCCGCCGGATTCCGTGCAACCGCGGTTGGAGTGGATTCCGTACCGCAAGCCAGGTGATCCGCTCCCGCGCGGCCGGCCGGTGATTCTCTGGCCTGAGCAG
>Ga0308415_1000671_pt1 | contig 15143 bp, 13 predicted proteins | sample HotsprSampleOS55_FD_203465 | JGI IMG/M metagenome (GOLD analysis project Ga0308415, IMG submission 203465) | Hot spring phototrophic mat microbial communities from Octopus Spring, Yellowstone National Park, Wyoming, United States - 20090730_OS55 ... | reverse complement strand
TTCCATTGTGTTGTAGAAGTAGAAGCTGGCCCTAGCGGTAGATTCGACGCCGAGTTTGCGCATGAGGGGTTGAGTGCAGTGATGACCGCCGCGCAGGGCAATTCCTTCCCGATCGGCCAAAGTGACTACGTCATGGGCATGGATGTCCTGGAGGAGGAAGCTGACCAGGCCTGCCCGATGCTGCCGGGGCCCGAAGAGTCGGACTCCGCCCAGGGCAGCGAGCCTTTCGTAGGCGTATTGGGCCAGGGCCTGGTCGTGCTGCCAGATCCGGTCCCGACCCAGGGCATCCAGATAATCGAGGGCCGCGTGGAGTCCAATGGGGCCGGAGATGTCCGGCGTACCCGCCTCGAAGCGGTGGGGCGGGGGTTTGAAGGTAGTTTGGTGATACTCGACCGACAGGATCATTTCGCCTCCGCCCTGCCAGGGTGGGAGGGTCTCGAGGATTTCGTGGCGGCCATAGAGAACGCCGATGCCGGTGGGACCGCAGGTTTTGTGACCGGAAAAGACGAAGAAGTCGCAGCCGAGCGCTTGGACATCCACGGGCATGTGTCCGGCACTCTGGGCACCGTCGACCAAAGTCACAATGCCGCGGGCGCGGGCCCGGGCGCACCAGTCCGCCACCGGGTTGACCACGCCCAGGGAGTTGGAGACGTGGACCATGGCGAAAAGTTTGACCGGGGGAGCCAACAACTCGTCCAACCGTCGGGTGTCCACGAACCCTTCGTCTCCGGTCACCGGCACAAAGGCCAGTTTGGCCCCGGTTCGCTGGGCCACCAGTTGCCAGGGCACCAGGTTGCTGTGGTGTTCCATTTCCGTAAGCAGGATTGCATCGCCTGGTTGGAGGTTCTGGAGGGCCCAGGTGTGGGCCACCAGATTGATCCCCTCGGTGGTACCACGGGTAAAGACGATTTCGTCTGGGCTGCGGGCGTTCAGGAATCGCGCGACGCGGGCGCGAGCGGTTTCATAGGCCTGAGTGGCGCGGCTGCTGAGTTCATGGATGCCCCGATGGACGTTGGCGTTGTCGCGCTCGTAATAGCGTCGGAGGGCCTCGATCACTGCACGGGGTTTCTGGCTGGTGGCAGCGTTGTCAAAGTAGATGAGGGGTTTTCCGTGGACCGTTTGGTTCAGGATAGGAAAGTCCCCCCGCAGCCGCTGCCAGTCCACCATCAGCCCGGCCGGGCCGGGTTGGGAAACTGGCGCTTCCGGGCTGAACGGGGCGGTGCTGGCTACGGTGGTGGCCAGCTCCGGAGATGGAAAGGGTGACGCACTCACAGTAACCCCAGTTGCAGTTTGGCGGCCTCGGACAACATGGACTGATTCCACGGGGGATCCCAGACCACTTCCACGTTGGCTTCCTCGACCGCTTCGATGGAGAGGATCTTGTTTTGGGCGTCCTGGGCGATCATCGGTCCCATGCCGCAGCCGGGTGCGGTCAACGTCATCTTCACGTCCACCCGGTAGGTGTCGGGTTTTCCCTCGATGGGCGTGACCACGCAGTCGTAAATGAGCCCCAGGTCCACGATGTTGACCGGGATCTCCGGGTCGTAACAGGTCTTTAACACCTCCCAGACCTGTTTTTCCACCTCTTCCCGAGTCATGGGTTTGCCGGTAGACAAGGTTGGCGTTTGCACCGGCAGGCCCAAAGCATCGGCGTCCTTGCCCTCGATGCGAAACATGTTGCCGTTGACGATGACGGTGTAACTGCCGCCCAGGGACTGGGTGATGTAGGCCTGCTCCCCTTTCATGAGGGTCACCTTGGTACCCACCGGCACCAGGGCTGCCTCCACATCGCGCGTCAATGTGACCGGATTACTACCACTCATACGGACGCCAATATAGCCGAAAACCGGGCAAAGTCGCGTGCGAAGAAAGCGGGCCGTGGTCTCTGGGGACCTCGATGCCTCCGGCACGCACCGCCGGCCGGAGGCACGCTGTGAAGGGAACTGGGATGGTGACTTCGTTTCCCGGGGCTCGGGCCGGCAGGGGCTACTGACAACTCCAAGCCGGGCAGCGTCCATCCCACTCCATGAAGCTGCGGAAGCTGCTGCTTCTGCGGTGCGGCTCCAGTTTTCGGCGTTTGCCGGGGACTGGAACGCTCAGGGCGGCGTGGGCCACGGGGCCGCGCTGCGGGACTGGGGCGGGCGCAGCAAATGATGAGCGCTTGGGGCGCCACAAGCCCCACTCCTCAGGAACGACTCAGACCTGTACCCGCGGCCTTCGGCCGTGAGGCCGAATCGAGCTTTTCCTCGGGGCCCGTAGGATTACGATAGCGACTCATGTCGGGGGCAACAGGCATCGGTTTACAGTTGCACGCATTGCTGGGGCCCGAGCGCATCTGCCTCGAGCTGCGCGCCCGTACACGCGACGAGGTGTTGCAAGAGCTGGTAGCTCTGGTTCCGACTCTGGCTGGGGAACCGGAACGACGGCAGCGGCTGTTTCAAGCGCTCCGCGACCGGGAAGAACTGCACAGCACGGGTATTGGGGACGGGGTGGCATTGCCACATGCCCGGCAAGCGCTGCCCGATTTACTCAGCGAACCCTTGCTGGCCTTTGGCCGACATCCGACGGGTGTGCCCTTTCGGGCGGTGGACGGGCAGCCCGTCCGACTGTTTTTCCTGCTGCTGGCACCGAATCTGACGCTCCACCTGGCGATGCTGGCACGGATCAGCCGCCTTCTGCGCCAAGCGACGTTACGCGAGGCGTTACTGGTGGCCCCCACCGTCCAAGCGGTGGTAGACCGGATTCGGGAGGCCGAATTACGTCTGGACGCGCCTGTTCAATGACCCACCGCACCTCGGAAGGGCTGAGGGGCATCCGTCACCGGTGGCCCAGCCGGGAAAAGCCATTGCCGCCAACCGTGGCTAGGGCCGAGCCTTGTTGGCAACTACGATGTCCTCTTCCCAAGGACTGGGAGCGATGCGGCCCAGTGACCCTGCTGGGAGAGTTACCGAGCAAACGGGCCGCGACCGGCCCCTGCATAATTGGTTACCAGCCAAGGAACCCACTGCGGGGGATCCGGCCGCCACGGGTAAGGCGGCACAAAGACCGAGTCGGTCCCGCTGACCAACTGCAGGTTACCGCCGCCGCGCTCCCAGGAAGTGTTCACTTCCACGTTGCCGGCGGCAAAAATTCGGCCGGTCTCCCCGGTGCTGATCAGCAGTTCCCACGGATTGCGCACGTCCTCGAACCAGTTGAACTCGATGCGGCACTCGGCATACAGGCGAGACCGGATGCAATAACGATTGCCGGGGGCGCGGTAGTAGTTGTTGAAGACATGGACGCGGCCGAATCGTACCGAGGGCATCCGTTCCAGGCAGCCGGCGTCCCACCAGTTGTGGTGGTAAGTCACGCACAAGCGGCCCCGGGAAGCGTGGTCGCGATCGCTGGCGCCCAGCAGGCTGGCCAAACGGTGAGGATTTTTCAGGTTTTCGTAGCCGAAGCGGCACCACGAGATCGTCACCAGATCTGTGCCGTGGGTCAGGTCGATCAAGCCGTCGCCGCAATCCATGATCGTGCAATGATCCACCCAAACGTGCAGAGCCCCGCTGAGGCTGATGCCGTCTTCAGGGGAATCCCGAATGACCAGATTACGAAGGATGACATTGGTGACATTGCGCAGATGAAGGGCACCGCCGGTCAGCACCGCGCCCTCTCCTGTGCCCAGCAAGGTCTTGTGGGAGCCCACGCGGACGGACTGGCCTGCCAGGTCGAATCGGCCCTCCAAAAGCAGCACGCGGGGTTCGTCTGTCGCTGCCTGAGCGCGTAATTCTTGCACGGTGCGTACCCGAATGGGCTCAGCAGTCCCGCCTCCCGTCACCGGTGAGCCCAGGTGCGCGAAGCCCATCGGTGAGAACTTTGGCTGAGGCGGCTGCGGAGAGGCAGGTTCTGCGCCCACCCAGAGCATCTGCCAAAGACCGGCCATGGCCGTGCCCATCCCCAGAATCCTCTTCATCCGGCCCCGGGGAAAGCTACAGCCCCGATCGCCCACTTGGATGAACCGGAAGAACCTCCTCGGGCCGTGGACAGGCCGAGCCCCGGTGGCTGCGTTCGTAGGTTGCGAGGAATTGCTCATGCAACCGAAAGCGTAATTTCAAAGCAGGGCCCCGACACTCTCGAAATTGTGCACGGGAGATTGACTTTTGCGCACAGAGCGGGAGCTGGTCGGTGGATGCGGGGTGGAGGCATGCGCACCAGTTTGTCTCCGCGCGGACGCTCGGTCGCTGCAGCGCCTACATGGCCGCTCCGCTTGATGGGCCAAGGGGCCTGAATCCGGAGTGCACCGGGGGCTTCCTTGGCCGGCGTGGGGGCCCAGGTCCAATGAGCTCCGAGGCAAAGCAGGGTCAAGGATGGCGGGCGGCTTGCGGCCGGGCCAAGCAACTGTGGTGCGTGTGCGCAGGATGACAGGGTCCGGGAAGGTCTGACTCAGGCATTGCCCTTGGCGCGGGGACCATGGGTCTTTCGGATTCGGGACCTCGGGGCGGGCCTCCGGAGGAGTTTGCCTGCTACCGGGCTAGTCGACGATTTTCAGCGAGTAGGTAGGGGAAAGGGCACTATCCGGCTGGGGGCCGCCCATTGCGTTGTACAAGAAGTCGAACCGGTAGCGGTAATGGATCAAATTGGTACCGGGCGGAACTGGGATCATGCCTTCCCAGCGATAACGCACCATAGGCACCGGCCGCAGCGGATAAGCTTCCGTGCCCACAATGACCTTGGGCTCGATGGTTTCCCAGCGCAGGGACTGTTGGCGGCTGCGGAAGGCGACTTCCACCGGATAGAGGTTGTTGGCGTTCCGGGGCTGTTGCCGGGGCGTCAAATTGGTAAAGGTGGCGGTGCAACCGCTCAGTAGGACCGGCAACAGCATCAAAGCCAGAAACTTCTTCATGGCACACCAGCCTGACACGCCGGGCCGCGCATTGGCAAGGGGGATTGTGATTCACAGGTCGTTCGGGCTGGTCAGGTCGGAGCGCGGCTTTCCATCCGGACGCCAGTTCAACCGACCTTGCTCAGATGCATGCTGCTTGTCTGCTGACCCGAGGGTGGTACTTGTGGGGAGGCGTAGCAAGAGCGCAATCGGCAAGGAGGGGGAGAATGAAACTTGGCGGCGGCAAGCAACATGACGGGGCTTGAGCACGTGGCTTGGGCTTGAACGGGCGGGCTCTGGAGCCGGGAAGGCAAACTGGAACGGGCGACAAGAAATTTCGGCTGCGTCCATTGCAGAGTGGGACGTGACTGTGCTAGGCTTGGGCTATGGCGCTCCGAATCGGAGACGCGGTCGAGCGCGGTTTTGTTGACAACCGCCAGAAAGGCCGCGTCGTGGGCAAACTGTGGTTGCGAGGCCGTGCGCGACCTTTGCAACTGGACCTGACCGGCAATGCACACCCGGATCTGGCAGGTCGGCGGGTGCACTTCCGCCGGTCCAGTCCTGCCATAGCGATGACCGGGTTGGAGCAGTTGCCTGACGTGCAGCGAGGCCATGCAGGGGACTTGACGGCCCGGCGCGAGGTTCAGGTGCCCGCGCTGCCCTTGGAGGCATTGCTCCGCTGGCCCGAGCCAGTCGATCCGGCCCCGTCCCGACCGGCCCATTGCTTGTACTTGGAATGGTTTTCTCCGGACACCGGCCGCGTGGTGGTTCAGCTGGTGGACTTTGTGCTTCGGCGCAGCCGGGCCGTTTGGCAGCCCAGCCAAGAGGATGAATTTGAAAGGGTTCAGCAGGTCGAGGCTGCGTGGCAACGGTATCTGGCGCAATGGGACACGCTGATCGAGTTCTTGGACGGTACGGTGAAGGATCCGGAGGAGAAGTGGGACGAGTACGATTACGAACGTTTCTTGCAGGTGTGTGAGGCGCGAGGCGAAAAGTACAGCGACCTGCTGGAAAAGTACGGCGACTCCCCAGAAGCTGAGGCGCGCATCGCCCTGGCCATGGGATGGGAAGAGGACCCCTCGGCATCCGGGCCGCCCGAGGATCTTTCCGATGCGGAAGAAGACGAACCGCTGCCGCAGCCAGATCCCTCCCGTGAGGGCAAGGATTGGATACGGACGCCGGAGGGGGACATCTTGCATCCTTTGGAACAGCGCTGGATGGAGCTGGGCCGTCGGGTGGAACGAGCCCTACAGGCGCAATTGGGACATGACGGTTTCCTGCGCCAGCCCGAGGTCCTGGCGCTGCTAGTACAGTTCCGGCTGACCTCAGGCCGGCTTAGCGGAGCCCTGCGCGGCGTGGCCTTGGGCGAGCCGGGGCTGGAGGCGGGTCTGGTGGTGGCCTGCCTGAAACGTGCCTTGCATTCTTTGCATGATACCCACCGGTTTTTCCGGCATTCAGTCGCCCTGGCGGCTTTCCCGACTGCTTCGGCCAAGCGGTTGGAGCGGGAGCTGTTCGAGATCCGCGAGGTCATTTTGCGGTTGATGCAGGAATACCGGCAGCGTTGAGAGCCGCAGCCGTAGCCGCCGGCGCCAAGGGGGGATGGCGGGAGCTATTCGCCCTGAAACGGATGGCGCAAGGTCCGCTTCTTGAGCAGCCGTTCCATCATGCCCTGCAGAAACCCCTTGGCCGTGCTGCGCACCACCGCCAGCGGCACGCAGTGTCCACTGCACTTCGGGCAAAGCCGCAGATACTGGCCGCCTTGCCGGCGGATCAGATGAACGCAACTGCCACAGAAGATCTGGTGACACTGGGTGCATTGCATGCTGGCGGGGTAACTGGGGTGGATGGAGCACATGGGCACCTCCTCCGGCCGCGGCGGCTCGGGGGCCTCCTGCACCAGCATCCGTACGTCTCCCAGACGCAATACTTGCCCCTTGCCCACTCGCACTGCTTGGGTCACCGGCACATCGTCCACAAAGGTGCCGTTGGCAGAGTCCAGATCCCGCACCCACATGCCGTCCTCCCGCACCTCAATCTCGCAGTGGAACCGGGAGACGGTATGGTCGAAGACGACAAAGTCGTTGGCAGTCGATCGGCCGAAGCGGTGGGTACCCGGCTTGAGGATCAGGACCTCGTCACGACCATTGGGGCCTTTGACGACCAGTTTTGCCATACCACTTGCGCGGCGCAGCAGCTGGCCCCCCGCGATTGGGCTAATGCCAACAACATGAGCAAGGCGCGGGAAAGTTTCAACCTTGAACTGCAGGGGTCGGGTGTGGATGTTGGGGGGCCGTGCGATTCGCCATCTGCAACGAAATCTATCAGAACTGGAGTCTGGAGGACGCACTGGCTCATGCGGCCCGGACTGGATATGAGGCAGTGGAACTGGCTCCCTTCACCCTGGCTGATTCGGTAACTGAGCTGGGCCGCTCGGAACGGCAACGGATCCGTGACCTGGCGGCGCGCAATGGACTGGCGGTGGTGGGACTGCACTGGTTGCTGGTCAAACCCGAGGGGTTACATCTCAACCATCCTGACGCCTCCCTCCGCCAGCGCACGGCCCGGTATTTTGTGGAGCTGGTCCGGTGCTGCGCCGACCTAGGCGGACAAATCCTGGTGCTCGGCTCGCCCAAACAACGCAACATCTTGCCCGGCGTCAGCCGCGAACAGGCGTGGGATTGGACCCGGGCCACACTGCGGGACGCGGTCCGAGAAGCAGAGGATCGCGGGGTGATCCTGTGTATTGAACCGCTGTCCCCCGCCGAGACCAATTTCCTGAACACGGCGAGCGAAGCCATTGCCTTTGCCCAAAGCCTGGCCTCCCCGGCCTGTCGCATCATTTTGGACGTGAAGGCCATGTGTGCCGAGGACCGCCCCATCCCCGAGATCATCCGATCCTCCTGGCCCCATTTCGTCCATTTCCACGCCAATGACCGGAACCTCAAAGGCCCCGGCTTTGGGGAGGTGGATTTTCGTCCGATTGCCGCGGCCCTTCGTGAGGTGGGTTACACGGGGTACGTGTCGGTGGAGGTGTTCAAGTTTGATGAGGGTGCGGACCTGATTGCGCGGCGTAGCTTGGCCTATCTCAGGGAAACCTTCGGGGGTGCTTGACGCTTCCGGCCGCGCAGCAGAACGCCGGCTTCCCGCAGGTCTTGCTGGAAACTCCGCGTTCAGATGCAATCCCGGCCCTGCCGCTTCGGCGAACCTTCGCCCAAGGCGGGCGGGCCAGCGGCTGCGCGGAAGCTGCGGGTCATTGACTGAGCTGGGGGCATTTCCCAAGTTGGAGACCACATGATTATCGCGCCCTCGCTGTTGGCCGCCAACTATGGGCGATTGGACCGGGAGATTGCTCGCCACAGGGCTTCCGGAGCCGAGTGGCTTCATTTGGACATCATGGACGGTCATTTCGTCCCGAACCTCTCCTTCGGACCCGGTGTGGTCAAAGCGCTGCGCCCGTTGACCCGGACGTTTTTCGATGTCCATCTGATGTGCAGTAAACCGGAGATTCTGCTGCCGTTGTTTGCAGAGGCAGGCGCCAACCAGTTGACCGTGCACGTGGAACTGGGCGAGCGGGTTGGACCGCTGCTGTGGAAGATCCGCAGTCTGGGACTGAAGGCGGGCCTGGCGATCAATCCCCCCACCCAACTGGGCCTGGTGCGACCGTTTCTTGGCCTGATTGACACGCTCTTGATCATGACCGTCAACCCGGGTTTTGGCGGGCAAGAATTCATCCATGAATGCCTGCCGAAGATTCAACAGGCCGACGCCTGGCGGCGAGAAGGTGGGCACGGCTTTCATCTGGAGGTTGATGGCGGGATCAATGCGCAGACCGCTGCCGAGTGTGCCCGCGCCGGGGCGGATGTGTTTGTGAGTGGCACAGCCCTGTTTGGCCAACGCAACCTGAAGGCTGCGGTGGCCAAACTCCGCCGGGCCGTGCATCAAGCGCGCACCTCCCCGGCCGGAGACCTGCCGCAACCAGCCACGCCGCCCCAGCAGGGAGCGCCAAACTCGACCAGTTCGCACCCATCATGAGTTACCCCATCCGATTCGGGACCGACGGCTGGCGTGCCGTTATTGCCGAAGGATTCACGTTCGCCAACGTGGCGCGTGTGGCGCAGGCGGCTGCCGATTATTGGCGTGAGCACCCGGTGCCGGGGTGCGACCTCCGCGTGGTAGTGGGTTACGACCGCAGGTTCTTCTCCGACCGGTTCGCCGAGTGTGCGGCCGAGGTGTTCGCAGCCAACGGGTACGAGGTGTGGTTGACCCCGGTGCCGACCCCCACCCCGGCCGTTTCCCTTGCCGTGCGCGATCGACGCTGCATCGGCGGAGTCATGATCACGGCCAGTCACAACCCGGCCATCTTCAACGGATTCAAGCTCAAGTCCCACTACGGCGGTTCCTCGGATCCGGAAACCTGCCAGGCCATCGAACGGTATCTGGACCGCTCCCCGGTCCGGCGCATCCCTGCGGCCGAAGCCGCGCAGCAGGGAAGACTGCGTCGGCCGGACCTGCGCCCGCCCCATTACCGGGCGGTCCGTCGCTTGGTAGACTTCGCCAGCATCCGCCGTTCCGGTCTGCGCCTGGCCCATGATGCACTCTTCGGTGTGGGGGCCGGGGCCTTCGAGGCCCTACTGGCGGGTACGATGTGCCGCGTCACTTCCCTCCATACGGCCCACGACGTGCTCTTCGGTGGGCTCAACCCGGAGCCCGTCCCTGCCAACTATGGTCCCACGGCAGCCTATCTGCGGCGTCATCCCCACGACCTTTGTTTGGTCACGGACGGGGATGCGGACCGGCTCGGCGCGTTGGACGGTCACGGCCAACCGCTGACCACCCATGAGATCGTCTGTCTGATCCTCTACCATTTGCATTCCAACCGCGAACTGCGGGGCCGTGTGGTCAAGGCCCTGACGCTCACCTCCCTGGTGGACAAGATGTGCGCCGCCTGGGGGCTGCCGTTGATCGAGACCGGCGTGGGCTTCAAATACATCTGCCCCGAAATTCTCAAGGGCGATGTGCTGCTGGGCGCCGAGGAAAGCGGCGGCATTGGGCTGCCCGGCCATTTGCCGGAACGGGATGGCTTGGCTGCCGGGCTCATGCTCTTGGAATTGCTGGCCCGGGAGCGAAAACCTGTGCGCCGTCTGCTGCGTCAGTTGGAACAACAGTTCGGCCCCCACCGTTACGGACGTCGGGACCTGCACCTGCCGCGGGACAAGGCAGTGGCCCTGTTGGACCGGCTTAGGAGCGTGCCTCCGGAACGGTTGTGTGGTTGGCCGTTGGCCGAAGTGAAGACCTTTGACGGCGTCAAACTGATCGCCAACAATGGCGCATGGCTGATGCTGCGTGGATCCGGAACCGAACCTGTCCTGCGCATCTACGCCGAGGCAGCGACGGAATCGGATGTGGACAGGTTGCTACGGCTGGGGTTGCGATGGACCCGCCAGGTGTAGGGCCGCTTGAGTGTACACCTCCGCGGCACCGTAGGATCGCGCAGCGGGAGGAATGGAAGAATTTCGTTTTCATCCGGCCGTCGCCGGCCACAATCGAGCGGGAAAACCTATGAACGTGAATTTGACCGAGGAGCAACGCAAACAGGTGGCCCAATGGCTGAACCAGGGAGCCAAACTTTCCGAAGTTCAGGACCGGCTGGCCAAGGAGTTCGGTCTCCGGCTGACCTACATGGAAGTGCGCCTGCTGGTAGCTGACCTGAAACTTCAGGTGAAAGATCCGGAGCCCGAATCCTCCGAGGCCGTGCAAGCTGCCGGACGGCAAGCCGACAAACCTGCCGCCGCCTCGAGCCGCGTGCGTGTTACGGTGGACGAGCTGACCAAGCCCGGTGCCGTCGTCAGTGGAAAGGTTACCTTCAGCGACGGTCAGAAGGCCGACTGGTACCTCGACCAAACCGGGCGCCTCGGTCTGGCCACAGAAAAGCCCGGCTACCGGCCCTCGGCGGCTGATGTCGAGGAATTCCAGCAACAACTCGAACGCGAACTGGCCAAGTACGGCTTTTGAGCCGCTCGCCCATCCGGGCCGAGGCCCCACATTTGTCCCGCAAACGTGGGGCCCCTTTGGCACGTGTGCCCCTTGGCCTTGCCGTTAGGTCTAGCGGGGTTTGCCGTTGCCTCAAACTAGGAAGCCACTCGGCGTCGCGTCCGCGCCCGCACCCTCGGGGCATCTCCCCACAGTCCCTCCAGATCGTAGTGCGCTCGGACATCCGTGCGCATGATATGCATGACCACATCAAAGTAATCCAGCACCACCCAACCCGTGGTATGATGCCCGTCCACTCCGTAGGGCCGCAGTCCATGCTGCTCTTCGAGCTTTTCGGTGACCTCCTCGATCACCGCCCGCAGATGCGGCTCACTCGTGGCTGAAGCGATCACGAAGTAATCCGCGATGGAGGACAGCTTACGCACATCGAGGATGATGATGTCTTCGGCTTTCTTGTTGTCTGCGAGCTTTCGACACAGCAGGGCCAGTTTTCGGGAATCCATCGTTGCCGGGAAACTTGCCACAGATCGGTTCAAAGATAAAGCCGCGCCTCGCGAATGGCCTCAGCCACTGGGGCGGGCACCAAACCCTCCAAAGGTTTGCCCGCGCGAACCCGCGCTCGGATCAATGACGAGGACACCCCGAGCGGGAACCCGGTCAGGCTCACTCCCTGAAACGGCGGCGGAAACTCGGGCGGCGGCTCTCCGGGGCGCATCAGGGCCACAAACCGAGCCCGCCGCGCCACTTCTTCCGCTTCCTTCCATCGCGGCAATGTGCGCACGTGATCGGCTCCCACCAGATAAAACAGCTCCGCCCCGGGAAACCGCCGCGCATACTCCCGCAGGGTTTCCACCGTGTAGGAAATGCCACCCCGCCGGACTTCCCGATCGTCCACCTCGCAATCCGTCTGCCCTGCCAGAGCCAATCGCAACAGCCGCAATCGTTCTGCCGCGGGAGCCAGCGGCGGACGCTCGGCCTTGAAAGGGGATTGGGCCGCGGGAATGAAAAAGAGCCGTTCCAGCTCCAGTTCCTCGATCGCCGCCCGTGCCGCCAGCAAATGCCCGCAATGCACCGGGTCGAAGGTACCTCCGAACAATCCCAACCGCCGCACGCCCACCAATGCCACGGAATCCTTCATCGGCCCCGGAAATGTCGGTCGGCAAAATTCAGGTACTGTTCCCAGTCCCACGCCGTTAGGTCATGGCGTCCGGCCCGGATGTGGTAGCCGATGAAGTCGCCGACTGGCTGGTGTAACGGTGGAGGTTCGGACACCACGAGTCCGCGCCGGCCGTAGAGGCGGTACACAGCTCCGGCATGCCACGCGGCCAGGAACTCCCCGCGCGGATCGGCCCACCGATCTTCCTCGGCACTGGCGATGTAGACCGGTCGCGGCGCTATCAGCGCAATCAGTTCGTGCGCATCCACCGGCAGATCGTCCTCGCGGTCGTTGTACCGTTTGAAATTGCCGCAAAACCAGTGCGGAAAGCGGCGGTTCAGGTCCGCGGTTCGTTCTCCAAAACGGCGTCGCGCCAGCGCCGCGCCGCCTTCGCCCGACTGGTTGGCCACCACCAAGGCAAACCGCGGATCGCGTGCTCCCGCCCACAGCGCCGTCTTGCCCAGGCGAGAATGTCCGATCAGGGCCACCCGGCGCGCATCCACGCGGTTGTCAGTCTCCAAGTAATCCATGGCCCGGCTCAGTCCCCAAGCCCAGGCCGCAATTGCGCCCCATTCGTACGGCGCAAACACGGTGTTCGTGCCTGCCGGGCTGAGCGCAGCGCGCACCCCCCACTTCCAGCCTTCGGGGAAATCCGGCTCCAGATCCCCGTAGTAGGCCGTGACCAGCCCGTAGCCGCGTTCCAAAAGCCGTTCCACCGGCCAGCGGGATGCCATCGTGCCCCGCGCTGCCGCCGTAGCCCGGTTGCTCACCACCGTGCCCGCACGGTCCGCGGGAAGCCATTTGGTGGAAAGTCGAATGCCCGGGTCCGGGTGCACCGTGTGGTTGCCCATGAAATTCAAGCCGAGAAAGACAGGGACACGCCTCGGGCCATGGTTCGGCAGGTACATCAACAGCTCCAGGCTCGGCCCGCCTCGGTCCCCGCGCAGCCAGATCGTCACCTCCCGGCGTGTGGCCCGGCCCTCCAGGGCCTGGTGGTCCTCGCTAACCAACTCCCACCACATTCCCGGCGGACGTGTCGGGGCACGGCCGTAGACCTGTTCCTCGAACAACCACAGCAATTCCGGTCTCCGTTGGCGTTCCCAAATCTTTCGGTGAGTGACCCGCGTGCCGTCTTGACAGACCAAGGGATCCGGCAGGATGTACGCCGGTACCCGGCTCTCGTCGTAATTCGGTTCGGCCGCAAGCCCCCCACCCGTTCCCAGCGCCAAAAGCAGCACCCAGGGTCGGGGCACCCCACCCCGCCCACACAAGCCCCGACCAGCATCCGCTGACCCTCGGCTATCGCCGTCCATTTTTGCCATCTCGGCCCTCCAGTATCTCCACTCAGCAACAACGACGCACTCCGCCAAACCGTTCCTCGGTCACTTGCAGATAAAGCCGGGCCCGCACATCGGATGTTCCGCCCGACGCGTCTTTGTCCCCGAGCGCCCGGCAGGCACAGGCACTGGATTCGGCGGCGGCACGCGACTGGGCCCGTTCCAAGGCAGCCTCTCCGGACAACTCCTTGCTCATGGCCACCGCCAGCGCCGCCGCCCCGGCTACACCCACAGGCAGCGTCTGCGATCGCTCCTTGACCGCCCAAGCCGGTAACCAAACCGGAGGAGTCTCCTGCAGTTGGGCCGGCCTCCGCCCGGTCAGCAGCCGCCACCATTCCCAGCCGCTCAACACCAGCACCGAACCGACCAGGGTCAAAAACACCACTGCCACCCCTGCGTCCAGTCGATTGTTGAACTGCAAAATCCGGTTGGTTCGCAGTGCCTTCTCCGCCGCTGCCACAGCCGCAGCGTCTCCCCCCTGCCGTGCCTCTTCCCACGCGGCTTCCAACGCCGGCTGCTGACGTGCCAGCTCCCGCGCCTGGGCCAAAAACCCGATTCGCGGGTCCGGATGTCCGATTTTCTGCACCCCCGCCGTGAAGGTCACACTCACCAGCCACACCAGCGGCAAGAGCGTGACCAGCGCCAACCAGGGCCGCCCGGGCCGCGCCACGCCAGCTTCCCCGGGCGGGACCGGATCCAGCTCCCGCCTGCGCCGCAGTTCCAATTTCAGGATCACCGTGGTAGCCAGGCACAGCGCGATGGCCGCCAACATCTGGTTGGCAATCCCGAACAAGGGCCACAGGGAATTGATCCCCCCCAACGGATCGCGCACGCCCTGCACCAGAAAATAGCCCCAGGCACTCACCATCAGCCCGCTGACCAAGAGGTTCGAGGCCAGATTTCGCGTGTCGCCCAGCGGTTTCCACAGATGCCCGAGAAAGTCGTGCAGGATATACCGTGCCACCCGGGTCCCGGCGTCGATGGTCGTCAGAATGAACAACGCCTCGAACATGATGGCAAAGTGGTACCAGAGATCCAGAAGATGATGCCCCACGGCCCGGGCAAAGATCATCGCCATACCCACGGCCAACGTCGCGGCCCCGCCCGTCCGCCCAAACAAGGTATGTTCCCCCACCTCGCGAGCCAGGTCCTCCATTTGCTGCACGGTCACCGGATAGCCTGCTGCCGTTACGCGGGCGACCACCTCCTCCGGTGCGCCTTTCACATTCATCGAGAAATACACCCCGGGCTCCATCGTGCAGGCCGCCACCATCGCCATGATGGCCACGAACGACTCCAAGCACATCGCCCCGTAGGCCACCGGCCGCGCATAACTCTCGCGCGTGATCAGCTTGGGAGTCGTGCCACTGGAAATGAGCGAATGAAAACCCGAAATCGCGCCACAAGCGATGGTAATGAAACAGAACGGAAACAACTTCCCCGCCACTACCCAACCCGATCCATCTACGAACGGCGTCACCGCCGGCAGCTTCAAGTCTGGCAACACTACCAGAATCCCCACCGCCAGCAGCACAATCGTTCCCAGCTTCATGAACGTGCTCAGATAATCCCGCGGTGCCATTAGCAACCACACGGGCAACACACTGGCCAACAAACCATACCCGATGACCGCCCAGGCCAGTGTCAGATCCGACAGCCCGAACAGCGCCGAGGCCCCGGGATGTTCATAGACCCATTTCCCACCCCAGACCGCCAGCAACAGCCCCACCACACCGATCACCGATGCTTCCCGAACCCGGCCCACCCGCCAAAACCGCAGGTAGACCCCCATGAACAT
>Ga0308415_1000668_pt1 | contig 15177 bp, 9 predicted proteins | sample HotsprSampleOS55_FD_203465 | JGI IMG/M metagenome (GOLD analysis project Ga0308415, IMG submission 203465) | Hot spring phototrophic mat microbial communities from Octopus Spring, Yellowstone National Park, Wyoming, United States - 20090730_OS55 ... | reverse complement strand
CCCGAAAAATTGGGACGAAAGTTTGCTTTGGCATGAGCCGCCAGTTTATTGGCAGCATATTGGCGTATACGGGTTCCGCCGGGAGGTCCTGGAACGATTCGTGGCTCTCCCCCCTGCTTCGTGGGAAGAGGTGGAGTCTTTGGAGCAGCTTCGTGCCGTTTGGCACGGGATTTCCATGGCGGTGGTCACGGTACCCCAGCATGTGGGAGGGATCGATACACCCGAGGACTACGCTCGTTTTGTGGCCAGATGGAGAGCAAAAACCGGTAGCTTGGCCGAGGCCCATTGCTGGTCTTGAACCCTTCCCCAATCAGGGGCAAAGCTGGGAGGGGGTCCCGGAATGAAATCGTCCCCCGAGTCGCACACCGTCTGAAAAGTCGGCCCGCAAAGTCTTCGTTAATAGTTTAAAAAATCGGCATATTGGTTACATTCCTTTTTGACCTATGTAACCCCTTAGCTCCCGGTCACTTACACAAGGATTGAAGTACGAAGGCGTAATTGAACTACCAAGTTGTATAAAACTCCTTGATATCCTTTAGGATCCGGACTCGCGACTGTTGCCGAAAGCGGGCTAGCCTACGTTGGGCGGAGTCTTCCCCTCCTTTGGGCTGATTGCGGGGCTTGCGGGGCCCCCACCACGAGCTTTTCCTTTATAATCCCTTGAATAAAACCCTCGGACGAGCCCCTGGGAAGATCCCCCGCGGATTCCCGCACAATCCTTAAGTGGGTCCCATTTTTCCCGCGGGGTAAGCAATTCGGGTTAGCTGCCCGGGGCTATCCTACTGGGGTCCTATCAGGGAAGATCATTGTGGGGTCCTATCAGGGAAGATCATTGCCGGGATCTGGGGGCACATTGGCCCAGGGCTTCCCCGGGCACCAAAGCGGGGCTTTGCCGTAAGGGCGTTGCGGGGAGAGGAAAACGGTAGTGGTTCAGCCAGGGCATGCCATCAGAAGAGGTACTTTCCCAGAATTAATGAACCAGGCTGTGGTTATTTTTTGCAGGGTTATTTGGCGAGAAATGTCGGAATATGCATCGGACTAAACACATTTTTGTTACCGGTGGTGTGGTGAGTTCTTTAGGCAAGGGCTTAACCAGTGCCTCGATTGGGTTGTTGTTAGAACGCCGGGGCTTGTCGGTCCGGATGCAAAAGTTCGACCCATATATCAATGTGGACCCCGGCACTATGAGCCCCTACCAGCATGGGGAGGTGTACGTCCTGGATGACGGAAGCGAAACCGACCTGGATCTTGGCCATTACGAAAGATTTACCAACAGCCCTTTAACCCGGGATTCCAATTGGACCACCGGTCAAATTTACCAGGAAGTTATTCGGAAGGAGCGGCAGGGGGTTTTTCTGGGGCAGACGGTCCAGGTAATCCCTCACGTAACCAACGAGATCAAGGCGGCGATCGCCAAATTGGCGGGGGAGGATGTGGACGTCGTTATCACGGAAATCGGTGGGACCGTTGGGGACATCGAAAGCCAACCGTTTTTAGAAGCTATTCGTCAGTTCGCGTTAGACGTAGGGAAAGAAAACTGCCTGTATATCCATCTGACCTTGGTACCCTATCTGCGAGCTGCTGACGAACTGAAGACGAAACCCACGCAACATTCCGTCGGTCAGTTGCGGCAAATCGGGATCCAACCGGATATTCTCATTTGTCGAACGGAAAGGCCTCTCGGGCCGGACGAGCGAGCAAAGATCGCACTTTTCTGCAATGTGCCGGTGGAGGCCGTGATCGAAGAACGAGACAAAGAGTTCTCCATCTATGAGGTACCGCTCAGTTTGATGGAACGGGGACTTGACGAGCTTATTGTACGACGGTTCGGACTGCGAACCTCTAAGCCGCAGATGGAGGATTGGATTGAACTTCTTAATCGAATTCGGAATCCGAAGTATGAAGTTTCGATTGCGGTCGTCGGAAAATATGCGGAGCACAGAGATGCCTACAAGTCGATTTACGAGGCCTTAGACCATGCGGGTATCGCTCACCAGGTTCAAGTGCAAATCCGGCGGATTCACACCCAACTAGTAGAACGCGAAGGTCCAGAGCGGGTTTTGTCTGGGGTAGACGGGATCTTGGTACCTGGGGGATTTGGGGAGCGTGGAATCGAGGGCAAAATACAGGCAATCCGTTTTGCTAGAGAGAAGCGAATTCCGTTCTTTGGAATTTGTTTGGGAATGCAGTGTGCGGTGATTGAGTTCGCTCGTCACGTGCTTGGCTGGGAGGGGGCCAATTCGACAGAATTCGACAAAGAAACGCCCCATCCCGTTATTTGCCTTATGGATGAGCAGCGAAACGTGACCGAAAAAGGAGGAACTATGCGGTTGGGAGCTAAGCCGGCGGTACTAATCGCGGGGACGCGGGCCGCCGGCTGTTACAAGACCGAAGTAATTTGGGAACGCCACCGCCACCGCTATGAAGTCAATCCTCATTATTTGGATGAATTGGCCAAAGCGGGGATGATTGTTGCAGCCAAAAGCCCGGACGGAAAGTTGGTGGAAATGATCGAAATTGCTAGTCATCCCTGGTTTGTGGGGGTACAATTCCATCCAGAATTTAAAAGTAAACCGATCGCTCCGCACCCACTTTTTGTCGGGTTTATTCAAGCGGCCTTGGCTCGGCGGCAGGGGCTTCATGAAAGGCTAGAAAGTTCAGCTACCCAGGTCTCTCCGGCTCAGGTGTAAATCCGATCAAAATAGGTTTTTCCAAATTCCCCCTGAACTGAGGTGGAAAACAGACCGCAGAGGAAATAATCCGGAGGGTCCGAGTTCTGTAGTTCGGCGTGGACAAAATTCTCAGTTAGTGGAGCAACTCGCAATGAATCAATCGGAATCCCCGTCAGAGCGGCGGATCATTATCGACGAAGACTGGAAGGCCAAAGTGGAGGCGGAGCGGGAAGCCCTTCGCCGGCAGCAGGCTGAAAAGACTCAACCCGGCAACCAAAAACAGCCGGGGGGAGTTCGATTTCCTGAGGCATCTTTTGAATACTTGATGAACATGCTGGGCACTCAGGCTCTCCTTTCGCTGGGGGTGATCCCAAATCCCCTCACCGGCCGGCACGAGGTTAACCTCGCTCAGGCCAAGCTATTCATCGATTTGTTGGGCATATTGGAAGTAAAGACCCAAGGGAACCGAACCCCGGAAGAGACAGAGATGCTTCAGGGAATGCTGGATGAGCTCCGGCTTGCTTTTGTAAACATTCATGAGGCCATTGTGTCCCAGCTAGGGCCCGATTTCGGGAAGACCCCGCCAGAAAGTGGCCCTCCGGAAGTAAAAATGGGATAGGGAAAGAGTCAAAAAAGTTATGGGGTTAAGATGAGGTGACTGTTCCGGCAAGTAGAATCCAGCTCCCGCTTGGCTCAACTCGCCGGTGCAGCTTGCTGCCGACAACCCAGCCATTTTCGATTGGTGCAGAATTTGGCCTCAATGGTCGGCTTACCGATAGGAGCCTCACAGGTCCCCGGGCTACCTCCTGGGGACCTTTAAAACTAGAAGGCATTCCCGGGGAAAAGGTGTCCAACTGCTCTGAAATTTCTCCTTTGACTCTGCGACAGTAAGAGTTTCCTAAGAGGGCCCAACTCGGGATATAAGGGGGATGGGAAGGTCTTCAGAACGTTGCTCTGCGATTGGGAAGCAGGAGGTTGACCGGAGGTGTTGGAGCATCGTGAAGATCCCCCCTCATCTCAGCAGGAGCTTGGTATTTCCCGGACGGTTAAGAAGCTTTATTACCGAGGAGTTGCCTTCAAATCTTACTCATGAGCCCCTGTGAGATGAAATGCTTGGGGAATGGGCTCAGGCTCGGGTGAGGCGGGAAAATCACTTCGTTTGCTCGGGAATCATAGATGGGCTTTGAAGAGTAACGGCTTGGAGCGGATTATTCCGGGTTGAAAGAAAAACGGTTGACAGGATTTTATTTCGGGGGGCCCGTGGAAAGGTAGCCCGAGCAAGGAGCTAGGATCCATGTGGAGTGGTGGCGGTTTAGCTGATAAGCTCCGCGGTCGCCTGGCGGTGTTATACGGTCCGATGGGTGCGGCAGTTGCCGATCGGGTCATTCAGTTGGTTGAGCATTATGCCCCGCGGATCCGGCCTCGACGAAAGACAGTTTGGGATGAGCGGGATATCATTTTGATCACCTATGGGGATCAAATTCAGGATAGGCACCGGCCTGCCTTAGAGGTGCTGGAAGAATTCTTATGTGCACATGGCTTGGTCGGGCTGTTTCAGATCCTCCATATTCTACCTTTTTTCCCTTACTCGTCCGACGACGGTTTTTCGGTGATCGATTACCGCCAAGTCCGCCCCGAGCTAGGGACGTGGGAACATATCCGGCGGCTAGGTGAGCGATTCGACTTGATGATCGACCTAGTCTTAAATCATGTTTCGCGGAAAAGCGTATATTTTCAACGCTATTTGGCCCGAGAGGAACCATTCGTTCGGTTTTTCATCGAAGCTCATCCTGATCCTGCATTGGTGCACGTGGTTCGCCCGCGGGCAAGCCCGCTGTTGACCCCTGTGGATACAAAAGCCGGCCGGCGCTATGTGTGGACAACTTTTAGCGAGGATCAAATCGATTGGAACTACGCAGAGCCCCAAGTTCTTCTCGAGATGCTGGATATCCTTCTGTTTTACGTGGAGCAAGGGGCTCGGATTATCCGGCTGGATGCGATCGCTTACCTTTGGAAACGAATCGGCACCCCCTGTATTCACCTACCCGAAACCCATGAGGTGGTAAAGCTTTTCAGGGACATTCTCGATGCTGTAGCCCCAGGAACCCTGCTTCTGACTGAGACCAACGTGCCCCATGCCGAAAATGTTAGTTATTTCGGCCAAGGGGACGAAGCTCACCTAGTATATCAGTTTTCGGTCCCCGCTCTGTTATTAGAGGCTTTTATTAGTGGGCAGGCAGACTGCCTCGCTTCGTTCCTAGAGGAAACAGGAGCTACACCGGTTGGGACCAGCGTGGTTAATTTCACGGCAAGTCACGATGGGATTGGGGTTCGCGGTTTGGAGAACCTGCTTCCGCAAGAGCGGATGGAATCTCTCCTTAAGGCTGTGCTGGCTCGTGGTGGCTTGATTAGTCGCCGAATGGCTTCTGATGGCAGTCAAGTGCCCTACGAACTTAATATCACCTATTATTCTGCTCTTGCCGACCCGGGATGTGCAGGGTCGACAGAACACGTGAGGCGTTTTTTGGCTTCGCAGGCTTTTATGTTGGCCTTGCAAGGTATCCCCGCAGTTTATTTCCACAGCCTTGTGGCAACTCCCAACGATTTGGAGGGCGTGAAGCGGACCGGTCAAAACCGGTCGATTAATCGGCGAAAATTTCAACTGCAAGAACTAACGACCCTACTGGAAAGAGGGGAGGTCCCTGAAACTGTTTTTCGAGCCTATCGGAGATTAATCGAGATTCGAATCTCTCAGCCCGCGTTTCATCCAGAGGCTCCTCAACGAGTGGTCCCCACGGGAAATAAGTCCTTAATTGCCCTAGAACGGCAAAGCTTCGACCGGACCCAGCAAATCCTGGTTCTCCTTAACGTTGGTCGCGAACCTGCAAGAGTGCCGGAAAGCTTGCTTTGTGGTCGGAAGGTTGTTGGGGATTTACTCGCCCCATGGCCGGAACTTGCCATCCTTCGGGAAGGGGGCGGGTTGCCCGGTGCAATGCAACCTTACTCAGTAAGTGAGTCAGGTGCCACCATCCCGGCAGGGGGAATCGTATGGTGGCAAGTTGAGGGCTGAAGCCGGAACCGACGAATCAGGTTGCCAGGGGTGTTCTTTTCTACACAGGCCGAAGTGGCCCGGGATTAACCCGATCGACGAGGGTACCATCTTGATTCTAGGCGGTCTCCATTTTCATGGTGGGGAGAAGGAGCAATAGTCTCTGTTAAAGGATAGTCTGAACTTTTATCGACTTCTTAGGCTCAGGTCGTTTCGCGAGCCCTATTTTTGAAGTTTTGTCCTGCGAACTTTTTGAGCTTCCCAAAGGTTGGCGGGGTACAGCTTTTCCGGAGGGATTGGTTCGAACCATCGACCTTGGGAATCTTCCCCAGATGAGGGCAGCTGCGGTGTCTGTCCTGAAAAGGCGGCTTTTACGCCTACGAGGTTGATAGCCTCGATTCCGAAATGCCCCGGCCAAGGCACCGGCCGTTCGCTACGAATACACCAGAAAGTCGCTCCTGCGGCCGTGTGGTTTCCTCGCATTCCGCCCCCGCTCGAGGCAAACACGCGAGTACCACGGCCTACCTCGATGTCTGTGAACAAATTTTCGTATGGGGCCCAACGATGATGGTCGAAGTTGATGTCCACACCTTTTCCTTCCGCAAAAACACATCCTATTGCCGACTGCACCGTCAGATCATGAATGAAGCGGCATTCGAAGGTGAATCGGCGGCACAGGCAATCGTTCCCGAAAAAAGTTATCCCGTGGTGTCCACAATAGCCTTCTCGGGATAGTCTTTCCGGATCTACTTCGAAGCGGATTTCTTCCACCGTACAGAAATACCCGCCCACAAAGGGACCGTTATCCGCGTTGCGGATAACAATATCCCGCAGCCAACAGTGAGCAGCATTCGAGCCAATTTCGATCGGATTCCAACCGACCTCTCGGAAATGACCCTGATAGGGCTCAACGGGGAAATCGAAACAGATTCCTTCAATTCCAACATCGGTGATCCCAGGGGCAAACTCCTGCACAACAGGTTTCCATCGCAGTTGAACGTCGAACCGCAAGGGTCGGTCTAAGATTACTTCCTCCCTGTCTACCTCTCGGACACGAAACACCTGGGATACCTGCCAGGCGTTCAGCCCCGAAATATCCCCCGTCTGTCCCCGATAGAGGTATTGTAACAGCGATTTGTCTTCGTCGTCGCGGAGGCGAAGGAGGATCTCATCTCCCGGTCGAAAGGGGTTGGAGGCTAACCTTAAACGATCATCCCCACGTTGTTGTTCCCTAGTCACAGGAACTTCTCCTTTGCCAGGCCACGCACTGCCTCCGATCGAGATCAATCCGCCGGCCCATGACCAACCGGTTGTTGGTTGGTTACCATCGGTTTTTGCTGGCCGCGGCTGCAATTTCTCTCCCGGTCTTTGGAAAACCAGCACTGTGCGGTCGGACCCGGCTCCGCGGAGGACGGTGTGGGATTCTGTCAGAGAAAAAAGACCGGTCAATAAATACCGCCCGGGCGGAATCTCAATGACTTTACCTCCGCCTCTCACGAACGCCTCTTGAAAAGCCGCGGTATCGTCGGCTTTTCCATCACCGACAGCACCAAAGTCGCGAACAGAAATCCGTTCCCGCGGAACGCGATATGGTGCTTCACCCCGCCGATACCCAGCCAATGAAAAATCAGGCAGACGACTCCGTGGGGACCACAATTCGCCGTCTCGGCCCCATAACCGAGAAAATTGGACTTCCCGAAGGTTATCCTGTCCGACCTCCGGTGTGGGCAAGATCCCGACTAAAACAATTGCACCTGCTGCCAACCTTGCCAACGGGACCATTACCGGCATTGCACAATACCCTTTGTACATTAGAGGGTCCTCCCGGTATCATCGGGGACAACGCATGTTATCCCAGCTCATTTCCAACAGGCGGATTCGCCCATGTGACGCAATACCGCCGAGGCAAACGGTGTAGGCCGAGGCTCGGTGCTTAGCGGTGGGAGAGCCCCTGCAAAACCTCGTGGGAAAGCACAAGGAAGTGTGATCTCGCTAAACAAAGCCGCGGGGAAAGAAAAATCTTAGGCGGGTCGCAACGCCAAAAGCTTGGTATTTCCACGCAGAGACGACAGAAGGAAATTGGGGCGTGAGGAAATCTCCTCGCTCGAATCTATCTACCACTATGGTTCGCAAGCTTACCTATAGTTCTCCGCCAGGCAGCCAATGCCCATACTATAGAACCGCACTTCACTGGAAAGCAATATCTAGGCGGCCTTCCCCACCTTTTTTTGGAGCCGGTTTGGTCCCCGATTAAGTGGTTTTTAAATGACACCAAACACTACGGAAGATGTACCCGACCTCCGACAAAGGCCCAAAGGAATCACTTCTTGTGGGATTGCTCAGAGCCGCCATATTCCCCCGGTCCACCTTTTTAAGACTTATTTTTCCCATCAGGTCTTTCATTTTTTTCCCATCAGCTCTTTCATCTCGGACAAAATCAGTCAAGGTCGATAACCGAAAGGGTCGCCGGCATGTCGAAGGTCGAGTTGACGCAACCGGGCAGCGGCCAGTCCATGTTTGATACAATCAGTTCATTGCCCCTGAGCAGAACCTCCACCGGCATATCCATGCTGCCATCTTTCCCGTCGGTATCTCCATTTTGAGCCAGGGTGACCACCCGACCATCAAGATGCACAACGTGCACGGCATTCGCCCGGGGGTCGGCGACGTAAATAACTTGCCGCTTCGAATCGTAAAACAGACCATCTGCACTTTTCATCGCGTCCGACTTCGCTAAGATCTCATTAGCAACCACATTTCCCTCTCGGTCAAAGCGGATCCGGTGAACGGTCCCATCGTAAACGTTACCCACGTAAAGATTTCCCTCGTGGTCCATGCACAGACCATCCGCCCCGAGGGGAGCCGTCTTGTCATAAGTCTCCAAGATGGCAATCAAGTGGGGATCATGGAGGAGTTCCTCGGCCAAAACAATCACTGCATCTTCTAAGTCCTTCAACCGAAAGCGAAAAACACCGCTTAAGGCGGGATAGCGTTCGGCATCGATTTGTGTATCGGTCACATACAAATACTCCTGGTCACAAAGAACGGCATTAGCAATATTAAACCCTTCAATTGCGGGGCCAATTTCCACAGGCAGACCCTTCGACATCCTGATCCGGCACACACGGGATTTCCTCTTCTCATCCCGCTGGTTATCCGCGAGGAAAAGATCCCCATTGGGAGCTACACAGATCCCCATGGGACCAAATGGTTTGCCCGTCTGAGGGTTATCAGGGAGCTCCAGGAACAATTCCGCCTGGTTGTCCGGAGTGATCTTCATGACCACTGGGCGTTGGGAGGGATCGTTGAAATTCGGTACCGAAAGAAGAATATTTCCATCAGGCAGTAAACACATCGCATCCGGGGTATTACACAAAGCTTCTGGCAATGCAAGAAGCAGACGGGGCTTTTTCAAAGAAAGGGGGGATTCTGCTGGGTCACTTGGCTGAGAAGGGGCTGGAGGTGGCAAAGTGGATTCGGCATGCGGAGAAGACGCAGGCAGGGCAGGGGAGGGTGTTTTCGCTTCTCCTTCCCTTGGGATAGGTTCCCCGGGCGGTTTGCTACATCCCACGAAACCGACCACAAGAACGACAAGTACCGCCACATAAATCGCTATTGTCCGAGGAGACAAGTTTCCCTTCTCCGTTCCATTCCCCAAATCTTTCATGTTCCTCTCCTTTTCACTTTTTTCAGCACAATCCTCATTCCGTTTGCTTTGAGCCTTATTGACCCATTTGCTCCCAGGTCGCTTTGACGAGAGAGTAAAAGACCAGCCAAGGTAGAGGAATCGGGACTTTCGGAATCATCTAGCAAACCTCGAGCAACCTTCTCTGGCTCAGACCCTGGCAAAATTTAACATTCCCCGCTTTGCACGATGTTATTGCTTTCCCATCCAGCGGATCTGTTGCTGAAGCTCGGTAAGCCCCGGCTTTCTTCTGTCACTTTCCGATAACACTCCATTCGGTCGATATTCTCTACCGTTTGGGGATAGCAACCAGTTAACTCGGAAAACTGTCCCCGCCAACCTCCAGGAGCTTTACGAAGGCAATCCGTTACCGGTCACGTAGGCTCGTGAAACCCCGAAGTCTTAGTAGTTCCTCTGGCCTTCCACGGGAAGGTGACGGGGAGTCCACCACCGCCAAGCCGCGGGTGAAAAGTCCGGATGTTCCAGGACAGACTATCATTATGTCCGGTCCTCAACCTGGATGCAAAACCCCAAGCAACCTTTTGGCAATTCTAATCTCAGGTAACTTTTCTCCTGGGGTCTCAATGAACACCCAACCGAACCGACTTGATCCCTCAGACATTGCTCTTCACCAATTGGGGTTGGGCTCCACGATTCTCCTGAACCCATGACATTCCCGGTGACTTTCCTTTGCTCCCATCTAAGTAGCGACTCTCCCATCTGGATTGTCAATGGTATACCCTAAAGACCCGCCACAGCCACCAAGTTTCTAAGAGGAACCCCTGCAGGTCCCGGATACATGACTCGATCCGAATCGTCTTTGAGATCTCGGGATTTTCTGCACGGGTTCGGAGGAGTTTCCTCGGATGGATTCCCGGGCCGCGCAAGTGCCGTTGGAGGAGATTCTGAACAAAATTCAACATTCGGGAGCCGCTGGCCGCACGGGTCGGTTTTTTAGGGTTTATGTGCTCAGCTCTTGCGATCTGTGAAGATCCCTTATAGGTCTGGAAGCAAATTTTCAAAGATTCCTCTAGCTGCCGTCCCTCGGCGGGCTGACGTGCATAATGCTTTCCTTCGTGCACTGGGCCTTTTTTGATGGATGGTGAGGTTGACTTGATCCAAGCCAACCGGCTGCGATAATACGATATTTTGTCAGAAAAATATTGGCCTCAAAAAGGCCCCCTGGTTGTTGAGTGGCGATTTTTGGTCTCCGTCGTCAGGTAGGTATTTTGTTTTTTTCTGAGGTGTGCCATGGAACTTTGGAGCACGTACAATCCGGGGATCCGTTTCCAACAGGCATGGGTGTGGGGTGTGTGCTTTGCCATTGCGAGCACTGCCTTGGGGACGATCTCATGCGGCTGCGAGGTTCGTCCCCTCCCAACCTCGGAATTAAAAATTGAGCTAGAGCAAAGGCCCGGCGATGCTGGCGGGAAAACTTCGGATCAAGATCCGGAGGGCCAGGCTTCGGAACTGTTGGTTCAAGAAGGGCAGGCTGTTGTGATTCCCGGGGTTGTCTCCAGGGAAAATTTACCGTTTTGGCCCCGATTTCACGGTCCAAATTTCGATAACAAGTCCCCCGATACCAACCTGCTGAGGAGCTGGCCTGCCGGGGGACCTCCGCTTAAGTGGAAACTGAACGGGATAGGCGAAGGTTACTCCAGCGTGACCCTAGCAGATCGCCGAATTTTTACTTCTGGGAACATTAAGAACCGGACGGTCGTGACGGCATTGGACCTTAGCGGCAAAATCATTTGGCAGGCGGACAACGGGCCGGCTTGGACTGGAAGTTACCCCGGCACCAGGTCCACGCCTACGATCGATGGCCCTCGGGTTTATGATTTGAGCCCTTTGGGGCAACTTACCTGTTTTGAGGCTGCTACAGGGAAACCGTTATGGACCGTGAATATTTTGGAACGGTTTCGTTCCCGGAATATCACATGGGCATTGGCCGAGTCGGTGCTCGTGGATGGAGATCGCCTAATTTGTTCTCCCGGCGGGCCTGTTGCTAGCGTGGTGGCTCTTAATAAGTTTACCGGCGACACCATTTGGGCAGCACCGAGTACCGGCGATCTGGCAGGGTATGCATCGCCAAGTCTTGCCGAATTTGCCGGCCGACGAATTATTTTCACAATGACAGCCAAAGCAGTAATCGGAGTGGATGCGGACCGGGGGACACTGTTGTTCCGACACGAGCACATTACTTCATGGGACGTCAACGCCTTAATGCCAATATTTCATCAAGGCTGTGTTTTTGTAAGCACCGGTTATGGCACCGGCTCTAAGCTTCTTCAGCTAATCCCGAAGGGGCAGGAACTGGAGGCGAAATTGGTATGGCACGAGCGACAATTGGACAATCACCACGGAGGCGTGCTTCTGCTGGACGGGTTCCTCTATGGATCCAATCATCGGGGGCGATGGGTTTGCCTTAACTGGGCGACCGGAGAAGTTATTTACCAGGCCCAGGGCGTAGGGAAGGGATCGTTGACCTATGCCGACGGGATGCTCTTTGTGTTGAGCGAACGCGGTGATGTGGGGTTGGTGAAAGCTGAGCCAACGGCTCATCGTTTGATAAGCCAGTTCCGTTTGCCGCCAGAGGGATCAGGTCCCTCGTGGGCACATCCGGTAGTTATTGGGGGAACACTGTATATCCGTCACGGTGATGTGCTCTATGCATATGATGTCCGCGGGAAATAGGTGATCAGGGGCCGGCAGCTGTCCTTTCCTGGACCACAACCCCCAAGAAGGGTTAAGGACAAGCACCTAAATCAGACATCCCGGGGGACATTGGCAACTTAAGAAAAAACTCCCTAAAACGAGTTCCGACAAATATTGCATTTTAGTCTGCTAGCCTTAATTCATCCCCGAGCTCCCATGTAATTAGCGAGTCCTAACTCGCAAGCTTTACTTTCGTCTTCGCAACACCGCAAGAGAGGAAAACTTGCGGGAAAACTGCGGGTTTGAACGTCTTGGTGATACTTCTCAAAGGCCGTTCGTTGTAGCTTCCGTTGCGGAACAAGTCAGCCAGCCCTCCTGTCTTTACCCGGGTTAAGACCGGGTTCTCGCGAGAATTATCTTTTGGAGGAGATGACCGGTCGTTGACATAACACCGGCAAGGTTGCCCCCACTGGAAAGCCTAATCCTTTGGGAGGATGTCCCAGGAATTTTCAGTTTTTGCCGATCCTTCCTTTACCGATCCCTCCTAGGCTTCCTAAGTTGGTTCCCCGTAACGCACCTCATTCTCCATCATGGTATTTGCGGGCTAAAAGTTCCCGGAAGATTGGCTGCCTTGTATGAATGTTCCGCCCACAGAAGGGTGTGCAGGGAGGTCCTTTCCCGGATAAGTAGGGTGGATCCGCTCTCGACGAGCTCGGCTGTCTGGTGGGATCAGCCAAGCCAAAATTCCCATGCTTCGAGAGTTCATAACCTTTTGGCATGTTGGGATCGTACCGCCCCGGAACTCCGGGGTACTCAACCTCCGGAAAGCTCACGCGAATGCCCTCCGGGAACGCTTATGTGGGGGATCTTAGATTGACTTTGGGTTGCAGTTGCTTGCCTTTGCTAACCTCAGCGATGCCCACGAGCTTTCCCTGGGGGTCAAACACTGCCACTGGGATACCACTCGGGCTTGCGGTCTCTAGGGGCTGCAACGGAACCGCCTGTCCGTTTAAAAGCCGTTTTATCAAAGAGTCCTGAATTACTACTCGGGGAAGATGGGCTACGGCTTCTTCCATCCCCCGCAGACATTGGGAAATTTCCTTCGCGCGAAGCTCCTCTGGAGTAAGGGCATCGTTCAGGTGGAACGGTCCGACCCAAATACGGACGAGGGATTCCAAGAGGGCCCCACATCCCAGTTTCTCACCAAGATCTCGTGCAATCGAGCGGATGTAAGTCCCGCCCCCACACTCAATATCCACCTCCAGCAAAGGAAACTCGTAGCGGACTATTTGGATCGACCGAATTTCCACAATTCTGGGAGGAAGCTCAACCGGGTGGCCGGACCGAGCTAATTGATAAGCGCGCTGTCCACCAATTTTGATGGCCGAGTAGGCCGGTGGCCGTTGCTCAATCCTTCCCACAGAGGATTGAAGGCACGCCGAAACCTCTTCCAAAGTGGGGGGCTGGGAAACGGGGATTTCTGTGATGGGCCCCTCACTGTCATCCGTAGGGCTTGTTCGACCAAGACGGAAAATGGCTTGATAGCCTTTGGTCGCGGCCTGGAGAAACTGCTCCAAACGCGTAGCCTTCCCCACGCAAATCACTAGCAGACCAGTGGCCAGCGGGTCCAGCGTGCCTGCATGGCCTATCCGCCTAGTGCGGAGAAGTTTGCTGACCTCGTTCACCGCCTGTCTTGAGGTCCACCCTTTCGGTTTGTTTAGCAAGATAATTCCATCAATTTCCATTTGATGACCTTTCCCCCCCGTTTTAGCTGGTTCAACCCTCCTCCGTCAGCCTTTCCGCTACCAGGCAATGCCTGGGGCCGGGGAGAAACCTGTCCCTGCTTTGGATTTACTAGTCAAATTGCCGAAGATTTCACTACACGGAACGGGATTGCGTGCAGAAACGCACGGGCGATATCATCCCACAACCTGGGCGGTACGGCGACTCCAAGGGGGGACAAGATGACCCCCCAAAGTCAAGTCGTTCATAACCTCGAGCTTGCCAAGAATGCTCCCCATACCTCCTAGCCGAGAAATGTTTTCGGGGTTCAAAGACTGCCGCGTGCCAGGTGACGGAAACCATATCCCGGATCCAGGGCGAGAAGCGCGCGATTGGGGTCCCTCCAAAAGTCACTCCGCGAGTTACTCCGCGTTTGGCATAGGGCACTTCCTCTTCGGGATAGCATTAGTCGCTGGCTTCGCTTTGAGCACCGGCGGATGCCGCATTCCTCGGTGGAGGGGTCCAAGTGTGGCCGACTTTGCCGCAGCCCGGCAATTATCGCAGCATGGCCTTCGGGCCATGCGGGCCGGCCGGATGGAGGAGGCGGAAAAGGCGTTCCGGGCGGCAATCAAGCGGTGCCCCCACGATCCTCAGCAACATCAGCGATTTGCTGAATTCTTGGTGGCAGCCGGCCGGCATCAAGAGGCTCTGGAAGAATTTCTGCTGGCGAGCCAGCTGGCTGTTGATGACCCGTATGTCCGTGTAAAAGCTTGCGAGCTGGCCCTGAGCCTGGGGGAAATTGCCCTGGCAGAAACCCTGATCCGCGAAGCGATCGCTTTGCAACCCCAAAATGCTCCGGCCTGGGTTTTCTACGGAAGAGTATTGACGGCACGCCGGGAGTTCCGTCAGGCGGTGGAAGCTTACTCCCGGGCCTTAGACTTGGCCCCCGACGATCACCAGGCACGGATGGAGCTTGCCCGGCTGCATCGCCTTTTGCACGAACCCGGAAAATCGTTGGTGACGCTTCAGGCTATTACCGCGGCATACTTTCCTGGGGACATTCCGGCCGAGGTTTTATTCGAACTTGGCTTAGCTTATGCCGCTTTGGGGCGTCGTTCCGAGGCAGCCGAGGCATTACTCGCCGCTCAAGCGAAAAATCCGAGGAATCCGGAGTATAAAAAGGTTTTGGCTGCCTTAACGCGTGGGAACAGCATGGAGCTGGCTCTGGACTTCTCCTCTGCCGAAAACCTCGAGCAACGCGGGAACAATTTCCCCGTGGATCCAGCACAGCTAGGCAAACGCCTCCCCCAGGAACCGTTGTCCCAGGCCTCCTATCTTCGCTAACCCTCCGCCTCTGCCGGCTCCGGGGATACCCGGAAAGCTAAGCTCCGCAG
>Ga0308415_1000665_pt1 | contig 15212 bp, 11 predicted proteins | sample HotsprSampleOS55_FD_203465 | JGI IMG/M metagenome (GOLD analysis project Ga0308415, IMG submission 203465) | Hot spring phototrophic mat microbial communities from Octopus Spring, Yellowstone National Park, Wyoming, United States - 20090730_OS55 ... | reverse complement strand
CTCCAGTGGCACCGCCGCCCGAACCACCAAGCGGTCGTTGGCGTAAACCCGCACTCCGGCCAGCGTCTGCGTGGGGCTGAACACCCAGAGCTTGAGGTCAAACGGCTCCTGGCGCCCCACCCGCGCCGGCACTTCCGTTCGTTCAACCCGCACATCCCCGGGTCGGTTCGTGCCCAGCGGTACCACGTCGCAGGCCACCTGACGCTGCCGCAGATGCGGCAACCAGTCGAGGACCCGGCCCTGCGTCTCGTTCCCGTCACTCAGCAGCACCAACCTCTTCTGCCCGTCCTCCGGCAGCACGGCCAGCGCCAGCCGAATCGCCTCTGCCAGATCCGTCCCCGAAGTGTCCACCACCGCCAAAGGTCGGTCCCACTGCGGCGTTTCCACGGGCAGAAATTCCACCGCCGCATCCCGGCCAAAAACCACCATGCCTGCGCGATCCCCCGGAGGCTTGCCCGCCAGCCATTGGCGTACTATCTCCCAGCTCGGCTGTTGCACGGCCGCTGGCAGGCTGTCGGAACGATCCAACAAAAACACCACGTTCATCCGGTCCACCTGCTTGGGCCACTGCAAACCCGCCAGCGCCAAGATCACACAAAGCACACCCAGCAACCGGGTCGCCAACACCCACCGGCGTCGGCCCACCGACAACACAGCGTCACTGGTCCGGTGTAGCCAGATCACCCAGGCCACCGCCACCGGCAGTGCGCACCACCACCACGGCTGGGTGAAGAAACGGTTCATCCCACAACCTAAATTCTCTCAGTCCCCCGCCCGGAACGAGTCTTTTTCTGCGGCCTCCGTCCCTGCGCGCGCCCCACCCTGCTCACCCCGGTCCAACCAGCAAAAACGGTGCCCCGTCCCCGCCAACTGTGCTAGAGTAAAGCCGCGCAATTGATCATGACCGTGCGAGTGAAAATCTGCGGGATCACCACTCCCGAAGACGCCCTGGCCGCAGCAGAGGCTGGCGCTGACATGGTAGGCCTGATGTTTGCTCCGGGCAGCCCGCGTTACCTCCCCTTGCCCGCCGCCGCCGCTGTGGCACGTGTCCTACCCCCGTACGTCCTACGCGTCGGCGTCTTCGTCAACCCAGATGAAGCTACCGTCTGGGAGGCCATTGCCGCCTGTGGACTCGGCATGCTCCAGTTCCATGGCGACGAGTCCCCGGAGTTTTGCCGCCAGTTCGGCTTGATGACCATCAAGGCGTTCCGCGTCCGCGATGAAACCTCGCTGGTCTCCCTGACCGCCTACAACACCGACGCTTGGTTGCTGGATGCTTGGGTGCCCGACAAGCGCGGGGGCACCGGCCGCACCTTCAACTGGGCCCTGGCCCGACAGGCTCGCAGCCTCGGCCGCCCCATCATCCTAGCCGGCGGTCTGACCCCGGAAAACGTCGGCCACGCCATTCGCGAGGTCCAACCCTTTGCCGTGGACGTCTCCAGTGGAGTGGAAATCTCCCCGGGCCGAAAATCTCCCGAACGCATGCAGGCCTTCGTGGCTGCCGTGCGCCAAGCCGTCGCGGACCTGGCCACACCGCGAAGCTGAGGCTCCCGCGCCCGGCTCCCTTCTCAGCCGGCTCCCACCCTGTGGATCCCTTCCTGCAAACGGAAACCGAAAGGCTCCGCCACGCTTGGACGCGACACGACCCGGCCTGGCTGCGCGATTATCTGGTAGCCGATGTGGAAGACCCCCGCCGCAACCTCCAAAGCATTTTAACGCGACATTTCCTCCTGACCGCCCTGGGAGGCGACACCTGGCAGCCTCTCTTCCAGGCCGAACTCGAGTTCGCCGCAGCCCTCAACTGGCTGCTCGAACCCGCCCACAGGATCACCTCGGCCGAAGAACGCGCATTGCTCCAGCACGCCCTTCGTACCGGCGCTTCCAACGTCGAAGGCCTCGCCGTGCCCCCCTTTCTCCATCATCTCCACCACCAACTGCCCCGTCCTTGGCACGACCGGGTCATTCCCAATTACCTCGACGAATTCCTCCGGCTTCCCGACCCGCTCGACCCCGATAGTCAACCCTTCCAATCCTTGCTGAACACGTTCCAAAACCTCTGGTCCGATCTCCTGGCCACTGTCCCCCCCAGCCGCATGACCGTGCTCGAACCCGCCTGCGGCTCCGCCAACGATTACCGCTTCCTGGTACGTTTCGGGCTGGCGCGCCTGTTTCACTACACCGGCTTCGACCTCTGCGATGCCAACATCGCCAATGCCCGGCAGATGTTTCCCTCGGCCTCGTTTCACGTAGGCAACATCTTCGAAATCTCCGCTCCAGACGCCGCATTTGACTGGGCTTTTGTTCATGATCTCTTCGAACACCTCTCGCCCCAGGCCCTGCCCGCCGCCGTCCGAGAACTCTGCCGTGTCACGCGCCTGGGCCTGTGCGTTCACTTCTTCCAAATGGACGAAATCCCGGAAACCGTGGTACGGCCCATCGGCCCCTATCACTGGAACCTCCTAAGCCTGGAACAGACCTGGGCCCTGTTTGCCCGGGAGGGTTTCGACGGCCAGCCCATCCACATCGGCACATACCTCCAACACCGCACCGGCTGCGCCTGGACCCACAACCCCATGGCCTACACCTTCCTCCTGTTCCGCATCCGGGCCTAAGCCGGGCTGACGCAGCCTCCGCGCGGCCCTTTCCGATCCACGCCCTGGCTGCAAAGCCGGCAAAAACCGCACGTGCCCGGATGCAGGACGGGTCTGGGAAAAACCGGCCACGCCTCCCAAGGGCCCGTCGTATAGTGGCCGGAGCCCCGCCGCCGCATGGCCGATCCAAGCCAGATGCCCCCGCGCCGAACTTTCCCGCAAAAAGGTATTGCGCGACCACTCGCGCCTGCTAAATTGTCCGTCCGCTTTCGGACGGAAGCGAAACACAATTGGGCGAATTTGCACGACTCTGTTCTTTATGACGGCACAACGGATTCGGATTCGACTGAAGGCCTATGACCACCGGGTCATAGACCACTCGGCGCGGGAAATTGCCGAGACGGTCAAACGGACCGGCGCCCGCGTGGCCGGGCCCATCCCGCTGCCCACCAAAATTGAGCGCTGGACGGTCCATCGGTCCCCTCATGCCGATAAAAAGTCCATGGAAACCTTTGAGCAGCGCACCCACAAGCGGCTCATTGACATCATTGAGCCCACCGCGCGAACCGTGGACGAACTCAAGAAACTCAACCTGCCCGCCGGGGTGGATATCACCATCAAGATCTGAACCGGCCTGCAGCCCAACCTCTCCTTGCTTCCGGCTCTGTTATGATCGGTCTCATTGGCAAAAAACTCGGCCAGACCCGCGTCTACGACGCCAACGGCGTCGCCCAACAGGTCACCATCGTGCTGGCCGGTCCCAACCGTGTCCTCCAGTGCAAAACGAAGGAGACCGACGGCTATGACGCCGTCCAGTTGGCCTTCGGCGACCAAAAGGACCACCGCCTCACCAAGCCCATCTTGGGCCACCTCAAAAAGTGGGGCGTCGAAGTCAAGCGGAGCGATGAAAAGACGCCGGCGGTTCTGACCGCGGTCCGACGCATCCGCGAGTTTCGCAACTTTTCCCTGCCGGTCAAACCCGGCGATCTTATCGGCCCCGGCATTTTTGCCCCGGGCGATTTCGTGGACGCCATCGGCATCACCAAGGGCCGCGGCTTTGAAGGCGTGGTCAAACGCCACGGATTCCGGGGCGGCGACGCTTCCCACGGTGCCAAAGGCTGGCACCGGCGCCCCGGCGCCATCGGCCAGCGCCTCTTCCCCGGAACCGTGCGCCGCGGCATGCGCATGCCCGGCCATATGGGCCAGGTGCGGCGCACTGTGCAAAACCTCGAAATCCTCCAGGTCCGCGAACAAGACAACCTCCTGTTGATCAAGGGCTCCATTCCTGGCGCCAACGGCGACTACGTCATCATCCGGGAAGCCAAGAAGCGGCCCAAGGGCAGCACCCGAACCAAGGCCACTGCCCAAGCAGCCAAACCCGAGGCCAAGACCAAGACACCGGCCAAAACGGCCAAGAAATAACGCTGCACCATGAAACTCGTCGTCAAAGACACCCTCGGCAAACCGCAGGGCGAATTGGAAGTCGGCTTTCCCTTGGTGGAAGGACAGCGCGGCACCCAGGCCGTGCATGACGTGGTGGTCGCCCACCTGGCCAACCGTCGGCGGGGCACCGCTTGCACCAAGACCATGGGCGAAGTAGCCGGCACCGGCAAAAAGCCATGGCGCCAAAAGGGTACAGGGCGCGCCCGCGCCGGCTCGTTCCAATCCCCGCTCTGGCGCGGGGGCGGCGTGGTCTTTGGGCCCAAGCCGCGCGACTTCTCCCTCAAGGTCAACGCCAAAACCAAGCGCTTGGCCCTGCGCAAGGCTCTGACCGAAAGACTCAAGGCCGGAGACGTGATCGTGGTCGATGAGCTAACCCTGCCCAACCATAAAACCCGTACCTTCCTGAACGTGCTCCAGTCCCTCGAGGTCAAGGGTACCGTCCTTGTGGTGGCCAGTCCACCAGACCGGAACCTCCTGTTGGCCTCGCGCAATATACCCCACGTCGAAGTCACCACGGGCGAAAATCTTCACGCCTATGATGTGTTGCGGCCCGACACGCTGCTGTTCACCCGGGCCGCCTTCCAGGTCGTTGAGAACCGCTTACGCGAGGAGTAAACCGATCCGCCGGTCTCCCGCCGGCCAACCCAACTCCCGATCCATGAACAGCTTTGAAATCATCAAGACCGTTCGCCTGACCGAAAAAGGCACCCGCCAGAGCGAAAAGTACAACCAGTACACCCTGGTGGTGGACCGACGCGCCAACAAACATCAGATCAAGCAGGCCGTCCAAGAGCTCTTCAAAGTCAAGGTGGTCCGCGTCAACACTATGAACGTGCGTGGTAAGCTGCGTCGTCAACGCACCTACCAGGCCGGCAAATCGCCCGACTGGAAAAAGGCCATCGTCACCCTCAAAGAGGGTGACAAAATCGTCCTCACCTGAGGCCGCCTTAGGACCCGGCCAGCCCTCCGCGCAATTCAACCCAGGGGAAATCGCCTCCAGCGAAAGCCGATTCCCCAGTTGAAGACCCGCAGGCACTGCAAATGGAAAACCGGCGGCCCCGTAGGGCGCTTCCCCCAGCCGCCAGCTCCCTAACCCACCAAGCCAAGCGGGCCGCCCGCCCACGGCCCATCAGGGCATCGCAATCCGGCCCCGTCAGGTCGGACCAACTGCACTTCCAAGACCCAATTCGGAAGCCCGGTTGAAAGGCCCCGAATCTCGATCAGACGCAACGGGCTTACGGATCGCGCGGGCCTGAAACACGCTGCCCAGCGTCCATCCCCCATTTTCTTCCCCGGGCCCGAGGGTTCGAACCCGCAACAACGCAACCCACCTGTAGCACATGCCGTCGGCGGGGCCGGCCTACGGACGCAACCCTCCTCACCCCGCACGCTTCGGGCACAACGGTTTCCGCCGGCCGCTCGGCAAACGCAGCAACTGACCGAAGGCGGGCTCAAAGTCCCCACCTGGACTGCCTCCACCAGGCTCGGGCATTCCTCCACTCCTTCCCAGCTGCCCCCGCCCATCCCACGCCGACCCAAAGCTTGCCCCTTTTTGCTGTTCTCAGTCTCGACCGCTCGGAGTATCGTTTCCCTGTGGCACTAGTCCGAATCTTGGTCGACGGGTACAGCCTGCTGCATCAGTGGCCCGAACTGGCTGCAGGCCAGCCCCGCCATTCCGCCCAAGCGCGCCACGCCCTGATCCGAATCCTCACCCTCTACCAGGATATCACCGGTGTGCCAGTGACCGTCTTTTTCGATTCCCGCCACCGACGCGGCCCTGCCCCTGCGCCGGAGCCTGAACATCCGATCGAAGTGCTCTACTCGGCGCCCGGCCAGACCGCTGATGCACTCATCGAACGAGCCGCGGCCCGGTTGGCTGCCTGGGGCGAAATCGTCGTCGTCACAGAAGACCGTGCCGAACGGGAAACCGTCCAAGCCCTGGGAGCCTGGACATGGTCGTGCCGCGAATTCATCCAGCAGCTCCAGCAAACATTGCAGGAACAACGCACCGAGATAAACCGACGCAACCGCCACGAACAGCTCCGCTTTCAAAACCGGCGGCGAGTTCTCCCATGAAGCCCGGATTTTCCCAGCGACCCAGCCACTTCGACCCCGGCCCTCTCCCACAGCCAATCCCTCTTCCGTTCCCCACCCCCCACGGTCCCCACCACTCCATCCCATTGGCCCGCCTGTTCGCCGTGGTCCTCTGCCTCGGGCTCGTCTGCTTCGCCGTGGCCTCCCCGCCCCAGGAACGACGCTGGTTGCTGGCCATCGAAACCTCCGAAAGCATGGAACCGCGCAAACAGGGCCTCTACGATACCTTGGAGAACCTCTTCAGGTCTGGTTTCGATCGACGACTCCAAACGGGCGACAGCATTGGCGTCTGGACTTTTAACCAAGAGGTCCTTACCGGGCAATTCCCACTCCAGACCTGGTCCACCGACCAAGGGCCCCGCATTAACCAACAATTGCGGGCCTTTCTGGAAACCCGCTCCTTCCAACGCCTCGGCAACCCGAGCGCAGCCGTCGCCCTGGCCACAGAAGTCGCCCAACGCTCCGCGCATTTCAGCCTGATCCTGATCTGCACCGGGCAGGAGCCCATCTCCGGTACGCCATTCGATTCCCTCATCAACGCGGCCCTGCGGGACATGCGCCGGACCCAGCGCCGCACCCGACAGCCCGTCGTGGTAGTGCTGCGCTCCGAACACGGCCAGTGGATCGACTACACCGTGGGCCAGCCCCCGTGGCCCGTACAGATCCCTCTTACACCCAGCGAACGCCAGCTCGAACTGGAGCTCCTCAAGCCAAGCCCCACCCCGTACACTCAACCCGGCCCGCCCCTCCCACTCGCTGCATCAGCAGCCAGCGCCACCGAAAAGCCAGCCAAATATCCCCAGCACCTTGCCCAAGACCAGGCCACCGCCGACGCCGCCATCGGTCTTCGCAGGGAAACCATCGGTCCACCCACGAATGCTTCCTCCTCCCTAAAGCTCGCGGCAATATCTCCGGACACCCAGGTCCACCTCCCCGACGCACCCGAGGCGCTGGGGCGGCCAACCGATCCAACCCCTGCTGGGGCAACTCCTGTCCTAAGGCGCTCCTCAGCCGATTCCCAGTTCAGGCCGACCTTCCGACCCGAGGACCGGATTGCCGTACCGTCCCCTCCGGCTTCCGAAACCCAAGGCACAGGCGACCCGTCGAATGAGCCACCGACGAGAGATTCGCAGGCCTCTGTCCTGTCCTCTCGGACCCAACTTACAAACCCGGTGCCCGATCGAATCGCGGACCTGGCCGCGGCCACAGTTCACCCTACCCCCCTCCCGCCCGCCGGCGCACCTCCCCAATCTCCACCAAAGGCTGATTCCCTCAGGTCGACTGACCCCGGCAACGTGCCCGAGAACATCCTCGCCGCTGTCCGCCCAGCGAACTTGAAAAAGAACCTTAACCCAATCCACCGATCTCAACCTCCAGCCACCGCCGCCCCGGCAGCGACTCTGCCCGAGCCGCCCGAGGCAACGCCGGGCTCGCTCACGAACACTCCCGCCATTCTCACAGCCACCTCGGTGCCGCCGGAACCACGGCGGAGCGCTCTACTGGTCGCAGGACTGAGCTGCGTCCTGGCCGCTCTGATCGGCGGAGCCCTTCTGCTCCAGCGCAGTCGAACCCGCGGCGGCCACGGCAGTCTCATTACCCAATCCTACGACCGCCATCCGCCCTCCTCCGGAGCCTCCTTTTGAGGGACACGGTTTGACCTGAAATCCACTCGCAGCCCAATTCCCCAGAGCCCCTCACGACGGGCACGGACCGAACGCGCCCCGCGCACCATGGTCAAACTTCCTCGGGCCCGGTCTCCTCCTCCATCAATCGACTGCCGGCGCGCCAAGAGGGACGGTCCTTGCGGCGCGGCGGCCTTTGCCAGTGACACACCCGATGGAGATACTCCAGCTCATTCCGAAGCTTCTGGTAACTGGCCAGACGGTCCGGATCGAGCTGTCCGCTATCCACCGCCCCGCGCACGGCACAGCCAGGCTCCGTTTCGTGCCGGCAATCCCGAAACCGACAGTGCAGCGCCAGCAGCTCGATGTCCGGAAAAGCCTCGCGCAACCCCTCGCCAGCCATCCAAAGGTGAAATTCCCGCATGCCCGGAGTGTCGATCACTAGCGCCCCATCTGGCAGGAGGATCATCTCACGCCAGGTGGTGGTGTGACGGCCCTTGTGATCGCGTTCCCGCACCTCGGCTGTGGGCTGGATCTCCTCGCCATAGAGCTGGTTGATCAGGCTGGACTTCCCCACACCCGAGGGACCGATGAAGACCACCGTCTTACCCGGCGCCAGAAAGTGGCGCATCTGGGCCAAGCCCTCGCCGGATCGGGCGCTGGTCACCACCACCGGCGTTTCTCCGACCCTCCGATGCACTTCCGCCAGGTACCTGGCGCTGTCGGTGCACAAATCCGCCTTGTTCAGCACCACCACGGGCTCGATTCCCCCTTCCAGGGTCATGAGCAGCATCCGCTCCAGCAACCGACAACTGAAGGTGGAGTCCAGCGCCTGCACCAGAAAGGCCAGGTCCACGTTGGCCACCAGAACCTGCTCCTCCGCTTGGCGGCCCGGAACCTTCCGCGCCAGTCGGGTTCGACGGGGCAGCACAGCCTGGATCACCACTGGTTCGCCCGTCTGCCCGGTCAGCCGGCAGGCCACCCAATCGCCCACCTTGGGTAGCTCGGCCTCGGAGTGACCGCGCCGCAGAAAACGCCCCAGCAACCGTCCCTCCAGCTCCCCGCTGGACGACAACAGCAAATACCGGTACTTGTCCTGGGCCACAACCCGGGCCGGGAACCACCCCTGCGCCTGATACGGCGCAAAGGTCTCCTCCCATCCTGCGTCCCAACCCAACCGTTCCAAAGGCAAATTCGAATCGCTCATGCCATACCTGCCTAACGCAGAAAAACACGTCCCGCTTTCGCTGGCAATGACCGAGCAGATTGGGCCGAAGGAATCCGAGCCGGACTTGGGCCCGTGCGGAGATGGGGGTGCCCAACACAAGGGGCCCTGACTCAAACACTGCCCCTGGACCGCACCCATCGGCGTGCTGCAGGCGCTGAGGCTGGATCGGCCCACGGCTCAGGCCCCACGCAACCTGCACAAATGACGCCAATTCTCTACCTGTACGGCACGGAAGGCAGGTCTCCAAAGACGCTCATAATCTCCGGCTGCCAGCCGGGGCCCCAAACTTACAGGCCCACCCCGCTCCGAGCCGGGCTTCACTAGAAAACCCTCTTGCGATCCGCTCGTTCCGCGCGTTGCCGAGCGGCAAGTCTGCCCGGCACTTCAATACCGCACACGGTAGAACACCCGCTGATGAGTGAAACGAACCGGGTGCGGACTCTCAGCCCCCGGAACGGGCTGCCACGGACCCGTTAAGGAGGTAGCCTGCTCCAATGTGCCTCCGCCGCTCCAGGTCAGTGTCATGCCATTCTGGCTACGTTGGACCGTCAGCCGGCGATCGCACACCACCTTGACCACGAAAGTGCATGTAGCCGTATTACCCGCCAAGCTGGTCGCCACATTGGTCACGATGGTGGTCCCCACCGGAAACCGACTGCCCGACGGGGGCGTCGACACCACGGCCACATTCGTCTCGTAGGTCGTACGGGCGACCACCTCAAACTCCACTACGGCTCCCTCCATGCTGGTGCAGGGAACCACCAGGTCCTGAGGACAAACAATGGTCACCGGCGAAGGATCCACCACCGTAAACATCACTTCGGCCTCGCCCGGGTTCCCGTGATTGTCGGTCACCGAAATTTTCAAACGATGCCGGCCCGGTGACAACAGCGAGCCAGGTTTGGGCTCCTGACTCGGCGCAGGCAACTCCATCTGGCAATTGTCCGAAGTTTGTGTGCCCGCGGCCAGATTGGGTACGGGGACCTGTCCGGGCGTGTTGGGATAATCGTTGACGTTGGCCGTAAGATGCGTCACAGGAGGCGTAACCCGGGGCGGCGCCACATCGCCGAAAAAGAAGCAACCCGGATGACCGTACGAATCGTAAAGCGCCCAGCCATAGGTGGAAATTCCGAACGGTGCCGACGCCACCAAAACATGCGTCCCGACGCTTATCGGCACGTTCGCCACCGCGTAGCCGCTGCCGGGCACAGGCTGGAACAGGGCTGGATTCACCGCCACGCCGTTCAGCAGCAGGTTGTTGGTGATGGCGACCGGCGCCACCACCTGCACGTAATTGGTCGGAAAGTGATTGGTCGGAGTGACCACCAAATACGCACGCGAATAATGCCGTGTGGCTTGGAGCAGGATCATGAATGGATCCGCGTTCGTGTTGCCGTCGCGATCCGAACTCGTCGCGTACTGGGCTACCAGGATCGGGCGACTGCCGCTCAGCCACAGACGGGTGCCGACCACACCTTCCACCCACTGGCCCCGATTGAGATTCGTGAATGGCACGCCGTTGGCCATGAGGGTAGTGCCATCGTAGGCTGCGAGAACCCGCAAATAATCTCCGCCCATGCGCGTGGCCACCGGCGCCACATAAAACTCCTGGCCCCAGGTGTTCACGGGCAGGAGCTGCTCCACCACCGTATCGCAAAACCATTGATTGGCAGTAGGAATGTTGGCACACGCGTGCCCTGCAAACACGGCCACTGGTTTGTCCGCCCGGATCAGGGTCCCGGTCAGGTCTGCAGGCGCGTCGTTGGTGTCACGCAGCTGGTAGACGTCACCCGGCTGGAGCACCACGGTGTAGGCCGCGCCCGGAGCCCGAATCCTTGTCGTTGCCGAGGGCTCTATCATCACTACCGTGTTGCTTTCCGTGCCCACGATGACGAACTGACTGCCGTTCAGGGGAGGTACCCCGCTCTGCAGGTTCGGCCAGGCCATTACGTAATAGGTGGTGCCCATGGTGCTGCTGGGCAACGCCTGATAGCTATCCGTGGTATGCCGGGCATGATTGAAAGCGGTGACCCGAACATCGGCCGAGGCAACCACTCGAACCGCCCGCCCTTCGGCAACCGTATCGTTGAGATCACCCAAATCGGCCGCCTGCGGCAAATGCACCCATGCGGTAAAACCGCTGGGAATGACAAAGTTCGTCACAAACCCCAGAGCAGCGATGGATACGGTGCCCACAGTACCCACCGGCCCCTGAATGCAGAGAGACGGTCGGGGAGGGTTGGTGGGATCCGGCGCATAGTTGCCTGGGAAGGCCAACCAGAATTCCCGGCCCTCGCAACCCAGGTCGCAACGCTCGCGATCCGGAATGATCGCAACCAAATGGTCCTCTACCTCCCCGTCTGGCGCTGCCCCTGTAAAGGTCAGGTCGGGCCCCTGCACCGTAAAACGCCACCGGGAGTACGTGCGCCCTGTCTTGGCGGTGGCCGGAACAGGAAAGGTCAGAGTATTGACCCCCGCCGCCAGTAAGGTCCCGTTGAAGATGCGGTCCTCCGAATCCGCCCAGGAACCGTTCTGATTGAAATCCACCCACGCATAAAGGCGCCCAGCTTGAGAAGCGGTCACCTGAACTGAAGCCGTACGGCCCGGGACCATCGGGCTCACAATCATCACACCGTCTTCGTCGCTCGGACTTTGCGGCGGATCCAGATCATCCCCATCCGCCGCCGCCGTGGGCTGGCCATCTGGCTCCCCGTCCACCCGCGCGCCAAGGAAGATTTGTCGCTGGATGCTGTGTCTGGCCCCATCCTTGGCCAGCTGGGTGGGGTACGGTTCAGGTGCATCCCCAAAATCCCATTGGGACTGAAGGTTCACCTGGTAATCCTCCACCTCCCCGTCCGCCGCTGGGCCCGCAAACGACAGGTTCCCCTCCCGATTCAACCGAAACCGCGCAAACGTTGGACCGGCCATCGCACCCGCCGGAATCATGAGGGAAAGATCGTTCGTCCCTGCTGTGATCAACACGTTCGTAAACACCTGCTCCCCCGCATCCGCCCAGCTCTCGTTCTGATTGAAATCAATCCACGCGTTCAACCGGCCCGTGCCCGGCCCGCCGTTCGGATTCTGCGGCGCCGTCAAAATCACCCGCACCCGTGCCGTCTGCCCCGGCACCAGCGGCGTCAAGAAAATCACGCCATCCTCGTCATCCCCGCCCCCGGGCGGGTTCACGTCATCGCCCGTTGCATCCGCATTGGGCTGCCCGTCCGGCTCGGTGTCCACACTCTGCCCCAGATAAAAACCCGGCAAAACCGTGTGCCGCGCCCCGTTGTTCGCCAGCAGCGTCGGATATTTTCCCGGTGCATCCCCAAAATCCCATTGGGACTGAAGGTTCACCTGGTAATCCTCCACCTCCCCGTCTCCGGCCCGACCTGTGGCCGTGCCTACACTTTGTGAAGCCACGCGGAATCGGGCGTAAGTCGGTCCCAAAACGGCCGAGCTCGGGACATTGAACTCCCGGATGTGAGTTCCGGGCCCCAGCGCCAGAGCCGAAAAGACCTGCTCGCCGCTATCATTCCAGTTGCCGTTCCGGTTGAAGTCAATCCAAGCATCCACGAAAGCCAGTTGAAATCCTGTGCCGCCGATGACGATCTGGACGGTCGCCACCTGCCCCGGAATCAACGGGGTCAAAAATGTTACTCCATCCTCATCGTCCGGCGCGCCCACCGGGTTGAGGTCGTCCCCCAAAGCCTGCGCATCCGGTTGGCCATCCGGCTCAATATCGACCACCGAACCCAATCGCGGTCCCCTCGCCACGTGGGAGGCCCCTCCCTCGGCCTGTTTGGTGGGGTAGGGACTAGGCGCGTCGCCATAATCGAGTGTTTGTCCGCGCACCCCGCTCACACTCCAAACCCATGCCAAGGAACAAACCAGCGCCACCCGCCCCAGCCAGGCCGTTCCGGCAAGACCTTTCACCGTCGCACACATAAGCCGCTCATCCAGTTTTCCGGCCGCGGGTTTTGCCCGGAGATCGGTCGGAAAGATCCATCCCAAGCTCGTTCCTTTCATGGCTTGTTCTAAAAGGAGTATTCCACGGTGGACGCCACGCTCAGGATCAATACCAGGTTCACAAAAGTCTGCGGAGCAGTGGTGTGAAGATGGACCACCAGGCCGCTCAACCCGATGCCCAACAGGGTGTCTGCATAACCTTCCCCGACCAGCTCCAATACCGTGTCGGTGCCCTGGTCGAAGCTCAGGTCGAAAATGTAAGTGTCATTGCCCGGGCCTCCGCGCAGTTGGTCATTGCCACCATTGCCGCGCAGCACGTCGTCACCGGGCCCACCCTCAAGCCAATCATCGCCGCTGCCCCCGTATAACACGTCGTTGCCTCCCTCGCCGAAAAGCCACACCCGGCCGCTAAAGGCCGTGGCGTCCAGAACATTGGGACCGGGGCCTCCCCGAAGAGCCGCCATGGAAATGCCCGTCAGGGTATCCTCTTCGGTGGCGCCCACCTTCAGCGCTCCGTTGGTCAGAACCATGTCGGCATCCCGAACCTCGTAAATCGCGTCATTTCCACCGCCGCCTTGGATCTGATCATTGCCGGGTCCGCCCACGAAGATGTTGTCCAGAACGTTCCCAATCAGTACGTCGGCCTGGGCGGTCCCCCAGACGTACTCGATGGCGGCACCATGGGTCAGCGTCAACCGAAGGTTCGCCGGGTGCACGACCTGTTGCGTGGTGAGTGCCAAGTTCACCGTAATCCCCACGGAGGTGGTTTCCGCAAAGTCGAGCATGTCGAGCCCACCGCCGGGGACCTCGTCCACGATATCAGCGCCCAGCACGTGATCGACGTCGAACCGGTAAATGTCGTTGCCGGAGCCGCCGCGCAACAGGTCGTTGCCGCCCCCACCCATCAGAATGTCATCGCCAGAGCCGCCGATGAGGATGTCATCGCCATCGCCTCCCATCAGGGTGACCGACCCGGAGAATGCGGAGGCATCCAACCTGTTGTTACCGGGGCCGCCAGTAAGCCGGGCCTTTTCAATGCTCACCAACACGTCGGTCTGGACGCCCACGGTCAGTTGAGAATCGGTGAGAATGAAGTCGGCATCCGCGTTTTCTACCACCGTGTCGATGCCGCCGCCGCCGTTGAGCGTGTCGTTGCCCGGACCTCCGGTCAGTTCATTGTCCAAACTATTTCCCACGAGCGTATCATTACCTGACCCTCCTACGAGATGTTCAAGGTCCTCGGCAGGGAGGTACAACTGCAATTCACCGGGTACGACGGTCTGGGCCGACCCCAAGAGACCGAGATTGACCGTCACGCCCAAGGTGAAAGCGGAGAAATCCAGCGTGTCTCGACCAGCGCCGCCAATGACCACATTGAAGTCTATGACCGCCTGTCCGTTGGGCACAAACACAAACCGGTCATCGCCGTCGCCACCCTCCAGCCAGTTCGGGCCCGGGCCATCCAGGATCAAATCATCCCCGCCGCGGGCATACACCCATGCGGTGCCCGTGAAGCCGGACACATCGAAGATCTCATTGCGGTCGGTACCGATGAGAATCGCCTGCTCAATGGAACCGAAGACGATGGTGCCACCGCCCCCCGAGAAGGTGACCCCTGTCGCAGTCAGCGTCACCGTGGCCCCCGCCGGCGCAGGCAGGGCCGGCTCGGGCACCTGAACCCGAAGGGTGTCGTTCCCTCCGCCCCCGTCCACCTGGAGGGTCCCGGCCGTCCAGCCGCTCACATCGAAGAGGTCATCCTGCGCGCTGCCGATCAGAGTGAGGCCTTCAATGCCCAGCAGGCGATCCACTTCCACCACGCTATCGTCCCGGGGAACAGGTACCGGATCACGCTGCGTGATGGAGAGCCGATGATTTTGCGCAACGAATTCGACCGGCCAGGCAGCTGCGGAAAGATCTTCGGTCACCTGATCAGTGCCGGTGCCGCCGTCCAACAAATCGTTCCCCCGCCCACCGCTGAGCAGGTCGTTGCCCGGCCCACCGTACAGGAGGTCGGCTCCGGATCCACCCAGCAGCCTATCATTGCCCAAACCACCCAACAGGATCGCGCGCCCTGAGAAGGCCGAGGCATCCAGCGTATTGTCTCCCTCGCCACCGATCAGCTGTGCCTGTTCGATCGAATCTAGTCCCATCGGACCACTAGCCAGGAACATGATCAGGATGGTGTCGGTGAGCACAAAATCGGCATCGGCGGCCCAGACCACGGTGTCCAACCCACCTAGGCCGCGGAGCAAGCCCTGGCCCGTCCAACCG
>Ga0308415_1000664_pt1 | contig 15219 bp, 8 predicted proteins | sample HotsprSampleOS55_FD_203465 | JGI IMG/M metagenome (GOLD analysis project Ga0308415, IMG submission 203465) | Hot spring phototrophic mat microbial communities from Octopus Spring, Yellowstone National Park, Wyoming, United States - 20090730_OS55 ... | reverse complement strand
TGATCGCCGAGTTGCTGGCGATCAGTTTGCTGGCAGGCGCAGCCGGTCTGCTCATTGGCGTTGCGCTCGGCAGATTGCTTCAACTGGCGCCTTTGTACGGTCCGTTTCTGAAAACGACGTATACGCCAGACCTTTTTGCGCAGGCGCTGGCATTCACACTGGCACTCGGCGCTATCGGTGGATTCTATCCGGCATGGCGCGCCGCACGGCTGCGAACGATTGAGGCGCTTATGAGTGAGGCGAGAGGGTTGAACGTTGAACGCTGAACGTTGAACGTTGCATGCCTGGAAAGCATTGCAGTTCATGGCACCAGTAGTGGTATGGAAAGGGCGCCTGTCGCTTATATGAAGGCAATCAAGCAATCGATCTAACCCCTGACTCCCGGTTCCTGGTTCTCAGTTCTCTGTTCTTGATAACGTACAGGATTACACTATGTATCGACGCGCCAGCTATTGTCGAAACTTGCAATCTGACCCGCATCTACGGCGATGGAACCGATGTCCGTGCGCTAGATGGCGTGAGCCTGACCATTCGCGCCGGAGAGTTCCTCGCCATTGTTGGACCATCGGGATCGGGCAAATCAACTTTGCTGAACCTAATTGGCGCACTCGACCGACCAACCAGCGGCGAGGTACTGATTAGCGGCGTTCCGCTCTCGCAGGTGCGCGATATCGATCAGTTCCGCGGGCGGATGATCGGGTTCATCTTCCAGACCCATAACCTGATCCCAACACTCACTTCTGCCGAGAATGTCGAGATCCCGATGTACGAGACCGGCGTGAGCCGAACAGAGCATCGCGCACGCGCCCACGAACCGCTGGAACTGGTAGGGCTTGCTGCACGCGCCAATCACCTGCCCAACCAACTGTCGGGCGGTGAACGTCAGCGTGTTGCAATTGCGCGCGCCCTCACCAATCGTCCGACGATTGTGCTGGCGGACGAGCCAACTGGCAACCTCGACTCGAAAACGACTGCTGATATTTATGACGCTGCTGCGTCGGTTAAACCGAGAACATGGCGCCACACTAGTCGTGGTGACCCACAACCACGAAGTGGCGCTGGCAGCACAGCGTATCATTACCCTGCGCGACGGTCGCATTCAGAGCGATCAGCAAGTACACAGTGCCATCGAAAGCGAACTGCTCGACTTTTAAGAGTTCGCCGTTGGGACAAACTATTCTACGCGGCGATCACCTTCCCAATGAACTGGCAGACATCGCGCCAAAACTGCGCAAACTCCTTGAAAAACTGTGACGATACTTCAAAGCGCAGGAGTTCCCAGGAGAGTGCACCACCTACCCCCGCCAAATGGTGGGGATAATCATCTTCATGAGGATGCGAAACCTGTACTTCCGGTTGTTTTGTTCCAAAACTCACAATGGTATACTGCGTCATAAGCATGGTGTCCAGCACACTCTTCACGTGGTGCGCCCCCAGGCTCTTGTTGTCGAAAACACACATGTTGTGTGGTTCGCATGTGCGAAGGTTTGCGGCCAAGCGACCATAACAGTTCGATGTCAGAGGGAGGACCGGATGAAAGAGTTGATCCAACGATCACGCAAGAGTTTCACCGTTGTACAATCCATTGAGGCGGATGTTCCGGAGAATGTCTGGATCAAGTGTCCATCGTGCCGCGAACTCATCTACCACAAACAACTGGCAGAACGCATGAAGGTTTGCCGCTGCGGCTACCATATGCGTCTGACGGCGCGCGAGTGGCTGGCGCTGCTGGATGAAGGCTCGTTTGTCGAGTACGATGCCCATCTACGTCCAACCGATCCGCTAGGTTTTGTCTCGCCCAAGGAGACGTATATCGACAAGTTGCGTGAGGCACAGCGCCGCACTGGTCTCACCGATGCGGTAGTCAGCGGCATAGGGAGTATCGAAGGGCGCCGTCTGGTGATTGCGGTGTGCGATTTCGAGTTCATCGGCGGCTCGATGGGTAGCGTATTCGGCGAAAAAATGGCACGTGCAGCGGAACGCGCCGCGGCGCTCGGCATTCCGCTACTCACGATCAACACCAGCGGCGGCGCACGGATGCAGGAAGGGGTCATCGCACTGATGCAACTGGCAAAAGTCAACATAGCACTGACCCGTCTCGCTGCTGCCCGTCAACCGCACATTGCAGTGATGGTCGATCCCTGCTATGGCGGCGTCACCGCTTCCTACGCTTCAGTCGCCGACATCATTATTGCCGAGCCGGGCGCCAACATTGGGTTTGCCGGTCGTCGCGTTATTGAGCAGACGATTCGCCAGAAACTTCCGGCAGACTTCCAGACTGCCGAGTTTATGCTTCAGCACGGCATGGTCGATATGGTTGTTCCGCGCAGTGAGTTGCACAGCACCCTGGCGAAACTGCTGCGCCTCTATGCGCCTGAAGGTCGTGCCGCAGCGCACAAGTCCGAACCGATCGCAACGGCGTTGGCTTCTGTCTAATTGCATGGCTGAGGGGATGTCTCATGACACAAACACTTACTCCCTGGGACAAAGTACAACTTGCACGCCATATGCAGCGCCCACGCACCCTCGACTACATTCGTGGGTTGTGTGAGGATTTTGTCGAACTGCACGGCGATCGGCGTTTTGGCGATGATGCAGCAATCGTTGGCGGCGTGGCGACGTTTGAAGGGCGAACCGTCGTGCTGGTTGGGCACCAGAAAGGGCGTGACGCGCGCGAAAACATGCGACGCAATTTTGGCATGCCGCACCCCGAAGGGTACCGCAAAGCGTTGCGGCTGTTTCAGCACGCCGAAAAATTTGGTTTTCCGGTGATCTGCTTCATCGACACGCCAGGTGCCAACCCCAATCGCGAATCGGAGGAGCGCGGGCAGGCGAATGCAATTGCTGAGAACATTCTGACGATGGCGGGTTTGAAGACGCCAATCATTGCATGCGTCATCGGTGAGGGCGGTAGCGGTGGCGCGCTGGCGATCGGCGTGGCAGACCGGATTTTAATGCTGGAGCATGCGATCTACTCGGTCGCTTCACCGGAAGCAGCCGCCTCGATTATTTGGCGCGACGCAGCGAAAGCGCCCGACGCAGCGCGCGCGATGCGGATTACAGCACAGGACTTGCTAGAACTAGGGATTATTGACGAGATCGTTCCTGAACCGTCTGGCGGCGCCCATGCCGACCCGACCACGATGGTTGCAACGCTGGGTGACGCTATTCGTCGACATCTGAACCAACTGCTAGCGTTCGATATCGAGACATTGCTCCAACGTCGTTACGAGCGCTATCGGGCGATTGGACAGTACGAGGAAGATGCATCCGGGATCCTTCACACTGTGAATTGAACTGTAACTGCTGTTGTGATGATCAGGATCGCAGTTTTCTCGTGTAAGACGATACTTGCGAATGACAAACGGTCCTCATTGCTGCTATTGGGGCGCATCGCACCGCGACGGTCTGTGATTCCGGCAACCCTCACATTCCGGCATATGTCCGGATGACTCAGGACCGTTCCGCGTCACACACATACTCACGAAACCAGAGGTCTGTGGCACCGCCACAGGGCATCATACCGCAGTGTGGCGGGTGCCATCGGGAAGAGGAGAGAAACCCATGAGCATAACGCGGCGACACGACCGCCTCGAAGGAAAAGTGGCTCTGATCACCGGCGGCGCAGGTAATATCGGCGAGGTCATTACCCGTCGATTCCTGGCAGAAGGGGCTACCGTCGTCATTACCGGGCGCAATGTCGAGAAACTTGCCGCGTATCGTCGCCGCCTAATCGACGAGGAGCGCATTACTCCAGATCGCGTGATTGCACTGCGGATGGACGGTAGCGACATGGCACAGGTGCGCGCCGCCATTGCGCAGATTGTTCATGGCGGCGCAGAGGTTCCAACACCCCTGCATCGCATCGATATCTTGGTCAATAACGCTGGCAGTGCCGGACCGCGCCGTCGTCTGGTCGATATTCCGCTCGAGCCGTCAGAGGTGCAACCGCCGGACACCGAAACGCTGGCACATGCGGTCGGCAACCTGGTTGGCATCACATGGAACCTGACCCGCGCTGCAGCGCCGTACATGCCGCCCGGCAGCAGCATTATTAATATTTCGACGATCTTTTCTCGCACTGATTATTACGGACGTATCGCCTACGTTGTGCCAAAAGCGGCACTCAATGCGTTGAGCCAGGGGCTGGCGCGTGAACTGGGTGCACGTGGGATTCGCGTCAATACCATCTATCCTGGACCAATCGAGAGTGAGCGGATCCACACGGTATTCCAGGCGATGGATGCTCTGAAAGGGCAGCCTGAAGGAGAAACTGCCAGAAGTTTTCTCAGGCTCATGCGCTTGAGTCGCGCAGATAAGCAGGGCGAAACTGCCAAACGGTTCCCGCTGCCAGTCGATGTCGCTAACACTGCTCTGTTTCTTGCCAGTGAGGAATCGGCAGCATTCACTGGTCATGCCTTCGAGGTGACCCACGGGATGGAGGTGCCGGTCGAAAGCCGCACGACATTCGTGTCGCGCCCTGGTCTGCGGAGCGTCGATGCAACTGGTAACGTCGTTCTGATCTGCGCAGGCGATCAGGTCGATGATGCCATTGCACTGTCCGACACGCTGCGCTCCTGCCGGGCGACAGTTGTCGTTGGGTTCCGTGATGCACAGGCGCTGGAAAAAGCCTCGGCGTTGCTGCGCGAACCGCGCCACGCTGCCCCAGCCGATATGTACGGTCGCCCAACGATGGTCGCAGAAACCCGGCTGGTGCACCTTGATCCACTCGACTCGCGCGCGGCTGCGCAAACGCTCGAACGCATCCGTACAGAACTGGGAACGCTGCATCACGCGGTCATCCTCCCCGCTTCACTCCGCCACGCGCCCACTGAAAGCCTGATCGATGTGGATGACTGGGTAATTGACCGCTTCCTGGAGCAGGAACTGGTCGGTGCTGTTGCGCTGGCGCGCGAACTGGCGCGCTTCTGGGAACAACATCCAACTGGCACGCAGGCGCATCGCGTGCTCTTCGTCAGCAACCCGGACGATCAGCAGGGGAACCGGTACGCCGATATTCTACGTGCTGCGGTCGAACAACTGGCGCGCGTCTGGCGTCACGAGAGCGAGTACGATGCAGCTAACCCAGCGCACCGGCATGAAGGTCAACCAGGTGCGCCGATATGGGCGAATCAATTGATCCGCTATGTCAATTCAGAGTCGGCAAACCTCGACTTTACCTGCGCCTGGGTGGCAAAACTGCTGGGTAGCGACCGGCGTATCGCTGAGATCAATCTGTATCTTCCTGAACAAATCGTCAGCACCATCGGCGTGCACAATCCGGGCTTTGGCTGGGCGGAAAGTTTGTTCGGCCTGCACATGGGCAAGGTCGCGCTGATTACTGGTGGCAGTGCAGGGATTGGCGCGCAGATCGGACGTCTGCTGGCGCTCTCCGGTGCCCATGTGATGCTAGCGGCACGCAACGCTGAACAACTGGAGCAGATGCGCGCCCTGATCGTGCGCGAGGTGCGTGATGCCAGCTACCCCAATGCCGAGTCACGTGTTGCTATCTTCCCCAATAGCGATGTTTCTGACATTGATGGATTGGAGCGACTGGTCAACCATACGCTTCAGGTGTTTGGCAAGGTCGATTATCTGATCAACAATGCGGGCATTGCTGGCGCCGAAGAAATGGTAATCGATATGCCAGTCGATGCCTGGCGACATACGCTCCGTGCCAATATGATCAGCAACTATGCGCTACTGCGTCGGCTCGCGCCGCAGATGAAAGCGGCGGGCAGCGCGTATGTCCTGAACGTCTCATCGTACTTTGGCGGCGAAAAGTACGTGGCGATTCCCTACCCTAACCGCGCTGATTATGCGGTCAGCAAAGCGGGTCAACGCGCAATGGTCGAAAGCCTGGCGCGCTTCCTGGGACCAGAGATACAGATCAATGCCATCGCTCCTGGACCAGTGGAGGGGGAGCGGTTGAAAGGCGCTGCCAATCGCCCCGGTCTGTTTATGCGCCGCGCCCGGTTGATCCTCGAGAATAAGCGTCTCAATGAGATTTTTGCCGCCCTCCTGGCGGCGCGCCACGAAGGTGCTGTAATTGCTGCGCTGCTGCCGGATCTGTTTGTGAATGATCTCCAGACGATCGCCAACAACCCGACCATGCCCGCACCGGTGCGTCGCCTTGTAACCATGCTGCGTGAGACGACCGACGCTGGCGGGAGCGCCCAGTCGTACCTGATGAATGCCACTATTGCGCGAAAACTGCTCAATCGCCTGGAGAACGGCGGATACATCACCGCTGGCGACCGACGTGCGTTGGCCAATGAGCCGCCCGATCCGTTCTTCACCGAGGCGCAGATCGAGCGCGAAGCGATCAAGGTGCGTGATGGCATCCTTGGCATGCTGCATCTGCGACGTATGCCAACCGAGTTTGACGTGGCGCTGGCGACCGTATTCTACCTGGCTGATCGCAACGTGACCGGCGAAACGTTCCATCCATCGGGTGGTTTGCGTTTTGAGCGCACTGTGACCGAGGGTGAACTGTTCGGTAAACCAGGTCGGCAGCGACTCGAGCGCATGGCGGGAAGCGTTGTCTACCTCATTGGTGAGCATTTGCGACAGCACCTGCTGCTACTTGCACGCACGTTCCTCGATGAAATCCACGTTGCGCGCGTCGTGCTGCTGACGGAAACTGAACAAGCAGCAGTCGAACTGGCAGCTGCTTTTGCCAATGAAGAAGCTGCCGGGCGCTTCGTCGTCATTCCGACTGGCGGCGACATTGAGGGGGGTATTGACCGCGCAATGGCTGAGTATGGTCGCCCCGGACCGGTCATCTCGACGCCATTCCGTTCATTGCCGTCACGGGCGCTCAGCGCCCAAAATGGCGACTGGAGCAATGTTCTAACGACAGCTGAGTTCGAGGAACTGGTCGAACAGCATATCACTCATCACTTCCGGGTTGTGCGTAAAGTGGGGGTAATTGAGGGCGCCAATATTACTCTTGTCACACCGCCAACTTCAGCGCGTTCTACTGCCGAGGAGTTCGCGCTGGCAAACTTCATCAAAACGACGCTGCACGCCCTCACTGCGACCGCTGGTGCAGAAAGTGAGCGCACAGTGCCGCACGTGCCGGTCAATCAAGTGGACCTGACTCGACGCGCACGCAGTGAAGAACCACGCACACCGGCAGAAGAGGAAGAAGAGTTGCAACGCTTTGTCAATGCTGTGCTGCTCACCAGTGCACCTCTTCCAACACCGCTTGAGAGTCGCTACCGGGCACGCATCTACCGTGGGAATGCAATAACTGTATAAAATTAAGATTAGGATTGTTGGGGATCTTGTCAGGAGAAAAGGACCTATGACCACTATCGAATCCGCTCTTCGCCCGCCGCGCACCAATCCGGTGCGCACACGCGCCGACTGGGAGGCGCAGCGTCAGGCTTCGCTTACCGACCCTGGCGCATTCCATGGCGCAATCGCCCGTAGCGCCATTCACTGGTATGACCGACACCTCGACGCATGGATCACCTGGGATGAAGAGGGCGGTTGCTGGAAAGGACTGCGCCACAGCGATGGCGCGCCTGTCGATGTGCCCTACGGTCCTGATTATGAGCCGTGGGAACGTGCGTTCAACGGCGACGACCCGCCGTTCTACCGCTGGTTCGAGGGCGGGTTGACGAATGCCTGTTTCAACGAGGTGGATCGCCACGTGTTGACCGGGTATGGCGACGAGGTGGCGTTCTACTTCGAGGGCGACCGATGGGACTCCTCGCTCAACAATGGACGCGGCGGTCCGGTTGTCAGTTTTGCCGTGACCCGCAAGCAGTTAATGCTCGAAGTGGTCAAAGCGGCGCAGGTGCTGCGTGATCTTGGGCTAAAGACAGGGGATCGCATCGCCCTGAACATGCCCAACATCATGGAACAAATCTACTACACCGAAGCAGCCAAACGCCTGGGTATCATTTACACGCCAGTATTCGGCGGTTTCTCCGATAAGACCCTCAGCGACCGCATTCACAACGCAGGTGCACGCCTGGTGATCACCAGCGATGGCGCCTATCGCAATGCACAGGTCGTCGCATACAAAGAGCAGTACACCGATCAGGCGCTCGATAAGTTCGTACCGGTCGAGACGGCACTTGCAATTATTGAGGCGGTGCTCAGCGGCGGTGAAGGATCGCCCACGCCAGGTACAGCGTTGCTGGCGCCGCAGCAGATCGAGATCATCCTGGCACAGGTGCGGGCGGCGCTCAAAGATGACATTACCATCGAGCGCAGTGATGCCATGCGCGCTGTCGGGCGGGCTATTGAGAGTCTGACCGGCATCGACGCGCTGACGCAGTCGCGTGCACGTACCGCGGTCGCACAGGCGCTGGTCAGTACTCCGCCGCGTGTGGATGCGGTCATCGTCGTGCGTCATACCGGTCAGGATATTTTGTGGCGCCCGGAGCGCGACCGCTGGAGTCACGAACTGACCGCAAAAGCGCTAGAGACCATTCTAGCAAATGCGCGGGCTGCTGGCATCGAGGTGCACAGCGAAGAAGAACTCCTGGCATTGCCAACCGAAAAGTTCGTGCGGGCGCTGTACGCTACTAGTCGCGCTGAACCGCTCGATGCGGAATACCCGCTGTTCATTATCTACACATCGGGAAGCACTGGCAAACCGAAAGGCGTGGTGCATGTTCATGGCGGTTATGTCGCTGGAGTCGCCCATACGATGAAAGTGAGTTTCGATGCCGAACCGGGCGATATAATCTATGTGGTCGCCGATCCGGGCTGGATTACCGGGCAGAGTTACATGATTTGCGCCACGCTGACGACACGCTGCACCGGCATTATCACCGAAGGCTCGCCAGTCTTCCCCTCTGCTGGACGCTTCGCTAGCATTATCGAACGCTATCGGGTGCGCATTTTCAAGGCAGGCGTGACCTTCCTCAAAACGGTCATGTCTGACCCGCAGAACACTGCTGATGCACGCCAGTACGATATGTCATCGTTGCGCGTCTGCACCTTCTGCGCTGAGCCGGTCAGCCCTGCGGTACAGCAGTTCGGCATGGAGCTGATGTCGCCGCAGTATATCAATTCATACTGGGCAACCGAGCATGGCGGCATCGTCTGGACGCACTTCTACGGCAACGATGATTTCCCGCTGCGCCCTGATGCGCACACCTATCCGCTGCCCTGGATTGCTGGCGATGTATGGGTGCCGGAGGACGGTGACCGCGATGCGTCCGGTGCAGAAGCACCGCGCTATCGCGTCGCCGATTACGAGGAAAAGGGTGAAATTGTCATTACCGCGCCCTACCCCTATCTGACGCGCACCATCTGGGGCGACGTCAAAGGATTCGAGGCATGGGTCGCCGCTTTGCGGAGCGGGAACGGCGCTGCCGCACCCCGCTGGCGCGGTGATGCTGAGCGCTTTATCAAAACCTACTGGCGGCGCGGTCCCAACGGTGAATGGGGATACATCCAGGGCGACTTCGCAATGAAGTACCCCGATGGCTCCTTCACGCTGCACGGTCGCTCTGATGACGTAATCAACGTATCCGGGCACCGCATGGGCACCGAAGAGATAGAAGGCGCCATCCTGCGCGACAAGATCATTACACCTGACTCACCGGTTGGCAACTGTATCGTCGTTGGTGCGCCGCACCGTGAGAAGGGGTTGACGCCGGTGGCGTTCATTCTAACAGCACCGGGGCGCAAGTTGACAAGTGAGGATCGCCGCCGTCTCAATGAACTGGTGCGCACTGAAAAGGGTGCTGTCAGTGTGCCAGAGGACTATATCGAAGTCAGCGCCTTCCCTGAGACACGATCCGGCAAGTATATGCGGCGCTTCCTGCGCAACCTCATGCTCGATGAGCCGCTGGGCGACACTACAACGCTGCGCAACCCTGAGTCGTTGCAGGAAATCGCAGAGAAGATCGCAGCGTGGAAGCGCAAGCAGCGCATGGCGGAAGAACAGCGTATCTTCGAGCACTACCGCTACTTCCGGATCGAATACCATCCGGTTCAGCAACGTCCTGCAGTTGCTGGCGATGGTGACGTGGCGGTTGCACCCGAAGTGCGCACCCTGCGCATCGCAATCGTGACGGTCACCAACCCGCCGGTGAACGCCCTCAACGAACGCGCGCTCGATGAACTCAACACGATTGTTGATCACCTGGCGCGCCGTGAAGACGTGGCGGCTGTGATCTTTACCGGTAGCGGTACGAAGAGTTTTGTGGCTGGCGCCGACATCAAGCAGATGCTCGAAGAGATGCACACTGTTGAAGATGCGATGGCGCTGCCCAACAATGCCCACCTGGCATTCCGCAAGATTGAAACAATGAACAAGCCGTGCATCGCGGCGATCAACGGCGTGGCGCTCGGCGGAGGTATGGAGTTTGCACTTGCCTGCCACTATCGGGTTGCCGATCCGCACGCTGAATTTGGGCAACCGGAGATTAATCTGCGGTTGCTGCCGGGGTATGGCGGTACGCAACGCCTGCCGCGCCTGCTCTACAGCCGCCGTGGTGAGGCGGGTCTGCTCAAGGCGCTCATGATCATTATGGGTGGGCGGACGCTGAATGCCGAGCATGCCTATGAGATCGGTCTGGTCGATAAGGTTGCATATGGGCACGAGGATGCGTTGACCGTTGCAACCCGGATGGCGCGCGAGATGATCCTGGCACAACCCAGCAGTAAACCGACTGAACTCCGGATCATTCCTGCTACTTCGGACGATCCGGTAACCTTCTTCATGCCATTCTACGATCCGGCAACTGCAGGTGAAGCGTTGTGGCCCCCCCTGCCGACAGCCTATGCTCTGCGCCGTGAGTTGACCGCACAGTGGGAAGCGCCAGACCCACAGATGGCGGAACTGCTAGAGAAGGCGCTGCAAAATCCACTGATCACCCGGCTCATTCATCAGGCGCAGTGGGCTGGTCGATCAAAAGCAATCGAACGGATCACTGATGCGCTCCGTACTGGCTTTACCCGTGGCTTGATGGCTGGATTGGAGCGCGAAGCGCGCCTGTTCGCTGAAGCAGTCGTTGCTCCTGATGAAGGAAAGATCGGCATTCAGGACTTCCTGGACAAGCGCAGCGCACCGTTACCAACACGCCGACGCATCCATTTGACCCCCGACGAAGAGAAACGCCTGATCGACGCTGGCATGCTCTTGCCAATTGGTAGTCCGTTCTTCCCTGGTGTTACGCCGATCCCCGTAGCACAGTACGCCATGGCTGCCGTGCGCGATGAAGTCACCGGAGCGCCTCTCCATGGTGACCCAATCGAGGCAGAGAAACAGATTATCATCCCCGTCGATAAGCCTGGTCCGAACGATGTCCTGATCTACGTTCTGGCTTCGGAAGTCAACTTCAACGACATCTGGGCGATTACTGGCATTCCGGTCAGCCTGTTCGACGAGCACGACCGCGACTGGCACGTGACCGGCTCTGGCGGCGTTGGGTTGATTGTCGCAGTTGGCGAGGAGGTTAAGCGCGAAGGGCGATTGAAGGTCGGCGATCTGGTCTCGATCTATTCTGGTCAGAACGATCTCCTTTCGCCGCTGGTCGGTCTCGATCCGATGGCAGCCGATTTTGTCATCCAGGGGTACAATACGCCTGATGCATCGCACCAGCAATTCATGGTGGCGCAGGCGCCGCAGTGTTTCCACGTTCTGCCTGACCTGACGCTCGAAGCAGCAGGGTCGTATATGCTGACGCTGGGAACAATTTATCGTGCGCTGTTTACCACGCTCAAGATTCAGCCAGGTCGCCGCATCTTTGTTGAGGGTGCTGCGACCGGTACTGGTCTGGATGCAACACGTTCGGCTGCGCGCAACGGATTGTATGTCACTGGCATGGTCAGTTCGGAGGAGCGTGCAGCGGTTGTGCGCGCAGCTGGCGCTATCGGTGTTATCAACCGTCGCGATCCGCGCTATGCCGGGATCTTCACCCGCGTGCCAGAGGATCCGGCGAAGTGGGCAGAGTGGGAGGCTGCCGGGCGTCCGTTGCTCGACGATTTCCGCGCACAGAATGGCGGTCACCTGGCAGATTATGTCGTTTCACACGCTGGAGAAACGGCGTTCCCGCGCAGTTTTCAGTTGCTTGGCGAACCGCACGATGGGCACATCCCGACATTGACTTTCTACGGTGCGTCGAGCGGCTACCACTTCACCTTCCTCGGTAAGCCAGGTGCCGCCGATCCAGTAGAGATGCTGCGTCGGGCAGGATTGCGCGCTGGTGAAGCAGTTATGATCTACTACGGCGTCGATGACCGGTCATATCCGGGTGACGAGGGATACGAGTCCGGTGTTGTGCCAGATACCCTTGAGCGTCGCGTCAGCCTCGTCGATCAGGTCGGCCTGGAAGCGATCGAGTCGGCACGTGCAATGGGAGCGCGCATCGTCGTGGTAACCTATACCGACGCACAGCGCGAATTTGTGCTGAGCCTGGGATTCGGCGCCGCGCTCAAGGGCGTCGTGAGCCTGGAAGAGTTGCAGCGCCGCTACGGCGATGAGTTCGAATGGCCCGAAACAATGCCGCCGCTGCCCGATGCGAGGAGCGACATCAACACCTTCAAGGCGGCGGTGCGCCGGTTCAATGACCTGACCTTCAAGCCGCTGGGGTCAGCAGTCGGACAGTTCCTGCGCAGCAATGATAATCCACGCGGGTATCCCGATCTGATTATCGAGCGCGCCGGTCACGACTCACTGGCGGTTAGCGTTATGCTGATCAAGCCATTTACCGGTCGTGTCGTCTACTTCGAGAATATGGGCGGGCGTCGCTACTCGTTCTTCGCCCCGCAGGTCTGGATGCGCCAGCGGCGGATCTACATGCCAACGGCGAATATTTGGGGCACGCACCTCTCAAATGCATACGAGATTGTGCGCCTGAACGACGAGATCAGTGCAGGACTGCTCAGCATCACGGAACCAACCCTTGTTCAGTGGCACGAACTGCCCCAAGCGCATCAGGCAATGTGGGAGAATCGCCACCAGGGTGCGACCTACGTTGTCAACCATGCGCTTCCGCGACCGGGTCTCAAGGACAAAGACGAATTGTACGAGGCGTGGTCTGAGATGCTGCAACAATCGGCGCAACATTGAGTATAATTGCCCCATCATCATCGGCATACCTGAAGGCGCGGCAGCGTGCCGCAGCGAATCGTCCGTATACCAGGCGGTTCGTCATGCGGCACACATGCTCACCTGCTGAGTGAGTAAGCCCGCGTAGAACAACGCATACCGCGTCTCCATATTCAGGGATTGTTTCGATTGCACTATTCTGGCGGAAAGCCTGAAAAACCATGTTCAACAAAGTGCTCATCGCCAACCGTGGCGAAATTGCGGTTCGTATTGTTCGCGCCTGTCACGAACTTGGCGTGCGAGCCGTTGTAGCGTACAGCGAAGCCGACAAATATTCGCTTGCTGTACGCCTGGCTGACGAAGCCGTCTGTATCGGTCCCGCTGCATCGGCGCGTTCCTATCTCAATCCATCAGCGCTCATTAGTGCAGCATTGATGACTGGGTGCGAAGCGATCCATCCTGGCTACGGCTTTCTTTCCGAAAATCCGTACTTCGCTGAAATCTGCGCGGAGTACAAACTTACGTTTATCGGACCCGACGCCCACGCCATTCGGATGATGGGAGACAAAGCATTGGGCAGGAAAACCATGCGCGACGCAGGGGTCCCAACCGTGCCAGGATCACGCGGCGAGCTGCGCACCCTTGAAGAAGCAGTCGAGGTTGCGCATCAGATCGGCTACCCGGTGCTGCTCAAACCGTCGGCTGGCGGCGGCGGGCGCGGGATGCGCGTTGCGCAAAATGAGCGGGAGTTGATCAAAGCCTACCCGACATCGAAAGCCGAGGCGGAGGCAGCCTTCGGTAATGGCGCCCTGCTAATGGAAAAATACCTGCCGCAGGTGCGCCACGTCGAAATTCAGGTGCTGGCAGACCGGTACGGTCACGCTATTCACCTTGGCGAACGTGATTGTTCGTCGCAGCGCCGTCACCAGAAGATTGTCGAAGAGGCACCTTCGCCCGCTGTGACGCCCGAATTGCGGGAGCGCATGGGCGAAGCAGCGCTCAAAGGTGTCCGTGCTATTAATTATGTCAATGCAGGAACTATGGAGTTTCTGCTCGATCCGGATGGCAACTTCTACTTCATCGAGATGAATACGCGCATCCAGGTCGAGCATCCGGTCACTGAAATGGTCACTGGCATCGATCTGGTCAAGTGGCAGTTGCGGATCGCTGCTGGTGAACCGTTGACGATCCGCCAGTCGGATGTAGTAATGCATGGGCACGCTATCGAGGCGCGCATTAATGCCGAGGATCCTGACCGCGACTTTATGCCATCGGGCGGAGAGATTGAGTACTATCTGCCGCCTGGCGGACCGGGGGTGCGCGTCGATTCGCACTTGTACGCCGGGTATGCTCCGCCCGGATACTATGACTCGCTCCTGGCGAAACTGATTGTGTGGGGAGCGGATCGGAACGAGGCGCTTGCACGCCTCGAACGCGCACTGCGTGAATTCGTGATTACCGGCATTTCTACTACTATTCCTTTCACGCTAGCGATGCTCGAAGACCCGCCGTTCCGTGAAGGCAAAATCTCAACGCGGTACGTTCCAGATCTGGTACAACGTATCAAGGAGAGTAAACTGGAGTAGGGAGGTCAGACACATCTGCGCAGGAACCTCAAGGGCGCAGGAAACTGCGCCCTTCACTATCATTATGGAACACGACACCTATGAGCAACAAGATCATCGCCCCTGGCGTAGAATGGGCATATCTACTCGAACAGGCAAAAACCCTCGTTCCTGAAGCGTTCAATCACGAGGGACATCCGCTCAACCTGATCGGCGGCGAGTGGTGCTGTCCTGGCCATCCCAAACTGTTCCTCTCACCCGTTGATGGCACGGCTCTGGGCTACTATCCGATGATCGACCTGGACACTGCCCGTCAGGCCGCTGCTGCTTCCGCTGCCGAATTCGGCGCCTGGTCAACAACCAAACTTTCCGAGCGCCAGCAGCGTGTCGATGCCTGTGTGCGCCTGCTGCGCCAGCACCGTGAACTCATCGGACGACTGCTGATGTGGGAGATCGGGAAACCTTACGCTCAGGCGATGACCGATGTTGATCGCTGTATCAGTGGCGTCGAGTGGTATGTTGAGCAGATTCCGTCCATGCTGGAAGGACGCAAGCCGCTTGGATTGATCTCGAACATCGCTTCCTGGAACTACCCGCTGTCGGTGCTGGTGCACGCCATGCTGGTGCAGA
>Ga0308415_1000660_pt1 | contig 15245 bp, 13 predicted proteins | sample HotsprSampleOS55_FD_203465 | JGI IMG/M metagenome (GOLD analysis project Ga0308415, IMG submission 203465) | Hot spring phototrophic mat microbial communities from Octopus Spring, Yellowstone National Park, Wyoming, United States - 20090730_OS55 ... | reverse complement strand
CTTGAACTACGTTTTTATCAGCTCGATGAAGAACGAAACTGGCGGATTAATGCCCGGTCGTTGCGACGTGCCGTCGATGAACGCACACGGGCGATTATCATTGTCTCGCCGCATAATCCTACCGGAGCAATTGTAGATACTCCGCTGGCAACCCTTGATTTATTGGGTATACCGGTAATCTGTGATGAGGTGTTTGCCCCGTTTACGTATGCAGTGTCAGACACGCCGCCGTTGGCTGCTCTGCACCCTGATCTGCCGCTGTTTACCTTGAACGGTATCTCAAAGCTCTTTGCTTTACCCGATCTCAAATTGGGCTGGATCGTGCTCAACCGACCGGCACGAGTCTTTGCCCCTCGTCTCGAATTGTTGAACGATACCTTGCTAGGCGCCAATGCCTTAAGTCAGCATCTTTTGCCGACGCTGTTTGCGCAGGGTGAAACCTTTGTGCGTATGATGGTTGATCGAGTACGGGCCAATTTGACCCTGGCTCTGCAACGATTTACCGATCATCCACGCATTCATGCCCGACCACCTGCCGGTGGGTATTATCTCTTTCCGGCTATTGACGGGTGGGATGATGAAGAGCGGCTGGTACTCTATCTCCTCGAACGGGGCGTGTTTGTGCATCCAGGTTACTTCTATGGCGAGGTTCCCGGTTGTCATATCATGCTGTCGGCATTGACTGAACCGACAACCTTTGCCGTTGGCGTCGAGCGTCTCTGTGCGGCGTTGGGTTAGTGTGGTTCATTTCATTGCAAGCGCATCCTGCTCGTGTATTGTCGTTCTTTATTCTCCCACTTCATTTTACACCTGGCAGTAGGAGAACGTCGTTTGTAGCTCATTCTATTGGTCAGGCTATTGCAGAGGGTTGTATCGTCGTGTATAATTCTTGCAATCGGCTTGCCGGTACATGCTTCAGAAACAGCAAAGCAATGACCACTTTTCCGCAGCACCGTTCTACCAGTCGACGGTCGTCACCGACACCGGTACCACCTACCGGCGATCATGAGTTGCTGCAACAATTACTCTTACACGATCTCCCTGCCCGGCGTGATCCGCTCCGTCCGATACAATTGCGGTCACATGCTGTGTATCGCCGCGATGCACTGCAAGGTTTTCTGGTGCGTACCTGGGTTGATCGCGCCTTGCTTCTTGCCGAGATAACTCTTTTTTGCGCAATGGTCATCGTCTTTGCCTACTGGCTGATCGATGGTTATGGACGGGATTGGTGGCGGGCATGGTGGGGGTCGGCTTCATCACCGGTTACAGTTGTCACCACGCCGGTTGTTGTACCAACACCGGTTTCACCGCCTGCCGCCGCTCCGCATCTCCCGGCATTGCCCTTTACCGCACCCGAATTGGTGGTTGAGCCAGCCGATTATCTTGCGCCGCAAACGCATGTTCAATCACTCTCCAAAACCGATCCGCGACCGCAACGGCTACGTATTCCGGCTATTCAGCTCGATACGCCGGTGTATGAGGTTTTTGTTGTGGATGGTGCTTGGCAGGTTGCGGAATATGCTGCTGGCTATCATCACGGCACGGCTCTTCCGGGGAATACAGGCAATACCGTATTGTCCGGTCATGCCGGATTACGTGGCGCAGTGTTTCGAGATCTTCCGGCACTCAAGATTGGTGATGAGATATTTCTGGAAACGAGTGGCTGGTCATATCGCTATCGTGTGCGCGACATGCGCAACGTCTGGCCTACTCAGGTTGAAGTGATGGATCCGACACCAACGCCTGTGCTTACGCTGATTACCTGTACCAACTGGGATACGCAGCGCCTGATCGTCATCGCCGATCTGATCGATTCGCGTCCGCTCAGTTGAGGCGAGGAGTCTGTATGTCGCCAAAACCTTCACCCTCAGCTCAGTTTCCTTCCGGTCGAGGTCGTGGGCCAGCACCCTGGACGATCTGGGAGCTGATGGCGATTGCAGTAAGTATTTTGATGATTGTTGTTCCACTCGTTGTAGAAGGACTGAACTGGATTCAACCGCCAGTGGCGCCTGCGCAGGGGTTGATGGAAGCTACCGGGCCGACGATTGAGCTGGAACAACGTCCGCCAACATTTACACCGGTACCGACAAGTACGCCTACATCGGGGACGGCGACTCCAGATACACCGACACCGGTCACGCCGACGGTTGATACACCAACGCCGGTCACGCCGACGGCTGATACACCGACACCGGTCACGCCGACGGCTGATACACCAACGCCGGTTACATCGACACCCGTCACACCGACGGTTGACACTCCCACACCGGTTACGCCGACACCCGTTACACCGACTGCTGTTACTCCAACCCCTATTACAACAACGCCAATTCCAACGTTCACTCCCTCACCGACACCGGGTGCAACCCGAGTTACAAAAGTTGCCTCATTGACGACGGTGAGTATCGGTCAAGACTTCAGCTATAGCCTGTCGGTTACGACTCAGAGCGATACTCCGATCACCCTCACCTTGCGCGATGTGTTAGATTCTAACCTGGAGCTGTTGAGCGTATCGGCGTTTGGCGGTACATGCTTTTCTGGTCAAACAATACTCTGTACCTTGAACGTGAGCAGGTTTAATCCCGCTTCAGTAACACTGCAAGTGCGGGTACGACCGTCTGCTAGCGAAGGATCTAATATTCCTAATCAGGCTGTACTGGAACAGGGGAGCCAGCAAGTTGGGGTCTCTAATGTAGTTACAGTGCGGGTGTTGGGGAGTGTTCCTCCTACCGCGCAGATTACGAATACTCCGACCCAGGTTGAAACTGATACCCCAACCCCGGTCACACCAATAGTAGTGACAGTAACACCTATAACGACCGTTACGCCAGTAGCGACTAATACCCCGGTTGCTTCACCTGTACCATCTACACCACGACCGACATCGCCGCCTCAACCACGCCCGCCTGAACCGCCACCGCCTCCAACTGCGCCGTTACCAGCTCCGACCGAACCACCGGTCGTCTTACCAACGGAGCCACCGCTGCCAACACCGGTGGTAACGGTTGCGCCCCGGCCAACTGCAACGCCACGACCGCGGCCTCCAGCCTCACCAACTAGAACGCCAACACCGGAGGTTTCGCCGACTCCAACCGAGCCACCGGCGCCGGCTGTATTTGGTGAGAGTGATCTGCTCTTGCGGCTGACGAGTGATTGGGGGAGTGCCTACGCCGACCAAGATATTGTCTTTACCATCGTGCTCGGAAATACGCACCCGACACAGACGGTGAGTGCAGTGAATGTACGCAGTGTCATGCCTTCCAATCTACGGATTCTGAGCGCAAGCGCGAGTCGTGGCACCGATCCGACTATCAATGGTCAGACGGTATCCTACGTTGCGCCCGATCTGGCGCCAGGTGAGCGGATTGAAATCAATATTGCGACCCGAATTCGTCCGAATGTAGCTACCGGTACATTGCTGGTGGTACAGGCCCAGGCGACCTACCGAGAGTTGAATCGACCGGTGTTCTCGAACATCAGTACGGTATTGGTGGTTGGAGAGCAGCAGGCTGCGACCGCGACCGCAACCCTTGCACCGATCATCAGTCCTACCTTCACCGCAACAACCGTTACCGTAACGTCTACGCCAACCGCTTCTGCTGTTCCTACTGCTACTGTGACAACAGGGACAACGGGTGTAGTACTAGGTGGTGGCACGTCAGCGACTGCTACTCCGTCAGCAGCTTCTCCGGTAGCGGGTGGTCAGACTGGCGGAACAGCACCGTTACCAAACACGAGCGCCGGTATTCCATTCCTCGGCGTGCTGCTTCTTGGTGCAACCTTGTTGACACGCACGATCCGTCTGCATCGCGCCCGCGAGCGAATCTGATTGCGGAGAGTGCATTTGCGTGGCACCGGTCGCCCCTCTCCCGTCTTCTTTCGGTTGAGGGGCGAAAGGGAATGTTTGAGTAAAGATGTGTTCTTTCGCGTTTCAATGCACACTTCGCCGTTCGGTCTGCTCTGACCTACCGCATTGGGAGCGGGTTTCACCTTTGCCCACCACGACGGAGCTGCCATCCGGGCCAGCATTTATTCGCGTGGCCGACGTTCAACGACAATCCGGACCTGAACATCACCGGCAAGGTATTGCAGCGTTGTGCTGACTAGCGAGATGACCAGTCCACCGAAGAAAGCTGGCCAGAACCCATCCACCACGAACGCAATCCCCAATTGATCGGCTAGCGCAGAGGTCAAACCCAGCAGGAGGGCATTAATAATCAGTCCAAATAGACCAAGTGTCAAGATGACCAGCGGACAGGTGAGCAGGTAGAGCAATGGGCGCAACAAGGCATTGAGAAAGCCAAAGAGGAGAGCGACGATCCCGATTTGCCATCCCGGCCCGCTGAACTCTATGCCCGGCACGATCCAGACGGCAGCAAAGATCGCGAGTGAGTAGATCAGCCAGCGTAAGAATAGGCGGCTAAGCTCGTGCCGTATTTGAGTTGAAGATGAAGGAGCTGAAGACATTGACTACTCCTTAAACATTACCGCGGATACCCCGACGACTCGCTCTTCTTTTGTGAGTATGATACTATACGACGCGGGATCGCTTGAGCGAACGACTGTCACTATGATTGACGAACAAACAATGACAAAAGTTGACCAGAGCGCATTATTTGCCCGTGTCGAACAGAGCGCTCGGGCAGATGGGAAAGAAGCCTATTTTCGATTACACCGCTACCGATTCGCGGCAATGTTGCGAGCGATGGGGCCAGCCAATGGCGCGCAAGTGCTGGAAGTTGGTGTAACGCCAGGTCATTTCACCGAACTTCTCGTTGGCGCCGGTTTTCAGGTCAGTGGTGCTGACCTTGATCCATTTACTCGCAAAGCTCTCTGGGATCGATTAGGGGTAGAGGTGCGCCAGGTACATCTTGAACGTGAGCCACTACCTTACCCCGATACCAGCTTTGATTGGGTCGTCTTCTCAGAGGTGATCGAGCACATGGTCTATTCGCCATTGCCGATCTTGCGCGAGTTTTATCGTGTGTTGCGCCCAGGCGGTCGGTTGCTCGTCACCACGCCGAATGAACTCTATCTGAAAAGTCGAGCGCGCGCTATCCTCCGCATGCTGCTCTGGCAGAGCCTGAATACACCAGAAGAGTTCCGTCACCAGATGTTGTTAGAAGGTGAGGCACGCTATACAACCCACAGTCGTACCTATACTATGGATGAGTTAACCTGGCTGATTGAGCAGGCGGGTTTTCGTATCCAAACCAGGCGGTTCGAGGCTCCATGGGAGCGAGTAGGCCTTGAGGCGGGCCGTCTTCTTCGCGCGCCACATCGGGTATTGGCAAAAGCGCTCTTTTTTGCCTTAACGATGGCTATTCCGCCGACACGATCAATGCTACTGGTTGTTGGCCAGAAAAATCAGGAAATGTGAAGAAGCACAACTCCTTGACTACACGAAACAGGACTTATTCATGCGTCGTTGTTCCAACGTTCGCCAAGCGAAGCAACGATCCAATGCTAGTGTCAACGTTCTCATGAAGGTTGTCAGTAGGAGCCTGCGTTTGCTGTTGCGATTGGCGGTCGCGATCACATTGTTACTCCTGCTGCGCTCGATTGTCTTGCGCATCCGTCGCGTACAAATTCGACCCACGCCATATACGACCCCTCCGATAGGTCCTGAGTCAATCGATATTCGCCGGCGTCGCATTGTTGTCAGCGATTTACATCTGGGTGCTGGCGATCGTAAAGACGATTTTTGCGACGATGAAACATTGATCGCGTTTCTCGATCACTATGTCAGTCGTGAACCGACCGAATTAATCTTTGCCGGCGACACCTTTGAATTTTTGCAGGTTAGTCTGCCCGATGTCGCCGATGATGAATGGACCCCACGTGCGGCAGCGCGTCGCCTTCAGGCTATCCTCACTGCTCACGCTGGCGTTATTGACGCATTGCGCCGCTTTGTGCAACAGCCAGGTCATCAACTAACCATTCTGATCGGCAATCACGATTTTGAGCTGCACTATCCGACGGCAAAGATGGTTTTACGCGAGGCACTCGATCTCGCAGCGGACGATCATCGCTTGCGTTTTGGCATCAGCTATCACGGTGGTGGCGTTTATATCGTCCATGGCAATCAATTTGATCCGTGGAATCGCTTCATCAACTTTGCCGGTATCAGTGAACCGTTTGAAGTGGTGCGTGGAACGCAGCTTGTCAAAGAGGTGATCAACGAACTCGAAGATGATCCGTTTCCGCTGTCGCCTTTGATCGACAATATTAAGCCATCTTCAGCTTTTTTCTGGTACTTAATGAGTTTACAACGGTTGCGTGACCCGGATGCACGTCGGTTTGTTACTCGTGGCATTGTTGGCTTCTTGCAAGTAACTGCGTGGGCACCGCCACACCATCTTTCCAGCGAACCAGATGAATGGCTTAAGCGCTCGCCGCTACTGTTGTTCTGGCGTCCAATCGCTGCCCTTCGCCGCCAGCGTGTTGCCCGGAATCAGGCAATTGCCCGTCAGTTTGGTGCTGCGGCTGAAGCCGTCGGAAATCTGCCAGAAGTCGTTGACCAGGTACGTGATGAAGCGCGCCGTCAGGCCAGTCGCGAAGTGGCAGCGTTCAATGACGAAGTAGCGCGAGAAATGGCTATTCTTGCTCGGCAACCAGCGTACCGCACTGATCGACTTTTTGTTTGTGGCCATACCCATCTGGCTCGTGTCATTAAGCTAGATCATGACCGTGTGTACATCAACACCGGTACCTGGACCGATATCGTCTTCGATGTTGAAACCATGCGCCGCCCAACCCAACGTTATCCGTTCCTGGAAATTATCAACGACGCCGACGGTATCCCGCATGGTCAATTGCTGGTCTGGTATGGTCCTGATCAACCACCACGAGTGTGGGTTGAAGAAGAACCTTCGCGGCAACGTAAACAAAGTCGTGTACAATAAGAGCGAGCACCCAAGCACGCTTCCATCGTCGCAAAAGAGGTTAGAAATAAGGAGGAACAAACTATGAAAAAGGTGCTGCGCATCCTCGGTGTTGTAGCAGTGATCGGACTGGCAATTGCCATCTTCCGAGCTGTCCGTCAGTATCAAGAAGATAGTGTTTTCGACCTCACACCGGCGACCAACAGCAATAGCAATAACAGCGGGCAGCGTGGTAGCATTAGCCCAGAGCTACTAAGTATGCTGGCCGATCCTGGTGATAAGGGTCCGGTTGAGTTGATGGTTGATGCCAACGGTAAGGAGTGGCTGGTCAACCGACGGAATGGTTATCGCTATCCGATTGAAGATGGCATCCCGATTATGCTGCTTGAAGAAGGTGAGAAAAACAAAGACGAGAGTCTGATCCAGAAGTAAGCCCGGTACGAAAAGATACTAACAGCTTGCGATCATCATTGGCTGGGTGCATAAGGGGTGCGCTGAGAGCGCACCCTGGCTAGAAAGTTGAACCATGCACGAGGTTGCTTCACGACCAGGACGTTTTGGTCCCTACGGTGGGCGCTACGTTCCTGAGACACTGATGCCGGCAGTTAGTGCGCTCGAAGCGGCGTATGAAGAGGCAAAGGCCGATCCGAACTTTTGGGCCGAACTAACAGCCCTTCACCGCACGTACACTGGTCGGCCAACACCATTGAGCTTTGCTGCCCGTCTGACTGCGCACTGCGGCGGTGCACAGATCTATCTGAAACGCGAAGATCTGGCCCATACCGGCGCCCACAAGATCAACAATGCTCTCGGTCAGGGATTACTGGCGAAACGGATGGGAAAACGGCGCGTTATCGCTGAGACCGGGGCCGGTCAACATGGCGTTGCCACTGCGACCGTCTGTGCTCTGCTAGGGCTCGAGTGTGTCGTCTATATGGGTGTGGACGATATGGCTCGCCAACGGCCAAACGTCTTTCGTATGCGTCTGCTAGGCGCAGAAGTACGAGGCGTCAGCAGCGGTTCACGCACGCTCAAAGATGCGATTAACGAAGCGATGCGCGACTGGGTTACTAATCCCGATAGCTATTACCTGCTCGGCTCAGCGCTTGGCCCGCACCCTTACCCGACAATGGTTCGCGACTTCCAGCGGATTATCGGTCTGGAAGCACGCGAGCAGATTCTTGCTGCTACTGGACGCTTACCAGATGTCGTAGTGGCTTGTGTTGGTGGTGGCTCGAACGCGATTGGCATCTTCCACCCATTCCTTGACGACCACGGTGTAGCGCTGCGTGGTGTAGAAGCTGGTGGCAAGGGTGAACGGCTTGGTGAACATGCTGCGCGCTTTCGAGCAGCAACACCCGGTGTCTTGCAGGGTACCTACTCGTATGTCTTGCAAGATGAAGCTGGTCAGATTGCACTCACCCACTCGGTCAGCGCAGGACTCGACTATGCCAGTATTGGCCCCGAACACGCCTGGTTACACGACAGCGGACGCGCAACGTACACGGCAGCCAGTGATGATGAAGCACTGGCGGCGTTTCAGTTGTTGACCCGGCTCGAAGGCATTATTCCGGCGTTGGAAAGTGCCCACGCGGTTGCTGAAGCGATGCGCCTGGCGCCAACGATGCGACCTGACCAGATCATTCTGGTCAATCTCTCTGGACGCGGCGATAAAGATATTTTCACTGTCGCCGATCTGTTAGGTGTTTCAATCTAGCAGCGGGTCTAACACATCCCTTTGCGGCTATTGTCTGCGCAATGTCTCCCCCTCCTCTGCCCGTAGAGGAGAGGAAGGGGGAAAACCAGACAAGAGACAATGACCATATTTTTCTGAGATGTGTTAAGCAGTGAATTCATTGTATCGAGCATTCGTGCTTATTGCGTGACGTGTATCACCATCCCGTCTAATGAGAACGGTTCAGAAGTTTGATTTCCCGGATTATTCCGCTCTGTTATGAGGATGTGGTGAAACCTTTTCACGATGGTGTTGCTTGCCTGGATTGTCAGGGGGTAACATTGGTCTGAACAGTTCTCATACACTCTCAATGTGTCCCGACTTTTCGCAATTATTATGCGCGGAGTGGCGCGTATGACAACGGTCATTCTTAATCCGGCAGCAGGGCGCGGTCTGGTCGGACGGCGACGGAATATCATTGAAGCTGAACTGCGTAAACACAACCTTGAATACGAGCTGTTTACGACCCATGCGCGTGGCGGTGCTACCGAGCTAGCAATCCAGGCGATCAATCGAGGAAACACTCGGATCATAGCCGTAGGGGGCGATGGCACGATCAATGAGGTTGTTAACGGTATTCTCCAGGCGGGTAAGCGGGTGCCAGTGACCTTGGGCATCGTCCCACTTGGTACAGGGAGTGATTTTATCAAATCGTTCCCCGGCTTCAAACAGAACGACATCGCGGGTGCTGTTCAACGCATTTGCACCAACCAGACCCGTTCAATTGATGTTGGGCGGATTCGTGTTACTGCCGGACGCTTAACCCTGACTCGCTATTTTATCAATGGTCTCGGTATGGGTCTCGATGCAGCAGTTGCCGTCGAGAGCCTTAAAATTCCTCTCTTACGCGGCTTTGCCGTCTACCTTATCGCATCACTTCGGGCATTGGCAACGTATCATCCTGGCCCAATGACGGTGCGTTTTGATGGGCGGCAGATCAGTCGACCACTCTTCTTTGCCAGCGTCGGCAACGGTCGTTGTCAGGGAGGGGGATTTTGGATAACCCCCGATGCACAACTTGATGATGGTTTGCTTGATCTCTGTATGGTCGATACAATGCCAATCCCCCGTGCATTGCGTAAGATACCCCTACTCATGCGTGGCGTGCATACCAATGAACCAGAGGTTATGATGGCACGCGCACGCCGGATCGAAGTTACCTGCCCGACCTCGATCCCGGTTGCAACCGATGGCGAGGTAATCGCAACCGCCGCACAACGAGTTGACGTTGAAGTATTACCTGGGGCGGTGAACTTGTTGGTGTGACACACCGGTTGTCTCTAACGTAAGAGCAGACACGATGACAACAAGTGGCGGTGCAACACAGGCCGTTGCTACGCGACACACCCGTTGTCTCTGGAGCAAGAGTTGACAACCCGCATAGCTCTGTCTACAATCTCGATTGAGAGCGCACATGGCCCGGTGGCTGTCGCGGTCTTCAAAACCGTTGGGCGGAGTGACGAACTGCGCCGGTGGGTTCGACTCCCACGCGCTCTCGCGAACGTGAGAGAGACGAGCAATCTCTGCCGCAGAATTTTGCTTTTGAACAGAGTGCGATGGGAGGGCTGTAATTTCTCTACAGATAGCTCTTGCTCAAAATCGTTTGCGAAACGAACTGTAATCGCTCAATGTTCCGACCATCATCCTCTTACAGGCTTACCGGTTGTCAAAATGTACTGATGTTGCTGTTGACGCACCTTCTGACCTAGTAGGAAGTTCTCTTCGGCATCTCGTTTGGTGAAAAGTTGCCCTTGATTTCTCGTCCTTCACGAAGGGCGAGTTTCTCTTTATTGTCGGTTGTGGATTTTATAAATTTTTGTTTTTCTGGAACCAGCAGTGTTTCAAGCCAAAACACATTTTCTAGAACTGTCCTGAAATACGTGAAATCTTCGCATTCCAGAGGAGTTAACATATTCATACTGCCCTTACTTCACCAATACGGCGGCACTGTCAATTGATTTCACCATTTCCATCTGTGGTCAATGGAAGGGTATCCCCGACGAGATAGCGATTGGCCGCCTGCAAGGCCGTGGTATCACCCTGGGAGATGGCGTTCAGGTCCGGAACGATGAGGCGCCCCTGCCCAACGTCTACATTGAGCCAGGCTGGCGCCTGTTCCAACCGTGTGCGCCCGATCTGAGCGAGCAACTGATCGCCGAAGTAATTTATCGGATATAACCTTGAGATATTACCGTTCAAGACCTGCTCAACCGTCGGTGGATAGTGGAGCGTCGCCAGACACCCGTAGTGCGTCGGGAGCATATCAACAGCGATGGTAACGGCATTGAGCAATTCGCGTGCGTGCTGTTCCGTGCGGTCAGGGTCGGCATGAAAAAAGATATCCCTCCATACAAACAGCGTCCAGGTGATAACGTCCGGTGTGGGTTGCGCGAGGTGCAATGCGAAGGAAAACGATGCCCGCCACAGATTGAGAATGCGACGACGGCGCGAAAAATCACAGGCGTGCCCAATTGCTGCATCAATCTCCGTTTCGGCGTGCAGGATATTGGTCGGCGCCGAGATGGGATATGGAATCCCACGAGTCAAGGTATATCCGATACTTATGTAGCGGTTGACCAATGCGCGGAATAGTCCACTGGTACAAATCGAGGGTTGTACGGTACTGTATGCGATAAAGTCAAGCGTGTCGTTGTCCATAACGGCCTACTCTGTTGTTTTGATGATGAAACCAGCATCCTCTGTCAGCCCTTCATGATTATTCCTCATACCAATGAGACATGCCGACCGTTCCAATCCGTGATTTATGGAATTACGCTCGTGTCAATCTTCTGCATAATATGCCTTATCTTATCGTATCACGTCTGTTCCTTTATTTCACTGATCGTACAACGATAAAACATAATTTCGAGACTTTGCAAAGCGCCAACGGCATCTAGTGAACTTGTTGTTCATGGTAATATCATTGGCCCGCGATCATTCTGCACCTATTAAAACAACATGTGCCGTTTTATAACCTTTAATTAAACTAAATATTTCTTTTTCTTAACAAATCTCTTCTAATATCTACTGCATCAGCCGTCTATGTTGATGCCGTGAGGTGTTGTAATGTACTTTCGTATACTGACCATCCTCGTCGCTGGTTTATTATTGGTTAGTTCGTCGAGCCATCTGGCAAGTGCTACTGGCCCGTCATCCACTCCTGTATTCACTCTTCTCGCTACCTACACAACCGGTTTAGGCAATCTTTCTGGTGAAACCGTTGCTGTTAGCGGCAATCGAATGTATGTGACAAACAGCGATAACAATTCTCTTGACATTGTTGATCTGAGCACAATAACGAATCCAACTCGAATCACGCGAATCGATCTCTCACCCTATGGCGCTGGCCCCAACAGTGTTGCAGTGCGTGACGATCTCGTTGCAGTAGCTGTTGAAGCAAATCCAAAGACTGATCCTGGTTCGGTTGTCTTTTTTAACGCACAAGGTCAGTATCGCAATCGAGTCCGAGTAGGTGCATTACCGGATATGCTGACGTTTACACCAGACGGCCAGCGACTACTAGTAGCGAATGAAGGTGAGCCAAATGACGATTACACTATCGATCCATACGGAACGATCAGCATCATTCCGGTAAGCGGTAATATCGCAGATTTGAGTGATGCAGATGTAATCAGTGTTGGATTCAGCGACTTTGAAGTTGGTGGCGCCAGACGCACTCAATTTGATACTGCCACTCGCATCTTTGGGCCAACGGCAAATGATTCTGATGCAGTGCAGAAGAATTTGGAGCCGGAGTATATCACCGTGACGAGCGACAATCAGTTTGCGTTTGTCACCTTACAGGAAAATAATGCAATCGCAAAGATCAATCTGCAATCGAACACAGTTGAGTGGGTGCGATCGCTCGGCTTAAAGGATCACTCTCTGCCGGGTAACGGCCTTGATGCCAGTGATCGAGATGATACCATTAATATTACCAACTGGCCAGTCTTCGGCATGTACCAACCAGATGCGATCGCTTCCTATGCGGTGAACGGCCAGCTCTATCTTGTCACTGCTAATGAGGGGGATGCACGTGATTACACCGGTTATAGTGAGGAGCGACGAGTAGGTGCTAGTCAGTATCAACTCGATCCAACGATTTTTCCCAATGCTACGGCGCTAAAGAACAATACTGCCCTTGGTCGATTGACCGTCAGTGCTGCGAGTGGTGATCTCGATGGTGATGGTGATTTTGATCAGATTCATGTCTTTGGTACGCGCTCGTTCTCAATTTGGAGCAGCGAGGGGCAGTTGATTTTCGATAGCGGTGATCGGATTGAAAGGATCGTCGCAGAAACTTACCCTGAATTTTTCAATAGTGATAATAACGCAAACACCCGCGATACAAGGAGTGACAATAAGGGGCCTGAGCCAGAGGGAGTGGCAATTGGGTTCATTAATAATCGACCTTACGCCTTCATTGGTCTTGAGCGACAAGGCGGTGTCATGATTTTTGACATAAGTGTCCCGACGGCACCGACTTTTGTGCAGTATATCAACAACCGGAATTTCAACCAAACAAGCGTTGGTCCTGATAGCGGGCCAGAAATTGTGCTGTTCGTTCCGGCCAATAGTAGCCCGAACGGTCTGCCACTGCTCTTCGTAGCAAACGAGGTTAGTGGCACAGTGAGCATCTATCAGGCTCAGCTCCAGTGGCGCTCCTTCCTACCGATTGTCAAAAACGAGTGAAAATTCTCGCTTATCAGAAAAAGAGCGGCTGGTGGTCGTTATGAGCCATCAGCCTCATTCTTTTCCCGGTCTAGGAATGGATACGTTCGAGGAGGATCAGAACCATCAAGACCTCTCCGCTTATACAGGAAAAGAGAAATTGGTCTACCTCTTGCACTGTTAAGAGACGGGCTGAGGTTCGCAATCATAGAGCAAGAGAATCTTGCTTCAGACGCGCTCTCAGCGCCTGATCTAATGATCCAGTTTTTTAATCGTGAGAAAATCTCAGAACTACTGTGAAAAGAAAATTCACCATCCTCTACGGCATAGGCACTTCCGCCGCCGTTATCACCCAGTCGTGAAACAGATCGTCTAGCTCACATGCACACGCCTGCTCGGCGGCACGTAGCAAATCAGGTCCTGCTATTTCGCGGAAGCTGTTGGTCGTCACATATTCCTGTAAAAAGCGATCAAACGCTGTTTCGCCGATGCGTTGGCGTAACGCATGGAAAAAGAGTGCCCCTTTCGCATACACAACCGGTACGTAACGACCATTATGTAGCGCTGCCGGTGGTGTTGCCAGTGGTGCATCACCGCCACGCTCACGGAGCCGACGATACGTTGCCCGGAAGGCGTCAAGTTCGGCTTGCGCCTGTGCGGGATTATCTGTCATCTCGTAGTAGAGTATCTGACTGTAACTTGCCAACCCCTCATCGAGCCAGGCCTCACCCTGAGCGTCATTACCTACTAATCCGTACCACCATTGATGGCTGATCTCGTGCACGATAGTTGTCTCTAACAACAGATCGCTGCGGCGGTAGAGGCCTTGCTCGATCAGCACCACCCCTGGATATTCCATGCCGTAGAACTGTGTTAGCGCGGCCTGAATGATCTCGAATTCGTTGTAGGGGTACTCACCAAAACGCTGGTTGAACACCTGTAATGCCCTGGCAGCGATGTCTAGACTTCGGGCTCCGGCTGCTTCATCGCTTGCCTGGATATAGCTGATCACCCGGATACCATCTACTTCAGTGTGTATCTGCTTCAATCCTTGCAGTGCAGCCAAGTAGAATTCTCGCTGAGGACCGCTGACGAAGCGGGCAATCTGACGTTGATCGGACGTCTGGCGATGTTCGATGCGCGTGCCGCTACTTACCAGATGCCAGTCAGTCGGTGCGTCTACAGTGACGTCGTAGAGCGCAATCGCGCTGACCGTGAAATCGCCGCGTGACGCAATTGGGCGAGTATCCCAGCCGATACCAGGGATGTAGCGGGCGAGAAGAGGGTAACTTGAGGCTATTGACCAGACTCCGGCTTCCATATTGTAGGCGCCAAAGCTGCGCTGACTGGCATTGCGTGGGGTACGGGCGATGAAGGTCAGCGAGGCTGTTACGCTGTGACCTGGCAGAAGTACCTGCGGCAGGATTAGCCCGATCAGCGTATCGCCATGGAGTGTGCGTGACGGTACAGGAATACCATCAATGTGAGCGGAAGTGACATCAAGCCGTCCCCCGAAATCAGGGTGGTTTGGGTAGAGATGAAACCAGATGGTATCAAACTCAACGTCGCTGCGGTTGGTCAGGTACACGCTCAGTTCGCCACGAAGCTGTGGCCCTGCGGGATCAAGGGAGAGATGAAGCGTATAACGATCCCATGCTTCATACAGCACAGCATCAACATAGTCTGACCGCATCGCGGCAGTTTGTTTCGCGATAAAGGGATCAAATGTCGTGCTAGCCGATGGTGGATCAGTGTGAAAGATACCAACCGGCGCGAGTAGTGAGAGGCTACTGAGTGTTACAATGAGAAACAGCAATAGTCGGATCATACTAGCATCTTATCACAACCTGGCTGCTTTGATGAGTGGATATAGTCCACTGCACCGTGGTACCATACACAGAGCCACAGCGTTGTCGAGAGAGGAACTACTGATGCTTGATTGGCTGTTCAATAGG
>Ga0308415_1000659_pt1 | contig 15247 bp, 15 predicted proteins | sample HotsprSampleOS55_FD_203465 | JGI IMG/M metagenome (GOLD analysis project Ga0308415, IMG submission 203465) | Hot spring phototrophic mat microbial communities from Octopus Spring, Yellowstone National Park, Wyoming, United States - 20090730_OS55 ... | reverse complement strand
GAGCGCCAGCGGAGTGCCGTTCCGAGCCTTTTGGACGCCACTCCGCTTCGCTTCGTGGCTTACTACGAGCATCTTCGTTAGAGCATTGATAGGCCCTGCTCCCTCCTGAATTCGCTTGACGAAAAGGTACTGCTCCATTATAATGCTGCCATCAATAGGGGGCAAATCGGATGTTTGAGAACCTGAGCGACCGGCTCCAGGCCATCTTCGGGCGACTGCGCAAACGGGGCGTCCTGCGCGAGGCGGACGTGGACGAGGTGATGCGGGAAATCCGCCTGGCCCTGCTGGAAGCGGACGTCCACTACAAAGTGGTGCGGGACTTCATCGCCCGCGTGCGGGAGCGCGCCATCGGCGCGGAGGTGAGCCAGGCGCTCAGCCCGGCCCAGCAGGTGGTCAAAATCGTCTACGAGGAACTGGTCGCCACGCTGGGGGAGCCGGGACGGCTGGAACTGAAGGGGCCGGCGCCCTACGTGATTATGGCCGTCGGCCTGCAGGGTTCGGGCAAGACGACGACGGTGGCCAAACTGGCCCGTTATCTAAAGGAGCGGGGGCATTTGCCGCTGATGGTCGCCGCCGATACCTACCGTCCGGCGGCGGTGACCCAACTGGAGGTGCTGGGCCGCCAACTGGGGCTCCCGGTCTACAGCGAAGGGGTGGAGCCGGACCCGCCGTCCATCTGCGCCCGGGGCGTGCAGGAGGCCCGCCGCCGGGGCTACGACGTGGTCATCCTGGATACCGCCGGTCGTCTCCAGATAGACGAGGAGATGATGCGGGAACTGGAGGCCATCGCCCGGCAGGTCCGTCCGGTGGAGATTCTGCTGGTCGCCGACGCGATGACCGGGCAGGAGGCGGTAAACATCGCCGGAGGGTTCCACCAGCGGCTGGGCCTCACCGGCCTGATCCTGACCAAGATAGACGGCGACGCGCGCGGCGGGGCGGCCATCAGCATGCGGGCGGTCACCGGCGTCCCCATCAAGTTCCTGGGGACGGGCGAGAAGGCCGATGCGCTGGAAGTCTTCCACCCGGAGCGGCTGGCCTCCCGCATCCTGGGGATGGGGGACGTGCTGACGCTGATTGAGCGGGCAGAGGCGGCCTTTGACGCCGAGCAGGCCCGCCGGATGGCGGAGAAAATCCAGGAGGCAGAGTTTGACCTGGAGGACTTCCTGGAGCAACTGCGCCAGGTGCGCAAGATGGGGCCGGTGACGCAGATTCTGGAGATGATGCCGGGGATGGGGAAAATAGCAGGCACGGTGGACCCGAAGGAGGCGGAGCGTCAGTTGAAGCGGGTGGAGGCCATCATCCTCTCCATGACCCCGGAGGAGCGGCGCAACCCGCGCATCCTGAACGCCAGCCGGAAGCGGCGCATTGCCCGGGGGAGCGGGACGACCGTTCAGGAAGTGAACGCCCTGATCGGTCAGTACCGCCAGATGCAGCGGATGCTGAAGCAGATGAGCCGGGGGCGGGGCCTCCTCTCCGGCCTGACGCGAATGTTTGGGGGGTGAAAGGTTTTGTAGGACAACTGCTCGCAGTTGTCCTGCAAACGAAATGGAGATATGCCCCCGATTTGACAAAATAGAAAGGGTGATGTATGTTTGTATGCGGAGCGCACAGTGGAACCGCACCTGGTCACCTGACGGTTTGAAATCAGGACACGGATACACACGGATTTCACGGATCAACAAGGATAAAAATCCGTGAAAATCCGTATTATCCGTGTCCATCCGTGTCCCATTGAATGGGAAGCAAGGGTAAGACGGGTATTTCAGTTTAGCAGAACCCCACAAACTCAAGGAGGAAAATGGTTAAAATCCGTTTGCGGCGCGTTGGTGCCAAGAAGCAACCCAGTTACCGCATCGTGGTGACCGAATCCCGGTCTCCCCGGGACGGGGCGTACATTGAAGCCATTGGCTTCTACAACCCCCGCACGGAGCCGGAAACGGTCCAGATTCAGGAGGACCGGGCGCTCTACTGGCTGAGTGTCGGCGCTCAGCCCACAGAGGCCGTCGCCCGCCTGCTGGAGAAAAGCGGGACGCTGGCCCGGTTCGCCCGGCTGAAAGCGGGAGAGCCCCTGGAGACACTGGTCGCGGAGGCGACCACCTGACCGCGTCGTTCCTCAAGGGCACGGCCTCGCTCCGGCTATCCGGGCCGGCGGACCGCGGCGGGGAGGCTTCCACGCCCGAATGATAGCCGAGGGAAAGGGGGAAGAGCAGAGAGACCTGTTCCCACCTGGAACCTCACCCACAGCAACCGCCCATCCACCATCGTCATGGAGGTCCATCATGTCCGCAATGAAAGACCTGGTTGAGTATATCGCCAAAGCGCTGGCCGACAAACCGCACCAGGTACAGGTCTCAGAGATTGAAGGCGAGGCCGCGCTCGTCCTGGAACTGCGGGTCGCCCCCGAGGATATGGGGCGCATCATCGGCAAAGACGGGCGAACCGCCAATGCGATTCGCACCCTTGTTCGTGTGCTCGCCGCCAAACAGGGAAAACGGGTCACCCTGGAAATCGTCTGAACGCAGACGTCTCCACCCAGCCAGGGGGGAGCCCGAAACCACGCGGGGCTCAGGGCCGCCGCCTCGGCCATCTGAGCCCCGCTTCTTGACCGTCGGCCGCATCCTCCGCCCCCACGGCGTCCGGGGCGAGATGCGGATGGAAATCCTCACCGGTTACCCGGAGCGGCTCCCGCTCCATCGCGTCTTCTATCTGGGCCCGCAGGCGAAACCCTATCCGGTGGAAAGTATCCGCTTCCACCAGGGCGCCGCGCTCATCAAACTGGTCGGCTGCGACGACCGCAATACCGCCGAAACCCTGCGGGGACTCCTGGTCCAGATTCCCCTGGAGGACGCCGTCCCGCTGGAAGAAGGGGAGTACTACTATTTCCAGGTCGTCGGCGTGGAGGTCTTCACCGACGGGGGGGAACTCCTGGGCCGGGTCGTGGACGTCCTGGAAACGGGCGCCAACGACGTCTACGTCGTCCGGGGGCCGCGCGGGGAAATCCTCATCCCGGCGGTGGAGGATGTGGTGCGGGAACTGGACCTGACCGCCCGCCGGATGGTCATCGTCCCCCTGCCGGGACTGCTGGAATAAATATCACACAAAGACACAAAGGCACAAAGATATATAAAAAATATTTCTTTGCGTCTTTGTGTCTTGGTGTGAGGAAACTATGGCCGGAAGGGAGCGCTACTACGTCGGGTTCAACCTGGTGCGGGGCATCGGCCCGGCCCGCCTGCGCATGCTGATAGACGCCTTCGGGGACGTGGAGCGGGCGTGGCACGCCCCCGCGGACGCGCTGTACCGGGTCGGGCTGGACCGGCGGTCGCTGGAGAATCTGCTGGAGACCCGCGCCCGGGTGGACCTGGACCGGGAGGTCCGGCGAGTCGCGGCCGTGGGCGCCCACATCCTCACCTGGGAGGACGAGGGGTACCCGAAACTCCTGGCGGAGATTCCCGACCCGCCGCCCGTTCTCTACGTCCGGGGGGAACTGAAGCCGGAGGATGCCTGGGCGGTGGCGGTGGTGGGCACCCGCCGCGCCAGCACCTACGGGCGGGAGGTCACCCGGCGACTGGTGACCATCCTGGCTCAGAGCGGGGTGACCATTGTCAGCGGGCTGGCGCGGGGGGTTGACGCGGTGGCCCACCAGACCGCGCTGGAGGCCGGCGGGCGCACGATTGCCGTTCTCGGCTGCGGGATTGACCTGGTCTATCCGCCGGAGCACCGGGAGTTGGCCCGCCGCATCGCCGCGCAGGGCGCGCTGGTCAGCGAATACCCGCTGGGGACTCAGCCGGAGCCGGGGAACTTCCCCCCGCGCAACCGCATCATCAGCGGGCTGAGTCTGGGCGTCGTCATCACGGAGGCCGGGCGGGATAGCGGCGCCCTCATCACCGCCGACTACGCGGCCGAGCAGGGCCGGGACGTCTTCGCCGTCCCCGGCTCCATTCTCTCCGCCGGGTGCGCGGGCACCAACCGCCTCATCCAGGACGGCGCCAAACCGGTGCTGGACGCGGCCGACATCCTGCAGGAACTGAACCTGACGATGGTCGCCGAGCAGAAGGAGGCCCGCCAGGCCCTGCCGACGACGGAGACGGAGGCGCTGATTCTGGCCCACCTGAGCGCGGAGCCCGTCCACGTGGACGACCTGACCCGCGCGGTCGGCCTGCCGGTGGCCCAGGTCACCAGCACCCTAGCGCTGATGGAACTGAAGGGGATGGTGCGGCAGGTGGGCGGGATGAAATACGTCGCCGCATAACCTCACCCCACCCCCAGCGGCTTCGCCGCTACCCCCTCCCCTCTCCTGACCTTCGGTCAGGAGAGGGGAGGGGGTGCCGCCGCAGGCGGCGGGGGAGAGGTGAGGTGGAGCATTCACAAGCAAAGGAGGCCAATGAGTTCCTACTATGCGCTGATTATGGCGGGCGGCGGGGGGACGCGGCTCTGGCCGCTCAGCCGTCGGGCCCGCCCCAAGCAAGCCCTCACCCTGGTGGGGGAGCGAACCATGTTTGAGCACGCGGTGGACCGCATCGCGTCGCTCTTCCAGCCCGAGGAGATTTTCGTGGTGACCGGAGAGGAGCACCTGGAGTCCCTCCTGCTCCAGGCGCCGGAACTCCCCCGGGCCAACTTCCTGCTGGAGCCCGTGGGCCAGGGGACGGCCCCCGCCATTGGCCTGGGCGCCGTCCACCTGCGCCGCCGCGACCCTCAGGCCGTGATGGTCGTCCTCACCGCCGACCACTTCATCCGGGACGTGGAGCGGTTCCGCCGGGTGCTGACCGCCGCCGCGCAGGTTGCCGAAAAGGGCCACCTGGTCACCCTGGGCATCACCCCCTCTTTCCCGTCCACCGCCTTCGGCTACATCCAGCAGGGGGAGCAACTCTACGAGGTGGACGGGTTCGCCGTCTTCCGCGCCCTGCGCTTCACCGAGAAGCCCAGTCCGGAGACGGCGTTCCAGATGGTGGAATCGGGCCTCTATACCTGGAACAGTGGGATGTTCATCTGGCGGGTGGACCGGATTATGGAGGAGTTTGCCCGTCAGATGCCGGACCTCTATGACGTCCTGATGCAGATAGACGCGGTGCTGGGCACCCCCGCCTACGAGCCGACGCTCCGGCGACTCTGGCCCGAACTGTCCCCTCAATCCATTGACTACGGCGTGATGGAGGGCGCCCGGGACGTCGTCGTCATCCCGGTGGACATCGGCTGGTCGGATGTGGGCAACTGGTCCAGTATGCGGGAGATTCTCCCCGCCGACGCCGACGGCAACGTGGTCGTGGGTGAGCATGTGGGGTTGGAGACCCGCAACACCATTGTCTTCGGCGGCCATCGCCTGATCGCCACCATTGGCCTGGAAGACATGATCATCGTGGATACCGACGACGCGCTCCTGATCTGCCCCGTAGACCGGGAACAGGACGTCCGGGAGATGGTGCGGCAACTGCGGGAGATGGGACGGAAGGAAGTGCTGTGATGGGCCTTCGGCGGGGGCACAGGAAAAGGCCGCGCGCCTGACCACCGGGTACGGTTGTCCAGGAAGGACACGGATTGGCACGGCTTATCGGAAATAGGACACGGATGCACACGGGTGAACACGGATTTTACTGTTAGCCCAATCCTGTCGCCCCTTCTTATCCGATGGGGCCTGATTCACGAGTATCCGCGTACATCCGTCCGATCCGTGCTGATCTGTGTGTGATTTCCGGCCGTCTCTTCTGGGAAGCGATTGCCCGCTGGGGGGAGAGGAAGAGCCGTGGGGGAACAATCCGTGAATGAACTGGGTGAGGCGGACGAGTTGCAAATCCGCCTGCTGATGCGTCTGCCGCCCGCGCAGCGGCTCCGGACCATGATGGAGTTACAGGCGCTCTGGCTGGATACGGTGCGGGCCCGCCTGCGCCGCGCCTACCCGCACTTATCCGATTACGAACTCACCGTGTTGATGTTTGAGAGATTGCAGCATGGCGGATGAGCGTACCTTGCGCCCCTGCGTACGGGCGAGGCATGCCTCGCCCCTACCTGCGACGTGCGACCTGCGACCCTGCGACCCTGCGACTTGTGCCCTGCGCCCTGCGCCCTGCGACTTGCGTCCTGCGACATGCGACCCTGTGCCCTGCGCCGTGCTCCCTGCGACCTGCGACCCTGCTTGAGGAGGCTGTTCCTGAATGACTGAACACACCGATACAACTCTGGATGCCTACTGCGTCCGCTGTAAAGAGAAACGACCGCTCAGGGACCCCGAGCCCGTCTTCACCGCCGGGGGGCGCCCCGCCACGCGTGGCGCCTGCCCGGTCTGCGGGACGACGCTCTTCCGTATGGGCGCCACGCCCGCCCACGAGGGCATGGACCCGCCCCCACCCCCCAAACCGGAGGGCCGGCTGGTCATCGTGGAATCCCCCGCCAAGGCCCGCACCGTCGGCCGATTCCTGGGCAAGAGTTACACCGTCCGCGCCTCGGTGGGCCACGTCCGGGACCTGCTCCGCTCCTCTATGTCCGTAGACCTGGAGAACGACTTCAAGCCCACCTACCGGGTGCCCAAAGAGAAAAAGCAGGTGGTGAAGGAACTGACGGAGGAGGTCAAGAAGGCCGCCGAGGTCTATCTGGCCACCGACCCGGACCGGGAGGGGGAGGCCATCGCCTGGCATCTGACCGAGGTCACCGGCATTCGCCCGTCCCAACTGCGCCGGGTCGTCTTCCACGAAATCACCCAGTCGGCCATAGAGGAGGCGTTCGCCCACCCGCGCGGGATTGACATGAACCTGGTCAACGCCCAGCAGGCGCGCCGTATCCTGGACCGACTGGTCGGCTACAGCCTGAGCCCGCTCCTCTGGCGCAAAGTCCGCAGCCGCCTCAGCGCCGGACGGGTCCAGTCCGTCGCCGTCCGCATGGTCGTGGAACGGGAGCGGGAAATCCAGAACTTCGTCCCCGAAGAGTACTGGTCCATCCAGGCCGAACTGGCCAAACGGGAAACCCGTCGCCGTACCTTCCTGGCGAAACTCCACCGCATCCGCGGGGAAGAGGTGGACCTGAAGGACGAACCCGCCACCCGCGCGGTGGTGGAGGAACTGGAGCGGTCGGTCTACGTCGTCACGTCGGTCAAAGAGGGCCAGCGGAGACGGCAACCCGCGCCGCCGTTCACCACCAGTACGATGCAGCAGGAGGCGTCCCGGCGGCTGGGCTTCACCGCTACCCGGACGATGCGCATCGCCCAGCAACTCTACGAGGGGATTGACCTGGACGGGAGCGGGCCCGTGGGCCTGATCACGTACATGCGCACCGACTCCACCAGCGTCGCGGAGCAGGCCCAGGCGGAGGCGCGCCAGTACATCGCCCGCCGGTACGGGGAGGACTTTCTCCCCCCGCAGCCCCCCGTCTACAAAACCCGGACGAAGGGCGCGCAGGAGGCCCACGAGGCCATCCGGCCCACGTCCGTCTTCCGGGAGCCGGAGGCCATCAAAGACCAACTGACGCGCGACCAGTACCGGCTCTACCAGTTGATCTGGCAACGGTTCGTCGCCAGCCAGATGCCCCCCGCCCTCTACGACACGATGACGGTGGAGATAGAGGCCGGCCCGGAGGAAAGCCGCCCCTACCTCTTCCGCGCCACCGGCTCCACCCTGCGCTTCCCCGGCTTCCTGATTGTGTACGAGGAGGCGAAGGACGAGGACGTGCAGGAAGAGGAGCCCGTCCAGCAGATTCCGCCGCTGACGGTGGGGGAGATTCTGGACCTGGTCCGGTTGATCCCGGAACAGCACTTCACCCAGCCACCGCCCCGCTACACCGAGGCGACGCTCATCCGGGCGCTGGAGGAGTACGGCATCGGGCGACCGTCCACCTACGCGCCCATCATGGCCACCATCCAGCAGCGCGGGTACGTGCGCCGGGAGGGGAAACGGCTGGTGCCCACGGAGACCGGCTTCCTGGTCAACGACCTGCTGGTGGAGCACTTCCCGGAGGTCATGGACTACGGGTTCACCGCGCAAATGGAGGAGCAACTGGACGAAATTGCCGCCGGTCGGCGGGAGTGGGTGCCGGTGGTGCGGGAGTTCTACCGCCCCTTTGCCCTGCAGGTCGCCCAGGCCGACCAGCGGATAGAGAAGGTGGAACTGGAGTCGGCGCAGGTGGGACGGGCGTGCCCCGAATGCGGGGCGCCGCTCACGGTCCGCTGGGGCCGGTACGGGAAGTTTATCGGCTGCTCCCGCTTCCCGGAGTGCCGCTACACCGAGCCCTGGCAGGAGAAGGTGGGGGTGACCTGCCCCCAGTGCGGCGGCGACCTGGTGGAGAAACGGACCCGCAAGGGGCGGACGGGCTACGGCTGTGTCAACTACCCCACCTGCAACTTCTGGGTCTGGCAACGGCCGCTGCCCACGCCCTGCCCGTCCTGTGGCGGCCTGATGACGGAGGCCCGCAAGGGCGTCGCCCGCTGTACGGCCTGCGGGGAGGAAGTGACACTGGAAGAGGAGTAATGGATTTTCTCACACAAAGACACAAAGGCACAAAGATATATTTCTTTTTGAGTCTTTGTGTCTCTGTGTCTTTGTGTGAGATTCAAAAAGGAGTCCTATGGCCCAGGAACCCCCCGAAGACGGTTATACGGTGATCGCCCGCGTCATCCGGCAGGAGGGCCACTGTGCCGCCGGTCACCAGGTCGGCGACGAAGTGGTCTTTGACGGCCTGACCGTCCAGGGCAAAATCTGCATCAGCGCCCTCTACTCTATGCTGCCCAAAGTCTTCGCCATGCGCTACGGGGCGACCTTCCCCTGGCTGAAAGACCCGGACGTCGCCACCCACGCCTGCCCCGATGCCTGGAACCCCGTCGTCTTTGAAATCCGGCGCATCCGGTGAAGCGACTGGCCCGCTGGACCCTCTGCCTGCTCCTGCTGCTGGCGGCCTGCCGGGCCCCCGGCGCGACCCGCCCGACGGTCAAAATCGGGCTGGTCGCCCCCTTTGAGGGCCGCTACCGCTACGTGGGCTACGGCCTCTTCGCCGCCGTCCGGCTGGCCCTGCGGGAGGCCAACGCGGCGGGTGGAGTGGGAACGCCCCCCTACTCCGTGGAACTGGTCGCCTACGACGACGGCGCGGACCCGGAAATGGCCCGCCAGCAGGCGGAGAAACTGGCCGTGGACCCGCAGGTCGTGGTTGTCATCGGCCACTTCCGGGAGGAGACGACGCGCGCGGCGCTCCCCGTCTACGCCCGCGAGGGGCTGCCGCTCCTGGCCCCGGCGGTGCTGGACCCGGCGCTGACCGCCGGGCCGGGATTCGTGCCTGTGGTACGCATCGGCCCCGACGCGGACGAACTGGCCGCCCGCATGTTGTTAGAGGGGGTGGCGGAGGCGGGACTCATCACCGACGGCGGCCCGCTGGGGGAGGCGCTGCAGCGGGCCGCGGCGGCGCGCGGGCGGTCGCTCCGGCCCGTGGGCCCCCCCGCCGACGTCCCCCGCTGGGGGCCGCTCCCGCCCGTCCTCTTCTGCGACGCGCCACCCGTGGAATGCGGCGAGGCCCTGGCATCCCTGCGCGCCCGCGGTTGGGCCGGGGAGTTCGTCGGCGGGCCGGACCTGGCCGCGGACGAGTTCCGGGCCGTGGCGGGGGACACTGCGGGCGTCCGCGTCGTCACCCCCTGGCCTCGCCCCCAGACCCTGCCCGCCTGCGCCGACTTCGTCGCCCGCTGCACCGAAATCTCCCTGGGCATCCCGCCCGGCGACCTGGCCCTGCCGGCGTACGCGGCGGCCCGCCATGCCCTGCACGCGCTGGAGTGGGCCATCACGCATGGGGGTGCCCCTTCCCGCTCCGGCGTCGCCGCCGCGCTGGCCGCCATCCCAACCGAACCCCTGCCCGACCCCTGCGGCGAATGACGACGGACGACAGACCACAGACCACAGACCACAGAGATAGACCTGCATCTGGCGGGGCACACGCACGGCGGGCAACTCCGCCTACCCCTCTTCGGCGCCCTGGTCACCAGTTCGGCCTTCTGGAAGCGGTACGAGGCGGGGCTGTACCGGAAGGAGGCAGCCACCCTCTACGTCAGCCGGGGGATCGGGTTGGAGGGGAAAGGTGCGCCCCGGGCCCGCTTTCTCGCCCCGCCGGAGGTGGTCCTGGTTCTGTTGGCCCGGCGGCCCGCGCTGAATGCGCCGACTGAAGTCGCCCTTCCTGGGCCGCAGGCCTCTGGTCGGCCTTCGCCGACCGGGAGCGTCGGCGCAGGCCGACGCCCGGCACAGCGTGCCCAGGGAGGCTGATTTCCAATCAGCGCACAGCGGCAAGCCGGCTGGGTAGGTAGTTACGCCCGAAAGGTTTTGCATGACGAGTTTGCGTCCGGGCGATCCTTGCCGACCTCAGAGGGTCGGCGGAGGCCGACACCCCTCGGGCTGAGCCCTTCGGGGCGAAGTCCGGCACGAAGTGCTCAGGGAGGGGGATTACAATTGGCCTGAACAGTTACCCTGGGGAAAGGGGGGAGTGGGCGGTCTCCCCGGGCAGCGGGTATCAGAGAGGGGGCAACGTCGGCCTTCCCGACCAGCAGGGTCAGCCGCGGCGGATGGACAATGGTCTCCCAGTCCGCGATCAGCCCGTCCAGCACATGCTCCCAGCGCCGGGTTTCCGCCCAGGCACGGCCCGAAGCGCCCAGACGCCGCGCCAGAAGGGGATCCCCGATCAGACGAGCGACCTGGGCAATCAGTGCCTCCGGGTCCTCATGGTAGATCAGCCCATTGACTTCGTGGTGCACGTAGTCCAACTGACCGCCGGAACTGGGCACCACCACGGGCAGGCCCGAAGCCATTGCTTCCAGCACCACGTTGCCGAAGGTCTCATTGGCGCTGGTCAGGACGAAGATGTCGGCCGAGGCATAGGCCGCCGCCAGGTCCGCCCCGTGGAGATAACCGGTGAAGACGGTGGGGGTACCGGCGAACTGGTATTCCAGCATCTGGCGGATCGGCCCGTCGCCGACGATGGCCAGGCGGGCCTGAGGGAGCGCGTCGGCCAGGGGCCGGAGCATAGAGACCCGTTTCTCTGGCGACAGCCGGCTCACGGTGAGAATGACCGGCGCGTCCGGCCGGCCGCCGCTCAGCCGCGCCCGCCACTGCGGATCGGCATGGCGCGGGTGGAAGCGCTCTACGTCCACCCCGCGCCCCCACACGCGCAGGTTGCGGAAGCCGCGCCGCTCCAGTTCCCGCAACGTGAAGTGCGACGGGCAGAAGTTGAGGTCGGCCTGGTCGTGCACCCGGCGCAGGAACTCCCACAGCGGTTCGCTGAAGGCGCCCAGCCCCCAGCGCGCAATGAAGCCGGGCAGGTCGGTCTGGTACGAGGCAGCGACCGGGATACCCAGTTCGTGGGCGTGGCGCAGGCCCACCAGCCCCAGCGACACCGGGTTGAAGACGTGGATCAGATCCGGGTCAAAGGCGACCAGGTGGTCGCGCACGTCCACGACGGGCGGCACCAGCCGGAGTTCCGGATAGACGGGAAACGGGATGGCCGGCAACCCGATGACCGGAGTCTCTGCGTACCGGGTCGGACCGCCCGCGGGGGCAAACAGGATTGCCCGATGTCCTCGCCACGCCAGGTGTTCCAGAAGACGGCAGAGGGTGTTGACCACGCCATCGGTCTTGGGGAGAAAAACTTCGGTAAACAGGGCTACGCGCATCGGCACTTCAATCCACGAAAACATGCTCCACCTCAACCGGTGAGGGGAGCGACAGCCTGAGATATTTGGGCGAGAAGTCCCCCGGCACAACATCCAGTATATTCGGAAACGCCCGGAGCGGGGTGATGGAGACGTACCCCATTTCTACAGCCCAGGCATCGGTCCCCGGTTCGGGCGCCGGTGGGTCGTCCTGGCTGGGGGAGACGACGATGTCTCCAGCCTGAGGGTCAACGTGGAAGCGGTAGCGGGTCAGGCAGGAAGTACTGGCTGGCATGGTGACCAGGATGTCCGCCAGATGGGAGAGGGGCCGGTTCGGCACGTTGATGTTGAAGAGAGTTGGAGGCGATGAGCCCGCGCTCAATGCTCCGGACGCGGTGGCCTGCCACAGGCGCACAGTCTCACCCAGCGCCCAGGCGGCCGTTTCCCAGTGTGCCATTTCTCCCGGTCCAACGGCCAGGGAGATCGCGATGGCGGGCACGCCCAGTAGATGCGCCGTCAGCGCCGCGCCCACCGTGCCGGAGTAGAAGACGTCCCGGCCCAGGTTGGCGCCGTGGTTGATCCCACTGACAACCAGGTCAAAGGGGCCGCCCAGAGCGCCTCCCAGACCGACGTGGACGCAGGTCGCCGGAGTGGCGACGACCCCATACGCCGCCACGTTCTCCGGATGGCCATCGGGATGCCGATACGGGAAACAGGACACCCGGCGGGTTGGTGACAGGGCGGCGCCGTAACCGCTGTGGTTGACCGCAGGAGCCACAATGGTAACTTGCCCCAGTTTGACCAGAGCCCGAGCCGCCGCCCAGAGGCCGGGCGCGGCGATGCCGTCGTCGTTGGTCAGTAGAATCTTCATCGCAGATGGCTCCCCATCAGCACGCTCCCCATGACCAGACCGCCCAGCGCCGCACCCGCAACGGTCTGCGCTGGGGTGTGGCGACCCAGGTGGACGCGCGACCAGGCCACCAGCGGAAGGGCCAGCAGCGCCGGAGATGCCGCCCATCCGGTCACAAAGATCAGGAACGTCAGCCACGCCGCGCTGGCCGCGCCGTGCATGCTGATCTTCCAGCGCAATGTGATCATCAGCACCAGCGCGGTCTGGAGCAGTTGAGCGATGCTGACGCCCAACAGCAAAGAAGGGGCAGCCGCTCGCCAGAGAATGGCGGCCGCCGCCAGCATAGACGTCAGCGTGAAGAGCAGGGGGCGGGCCCGCTCTTCCCGGCGCTGGACGTCCAGGTCGGATACCAATCCCCGTCGGTGGAGCCAGATCAGGTAGAGGATTGGCGACAGCACGTTCAGTGCCAGAGGGATACCGGCCCAGGCCCAGGCGGCGGCCCGCCGCGTCGCTCCGGCGGCGATAGCGATCATCGCGATGCCCAGCACGGGTGGCGAAAAAACCGCCGAAACGATCCCCGCCACGCGGTCAGACCAGACCCGCAGGGCGGAGGGGAGGGGCGGGGTCGGCAGAACCTGCCCGGGAACTGGCTGGGTCTGGGAGGGAGTGATCAGCGACACCATCGCTTGCCTCCGACATCGGGCTCCGGCGCGGCAACGGACGCTCCCCCGGCACAGGCCAGTGCCCGCTCAATCTCGCTGGCCAGCGCCGCTCGCCGCCCGAAGGGGTCCCGCTGGATGGGACGATTGCCGTATATCCGATGGAGTTTATTTATCAAAACCCGAGGCGGCAAACGGCCGGCTTCTTCTTTGTTAATTGTCATTGACGGACCTCCTTAATCTTTCACTGATATGTCAGGACTTACGCAGTTGGGAGCGGGGAGAACGTGCCAGGCACTTCCAAAAGTGCCTGGCACGTTCGGAAGTGGCGCAACTGTGTAACTCCTGTATGTAATGAACCTGTGAGCAGGGAATGAGATGAAGGCCGGAATTTGCAGTGCGGCAATCTACAATGAGTATGCCAGGGTGACGTCAAGGAGATGTTAAGAGCAGGTTATGGCGCTGTTAACGGTAAGCCCGGTGAGCCAGGCCGTATGCGGCCAGGCGGAAAAGCCAGCGGCCCAGCCCGACAAAATGGGGACACGCCCGGTAGCCTGCGCTACAGACCTGGCGGCCTGGTATGCATTTTTATAGCGCAGGCTGCCCGCCTGCACTACATGATCCGCAGCGCCAGCGGTCAGCCCGTGGCGCAGGCTGACAGCCTGCGCTACACTATCTGCAATGCAGGTTGTCCGCCTGCAGCCGTTCGCCTGTACCGACTGGACGGCGGTACTACATCTCAGGAAAGGAGTTGCCCCAATGACCTTTCTGACCCACCTGGAATGCTCCCTCTGCGGCAAGACATACGACGCCGACCGCCTCTGGCAGACCTGCCCCGATTGCGGGCGACCGCTTCTGGCCCGCTACGACCTGGACGCAGCGCGGCGGTTGGGGCGGGAGCGCCTGATCGGCTCGGAGCCGTCCCTCTGGCGCTACCGGGCCCTGTTGCCCGTGCGGGACGACACCCACATCGTCACCCTGGGCGAGGGGTTCACCCCCCTGCTCCCCGCCCGGCGCCTGGGCGCGGAACTGGGGATGCCCCACCTCTATATCAAGGAGGAAAGCCTCAACCCGACCGGTTCCTTCAAGGCTCGCGGGCTGGCGGTGGCGGTCTCCCGGGCCCGGGAACTGGGGGTCCGGGAAATGGTCATCCCGTCGGCAGGGAACGCGGCGGGGGCCGCGGCGGCCTACGCCGCCCGCGCGGGCCTGCGCCTCCACGTCTTCATGCCCCGCGACGTCCCGGCCCCCTTCCTGGCCGAGTGCTGCGCACTGGGGGCGGAGGTCACCCTGGTGGACGGCCTCATCACCGACTGCGGCCGGGAGGCCCGGAGATTGGCCCAGGAGCACGGCTGGTTTGACCTCTCCACCCTGAAGGAGCCGTATCGGCTGGAGGGGAAGAAGACAATGGGGTACGAACTGGCCGAGCAGATGAACTGGGACCTGCCCGACGTCATCATCTACCCCACCGGCGGGGGGACCGGACTGGTGGGGATGTGGAAGGCGTTTGAGGAGATGGCCGAACTGGGCTGGATCGGAGACCGCCGTCCGAGCATGGTGACGGTCCAGAGCACGGGCTGCGCGCCCATTGTCCGGGCGTTCCACGCCGGGGAGGAGTTCGCGGCCCCCTGGGAGGACGCGCAGACCGTGGCGGCGGGGCTGCGGGTTCCGGCGGCGGTGGGGGACTTCCTCATCCTGCGGGCGCTGCGGGCCAGCGGCGGGACCGCCGTCGCCGTCCCCGACGGGGCGCTGATAGAGGGCCAGCAGTGGCTGGGCCGGACGGAGGGCATCTTCGCCTGCCCGGAGGGCGGCGCGACCCTGGCCGCGCTGAAGATGTTGCTGGACAAAAGGTGGATAGACCCCGGGGAGCGGGTCGTCCTCTTCAACACCGGCAGCGGGCTGAAGTACCCCCTGCCGTAATCCGCTTTCCTGTCCCCTGAATCCCCGATGGTTTCCCCAAGAGCGGTTCCCCCAACAACAGGATGCCAGATGGGCAACTCCTGAAGAGATTGTAAGTTGACAATGGCATATTTTAAGATATAAAAAGAAAGAGATTGCGCGAAATGGGTTGTTGGATATGATTAAGGTATGGCTACCAAAAACCTTTCCCCAATCTATGACCCTTGTCGGTGGGGCATCCCC
>Ga0308415_1000652_pt1 | contig 15315 bp, 14 predicted proteins | sample HotsprSampleOS55_FD_203465 | JGI IMG/M metagenome (GOLD analysis project Ga0308415, IMG submission 203465) | Hot spring phototrophic mat microbial communities from Octopus Spring, Yellowstone National Park, Wyoming, United States - 20090730_OS55 ... | reverse complement strand
GCGTGCGGTGGTTGCGTGGGTCGTCGGAAGTGCAGACGGCGCAGCGGCAGCCCAGTTGCGGAACGCCCATCGAGGTGCCGCAGCCCAGAACCGTGATGCGCAAGGCGCGTTAGCCCTCCTTCTCGTGATGGAGCAAGGTAAGCGCGTGGCGCAAGGTCGGTATCAGCCGATTAGCGACCGCCTGCGCCGCGACCGCAATCGCCTGACGCACGGCGTAGCGGTCGGAGCGCCCGTGCCCGATGATGCACACGCCGTCCACGCCCAGCAGCGGCGCGCCGCCCCACTCGCGGTAGTCTAAACGACGCTTGAGCCGACTGAACGCGGGCTTGAGCAGCGCAAGCGGCAGCCTGTTGAGCGCGTTGCGAGTCAACTCCTCCTTGACGACCCGCATCACCATCTCGGCGACGCCCTCGCTGGTTTTTAGGAAGATGTTGCCCACGAACCCGTCGCACACGACCACATCGGCGACGCCTTCGTAGAAGGTCTTGCCCTCCACATTGCCCACAAACTCGTCTTTGAGTCGGCTTTGGAGCAGTTGGTACGCCTCTTTGGTCAGGCTGTTACCTTTGGTCGCCTCCTCGCCGATGTTGAGCAGCCCGACGCGGGGGTTGGGAATTTCCAGCACCTGCGCGGCGTAGATTTGCCCCATCAGCGCGAAGTCCAGCAGTTGGCGCGGGGAACAGTCCACTGTTGCGCCGCTATCGAGCAGCACGCACCGCCCCGTGTAGGTGGGCAGCACGGTAGCAATCGCGGGGCGGTCGACATACGGCAGCCCGCCCCAGAGCAGTTTGGCGACCACGCCGACCGCGCCCGTGTTGCCCATCGAGACCAGCGCGTCCGCTTTGCCCTCCTTGACCAGTTTCGCTGCAACCACGAGCGACGAGTCGCGCTTGCGCCGAATCGCCATCACAGGCGCGTCGTCCATCGTGATGATCTGCGAGGCGTGATAAACGGTCAGGTTCGCAGGTCGCCCGCGTGTGGGCAGCAGCGCTTCTATCTGCTCCGTGTCGCCCACGAGCAGGATTTCGAAGCTGACCTGCCGCGCCGATTCCAGCGCGCCCAGCACGATTTCTTGGGGTGCGAGGTCGCCCCCCATCGCGTCCACTGCGATGCGCATGCTCACTCTTTGTCTGCTGGTAGGGTAATCGCCGCTTCGTACTTGCGCCTCTTGTAGTAGCCGCACACATAGCAGGCGCGATGCGGCAGTATCATCGCGCCGCAGTGCGCGCAGCGGCTCAAGCCAGGCATTTCCAGCTTATAGTGCGTGCGACGCTTCGCGCCGCGCGCGTGCGAGTGTCGTCGTTTCGGGTTCGCCATCGTTTGCCTCCTTGTCGTTCAGTCCTCGCTATACCAAGCGCGCGCCAGCGCCTCAAACGCGGGATGCCCCGCTTTCGGCGCACAGGCGCAGGCCGCTTCGTTCAGGTTCTGCCCGCAGGTCGGACACAAGCCCTTGCAGTCCTCCCTGCAGACGGGCGCCATCGGCAACTCCAGTAGCAGATATTGCCGTAGCAAGTCGTCGGCATAGAGCCAGTTCCCCTCGAACACAGGGAACGAGTCCCGATCTTCCACTTCGGCGTAGCCATACGCGCTCAAACCTGCGGGCGTGCCTGCAAGCGGGAACTCCTCGTGGATTTCGAACGCCACAGGCAACTGGAAATAGCGCAAGCAGCGTCCGCACTCCAGCCACACGACCGTGTGGAACGCGCCCGACAGACGCAGGATGCGCCCACCGCTCTCGGCGATGAGCGTGCCGCGAATTGGCTCCGCCAGCGGGGGAGCTTCTTCCCGCTCCAGCCAGATTTCGACCGGGTACTCTACGCGCCGTCCTGGATGCTGGACGACATCATTCAAATCCAACCGATACACTTTCATCGCAGCTCCCCCTGTAGCCGCTGGCTACGGTCTATAAGTGTACCCCATGCGGACGCGATTCGCAACGCGGGTGGGTATACTGCTTTCGATGCGACGGCGGCGGTTGGGAATGGTGTTGGGGGTGTTCGGAGTTTCGCTGATACTTGCGGGGTTCGCGGTCGGGCGGTGGACGCGCGTGCGCTGGGTGTCCATACCCGCGCCTGTTGCAGAGCCTGTACGCATCGCGGTACTGGGCGATTTTCACCTTGTGGACGAAGCGAGCCTGCGCCACGCGCGCGCGTGCCTGCAGACTGCGATGGCGCAGCAGCCCGACATGATCGTGCTGGTCGGCGACTATGTGCATACGCATCACGGGCTGCCGTACCTTCGGCGGGCGTTGCAGGGCGCGCATGCGCCGCTGGGGGTCTACGCCGTGCTGGGCAACCACGACCACTGGTCAGGCAAGGACGCTGTGATACGCGCCTTGCGCGAGGCGGGCGTTATCGTGCTGTGCGAAGAGAACCGCACGGTTCGTAAGGGCAACACGCGCCTCACGCTGGTCGGCATTTACGACCTCCTGTGCCACAAGCCGCGCTGGGAGCGGGCGTTTCGCGGCGTGCCTGCTGTGCCAGACCATCCCGTGATACTGCTCTCGCACAATCCCGACGCCGTGCTGTCGCCATACCGCGACCGTACCACGCTGATTGTGTCGGGACACACGCACGCGGGGCAGGTCTGGGCGCCAGCCACTGCCCACTGCGCGATGCAGCGGCTCTTCGGGCGCAGCTACATCCCCAAAACGCGCTACGGAACTGCCCACCCTTACGGGCTGTACCAGGAAGGCGATACCTACATCTACATCACCAGCGGCGTCACGCACGGGCGCGCCGTGCCCCGCTGGTACACCCGCCCCGAAGTGAGCATCATTGAGCTAACGCCTGCGCAGAGCAGGCACTGAAACGGCGTCTGCACTCAGGGGGGAGAGCAAGCAGTCCCACGGGTATACTCCTGCTATGCACACGCACGCCTGGCGACTGACGCCTGACGGCGAGTACCACTGGGAGCGCGTCGAATTGACCCCTCTACAAGCAGGCGAGGCATTGATCCGCCTGCGCGCCTGCGGGCTATGCACTGGCGAGGTGATGGACTGGTACACCCTGCGCAAGGCACCGCTGACGCCTGGGCACGAGTTAGTGGGCGAGATTGAGGCGCTGGGCGAGGGGGTAGAGGGGCTGGCTGTAGGCGACCGCGTGGTGGTGCATCACCACGCGCCGTGCTTGCAGTGCGATTTGTGTCGGCGCGGGGCGTTCGTGCATTGCCCGACCTGGCGCGGCACGAAACTGACGCCTGGCGGGCTGGGCGAGCGGTTCATCGCGCCTGCCGAGATTGTGCGAGTGGATCTGCTGCGCGTGCCCGACCATGTGTCCGACGAGCGGGCGGCGTTCGTGGAGCCGTTGGCGTGCGTGGTGCGGTCGCTGCGTCGGGCAGGGCTGAAACACGGCGACACGCTGGCGATTATCGGCATGGGCGTGATGGGCTTGCTGCACTTGTTGGTGGGGCAAGCCTGGGGCGCGAAGCCGATTTACGCGATTGACCGCTTGGAACATCGGCTGGCGTTCGCCGAGTCGCTGGGCGCGACCCCCCTGCACGCCGACGAGGCGCCCAGCGTGCTGCATGAAGGCGCGTCGGTCGTCGTAGTAGGACCAGGCAGCGAGCCCGCCCTTGCGCTTGCGATGCAGATTGTCGCCCCCGATGGCGCGGTCGTGCTGTTCACACCAGCGCCGCCCGATGTGCGGTTCCCACTGCCGTGGCACGACCTCTACTTCCGCGAGACGCGCCTGATTCCCAGCTACTCCACCAGCCATGTAGAGATGCGCTACGCGCTGACGCTCATCGCCAGCGGGCTACCCGTAGAGCGGTTGATTACCCATCGCTTGCCGTTGGCGTGCGCGCCTGAAGGCTACGCGCTGCTCCGCCGCGCCGAAGCGTTGAAGGTCATCGTGACGCCGTAACTGCAGAATGCTGCGCGAAGCGTCCGCGCGGCAGGAATCTTGCACGCGCAAGTGTACTTATGGCATGTGCGTTGCCTCTACGGAGTTTTTGCGTGGTTGGCTTGCGTGTGTCCCCTGCTGGGGCAGGTGATCAGCGAGCGCGTCGGCGTCACCGCCGCAGGGAACAACCTCGCCGTGCGCCCTGCGCCGTGCAGCGCGAGTAGCTTAGGCACGGTTCCTGCGGGCATGGACGGTGTTGTGCAAGGTTCCGCCCAAAACTGCAACAATCTCACTTGGTTGCCTACGCGCTGGGCGAACGGCTTGCAAGGCTGGACGGCGACAGGCGTGGGCGGCACGGACTACCTCGCGCCGCTGGCAGGGCAAGGCGTCTTCCCGAATGTCGCTGCGCCGTTGGCGTACCCCGTGCGCGTCGGACCGAACGCCTCCGCGCTAAATGTGCGCACAGGACCAGGCACGGAACATGCCATCGTCGCCACGAAATCCGCAGGTGCGACAGGCTGGGCAATTGAGGTCTTCAATAACACCGCCGCAAACACGGTTTGGTGGAAAGTGCGCTGGGACGACGGCATAGTGGGCTGGTCGGCGGAGGGTGTGCGTGGAGCAGGCGTCTACCTCTCGCTGGCAGGGCAGCCGCGCCCGAAAGCGACTCTGTACCTGCAGGCGTTGGGTGCGTCAAGCATAGGAGTGCAAGTTTCGCCTGTAGACTTAAACACAGGTGCATCGACCGTTGCCCTGCCTGCAACACTGATTTACTTAGTAGGGGAGCGGGTGAACCTCACCGCGCCTGAAGTTGCCCCCAACGGCGCGCGATTCACCCGCTGGGTGGTGAACGGCGAGAGTTTCCCCCGACGCACGCTGACCCTCCATGCGACGCAGGTCAGCCGCATTACGCTTGTCTACAGCCCGAACACGCCGCAGACTGAAGAGCAGTTTCTGCGCAGCCTCCTCGCGCCGTGGCGGCAGGGGCAGGTATGGCTGCCCTCTACCTACGACGCGCACGCAGGCAACAACCCCGAATACGCGGTGGATTTCAACCGCCTCTCCAGCGCGCGGGCGACCTGCCCGTACTACAACGGCTTCCTGCAGGACTGCAACGAGCCGATGTTGGCGTCGCACGCAGGGCGCGTCTACACCCGTGCGCAGAGTGGCTGTACGGGCTACGGCAACTTCGCCGTGGTGGTCAGCACGGTGCGCCCCACAGGCGGAGGCAGCAACACCTATCTGGCGACCATCTACGCGCACCTGAACTACTTCCTCGCGCCGAACGGGTCAGTGGTCGAGGCAGGCGCACCGATTGGGCGGCTTGGTAGCACGGGCAGCTCGACGGGACCGCACCTGCACTACGAGATTCGCCATGTCACGGTATCGGGCAGCACGCTGACGCTGGGGGCGCGCGTGCAGGTGCTGAACAACCCGCGCATTCGCCTCAGCGGGCAGCCGTTGCAGGTCAACTTCAACTGCCCGATTTCGGGACTGGGATACGGCGGTCCTGCCATCACAGGAACCGCGCCGCTAAGCAGCGTCCCGCCGAACATCGAGCCACCCTGCACGCCTTACAACTGCCCTGGCGGGATGACCGACGGGCTGGACGGGCTGCCCGACTTCGCGCCCAGCCGCTGCGACGGCGAGCTGCCCGATATGCTGACGCTGTACCTCTCGGATGTGAACGGCGACGGGTGCATCGACGACGCCGACCTACTGCAGGTGCTACTGCGCTTCGGCGAGACTTGGGACGGCGGCGAAGACATCAACTGGGACGGGATAGTGGACGACGCCGACCTGCTGATGCTGTTGATGGACTTTGGGCACGGTTGTAGCGAGGCGTATTAGCAGGAATCGGCGAATATCCACCGAATCGCGCGCCTATGCAACGGATGCGATTTTTCGGATGGGTTCTGTTGGCGACACTGCTGTCGGCAAGTTGGGCGCAGAAGCCGCTGGACGACTACTTCCAGCGACCCGAACCCGCCTACCGCTGGGAGAAACGCGAAACCAAGCGCGTCGACGGCGTCACCGTATATACGCTGTTTATGATTTCCCAGACTTGGCAGGAGATTGAATGGGATCACTTCGTGCAGGTGTTTTACCCCGACCGACCGCGCTTTCCCCGCTTTGCAGGACTCTACAACACAGGGGGTAGACCCGACGCTGACGACGAAGCGTTCGGGACACACATCGCCCGCGAGTCGGGCGCGCCGTTCGTTATCCTCTACGGCATCCCGAAGCAGCCGCTCTACAACAATCTGTATGAGGACGCGCTGATTGTCTACACTTGGCAAAAGTTCATCGAGACAGGCGACGCGACTTGGCCGCTGCACTTCCCGATGGCGAAGGCGGTGCTGAAGTGTATGGACACGGTGCAGGCGTTCCTGAAAGCAGAGCGCAAGCCTGTCGTGGAGCGGTTTATGGTCACGGGCGCGTCGAAGCGGGGCTGGACGGCGTGGCTGGTAGGCGCGAGCCAAGACCCGCGCGTGGCAGGCATTGCGCCGATGGTCATCGATGTACTGAACCTACCGCTCCAAGTGCCTCACCATTTGAAATTCTACAAGGGCAAGCCGAGCGAGCAGATTGGCGACTATGTGGCAGGCGGAATGTTGGAGTTGCTGAACACCCCTATCGGGCAGCGGCTGGTGGAACTGGAGGACCCCTACAGCTACCGCGACCGCTACACGATGCCCAAACTCATCATCAACGGCACGAACGACCGCTACTGGGCGCAGGACGCGCTGAACCTCTACTGGGATGGCTTGCCCGAGCCGAAATGGATTCTGTACGCGCCCAACAGCGGGCACGGCTTGGACGACCGCACGCGCGTGCTGGCGACGATGGTCGCGTTTATCCACACACTGGCGCGGGGGCGGTCGCTGCCCAAGATGGAGTGGACGCTGAACGAGACGGCGCAGGGGCTGGAGATTCGCGTGCGGAGTCAGCCAACAGCGCGTGAGGCGCGCATGTGGTTCGCCAGCACGCCCGACTACGACCTGCGCGAGTCGCGTTGGGCAAGCATGCCGATGACGCGCACGCGCGACGGCTGGCAGGGCTTCCTGCAGCGACCCCGCCGCGGACGCGCGACTGCCTACGCCGAGCTGGTGTTCGACATCGACGGGCGGCTGTTTACACTGACGACGCAACTGAAGGTGTTGGAAGCAAATCTGCAATAGGAGGCGAGCGATGAAGCAACCGAATACGCTAACACGGCGTGAGTTTCTGAAGGCGTCGGCGGGCGTCGCCGTCGGCGGCGCACTCGCCAGCCTGCCGATTGAACTGTTCGCGCACGCGCAAGGCACAGATAGGCTGCGCGTGGGGCTAATCGGCTGCGGCGGACGCGGCACAGGCGCAGCTATCGATGCGCTCGATGCGCACCCCAGCGTCGAACTCTATGCGATGGGCGACGCCTTCAAAGACCGACTGGAAGGCTCCCTGAACGCGCTACGCGAAGAGCTACAGGATGAACGCAAAGCGCGTCTGAATGTCGGCGACCGCCTGTTCGTCGGGCTGGACGCTTACAAACAGGTCATCCACAGCGGGGTGGACATCGTGCTGCTTTGCACGCCCCCCGCGTTCCGACCCATTCACTTCCGCGAAGCGGTTCAGGCGGGCAAGCATGTGTTTATGGAGAAGCCCGTTGCGGTGTGCCCCGCAGGCGCGCGGTTGATGTTCCAAATGGGCGAGTTGGCGACCCAGAAAGGCTTGAGCGTCGTCGCGGGCACGCAACGCCGCCACGAGCCAAACTATATCGAGACCATCCAGCGCATCAAAGACGGCGCGATTGGCGAAATCGTCGGCGGCGCGTGCTACTGGAACCAAGGCGGGCTGTGGCATGTGGAGAAGCGCCCCGAATGGAGCGATGTCGAGTGGCAGATGCGCAACTGGCTCTACTTCACCTGGCTGTCGGGCGACTTTATCGTCGAGCAGCACATCCACAATATCGATGTCATTAACTGGGTGCTGGGCGCGCATCCCGTCCGCGCGATGGGCATGGGTGGACGCCAATCGCGCGTGGAGCCACACTACGGGCACATCTACGACCACTTCGCTGTGGAGTTCGAGTACCCAGGCGGCGTCAAAGTGCTAAGCATGTGCCGACAGGTCGACAACTGCGCGATTGTGATTGGCGAGCGCGTCTACGGCACAAAGGGCACGGCGGACCCGTCGGGGAGCATCACTGTCGGCGGCGAGACTTGGCGCTATGGCGGTCCCAAGCAAAGCGGCTACAAGCAGGAGCATATTGCACTCGTGCGAGCAATTCGCGAGGGCAAGCCGCTCAACGAGACGCGCGCCGTCACGGAATCGACTCTGGCAGCGATTATGGGGCGCATGTCCGCTTACACGGGCAAGGTGGTCACTTGGGACTTTGTGATGAACCAGTCGCAGCTGAACCTGCTGGAACGCGCGGAGAAGTTGGAGTTCGGCGCGATGCCTGTGGATGCGGTGGCAGTGCCCGGCAAGACGGCGTTGGTATAGGGGTATCCTATAGCCGCGTGTGGCTGATTATCTACGGCGCGTTAGCGGTACAACTCGGCATCCTGCTGTTCAACCTTGCGTATTGGCGTGGGCGGCGGCTGCAGGCGGGCGCATCCGAGAACGCGCCGACGCTCTCGGTGCTAATCCCCGCGCGGAATGAAGCGGAGAACCTGCCTGCGCTGCTTGAAAGCCTTGCGCCGCAGCTCGGCGCGGGGGTCGAGTGCTGGGTGTGCGACGACGGCTCCGACGATGGCACGACCGAGTGGCTGGCGCAGCATGCCGCGTCGCTGGGCGTGCGCTGGTTTCGGAGCGAGGCGCATCCCGACGGCTGGGTCGGCAAAAACTGGGCGTGCCATCAGTTGGCGGCGCGGGCGCAGGGCGAGTGGCTGCTGTTTCTGGACGCCGACCTGCGCTGCGAAGCGGGCTTTCTGGACGCGCTGCGGGCGTACCTGCAACGCACAGATGCGCAGCTCGTGAGCGCAATCCCCGCGTTCGCGCCCACGAACCTGCCCATCGCACTGCTGAAGCTGATGGTGCCCTTCTCGGTGTTCACGCTGTTGCCATTGCCGCTGGCAGAGCGGCATCCGAATCCCGCCTTCGCCTTCGCGAATGGGCAGGTAATTGCTTTTCGCAGAGACGAGTGTCTACGCTGGCAACCGCATCAGGCGGTGCGCGGCGCGGTGCTGGAAGATGTCGCGCTCGCTGCACTGGTGAAGCGTCAGGGTGGGATTGTGCGGTTGCTGGACGCGCGGGCGTGGCTGCGCGTGTCGATGTATCCGACGCTGCAGGCGGCGATGGACGGCTTCGCGAAGAACGCGGTCGCTATCTGCCGCACGACACCGATGGCGTTGCTGGTCGGCGCGATGCTTGCGCTGGTCTACCTGTATCCGCTGGGCGCAGGATTGGTACTGTGGCAGTACGCACAGGCACTGGCGGCGGTTGCGCTCGCAGTGGCGGTGTTCGGTCTATCCGCGCGGGTGGTCGGGATGCCGTTTTGGATGGGGCTGGGCTATCCTGTGAGCGTGCTGCTGGGCATTCTGACTTTGGTACGCTCCGTGATATGGTATCGGCGAGGCTGGGTGCGATGGAAGGGACGGGTCTATCAGGCGCGCTCGTGAGGCTGCAGGCGCGGTTCGTGGACTGGCTCATCGGGCGCAGCTTGCGGGGGCACTTTCGGACAGTCTATGTGCGATGTGCGCTGCCAGATGAGAATCGTGCGGGGGACATGGATATGGATAATTTGCCCCCCTCCTTAAGGTTCCCCCCGCTTCGCGAGGGGAACCGAGCAGGGCGCGATGAGTTTCCCCCGCTTCGCGAGGGGAACCGAGCAAGGCGCATCCATTCGGTTCCCCCTGTTGACAGGGGGAACCTGCAGGAGGGGGTTATGGTCGGTAATCGGTACGACCCCAATTGCCCACTCATCCTGTTCGCGAACCACCACTACTGGTGGGACGGCTACTTGGGCTACTGGCTCATTCGCGCGTGGGGATACCGCCCGCTTGCGTGGATGGAGGCGTACCGCCGTTTCCCGCCGTTCGGGGCGTTGGGCGCGCTGCCGTTCCCGCCTGACGAACCGCTTGTACGCGCTCGCACCATCAGGCGTACGGTTCAAATTCTGCGCACAGAACCTGCCGCGCTGCTGCTGTTCCCTGAAGGGACGCTGCACGGCGACACGGAGCGATTGCTGCCGTTCCAACGGTCGCTGCACTGGCTGGCGTGCCGTGTGCCGCAGGCGACGCTGCTGCCGCTGGCAATCTACATCGAGCCGAGCTACCACCAGTACCCGCGCGCGTACTTGAGTGTGGGCGCGCCGTTCCACAGCGCGGCGACAGACGAGACCGTATGGCTAACGGAGGCGGCGGGCGCGGTGGAGCAACTGCTTCGCCAGACTCGCGCCGACGCACGCGCCGCGCTTACCGACGACGATCACGCTGCGCGCGGCTTCCAAGTGCTACTGCAAGGTGCGCTCTCGGTCCACGAGCGATTCTGATTCCTTGGGGTATCCTACAGGTGATGCGTTCGCTGAGGGTGCGCCGTGGGGAGGAGCCGACGCTGGAGCAGGACTACGCGCACTGCCAAGCGGTGCAGCGGGCGCACGGCGTGAGCTACTACTTCGCGACGCGCTTTTTCCCCCCTGAGACGCGCCGCGCCGTGCACGCGCTCTATGGTTTCGTGCGCTACCCTGACCAGTGGGTGGACTGCCCCGACGCGACCAGCTCGCCCGAAAGCATACGAGCGCAGTTGGACGCCTACGAACGCGACCTTATCCGCGCCGTGTGCGGCGAGCAGGTGTCGCTGCCGCCGTTGCGGGCGTTCGCGGATGTTGTGCGCCGCTACAAAATCCCCCTGCGCTACCCCCTGGAGTTTCTGGACGCAATGCGAATGGATTTGACACGCACGCGCTACGCGACTTTCGAGGAGTTGCAGACCTACACTTGGGGCAGCGCGTCGGTAGTGGGCGCGATGATGTGCTACATTCTCGGCGCGACGGGTCAGGACGCGCTGCGCCACGCGGCGACGATGGGGCTGGCGATGCAGATGACGAACTTCCTGCGCGATGTGGGCGAGGACTGGCAGCGCGGGCGCATCTACCTGCCCCAAGAGGAGCTGCAACGGTTCGGCATCTCGGAGGCGCAGATTGCGCAGGGCATCGTGGATGACCGCTGGGTCGCCCTGATGCGCTTCCAAATCGACCGCTGCCGCGCGCTGTACGCCGAAGCGGAGCAGGGGATACCGCTGTTGCCACGCGAGACGCAGTACCCCGTGCTGTTGGGGGGACGGCTCTATGCGCGGATTCTGCACGCGATTGAGCGCAACGGATACGATGTGTTTCGCCTGCGCGCTCGGACCACGCACGCCGAGAAGCTCGCGCTGGCGGCGGCGACCTACTACGAGTGGCGCTATAGCATCACCACGAACCGCTCCGCCTCGCGCATGTAGGTGTTGAACGGGTCGCGCATGTCCACTTGGCGGTTGCGGTCCACATACACAATATCCCAGTCGATGTAGTAGCGGTTGTAGCGTCGTTCGGCAAGTCGCTTGATGACATACCCGCGAGCGCAGGCGCGCGTGTCGGCAGGCGGGGTGGTCATGCCTGCCTCTATCTGCACATCGTCCACCACGCGCTTCACTTCGCCCATTTGTTGCAGCGCGTAATACAGCCCCTGCTCAGGGTTGATGTTGTGATACTCCATATCGATGGCGTGCAGCGCGTCGTCGCCCCACTGCGCGCCTGTATCTTCCATATACTCGCGCAGGATGCGCAGTTTGATTAGCCAATCGAGGCGGTCTTCCAACTGTTCGGGTTCGGTCTCCAAGGTGTCCAGCACATACTCCCACTCGTGCAGCACCCAGTCGGTTTCGGGGTCGCGCCCTGCGAAGCGTTTCTGGGCGAGCTGCAGATAGGCGCGCTGGAGGTCGATTGCCGAGATGGTGCTGCCGTCGAGCAGCGTGACAATCCATTTGCGGGTCGGGTCGCGCGAGATGCTCTTGAGGGTGTGCAGGGCGTCTTGCAGGCGGAGCCAGTTCGGGATGGCGCGCGCTTCGGCGAGGTCTAACACGAGGCAGGTCGTGCCGATTTTCAGCGCGGCGGCGTACTCGCTCATGTTGCCCTCGCCAAACAGCAGGTGCAGTCGCTGGTAGTTCTGGTAGCCGTACACGCTGTCCCATTTGGGGTTGATAATCGCGCGGTTGAAGCGCACGCGCGAGGCATTCTCGCGCACGATGTGGTCGGCACGCTGCGAGAGCTGGTACTGCACCGTCGGGTCAGGCTCCACATTATAGACATTCGAGACCCAGATAAAGTCGATAGGGTGGTCGGCGACTTCGGAGAGGGAGGGTCGGAAGCCTGCGTGTTCGAGGCGGTGTCCGCCGACGCGCCCTGCGCCCGCGAAAATCTGCCGCGTGGTCAGAAACGGCAAGATGAGTTTGTGCCAGTCGCTGGGGAGCCGTTCGTCCGTGCGCACAAGGTAGTTCTCATGGCAGCCGAAGGTGTGCCCCGCGAAGTGGTCGATGTTGTTATTGTGGAAACTCACGCGCTCGTCCCAGTTCATCTGCTTGAGCGTGTTGTAGATGATGCGTTGTCCTGCTTTCTCGTGGGCGACGATATCGAACAGGCTGGCGCATTCGGGCGTGGCGTACTCTAAGTGGCTGCCCACCGCGTCGATGTAGAGCCGCCCGCCGTTAATTAGAAACCCCCCGCTGCGGGCGGGTTCGAACGCTTCGTCGCGGGCTGTCAGGTCGATTAGCCCCAGCCGTGCCTTGTGGAACACAAAGTTCTTGACTGCCTCGACTACAGTTTCAGAAGTGCCCACGCGCTCGTCCCGCACGAAGCATCCGAACTCCGTCTCGATGCCAAACACGCGACGCCCAATCATCTTCGGCTCCCCCTACGGCTCATATTCCTATTATACACCATTCGGCGGCGTTTGGGTTCCTGCACGCCGCCGACCCCATAGCCCACCTAACAGAAGCCCTACTAACAACATCCCACTCCCCCAGAGAAAGAGCAATTCCGCCGATTGCCCGGACTCCCACTCAAAAAATGGGTACAGTATCCAAAGCTTCAGCACGGACGGTTCTCCAACGCTGCAAAACATCAGTTCCAGGATGAGGGGTATCGTGAGAAGCGCGGTGATTGTCGCCAGCGTCAAGGCGCGCGCGCCCACCAGTGAACGCCCCCTGATTACTCCCGAACAGAACCGTCCGATTCCCCAAAACAGCACCCACAAGCCCGTGAAGTAGGTCGCCGCGCCCATCAGATAGGATTGCTCGGAGGGATCCATCGCCGCCCAAACGCCTGTCTCGCGAAGCGCGAGGGCGTACACGCCCGTCATCAGCAGCCACGCAACCGTGAGGAACGGCAGCGCGCCCGACGGCGACGGGCGAAAGATTTGCGAGAGGCGGAACATACCATCGTCTGGGCAGTGCCTCTCGTCGTCCTTACCGAAGGGAGCCACCCAGATTGCCAGCAATAAAAACGGCACGGCGCACGCCGCCAAATGGATACCAATCGGTATACGCGCCCAAACACCCATCCCGCCTGCAGGGGGTAAGAACCGCATGAAGACCTGTAGAACGGGAACCACCATAAGCAGCACATAGAGAGGCAGCAGCACCAGCAACTGCCGCCTCGCTGACGATAGCATGTCCTTGTCATACAGCCCCACCTTGCGCGCGGCGGCAGTGAGCGTCAACCGTGTGAACAGCAGGCACAGAACGACGCCTACAATCCAAGTGGGGAGCTGCCATCGTCCGAAGTCCACTTGGGTGTCGGCGGTAAAGGGCGCGGCGAAGGGGTTCAACAGTCCAACGGGGAAAACCATGTTGTTGATACCGCCGCCGCGCCCCACCCCGCCCCCCGCCACAAACGCCTCCTGCATCATCACGAGAAAGCCTGTGAGGAATAGAAAGCCGCCGACGCGCAAATAGCTCCACAGAACCGCCAGCGTGGAGCTGCGGGCATACGCAGAGGTGAATAGCCCAATCGCGCACAGCACCAGCCCGCCGCTGGCAATCAGCAGGTACGCCTTCAGCAACTCTGGAAACGACACCCCGCCCAGCAGCACGCTGACCGCGCTCACAGGCAGCGTCAGCGCGAGCAGCAGCACAATGAACGCGAACGAGCCAACCAGCTTGCCCACCAGCAGTTGGCGCGCCGTGAGCGGCGTGGCAAGTAATAAATCCATCGTCTTGCGCTCGCGCTCCAGCGTAATCGCGTTCGCCGTGAGCGCGGGCGCTATCAGCACAATCAGGGCTATCAGCATCGCCATCACAACGCGGTAAAACGCCACCAACGCCTGTTGCACCCGCGCGGGGTTCGACAAGTTAGTGTTGTCGCCAATCGCCGCTTCGTATGCCAGCGCGACGATAAGAATCATAAACGCGAGGTAGAACGCCTGCAGCAGGTAGCCGCGTCCGACGCGCACCCGCACGCGCAGCTCCCGCCCAATCACGGGATTGCCCAGCACCTGCGTGAACACCCCAACCAGATACTTGCGCCAATCCATCAGCGCCGTGCGTATCGCTGCCATCGATGCTTGCGTGGAAGGTTCGCCTCGACTCAGGCGATTCCTGCAGCGTCGCGCAGATTGTGCGGGGGGATTATGGGCTTGCCTCGCTGCCATGCGCGCGGGGCGGGCTGGGGAGGTATACTTTGAGCGGTGAGAGCGTGCCGCGTACCATAGAGATCGACGACGCAATGTGGGAGCGACTGTGCGAGAAGGCACAACAGCTCGGCTGCGATGCGGAGGCGTTAGCGCGAAGCCTGCTTGCAGACTCGTTGCAGCACGATCGCGCTCAGACCGCTCAGCTTTGGGGTGAGGCGCGTCGCCTCTTGAGCGAGATGGCAGGCGCGCAGAGTCGCAAGGCGGTCTCGGAGAATCGCCCAGTCCTAACACCCCAGCTCGTAGACCAGTGGCATTCGCTGATGGATAGATTGATACAGGAACTGGGCATGACTCCCGAGGAAATCGAGGCGGATATCACAAAAGCCTTTGAAGAGTACCGTCGCGAATGCTTGTCGTAGTCGACACAAATGTTTGGGTCTCTGCGTTGCTGAACCCACGCGGATTTCCTGCGAGGCTACTGCGAGCGTTTGTTGAAGGAGAGTTCACGCCTGCTGTCAGCCGTGAACTTATAGAGGAACTGGCGAATGTTCTCTCACGCCCCCGCGTCTGGCGTACCTTAGCACGCCGACTTTCTCGCTACGATGTGCAATTTGCGCTCAGCATACTCGCGAATTTTCAGTTGATTGCCACTACGCTTTTGTACACACTCGGTCAGGCAGGGCACTGGGTCGACTTGCAAGGTGATATCGATTTGTGCCGCGACTCGCGCGACAATATGTTCTTGGAAACGGCGATACGCAGCAAAGCGCAATACCTGATTACCCGCGATGATGACTTGAAACGCGACTCTGCGTTGATAGCGCAGATGGAAAACCATGGGATTCAAGTCGTTTCCGTCCAACGGTTTCTGGAAATTCTCG
>Ga0308415_1000650_pt1 | contig 15327 bp, 12 predicted proteins | sample HotsprSampleOS55_FD_203465 | JGI IMG/M metagenome (GOLD analysis project Ga0308415, IMG submission 203465) | Hot spring phototrophic mat microbial communities from Octopus Spring, Yellowstone National Park, Wyoming, United States - 20090730_OS55 ... | reverse complement strand
GTCGTTGAACGCCTGGACCTCGCGTGAGCACACGGCCTTCCACGCCCGCGTGCTGGCCGAGGACGTGCCGCTCGCGGTCGAGCTCGTCGCCGACATCCTGACCGAGCCCGCCTTCGACGAGCAGGAGCTCGCCAAAGAGCGTGAGGTCGTGCTCCAAGAGATCGGCCAGGTCGAGGACACGCCGGACGATCTCGTCTTCGACCTCTTGCAGGAAGCGGCCTTTCCCGACCAGCCGCTCGGCCGCTCGATCCTCGGCCCGGTCGAGATCGTCGCCCACTTGTCGCGCGCGGCGCTCGAGAGCTTCCTCGAGGCGCACTACGTGCCGAGCCGGATGGTCCTCGCCGCGGCCGGCGCGGTCGAGCACGAGCGGCTCGTCGAGCTCGGCCGGCGTTGGTTCGGCGGGCGGCCGCCGGGCTCCGTCCGGCCACCCGAGCCCGCCCGCTACCGCGGTGGGGTCCGGATCGAGCGCCGCGAGCTCGAGCAGGTTCATCTCTGCCTCGCCCTCGAGGGCGTCTCGATCCACGACCCCGACTATTGGGCGACACAGGTCTTCGCGGTCGCGCTCGGCGGCGGCATGTCCTCCCGGCTCTTCCAAGAAGCTCGCGAAAATCGCGGCCTCTGCTACGCGATCGACGCCGTGGCTACGTCCTACGCCGACACGGGCCTCCTTTCGATCTACGCCGGAACCGGCACGGACCAGGTGGGCGAGCTGCTCGAGGTCGTGGCGAGCGAATGCCGCGGCCTCGCCCGCGATCCCGATCCGGCCGAGATCGCCCGCGCCAAAGCCCAGCTGCGGGCCGGGCTCTTGATGTCGCTCGAGAGCTGTGCCGCGGTCGCCGACGGGATCGCCCGCCAGCTCCTGGTCCACGGCCGGACGATCCCGGTCGAGGAGATGCTCGCCAAGATCGAGGCGGTCGACGAGGAGGCGATCCGCCGGGTGGGTGATCGGCTCTTCGGCCGCAGCTCGCCCACCACCGCCGCTGCGATCGGCGAGCTCGACGCGCTCCCGGTTCCGGATTTGGGCCGGATCGCCCGTTGAGCGGCGGGCGCGGGATCGGCACGGCCGGCGCTTGCCCCGCCGGCGGCCGGGGGGTAGGCCGAGGTCATGGCGATCGCGGCGGCGGGCGACGACGGCCGAGCAGCGAGCATCCTCGAGCCCCTGCGCTCGGCGCGCTTCCGCGCCCTCTGGCTCGCGACGCTGGTTTCCAACGTCGGCTGGCTCGTCCAGACCGTGGGGGCGGCGTGGCTCATGACCGCGCTCGTCGGCACGCCCGACATGGTGGCGCTCGTCCAGGCCGCGGTCCAAGCCCCGATCCTCTGCTTTTCGATCCTGGCCGGGGTCGCAGCCGATCTCGTCGACCGCCGCCGGGTCCTGTTGGCGGCCCAGCTCTTCATGCTCGTCGTCTCGTTGGTCCTCGCCGCCTCGACCGCGGCCGGGGTGATCGGCCCCTGGTCGCTGCTCGTCTTGACCTTCCTCTTGGGTTCGGGTGCGGCCTTGCAGGGCCCGGCCTATCAGAGCCTCGTGCGCGAGACGGTGCCGATGGGCGCCCTCGGCGCGGCGGTGACGCTCAACGGCGTCTCGTTCAACGCCGCCCGGGCCCTGGGCCCGGCCGTGGGCGGTGCGGTGGTCGCCTGGGCGGGGGCGCAGGCGGCGTTCCTTTTGAACGCCGTGTCCTACCTGCCGCTCGTCGTAGCCCTGCTCCGCTGGCGGCGGCCGGCCCAAGAGGACGACCTGCCGCGCGAGCGGGTGGCGGGCGCGCTCCTCGGCGCCTTTCGCTACGCTGCCGAGACGCCCGCGATCCGCACCGTGCTGTTGCGTTCGGCCCTCTTCGCTTTCGCCGCCGCGGCCGCTCTACCGCTTCTCCCGCTCGTGGCGCGCGACCGGCTCGCGGGTGGGGCCGCGACCTACGGGATCCTCGTGGGGCTGTTCGGCCTCGGGGCGATGGCGAGTGCCTTCGTGATCCATCCCTTGCGCGAGCGGCACGGCGCCGAGCCCGTGAGCCGGGGACTCGCGCTCCTCTTCGCGGGCGGGCTCCTCCTGCTCGCCCTCGGCTCCGGCTGGCCGTCGATCGCCCTCGCGCTCCTGGCCTGCGGCGCGGCCTGGATCGGCTCCTTCGCCTCTTTCAACATCGCCGTCCAGACGAGCTCGGCCTTTTGGGTCCAATCACGCACCTTCGCACTCTACCAAACCGTGATGTTCGGCGCGATGGCTCTCGGCTCCTGGGTCTGGGGTGTGGTGGCGGCCCAGGCGAGCGTGCCCGTGGCTTTCGCCCTGGCGGCCTCGCTCCTGGCTCTCCAGCCGCTCGTGGGGCGTATCCGGCCCTTGCCGCAGGCGAGCGGGCGCGATCTCGGCCCGGCCCGGCGGGCGCCGGAGCCCGACCCGGCCTTGGCTTTCGATCCCGAGGAGGGGCCGGTGCTCGTCCAGGTCGAATACCGGGTCGATCCGGCGCGGGCGGCCGACTTCGTCGCCGCGATGGACGAGCTCGGCCACATCAAGAAGCGCAACGGCGCGCTGCGCTGGCGCTTGTTCCAGGACACCGACGATCCCGAGCATTGGGTCGAGACCTACGTGGTGGCGGACTGGGTCGAGCATCTGCGGCTCGCCCGGCGGACCACCGAGGCCGACCGGGCGGTCGAGCGGCAGGTGGCGGCCTTCGACCGCAAGGGCGCGCCGGTCGTCCGCCGGCTCGTCGCCCGCCGCCGCGACGCCCGCTTCGCCCTCGACCCGAGCGAGCGGGGAGCGAAGGGCGGGGGGAGCTGTATCGGCTGAGACCTCGCCCCGTCAGCGCGCCAGCTTCACCGAGAACCGGCGCTCGTAGGCGCACCGGACCGCTTCGAGAAAGTCCTCCCAGGTGCGTGGCGGCGGGACCTCGCCGCCGCTGCGGTAGCCCTCGAGGTCGTGGAGGACGGTATCGCCCAGGCGTTCGTGGTCGGTCGCGTACGTCCCGATGTAGAAGAGTTCGAACCGTTCCCCGGGCTGGGTCTCGTCGGGTCGCCCGACTCGCTTGCGGAACACCTCGAGCGCGTGCTCGAAGCTCGAGCGCCCCTGCTTGCGGTCGTGGCGAGCGTCCTCGGGCATCAAAAAGAGCGCGGCGAGCACCGCCTTCGGCTGGTAGCCGTGGATCTGCACCGCTTCGGCGTTGAGCTCCTTGTCCACGCGCTGGATGTTCTTCGTGTACCGCCGAGTTTTGCCGTCCCGAAAGTTCAAGGTTTTGATGGATATGCCGAGGCCGAGCCCGTAGGGCGTGTGGTACCGGACATCGACCCGGATCGGGCGCTCGCGCCCGCCGGCTCGTCTTTCGCCCGCTTCGCAGCCCGGGAACGACCGACCGAGATCCGTGACCAGCTGCCTTGCGAGCGCATCCGACAGACGCTGGCTGTAGTTTTTCTTCGTCGCGCGGACGTCGTACTCACGGATCAACTCGGCGAAGCGCCTTTCCATGTCCTCGATCCGCCGGCGTTCCGGTTCGAGGCTTCGCAGGATGGCGGCGAGTGGCGAGGCCATCGAGCTTCCTTTCCATTTTTTCCGGGGCGTCGAAGATCGCGCATTCCCACAGGAGCAGGACGCGGAAGCCGGCGCGGCGCAAGGCTCGGACCTTGGCCGCGTCGCGTCGGCGGTTGTCGGTGAACTTGGCGGTCCAGAACTCGCGATTGCGCGTGGGCAGCCCGGCCCGGCGGCAGGCGGTGTGGTGGTGCCAAAAGCAGCCCATCACGAAGATCGCCCAGCCCGCCCGCTTGTTGGCGAAGTCCGGCGAGCCCGGCAGGGACCGCACGTTGCGCCGGTAGGAGAGCCCGCGCGCGCGCAACGCGCGGGCGACGACGTCTTCGGGACGGGTCCGCTGCCGCCGCACGCGCTTCATGAGCGCGCTGCGGACCGGATCGGTCGGCAGGGACGGGCGTGGCACCCCTATTCGGCGGCCAGTCGGCTCGCCTGCGCGGCCGACACCCGGGCGAGATGCGCCCGCAGCGCCTCGCGGAAGCCCGCGGGGAAGCGGAGCGTGCTGCGCTCGGTGCGGGCCAGGAACCCGGCCGTGGCGCGGGCCGAGAGTTCCTCGCCCGGATGGCGGAGGAACTCGGCGAGCGGCGGTCGCCCCCGCCACACGGGGAAGTCGTTGATCGCGACGGCGTAGCGGTGCCGGCCGTCGAACCGCGCGGCGCGCGGCCAACGGCCCACGAGCGGCAGCGGCCGGTCGCGCCCGCGATCGTAGCCCGATGGCTCCCGCAGCCGACCGCCCAGCCACCGCACGACCGGGACGGTCACCGCGTTGCCGACCAGCGACCAGCGCCAGGATCGCTTGGCCACGGTCTCGGCCGGGGCGGTCCAGTCCTCGGGAAACCCTTGGAGCCGCTCCGCGTCGCGGATGTCCGGCTTCACCACGCGGCCGTCGGGCAGGAGGATCGCGGGCGGTGCCGGGATCCCGACGCTCGAGCCGTTCTTGAGCGTGGGCACGGCATCCGCCGCCCAGCCCAGACCGCGGATCCCTTCGGTCCAATAAAAACCGTGCGCGATCGCCCCGATCCGCGTCTCCGCCGGCCGCGGGCGGGCCTCGTCGCCCAAGAGCACCTCGGCGGGATCGCCCTCGAGGCTGGCCACGAAGAACACCCGCTCCCGGCGTTGCGGGAGCCACCCCAGGCTGTTCACGACGCGGTAGGCCCAACGGTAGCCGAGATCCTCGACCGCCGAGACCAAACGCTCCATCGCCCGCCCGCCTTCGAGGTGGAGCATGAAGGAGACGTTCTCGAGGACGAGCCAGGGAACCGGCCGCCCGCGCGCCGCCGCCCGCTCCAACAGCCGGAACACCTCGCCCACGAGGCCCGAGCGCTCACCACCGATGCCGACGGTCTTGCCGGCCTGGCTCAAATCCTGGCAGGGAAAGCCGCCGCAGACGAGCTCGGTCTCCTCCGGAAGATCGGCGAGATCGCGGACGTCGCGGTGGAGGGCGACGTCGGGCAAACGCGCCCGCAGGACCGCGACCGCGGGTTCCCAGCACTCGCAGATCGCGACGGTGGCGTGGCCCGCCTGGGCGAAGCCGACCTCGAACCCGCCGATCCCCGCGAACAGGCCCACGACCTTCATGGGCGCCTTCTAGCAGCTCGGTACCACGCCCGTCAGCCGGGACGTCCCCCTCAATCCGCGAACGGGTCGCGCAAGAGGATCGTGTCCTCGCGCGCGGGGCTCGTCGAGAGGAGCGCCACCGGGCACTCGACCAGCTCCTCGAGCCGCTTGACGTATTTGACCGCGGCCGCCGGGAGTTCGGCGAAGCTCCGCGCCCCCTTGGTGCTCGCCTGCCAGCCCTCGAGCTCCTCGTAGACCGGGACAGCCGCCGCCTGCGCCCCCATGCCGGCCGGCAAATGGTGCAGGAGCTGGCCCTGCAGCGCATATGCTGTGCAGACCTTGAGCGAGGGCATGCCGTCGAGCACGTCGAGCTTGGTGAGCGCCAACCCTTTGATCCCGGAGAGCTTGACCGCCTGGCGGACGAGCACGGCGTCGAACCAGCCGCAGCGCCGCGGCCTTCCCGTGACCGTGCCGAACTCCTTGCCGCGCTCGCCGATCCCGCGGCCGATCTCGTCGGTGAGTTCGGTCGGGAAGGGCCCGGCGCCGACTCGGGTCGTGTAGGCCTTGCAGATACCGAGCACGTAGCCGACCGCATCCGGCCCTACGCCCGAGCCGAGTGCCGCCTGGGCCGCGAGCGTGTTCGAGCTCGTGACGAAGGGGTAGGTGCCGTGGTCGACATCCAGCATCGCCCCTTGCGCACCCTCGAAGAGGATCCGCCTTCCGGCCCGCTTGAGTTCGGCGAGCCGGAGCCAGACCGGCTCGGCGAAGGGCAGGAGCTTGGGGGCGAGGGCCTTGAGCTCGGCCAGGAGCTTCTCGCCGTCGACCTCGGCGATGCCGAGGCCGCGGCGGAGCGCGTTGTGGTGCAAGAGGAGCTCGTGGACCTTGGCCTCGAGGGTGGCGCCGTCCGCCAAGTCGCACACCCGGATCGCCCGGCGCGCCACCTTGTCCTCGTAAGCCGGGCCGATGCCGCGCCCGGTCGTGCCGATCTTGCCGGGGCCCTGCTTGCTCTTTTCGCGCGCCGCCTCGCGCGCCCGGTCGAGCTCGCCGTGCAAGGGCAGGATCAAGGCGCAGCTTTCGGAAATCCTCAAGGTTTCCGCAGAGACCGGCACGCCGAGGGCACGGATCTGCTCGATCTCGGCCAGGAGTGCCCAGGGGTCGACCACCACACCGTTGCCGATCAGCGAGAGCTTGCCGCGGACCACACCCGAAGGGAGGAGCGAGAGCTTGTAGGTGACGCCGTCGACCACGAGGGTGTGGCCGGCATTGTGGCCGCCTTGGAAGCGGACCACGACGTCGGCCCGCTCGGAGAGCCAGTCGACGATCTTGCCCTTGCCCTCGTCGCCCCATTGGGCACCCACCACCGCGACGTTGGCCATGGCCTCCCTCCCGCGCGAACCGGCGCAGCCGCGGGCTTCTACCCCCCACCCGCCGGTGAGGCTAGCCGATGTCGACGGCGAGCGCGCCCCCGGCGGGTCGCTTCAGGCCGCGCTCGCGGGCCGGGGGCGGTGCAGCCGGCGGGCGAGCGCGAGCGCGAGCGGGGCGAGCCAGACGGCGATCGTGAGCGCGCCCAAGACACCCGCGAGCGGCCGCTCGAAGAAGGCGAGGAACGAGCCGTCCGACTTCATCATCGAGGTCAAGAAATTCTCCTGCACCATGGGGCCGAGGACGAGCCCGAGGACGAGCGGGGCGACCGGGATGCCGTTCTCCTCCATGAGCCAGCCCAGCACCCCCATCGCGAGCATGACCCAGACCGCGAACATGGTGTTGGTCATGGCGAAGGCACCGACGATACAGAAGAGCAGGATGATCGGCATCAAGACCTCGCGCGGCGCGGCGAGGAGGCGACGCGCGAGGCGGATCGCCAGGAGCCCGAGCGGGATCAACAAGAGATTGGCGAGGAAGAACGAGAAGAAGACGGCGTAGATCAGCACGGGCTGGTGGAGGAAGACCGAAGGCCCGGGGGTGAGACCCTTCATGAACAACACGCCGATGACGATCGCGGTGATCGTATCACCCGGGATGCCGAAGACGGTCGCCGGCACGTAGGCCGCGGCGAGGCTCGCATTGTTGGCGGCGGAGCCGCCGGCGATCGCCCGGGCCTCGCCGTCCGGATCGGGGCGGCGGGCGGCCCGGCGGCGGGCGAGGGCGAAGGAGATCCAAGCGGCGATGTCGGCCCCGGCACCGGGGAGCGCGCCGATCGCCACGCCCAAGAGATTGCCGCGGCCGACCGCGAGCCGTTGGCGCCAGAGAAGCGGCAGGACCCCGCGGAAGACGTTGCCGATCCGTGCCGTGCCCTCGAGCCGCAGCCGTTCGGCGGTGGCGGCGAAGCGGAGGATCTCGGCCATCGCGAACATGCCGATCAGGACCGGGACGAGGCCGAGCCCGCCCACGAGATCGACGTTGCCGAAGGTGAAGCGGGTGACACCGGTGACCGGGTCGAGCCCCACGGTGGAGAACAAGAGGCCCAGGAGAAGCGAGATCGCGCCTTTCACCGGTCGCGGGCCGGCCACGAAGGCGGCGCAGGAGAGGCCGAGGCAGGCGAGCCAGAAATATTCGAAGGTCGAGAAGCCGAGGGCGAACTCGGCGAGTGCCGGTGCCGCGAGCGTCAGGACCAGCGCGCCGAAGAGGCCGCCCAGGGCGGAGGCGAGGAGGCAGATGCCGAGGCCGAGCTCGGCCCGGCCGGCGCGGGTCATCGCGTGGAGCGCGTCGGCGTAGGCGGCCGAGGCGGGCGTGCCCGGCATGCGCAGGAGGGCCGAGGGGATGTCGCCCGCGAAGATCGCCATCGCCGAGGCGGTGATCATCGCCGCGATCGCCGGCACCGGGTCGAGATAGAAGGTGAGCGGGACCAAGAGGGCGGTGGCCATGGTGGCGGTCAGGCCCGGCACCGCGCCCACGAACAAGCCGAAGAGGCCCGAGGCGAGCATCACCGCGAGCGTCTGCGGGGCGAGCAGGATCGCGAGCGCGCCGGCGATCACCTCGGCCAAGGCGACCTCGCGCGTGTGGCCTCGGAGCGCGTCCGCATGCCCGCACTCACCGCCAGGTCAGGCCGCCGGACCAGGGCTCGAGCAGGCCCCAGGGCAGGGGCACGAGCAGGAGCTCGACGAAGGCCTGGTGGATCAGGAGCGTGGCGATCGCGGCGACCGCCAGGGCCGGGAGCGGCCGGCCCCAGAGCCGGGCGATCAGCGCCCAGAGGAGGAGAAAGGCGGTCGGCAGGAAGCCCAGCGTGTCGGCCGTGAGCGCGTAGGCCACGACCGCGCCCGCGACCAGAGCGAGGTCGAGCAGGTGGCGCGGGACGCGCGTCCAAGGGGCGAGCTCGAGCCAGCGCGCCCGGCCGCCGGCGAGGAGCCCCTGGAGCGCGAGCACGAGGCCGCAGCCGGCCAGGAGGATCCCGATCAGGCCCGGGAAGAAGCCGGGCCCGTAGCGGAAATAGGCCATGGTCGGGAACTGCTGGGCGCCCCACCAGACGGCGATGCCGAGAGCGGCGACGAGGAGCCCGAGCGGCAGGTCGCCGAGCCGCACGGAGGTCCTCGCCCCCGGCCGTTCGCCTCAGCCCTTGATCATGCCGAGAGCGGTCATGATCCGCTGGGTGTCCGCCTCGTGCTGGCGGAGGAAGGCCGCGAACTCGCCCCGGTCGCGCCAGCGGATGCCGAAGCCGCGGGCGTTCATCTGCGAGCGGAACTCCTCGCTCGCGACGATCTGCTTCAAGGCCGCCTCGAGCTTCTGGACGACCTCCTCGGGCAGGCCGGCCGGCCCGGCGATGCCGCGGAACGCCCCGCCCTCGAAGGTCTTGCCCAAGAGCTCCTTGACCGTGGGCACGTTCGGGAAGGCGGCGATCCGCTCGTCGGAGAGAACCACGAGCGGGCGGACCTTGCCGGCCTCGATCAGGGGACCGGCCTCGGGCAGGGAGCAGGCGATGAAGTCGACCCCGCCCGCGACCAGCTCCTGCAGGCCGGCCGCGGCCCCGCGCGAGGGGATGCGCACGAGTTTCTGGGCGTCGATCCCGGCCTCGAGCATCATACCCGTCACCGGGATGTCCCACGAACCGGCGCAGCCGCCGCCGCAGGACATCTTGAAGCGCGCCGGATCGGCCTTGATCGCGGCGAGCGCCTGGTCGAGCGTCTGATAGGGTGAGTCGGCGCGGGTGTGGAAAGCCGCCGGGTCGAAATTGTACTGGGCGATCGGCGTGAACTTGTCGGCGGAGATGTCGCCCTGGCCCATGAGCTTCATCTGGGCGAAGGGAAAGATCGCGCCGATGGTGTAGCCGTCCGGCCGGGCGGTCATGATCATGGTGTGGCCGACGACGCCGCCACCCTCGCCGTTGTTCACGACGTTGAACGGCTTGCCGAAGATGTCCTGGAGCTGCTTGGCGAGCATCCGCGCGGTCGCGTCCGTGCCGCCGCCGGCCCCGGCCGGGACGACGATCGTGACCGCCCGCTCGGGCCAGGCCGCCTCGGACCCACCCGCTGCCGCGAGAGCCCCCGCGAGCACCGCCACCGCCACCACCTTCTTCATCCCGCGCCTCCCCGAAAACGTCGTCATACGCTTCAAGTCTAGGAGGTCCGTGGCCGACCGGCAAGCCGCGCACCCGCATCCCCCTCCCTCGCGCTGTCGCGGCGCACCGGGTCCGCGTCGCTCCGGTCGGCGGGCGAACGGGAGCGCATCGGGCCTAATCCCGAACCGGAGCGAGCGCGGTCCGGGCGGCGAGACCGCGCCGGCGCGCCTCCAGCAGGAGGGCCGGCAAGGGCAGGAGCGCCACGACCAGGAGGGCGAGGAGCGAGCTCCACGGGTCGGCGAACGGGCCCCAGGCGTGGTCGGCCAGGATCTGGGCGTAGACCAGCACGACGTGCCAGGCGAAGACCGCGAGCGCGTGACGACCCACGAGGACCAGGAGCGGGTGGGTCCAAAGGGCTTCGAGGAACGCCGCGGCGCGGCGGGCGAGCGCGACCGGCGAAGCGGGCCCGGCGACCAGGAGCCAGGCCACGACATAGACCGTGGCGGCGAAGGCGATCGGGAAGATCGGCCCGAGCTCGCCGCGCCGCTCGAAGGCCTGGATGCGGGCGAACATCTCGGCGCTCGGCAGGCCGGCGCTGATCGCGATCCGCCAGAGCGCCAAGAAGGCCAGGACCAAGAGCGCGATCTTGAGGAGCTCGGTCCGCTCGGGTCGCAGGATCCGCGCCGGGTCGAGCCGGCCGGTCGCGTAGGCGGCACCCACGAGCAGCCCGGCCACGAACAGGAGCTGCCACGCGAGCGGGTTGAAGTGGCCGCGCAGCACGAGGTCGGTCTCGCCGAGCCAGAGCCGCGGCTCGATCGCCGCGACGAGCGGCAGGTGGCCGCCCAGCTGGACGAACAGCCAGGCGCAGAGGCTCACGGCCGCCACGAGCCAAAGCCGCCCGGTGAGGGCGAGGTGCAGCAAGACCGGGGCGACCAAGAAATAAAGGACGTATTGCGGCAGGATGTCGAAATATGTGGGCTGGTAGAGGAGGAGGGCCGCGGCCAGGGCGTAGGCGAGGCCGTCCTCGTAGAGAGCGCCGAGCATCGCGTCCCAAGCACCCCGCGTGCCGGGGAGCCAGCGGATCGCCAGCACGAGGAGGACGAGCAGGCCCAGATGGCATGCGTAGACCACGCCCGCGCGGCGGACGAGCCGGTCGCGCACCGTCGCAAAGCCGGTCCGCAAATGGTGCCGACCGTAGACGAGCCCGACCATCAGCCCGGCCATGAAGATAAAGCCCTGGGCCGAGGTGACGAAGCCGAGCTCGCCGAAATGCAGCCAACCGAGCAGGAATCCCTGCTGGAACCAGATGTGGTTCCAGGCCATGAACACGACCAGGAAGCCGCGCAGGCCGTCCAGCACCAAGACCCGCTGCGTCATGCACCCCATCCCCGTGTCGACTCGGTGTCGATCGGCGGCAATTCAGATGGGCGCGTTCCATGACCGGGCCACGACCATGACCTCTCCTTTCGTTCATGTCCTTTTCGTCACGATGGTGCTAGCCGGTGCCGGCCCGGCCGCGACCGAGCCGAGCGGCGGACCCTGCCCGAAGCCGCCCGCCCTCCTCGACCCGCCGCCGACCGCGGCCGCCATCGTCCGGGCGCTGCGCGAGGCGCACCGGCTGCGCATCGTGGCCCTCGGCTCCTCGAGCGCCGAAGGGACCGGGGCGAGCCGTCCCGAACATGCTTGGCCCGCTCGGCTCGAGGCGATCCTCGACGCCCGCTTCCCCGAGGACACGGTCGAGATCGTCAATCGCGGCAAGGGCGGCGAGACCGCGGCGGAGAACCTGGCGCGGCTCGAGCGCGACGTGATCGCCTTGGCCCCCGACCTCGTCATCTGGCAGGTCGGCACGAACGACGCGCTGCAGGGCCTCGAGCCCGAGGAGGTGGCGGCCCGGGTGCGCGAGGGCATCCGCCGGCTGCGGGCCCTCGGCATCGAGGTGATCCTCATGGACCCGCAGTGGCTGCCCGATCCGGGCCGCGATGCCGTGGTCGAGCGGATGAGCGCGGTCCTGGCCGGCGTGGCGATCGAGGAGGGGGTGGCGATCTTCCCCCGTCACGAGCTCATGGAAGCCTGGGCGGAGCGCGGCCTCGTGGCGCCGTCCGAGCTCGTCGGCCCCGACGGCCTGCACATGACCGACGAGTCGTACCGCTGCCTCGCCGAACGTCTGGCAGATCTGTTCCCGCCCGGCGCTTCCGACGTCCGGGCGGGCGAGTGAACGGCGGAGTCCCGCCGCCTTGCGCCCGGCCGTGCCTCCGCTAGCCTCGTCCGGGCCGAGCCCGCGGAGGGAGAGCCGGGTGAGCCGAGCACACCACGTCCTCGCGATCGACCAGGGCACCACGAGCACGCGGGCGATCCTGTTCGATTCCGAGCTGCGCCCGATCGCCTCCGCGCAAAGGCCCTTGCAGCAGATCTTCCCGGGCGACGGGCAGGTCGAGCATGACCCCGAGCACATCTGGGCCGACACGCTCGCGGTCTCGAGGGAAGCCATGGAGACGGCCGGCATCGGCCCGCGCGATCTCGCGGCGATCGGCCTCACCAACCAGCGCGAGACGACGATCCTTTGGGAGCGTTCGTCCGGCCGGCCGATCCACAACGCCATCGTCTGGCAGGACCGGCGCACGGCACCGCTCTGCCGCGAGCTCGAGGCCGAGGGGCTCGACTTCGTGGTCCGCGAGCGCACCGGGCTCGTCCTCGACCCCTATTTCTCGGCCACCAAGCTCGCCTGGCTCTTGGACCACGTGCCGGGCGCCCGGGCCGCGGCCGAGCGCGGCGAGCTCGCGTTCGGCACGGTCGACTCCTTCCTGCTCTGGCGGCTCACCGGCGGTCGGGTGCACGCCACCGACGCCTCGAATGCCGCCCGCACGATGCTGTTCGACATCCACCGCCAGTGCTGGGACGAGGAGATCCTCGAGCGGCTGCGCATCCCACCCGCCGTGCTGCCGACCGTGGTCGACTGCTCGGGCAAGCTCGGGACGACGCCCGCGGAGCTGTTCGGCGCCCCCGTCCCGATCTGCGGCATGGCCGGCGACCAGCAGGCCGCCACCTTCGGCCAGGCTTGCTTCGAACCGGGGATGCTCAAGAGCACCTACGGCACCGGCTGCTTCGCCCTCCTGGTCACGGGCGAGCGCGCCGTCCCCTCCCGCCACCGTCTGTTGACGACGATCGCCTGGCGGATCGGCGGGCGGACCACCTACGCCCTCGAAGGCTCGATCTTTTCGGCCGGGGCGACCATCCAATGGGTCCGAGACGGGTTGCGGGCGATCGGCTCGGCGGCCGAGTCCGCGGCCGTGGCGGCGAGCGTGCCGGATACGGGCGGGGTCCATCTCGTCCCGGCCTTCACCGGCCTCGGCGCCCCCTGGTGGGACCCGGATGCCCGCGGTGCCATCTTGGGCCTCGGCCGCGACAGCACGCTCGCCCACATCGTCCGCGCCGCCCTCGAGAGCACGTCTTTCCAGACCTTCGACCTGCTGGAAGCGACGGACCGCGACCTCGAGGCCGCGGGCCTGTCACGGGCGCGCGGCCGGCTGCGGGTCGACGGCGGCATGGTCGCCAACGATTGGCTCTGCCAGGACCTGGCCGACGTCCTCGACCGCTCGGTCGACCGGCCGGCGGTGATCGAGACCACCGCTCTCGGCGCCGCCTGCCTCGCCGGGCTCGCCGTCGGGCTCTACCCCTCGCTCGAGGCGATCGCCGAGCGCTGGAAGCTCGGGCGGCGGTTCGCCCCGGCCATCGACCCGGACCGTCGGGCCGCCCGGATCGCCGCCTGGCGGGCCGCCCTCGACCGGGTCCGCTCGACCCCGCGCGGCTAGGCTCCGGTGCGGCTCAGGCTCGCGAGCTTCAACCTCGAGAACCTCGGTGGTCGTGGAGGGGAGGTCGGCCTCGCCGAGCGGATCGCCGTGCTCCGCCCGCAGCTCCTGCGCCTCGACGCCGACCTGCTCTGCCTGCAGGAGGTCCACGGGACGCGCCCGCCGGAGGGTGGTCCGCGCCGGCTCCTCGCGCTCGACGCGTTGGTCGAGGGCACGGCTTATGCCGGCTTCGCCTGCGCGAGCACCCGTTCGCCCGGCGAGCACGGGGCGGAAGGCTGGGTCGCCGACATCCACAACTTGGCCGTCCTCTCCCGCTTCCCGATCCGCGCGGTCCGCGAGCTGCGCCACGAGCGGGTGGCACCCTTGCCGTTCCGGTTGACGACCGCACGGCCCGCGCCGGTCGAGGTGCGCTGCCGGTTCGAGCGCCCGGCGCTCTTCGTGACCGTCGAGCTGCCGGGCGGCCGGCCGCTCTACCTTGTGAACCTGCATCTCAAAGCGCCGCTCGCTTCCTTCGTGCCGGGCCAGAAGCTCGGGCCGTTCGCCTGGGCCTCGGTCGGCGGCTGGGCCGAGGGGTTCTTCTTGGCCGCCGCCCAGCGCGCCGCCCAGGCCCTCGAGGTCCGCCTCGCCCTCGAAGACCTGTTCGAGGCGGAGCCCGAGGCCCTCTTGGCGGTCGTGGGCGACCTCAACGCCGAGGACCGCGAGACGCCGCTTCGGATCCTCTGCGCCGAGACCGCCGACACCGGCAACGGTGAGCTGGCACCCCACGCGCTCGTGCCGACCTGCCGCTCGCTGCCCGAGGATCGGCGGTTCACCGCGATCCACCACGGCCGGCGGCTCGTGCTCGACCACATCCTCCTCTCGCGCGGCCTCTTGGCCTTTTTCCGTGGCCTCGAGGTGCACAACGAGACGCTCGACGACGAGCTCGCCCCTTCCGAGCGGGTCGAGCGGGCGACCGAGAGCTACCACGCGCCCTTGGTCGCGACCTTCGAGCTGCCCGAGCCCTGAGCCCTCGGGCTCGCGCCGGGATCTCGTGCCCCGCCCGCCGCTCAGGCGGGCGCCGGGATCTCGTGGATGTGGACGTCGTGCGCGGCGTGGTCGGTCAAGATCCGGATCGCCTTGCGCTCGGCCTCCTCGTCCGGGGTCCGCACCCAGAGCAGGATGCCGCCCTTGTCGAGCTGCTCCTGCAGCCAGTCGGCGTGGCGCTTGTCCATCCAGCGGGCGAGGATCGTGCCGAGGGTGGCGCCCACGACCGCGGTGCCGGCAATGGCCGCCGCCACCGCCCCCGCCGAGGCCACGACCACCCCGGCCGCCAGGAGCGTCGGCAGGATCGTCAAGGAGCTGATCACCATGTCCTCCCGCGCTCCGATCTGCTTCGCCGAGACGAAGGCCGTACGCGGAGCGCGCGGATCGTCTTCGAGCTCTTCCACGCGCTCGTAGACGTGGCCGAGCTTCTTCTCGACCGTTTCCTTGGCGGCCAACAGGCTGAAAGCGTCCTTGGGGAAGCCGGCCTCGCGCAGCTCGTCGACCGCCGCTTCGAGCGAGCTCCAATCGTGGAAGACCGCCACCGCCTCGCGCACCGTGCCCACCATGCCCGCTCCTTCCCGCTCGCGTCCCGCGCGATCCTGACCCCGGGCCGTACGCGCAGCCTTGATCTGGATCAAGGGGCGCCCGGCTTCCGGATCGTGGCGTGTCGTGCTCCAAGGCGGGCCGTGACGGTAAGGGGGAACCATGGCCATCGAACGCGTGCTGATCACCGGGGCGGCCGGGGCGTTGGGGCGGGTCCTGCGTGCGCATTTGCGGGGCCGCTACCCGCTCCTGCGCCTGTCCGACATCGCGCCCATGGACCCGGCCGGGCCGGGCGAGGAGGTGGTGCCGGCCGATCTGGCCGACGCGCCGGCGATCGATCGGCTGCTCGAGGGGATCCAGGCGGTGGTGCACCTGGGTGGCCATTCGGTCGAGGGGAGTTGGGAGCA
>Ga0308415_1000645_pt1 | contig 15345 bp, 10 predicted proteins | sample HotsprSampleOS55_FD_203465 | JGI IMG/M metagenome (GOLD analysis project Ga0308415, IMG submission 203465) | Hot spring phototrophic mat microbial communities from Octopus Spring, Yellowstone National Park, Wyoming, United States - 20090730_OS55 ... | reverse complement strand
ACCAACCCTGACCAATACCCCGACAGGTAGCGGCGGGGGCGGCGAGAGTACACCTACCTCAACTCCTACAATTGTTTCCTCCATCACTGATCTGGCACTGACCAAATCGGTTGCGCCGTCGGTAGCCAATGTCGGCGACGAGGTGGTCTATACCCTCACGCTCAGGAATGTTGGCAGCGCACCGGCCACTGAGGTCACGATTGACGACCCCTTACCGGCCTTTCTCAGCCTGATCGGCGCCAATGCATCAAGTGGCACGGTTCAACTAGACGGGAATCGGGTGCAGGTGACCATTCCGGTTGTTGCGCCAGGTGAGCAGGTGGTGGTATCGATCCAGGCACGACTACTTGCCGAACCGCTACCGCCCGAAAACCGGAACGTGGCGACTGCCCGTACCAGTAGTGTTGAAATTACGACGGATAACAACACGAGCAGTGCGACGATCCTGCCGGTGCGGCCTGACCTGGTGCTCACCAAATCGGTTGCGCCATCGGTGGCGCAGGTCGGTGATGAGGTCGTCTATACGCTCACACTCGGAAATATTGGTAGCGCACCAGCCACTGAGGTCACGTTCCTCGATAATCTGCCATCGTTCCTACGTCTAATTAAGGTCACGACAACGGCGGGTAATGCGCAATCAGATGGCAATCAGGTGACAGTAACGGTGCCTGTTGTTAATCCCGGTGAGACGGTGGTGGTACAAATTACGGCGCAGGTTCTTACCCTACCAACTGACCCTGACAATGTGAATGTGGCGAGCGTGCGCACCAGCAGTAGTGAGGTTACTACGGATAATAATACCAGTAGTGCCGCCCTCACAATCACCACAACACCAACAATTCTGCCGCAAACAGGTGGTCATCTGAGCCGTTCGCTCCCATTTTTGATCGGCTTCGCACTTGTTACTATCGGTATTGGTGTATTGGTGCGACGTTGGTCTTTGGGTTCAAACACTGCTGAAACACACAGCCGTTAAATTTTACCCCCTTCTCATCTGGGCTGGCTTCCAGACAGCACGGTGCAGAAGGGGGAGAACATTTACCTTCTCATCTGGAGATAATAACGATGCGGCATCTTTTACTACTCTGCGTTGCCTTTGCCGTGGGAACAACTTTGGCTACGCCAATGACGCTGGCGCAGCCGACTAATGGTCTGGTACTACGCTCACGAGCCGATGGGGTAGAGATCGCATGGCAGGGGAATGGTTCAACTGAACCGCAACGTTTTGTCCTGTATCTGCGTGCAGATGCTTCACCGCTCCCGGTACTGCGTGAACTCCACGATCAGGCGATTGACGAACCGGTACCGGCACCGGGTTTGCCAGTTGTTACCATCAATGGCGATCAATATGAGCCGCTGCCTGCATTTATCTCTGAGATACCAAATACACCGCTCCGCCTCATCGGTGAAGGGTATCAGCGTGGTAGACGGATGGCGCTTTACGAACTTGCCCCACACTATCAATCTGATACTGGGCCACGGCTGACGACACAGATACGGGCATTTGTCGTTGGAGCAACGCTGCAACCGCCAACTAGCCTAACATCTGTGCAATTGACTAGTGTTCCCGCGCCCGATCCGATAGCAGCACGTAACGCTTGGGTTATTGACGTTCAGGCTGAAGGCATCCAGGAAATTTCGGCTGATACCCTCCGTGCGCTAGGACTTGACCTGGGCCAGGTTGCGGTCAGTCGCTTGCGCTTGCAGCGTGCCGGGATCAATCTGCCGTTAGAGCCGATCTTTCGCGGTGAGACGATAACCGCATTGCGGTTCTATGCCCCACCACCCGGTGACCGTTGGTCGGCAAGCGATCGTTACTGGCTGACGGTTGAAGAGAGCGGTAGTCCTGCCTTGATGGGAAGCCGAACTGCGCAACCGCAGGCTGGTGATCAACCGGCACTGGTGACGGTTAGCGATGTCTGGCCAACCGACTCACCAACGCTGTACGAGTCAACGTTGGCCGGTTTCGATGGCGATCACTTTTTTAGTCGGCAGCTTGATGCCAGTGCTGGTGCGCCGATGAGCACAACTATCACTTTGACACCAATGCTCCCTCTTGCTAGTAGTGGTCAGATGAGTATCTCGCTCGAATTGGCGACGTTGGTCAGACACAGCGGAACACACCGCCTCCATGTTGCCGCCAATACCTGGGAGACGACCGTCACGTGGAGCGGTTCTGGCAGTCACCAGGCAACGGTTATCTTGCCATCTCCTACCACGATCATTACGCTGACGCTCGATCCGGTCAGTGGTATTGATCGTGTCTATCTGGATCGGATGCACTTTACCGCACCGGCTCAGACGACGTTTACGGCTGCTGGTGCGATCTTCAACGGTCAGACTGGTCGTTTTCGTTACTTATTAACCGGTGCACCAACGGGCATTACCGTGTACGACATCACCGATCCCTGGCAACCAGTACGATTGCTGTTCGATGATACAGTCTTCGCCGATGATGCACCGACACCGCGTCGTTATCTGGTAACCGGTTCAGCAACACTGCACACACCGACGGTAGCGCGTCATCAACCGGTTGATCTGACCACGCCGCGTCATACTCGTGCCATTTATATCGCTCCTCGCGCATTTCTAAGCGATCTTGCACCGTTGCTGAATCATCGGCAGGCGCAGGGCTGGTCACCGATTGCAGTTGCGGTTGAAGACATTTACGCCGGTTGGAGCGGCGGCGAGCCAGACCCACGCGCAATTCGGAATTTCTTGCGCTACGTAGTAACGACCTGGTCTCCTAATCTGATAGCAGCTATTCTGGTCGGTGATGGCAGTTCCGATCCACGCGATTATCTCCAACGCGGCTGGCCAACCCTTATTCCGCCATACCTGGCCATGGTTGACCCATGGTTAGGCGAAACTGCATGTGAGACCTGTTTTGCGCAACTGGATGGTGATGATCCGACCAGCGAAACGTTCTTTCAGACTGACATCTGGCTCGGTCGGCTGCCGGTGAAGACGAGCGCGGAATTGCGTCGTCTGGTGAGCAAGCTGCTGAGCTACGAGCAGAGTAGCGGAGTATGGCAACGGCATGCAGTCTATCTGGCTGACAACCCTGACAGCAGCGGCGATTTTGCCGCTCTCCTTGAGGAGGCCATTGCGTTGCAGCCACCACAGACGAGTACTACTCGTGTATACTACCATCCTGACGGCGGTACAGGTCGGATTGACGATGCCAATGTCGCCCGTGAGCAAGCCTTTGCTGCGTTTAATCAGGGCGCGGGGTTACTCGTTTATGCAGGTCATGGGTTACAGTTTCAGTGGGCTTTTACCGCCGTGGGTATCGAGAGGCCATTTCTGCTGAATGTTGATACGGCAACCGAACTCCGCAACGCACCGGCCCTCCCTATCGTGTTGAGTATGACCTGTCTGACCGGCGCGTTTCAACATCCATCGTTTCGCGGTACAACCATTGATGAAGCACTGGTGTTGAATCCGGCAGGTGGGGCGATTGCTACCTGGAGTTCAAGCGGCTTTGGCGTCGCTTATGGTCATCGCCAACTGCTGTTGGGCTTTGTTGAAGCTCTCTGGAGTACGCTGTCACCAACGCCACTCGGTCAGCTCGTGACTGCCGGATATGCCCGTCTGGCCGCCAGTGGTGAAGCACCTGCTTCTCTACGTACATTTCTGCTGCTCGGCGACCCACTCACCTCGGCAGCAGCACGCCCACTTTACCGACTGGATGTACCGCTGGTGCAGCGATGATCTTATTTTTCTGCCCTACAAAGCTCATCTGCTCCACCACACCCTCCCTCTCCCATTCGGGAGGAGAAGGGGGCTAAGGGTATGATCAAAAACCTGGATGGTTAATGCGGTTCTGCAATGGCATTCCAAACGATAGGTACCGGATCGTTGCGGATGAGAACCGTTGGCAGGCAGGGGATGCGTTGTCCTTCTGCGATGGGAGGGGTATGCAACGTCTTCCGTCCTGGTGCTGCGGCGCACGGCTGGCGCGCCCTCCCCTTCCCCCTGGCCCCCTTCCTTGCCCACACGGGGAGCGGAAGGGTGACGTAGGGGGGCTGGCGCGAACGCATGGTGGCCCGCGCACGCAATGGTCGGATATGCCCGGTACGAGCCTCATGCAACATCCGGGTTTTTGATCAGGCTCTAAGGGGAAGGTGAGGTCGTTAGGTGTGCGGTGTGGTCAGGTGGGGAGGAGCACGGTCAGGCAACAGCATAGCCAGGTATACCCCCCCGCACCCATATGCGGGCCAGAGGCCCGCGCTCCCAGGCAAATAGATGCTAAAATCTGTTCGTCGCTTGACAACCTCGCTTTGATCTGCTACGACGATCGTACCCGTTCGATGCGCGCCCCAAGTGCGGCCAATCGTTCGTCAATCCGCTCGTAACCACGGTCAATCTGACCGATGTTGTAAATCACACTCCGTCCCCTGGCACAGAGTGCGGCCGTCACCATCGCCATACCGGCACGAATGTCGGGGCTGGGCAAGCCGTCGGGTTCGCCATACAATTGCGAAGGCCCAACAACCACGGCGCGATGAGGATCGCAGAGCACAATCCGCGCCCCCATACCAATTAAGCGGTCAACAAAGAACAAGCGGCTCTCAAACATCTTTTCATGAATGAGCACAGTGCCGCGGGCCTGGGTCGCAATCACAATGGCGGTGCTGATCAGGTCCGGATTAAACCCAGGCCACGGCGCCGAGTCAATCTTTGGAATAGCACCGTGAAGATCGTGGCGCACCACCAACTCCTGATCTGCTGGCACAATAATGTCTTCTCCCTCTTCGCGCCACGTCACACCCAGGCGACCGAACATGATCTTCGTCATCCGATGCTCACGTGGCCGTGCACCGATAATCCGTAACTCGCTGCGAGTCACTGCCGCCAACCCGATCAGCGAACCTACTTCCATAAAATCGGGGCCAATGGTGTAATCGGTGCCGTGCAACCGACTGACTCCCTCGATTTCGAGCAGGTTTGTGCCGATACCGCTGATCCGTGCACCCATACTGTTGAGAAAATGACATAAATCCTGTACGTGTGGTTCAGAAGCAGCGTTGGCGATGGTTGTATGACCTTCGGCAATACTCGCAGCAATGATCGCTTGTTCAGTGCCGGTGACACTCATCTCATCAAGAAAGATGTCGGCGCCCCGTAAGCCATCGGTCGTAAGAATGTAACTGCTGGGTGTGACCTCGACCTGCACGCCCAGCGCTGCCAGTGCCAACAAATGCGTATCGAGCCGACGGCGTCCAATCGCATCGCCACCAGGACGGGGTAGCGTCACGTATCCTCGTCGGGCTAACAGCGGGCCGGCAAGCAACGGTGAGGTACGGATACGGCGCGCCAGTGTGGTGTCTGGTTCAACGGCTGCCAACTGATTGGCGCGCAAATGGACAACGTGGGCTTCTGGTCGGTCGATGTGCACGCCGAGGTGGGCAAGCAATGCTAATTTCGTGCGCACATCTCCAATATCGGGAAGATTACGTATTGTTACCGGTTCATCGGTCAGTAGACTGGCGGCCAGTAAAGGAAGAGCCGCATTCTTGTTGCCAGCGGGGCGAATAGCACCTGACAGGCGATGACCGCCTTCAATCACAAAATGATCCATACGCATGTTCCTTCGCAACCTTCAACAACGTGTACCCACGTACACGCTCACCTAATGATCGCACCTCTCCCGATTTTTGCCAACATCACCGAAGATCACAGGAGGGGTTTGCAGAGATTTCAGTTTTCGGTGTCATCTCCACCACTTGTCGGCACGTGAACAGCGTGCCATTCATCATGCATGATGAACGTCATCCAACCTCCAGCATACTCTCGATGCACGATGAAAACTTAAAAAAAGCTCTAGCCTCACTCGCTGGAGGGAAAAGATGGTTGACTTCACTGCCAAAAGGTGATCTTCTCACCACAGAGACCACGGAGATCACAGAGACTAACGATAATGTTATCTTTCATTGAACATAGGGTTGTGAAATTTTTCTTACATGCACCCAATGGCCAAAAATTACCCTTTCATTCATAAATCCTAGACGCTCTGTGTGCTCTGTGTGCTCCGTGGTGAGTTTTTGCAGTGGACTCATAGTTGAGATCGCCTGCTCCATTGAGCATGCATATGTTGATGAGCACGGTTGCACAACAGTATGAACCGGCCTGTGCTTCCAGATCGCATGAAACCGTTTCTTAGAGCCTATCCGAATAATTGTCTCACAATACAGCGGATGAAACCTGATCATAGATGTACGGGCGCAGCGGCGCTGCGCCCCAACTGCTCTTCTTCTGCAACAGAGTATTCCGGATAGGCTCTTAGCGCGCTTTTTTGCGTCGCCATTTCTGGAGGAAATTCTGCCCGAATCGTTGCCAGCGCCCGATGTGCTGATTACCAGCATTGCGTGCCTTCGCGACCAGGTCTGCAGCCTGAGCCTTCCCCAGCGCCAGCGCTTCACGCCCAATCGCTTGCAACTGCTCTCGATTAACGATTTCGCCTTCAGCAAACCAACGCCATGCCGCTACACCGGTCGTATAAGTTCCGGCGTATGCAATCGCTACTCTCGGCACAACTCCCCACACCGGAATAAGGCCAACTAAAGTGCGGGCTAATTGCCGCCAGATGAAGGCGCCACCAATTACCGGGAGCACTTCAAACAATCGCTCCCGAATATCAGGCGGAGCACCATACGCCAATGCCAGACGATACACGAGCATCGCCTGATTTTTCGTTAGCACCAGCGTGTCAGCAGCGGCAAAGGGAAGAGTGAGGATCGGGATTTGCTCTGGTAATGCCATAGCCAACACATACGAGGCATTGGTAAACGAAACACTGCTAATGAGTTGTTGCGCCACTACCGACCGCAAACCGGGTAACCGGCGAGCTGCCGCCAGATGCAACGAGGCTGGTAGACGATCAAGAATCGCCTCGGCTAATTGCCGGTTAGTATCAGGCGAATCTGGATCAGGAATAACCAGTAAACGTGCATGAGCAACGCGCGGGTGCAATGGCCAGGCGTCGGTGGGTAATACTGTTCCCCACACCACGACAACTGTTGGCAGGTTGAGCGTAGCCAGGTGTTCAATAACCGTAAGCTCACGAGCCGACAGCCGGACATTTCGATCCAGACCAATGATAACAAGATCGGCATGCCGTAGCTCATCTGGGATGATCGTCGCCAGACTGACCAGATGAATAGGGGATGGCCCAGCCTGACCGTACCGTTGCGTACCATGCTCTAACCGACGAGCAATACTCTGACATACCCCCGCTGTGCCAGTGCACACGATGGTGAGCGGTAACTCGGCTTCTTTGCGAATATCTTCAACGTTGATCTCGCGCAGCGTATTCCACGCGATATTCAAGTCATTCCAACTTGGCATGTCCCTGACCTTCGTAGTGTACGATTGCGTACATCGGAGGTCATTATAGCACGTCCGATTGGTACCTTTCGTTCTGTGTTATAATAGCAGATAGTATGCACAACGCGCCGTGCGCGCTGGAAGAGGAGGTTGACAGTGGAACTCAATCATCGCCGGCTCAACCGAGTAGACCTTATTGAGGTAATCGGGCGCGTTGATGCGGCTTCTGCACCACAACTTAAGCAACTGATTGATTCATTGTTCGCCGACGGTCGTTATCGCATTGTGTTGGATCTCAGCCGGCTCGAATATATCAGTAGTCCCGGTTTACGTGTTCTCATTGAAGCTCGCAAAAAAGCGCGTGATTGGAAAATTACCGACCTTGAGGGGGGTGATATTCGGATCGCCAATTTACCACCCCGCATCAAAGAGGTATTCGATCTGACCGGCTTCAGTTCGCTCTTCGAGATCTATGGCGATGCCGTCGAAGCAGTCGGTTCCTTTTAGCACTGCCATATTACCGGATACACGTATCCGTCCTTACGATCGCCATGGAGAGTATTACCCTTACCGCCGATCTAGATGCACTGGCTAAGATCAGTGCTTTCATTACTGCTGCTGCCGAACGTTGTGGTCTCGATGAACGGGCCACCTGGCAGGTACAGCTTGCCGTCGATGAAGCTGTGACCAATGTGATCCAGCATGCGTATGATCCCGATCAACCTGGCGATCTCACTCTGAGCTGGCAATGTCACGATCATCGCTTCATTGTGACGGTACGTGACCATGGCCGACAGTTTGATCCATCGACGGTACCAGTGCCTGATATAACGTCGCCGCTGGAAGAACGACAGGTAGGCGGATTGGGAATCTATCTGATTACCCGCTTGATGGACGAAGTTCACTTCGAGTTTTCTCCTCAAGGCGGTAATTTGCTAACGATGGTCAAATATTTGCCTCACGACCAGCCTGCAGAAGCCAACGAAGTTGTTGTTATCCCGATTAACGATCGCATTGATGCTCTGACTGCTCCCCGCGTGAGTAAGATGGTAAATGAGCGGATCGGTAACGGTGCACGCCAGGTTGTGCTTGACCTGAGTAATGTGTCATTTCTGTCAAGTAGTGGATTGCGTGCATTGCTGCTCATTCGTAAAGAGTTGATGACACTGGGGGGAGAATTACGGCTGGCAGCGCCCCAACCGCAGGTCTACGAGGTTTTTACCATTACTGGCTTCACGCAAGTGTTCAATATTCATCCTTCAGTTTCTGAAGCCCGCGCTGCTTTTTCTCAGAGGCGTTGAGTGTCGCGCGAACAGATTCTGACATGGTACGGGTTAATCGTTGGTGTTGTGGCGTGGTTGTGGTTGTTGACGCTACCTACTTCACCAGTAGATCCACTCTACGTTTTGCTGTTTGCCGTCCTTGCGTTCGCCGTTGATCTGCTGGCATTTCGCACTCCACCCGCCGATGTCCATAGTCTTGCCCCACTAGTATTGATCACTGCCAGTCTTGCCCTAGGGCCGGTCAACGCTGCATGGTTGGCAGCGATTGAAGGTCTGCTCTCCGGCATTGTCATTCTGTTGCTCACCAATCGACCACGCACATCGTTTTCGCTCCTAGGTCGACCACTCTTGCGCAGCGGGTTGCGCGCGCTGGGTCTACTGGTAAGCGGTTGGGTAGCAGGCACGCTGAGCGACCAACCACTGAAGGATAGCCAGATCGGTGTGTTATGGATTGCAACGTTGATCGGTTTTCCCTTGATTACCCAAACCGGACGTTTACTCCGCGAGCTGTTACAGGGAGGGCGAAGCGGTCTGGCGACGTGGTGGCGTTCGGCATGGCCGGCGATTGTTGGGGCGGAAATTGCCCCCTTGCCGCTAGCCTGGTTGGGCGCGGCAATTGCTCGTGAGTTGGGTCTGCTCCATCTTGGGCTTGCCGGGCTTGCTCTGATCGCATCGGCAGCGATGCTACGCCGATTATCACTCAACCTCCAGCGTCAACGCCGTTCGGTACGCGAATTAGCTCGTTTGAATGAGGTGAGTCGCGCCATCATTCGTAGCGAACTCGATGTTGACTCGCTCTGCGAGTTGATCTACCGCGAAGCGAGTCGGATTGTCGATACCTCGTCGTTTCATCTGGGTCTGTTTCATGGTAACTACTACACGCTGATGGTGCGAATCCAGGATCGGGTGCGTCTCCCGCGTCTGACGGTCGATCTCTCGGAAAATAGTGGGCTGATTGGCTGGATTCGTGAAACCGGACGCGCCATTCTGGTTGAGGATTTTGCCCGTGAGATGGATCGCCTGCCTGCACGTCCGCGCTATCAAAGCGAACGGCCACCTCGGTCAGGAATCTATGTGCCATTAATCGCCGGCGAAACGGTGATCGGTTCCATTTCAGTTCAGAGCTATGAGCCAGGCGCTTTTGACACCAATGATCTGCGGCTTATCTCGCTGATCGCCGATCAGGCCGCGGTTGCCATTGCCCGCGCTCGCGCTTTTAATGAAGCTCGTCAGCGCGCCAACCAGTTGCAAGCGATCCGCGAAGTAAGCCAGCAGATTACTGCAATCCTCGATCTTGACCAATTACTGCCATCCATTGTGCGTCTGATTCGTGAACGTTTCGGCTATCATCCCGTCCATATTTTTACCATTTCACCCGATGATGAGCGAATCTATTTTCGGGCTTCTACCGCCGATGGCGCCGATTTGGAACGGATCCGGGCACTGCCGCTCCGTATCGGGCAGGGGCTGGTTGGCGAGGCTGCCCAACGTGGTGAACCGGTTTTGGTCGGTGATGTGCTTAGCGATAGTCGTGTGATACGCGACACCCAACATACGCGCTCTGAGCTGGCAGTTCCATTGCGTGTTGGCGCAACGGTGATCGGTGTGCTGGATGTGCAGAGCGACGAACCACACGATTTTGATGAAGATGACCTATTCGTTATTCGTACACTGGCCGATCAGATTGCGATTGCGATTGAGAGTGCAAACGCTTATACGGCGCAACAGGAAGAAGCCTGGACCCTCAACGCTTTGCTACAGATTGCTGAAAATATCGGTCGGGCAACCACACTCACAGACCTGCTGGCAACGGTGGTGCGCTTGCCGCCGCTTCTGTTAGGCTGCCCGCGTTGCTATATGGCTCTCTGGAATCGTGAACACAATGACTTTGTGTTGCACGCAGCCTACGGCTTACCACGCAGCGTTCGTGCGGCGCTGATCGACCAGCCAACCCGCTCACCGTTTTTGGCGCGTTTACGCGAACATTCGAAGGAAACAGAGCAACTCCGCATCGAGACCCTCTGGCAGGCCCGGGATAACGTTGATCAGTGGCTGACCCTGATTCCCGTAGCCGAAAGTGGAACGCTGATTGGCTTACCGATAAAAGTGCGGACAACCCTGCTTGGGGTGCTGGTGCTCGATTATAATGATCCATTCCTCTCACTTAGTTCACGTCAGCAGAATCTGTGTATCGGAGCTGCCTCTCAAATTGCCAGTGCTCTTGAAAGTCTGTTACTGGCGGCTGAAGCAGCAGAAGCAGCACGTCTTGAACAGGAATTGCGTGTTGCCCGTGAGATTCAGCGTACCCTGCTCCCGACACGTCTGCCCACAGCTAGAGGATGGCAGATCGATGCCGCATGGCAATCGGCACGCCTAGTCGGTGGCGATTTCTACGACTTCTGGACGTTTTCTTCGGGCGCAGGTGGTTCTCAGGAATTGGGTTTCGTGATTGCCGATGTAAGCGACAAGGGTATTCCGGCGGCCATGTTTATGGCAATGGCCCGTTCGCTGGTGCGTGCTGCCGCTCTCGATGGTTCAGCCCCAGCACGGGCAATGGAACGCGCAAACCGCTGGCTGTATCGTGACTCCGAATCGGGCATGTTTGTCACGCTCTTTTATGGTCGACTTGATATTGACTCTGGACGCCTAGATTTTACTAGTGCCGGTCATAATCCGCCGCTGGTCTATCGGGCAGCTTCCGGTACAATTGAAGAGCTACGTGTACCCGGCATTGCATTAGGGGTGATTGCCGAAATAACCTTACCTGAAGCGACAACGATACTTACACCGGGGGATGTGTTGGTCTGTTATACTGATGGGGTGACTGAGACGATTAATGAACTGCTGATACCCTTCGATCTCGAAGGGTTACGATCCGTGCTCAAGGTTTATCACACAGCACCGGCAAGCACTATCGTACAGGCCATTCTGGCTGCGATTGCCCGCCACAGTCACGGTCAACCGCCGTTCGATGATATTACGCTCGTCGTGATTAAACGGGAGTGACGAGATACAGTCTTGCTGATGGATCGGATTCTACACCTGCTATCGTCTTAGAAAACGTTCAATCCGCCGAAAGATGGCAGTCCGGTAAGGCCCGGTAAGCAGGAGTTGATGACCCGTCGCCGGCCAGTAGCGTAGCTCACAACGTGAACTGCCAAGCCGTGATGCAATGGCAGCCGCACTCTCCGGATCGGCAGTGTTATCATCGCGACCATGCATAACCAGGGTTGGTACACGCACCTGTGGTAAAGCACGACGGGCTGCGGCCAGCGCCAGACGCAATTCATCGGCAGCAGCGACCGATACCTTGACCGAGCGGCGTAACATCTGCTGTACTGCCGGGTCATCAAGATCGAGATTGGGCTGACGACGCCAGATCGATGCTCGCAGCTCATCGCTACTGAAATCAGCCCGTTCCAGCAAATAAAACCAGGGTGTGACGTAGCGTGCGATGCCCAACAGATCGACCCGCCAGTCGCCACCCAAACGGTACGGCGTTGCCAACATGACCAACCGTTGCACCGGACGCTGAGTGGCCAAAAGTGCCGACAGGGCGCCTCCGAGTGAAAAGCCTACTACCGAAACAGTGGCTGCGCACCTGTTGAGAGCATCAAAGGCAAGGCGTACTGCCGCCAGCCAGTCCGTCCAGCGCACATCCATAAGGTCTTCAGGTCGTCCGGTGTGGCCGGGGAGACGAATGCCAAACACAGTATAACCAGCCCCGGCGAGATATTCACCAAGATCACGCATTTCGCCGGGGTCGCCAACAAAACCGTGTACTAGGAGACAAGCGTGATCGCCACCTTGAAACAAGAACGGTTCAACCATTGGGATCAACGTAGACTAGTTTGCGGAAGATGTTAATATTACGCTCGCCAATGCCCGAGATCGCTGTCAGATCATCAACGCTCTTAAAGGGGCCATGAGCTTCGCGATAGGCGATGATACGTTCAGCCAGTACTGGCCCGATACCCGGTAGTGCGAGCAGTGCCTCACGATCTGCCCGATTAATGTCAATCGGTGTGAAATTGCTCAACATAGGATCCGCTATTGCTATTGTTTCAGCTTCAGATGCTGCTTGATCAGCGGTGGTAGCGGTCGTTGTGGTGGTCGAAGCTGTTACCTGGCCGGTGGCAACTGGTTGATCGGGTTCGGTAATAGTTGCTACTGAGACATTTGCTTCCACAGGAGTTGTTTCGGCAGGTATTGTACCCTGATCACGCGCCGTCTCTGGTAACGACGAGGCTGGATCTGCTGTTTCCGATGGTCTGGGGGTTACCGCAGACGCAGACTGCGCCGACGTTTCTGGTGCTGGCGTTCCCGACGTGTTATCAACGCCGTTACGCCTGACCGAAGCAGCATCACCAGAAGGAGTCGTGCTTCGACGAGTTGACGGCGGTGCGCCACGATGAATGCGCGTGACAACCGGTCGTGGTGTACTGCCGGTCGCTGACGGTGTTGATGCTGGTGGTGAGGACACAGGAGATGGTGGTAGCGCCGACGGTACTGGCGTCGGTGGCTTTGCCGATAGATCGGCGACCGGTGCTGATACACCAGCCTTCTGCATTCGTCGCCAAATTACATATCCAATTCCTAGCAGTAAAACGACCAACAGCAATTTACGCCACATAGCAGTCTGCTCCCCGCTCATTTTACAATGATCGTTCCCGGCGCCTACCCTGTTATGATTCAGAAGCATTCACGAGCGAGCGTAACACGGCCAGGTTCATGCGATCTTCGGCCATGTCCTCACCTTTCGGTGTCTCAATAATCATCGGCAAACTGGCAAAACGTGGATCATTAACCAGCAACCGAAACGCTTCAAGACCAATACATCCTTGACCAATATGCGCGTGACGATCAACCCGACTTCCCAACTCCTTCTGTGAGTCGTTCAGGTGAAAACATTTGATCCACGAAAGGCCAATCAGTCGATCAAGTTCGGCAAACGTTGCCTCATAAGACTCGCGATCACGAATATCATAACCGGCAGCGAAAATATGGCAGGTATCGACACAAATTCCTAGCCGGTTATGGTATGGAATCAACTCGAATAGACGAGCCAGATGTTCAAAACGATACCCCAACGCTGTTCCCTGTCCGGCGGTCGTCTCGAGCAAAATCACCGTGTTACCGCCTATGCCATCAGCCAGTAACCGGCAAATTGCCTCAGCGACTCGCGCCAGGCCTGCTTCTTCTCCGCTACCGGTGTGGGCGCCGGGATGGGTCACTAGATATGGAATATCGAGTTGGGCGCAGCGTTCTAGCTCATCGGCGAACGCCGTAATCGACTTTTCGCGCAGATCGTCGGCAGGAGCAGCCAGATTGATAAGATATGAGTCGTGAACGATGACCGGATGAATACCGGTACGCTGTTGCTCCGCTCGAAACAGCACAGTTTCTTCGGGAGAAATGGGTTTCGCCGTCCACTGCCGTTCGTTCTTGGCGAAAATCTGCATGGCCTCTAAGCCAACCGATTCACCGCGGGCAAATGACCTTGAAATACCACCTGCAATCGACATGTGTGCGCCAAATCGCGGCATGCGACCACCCTACCTACCCTTATGCCGGCGAGTACCGGATATTGCAATTATATCACTATTCCTTCAACTTCATTAGCGTTCACCTCGTGGAACCAGAGGTTTTACCCGCCGCTGATGACATTCAACCGACGCGATCACTCGGGAACGCGGGCTATCGGCCCAGATGTGCGATGTGCGGCTGGTATCTGTCACCCCATCCCCCGCTTGCGGGGTGTCCTGGGGCCCGCTCCTCCCGATGCAGTGACGGGGATAGGTTAATCGGTGAGCCGGTGGGAGCCAGCTATGGTTACGTCCACAGATGGCGGGATACAGGCGCGAGCGTGAGCAACGAGCGATGGTCATTCGAGGGTATTGCAGGATGCGGGCCGGAGGCCAGCGCACCCAGGAAAGTGGTATGGAGCGAAATGCGTTCATTGGTGCATGTGACCAAAAACCGAGAACGTTGGAAAGACCTTTCCTCCTATGTGGGTAGTGCTTGACACGTGTACGGCATAACGGTAGACTAAAGACACAACTGCATTCCTTCCCATTGAGACGCCGTTCATGACTATATGGAACATCAACTACCGGCCAACGTTCATCATCACCGCCGGAAGTTCTTCTGGCGGGTTATGGAATGGTTGCTGGTAATGTTTGCGCTTGTCAACCTGGCAGGTTTGCTGGGCTATGGTGCGATACTAATCTTCGAGCGTACCCTGGCTGAACGCATTTACCCCAACATTAGCGTGCGCGGTCTACCAATCGGTGGCATGACACGAGCCGAAGCACGAGCTGCTCTGCAGCGTCGTTACGCTGATTTCCTTGCGACGCCGATAACGCTCTCGTTCAACGATCAGATTTGGCGACCGGCTGCCGAAGACCTTGGTCTAAGTCTAGCTATTGATGAGGCTCTCGATACTGCATTTGCCATTGGTCATCAGGCAGATCGGTCAGCGAACCTGCGTCTAGCAGCCGCAACCTGGCAGTATGGCGTTGATTTGCCGATCCGTCTTACCTTCGATCAGCGGGTTGCACAGGCAACCCTCAAAGCTATTGCCGCTGAAATTGATCGGCCACCGCAGAACGCCAGCGTCGATTTGAGCGGAAGTACGGTCATTGTCGGCCTTGAACAATGGGGTCGTCAGATGTTGATCGATGAAACCCTAGCTGATATAGCTGCGGCTGTGCAAACTCTGCAACCGCAAGAG
>Ga0308415_1000632_pt1 | contig 15502 bp, 20 predicted proteins | sample HotsprSampleOS55_FD_203465 | JGI IMG/M metagenome (GOLD analysis project Ga0308415, IMG submission 203465) | Hot spring phototrophic mat microbial communities from Octopus Spring, Yellowstone National Park, Wyoming, United States - 20090730_OS55 ... | reverse complement strand
CCAAAGAGATGGCTATGAAAGCACACCTATACAACATCTTCATAGCCACAGTATAGGTCAGCAAGACCTGCCCCATCGGAGCTAGCCCCACCATAGAGTCATGCAACACAGCATATATTCATACTAACATTTAATTTAGTATTATAAAGACACATGCTGCTATAAAGAATGAGAACGATATTATACCAAATAGCGTGATACATAGACAGAAGAGCAATAGTCATACTGTATAATCTCTCCTAACATCAATGATCTCTGCATCAGATACAACCATCACTTTCTGCTTACCCCTCTTGAGTATGTACTGTAACGCATCATTGAGACTCCTGAACGCTATGAGACCTAACCTCTTGATGTATGCATCTGGCAGCATAGTCACTAAGCATAACTCGTATCTACTCTTAGCATCACTCATTATCTTAACATACTCTAGGCCCTCTACATACCCATCATAGTTGCTTGTACCCTCTATCAGCATCCTCAATGCTCTACTGAAGCCCTTCCTGCACTCTGCTAGCAGTACTATTATGCCATCATCCTTAACATGACTAATAGTATTCCATAACGCTAACAATGCATCATCCAGAGTATCAGATACAGAGGGAGTTACTATGCATGCCTTGGAGTAATCTAACTCCTGCTTAACCAACATACTCCTAACCGCATCGTAAGACTCATCTACATCAGTGAGTGATAATGCTAGAAGACCACTATCATTGTATAGTAACTCTATAGCAGTACCATCCAACCTGCTAATATGATCATGTGGATCTATAACTCCTCTCTTGATATGATCAGCGTATACAGCATTCATCATTTGAGCATTACTCCTTACTAGCTTGCTTAAAGTACATGAATATCCGAATATAGGGTCTACTGATGCACGTGATACGAATACTAGCCTACCCTCCAGCTTACTGAGATACTTCATACCTCTGCTCTTCACCATATCTGCCCTAACTGTATACACATCATCTGCAATACCGTTATCTCTAAGCATCCCAACGACGTTCAATGCTACCTCCGATGTATCCAGTAGCACTATACCATCATACCTGCCATCCAAGCCTTTTAGTGTATCCTTAACTTGCTCCTGTTTCATGGGCTCCATACCAACCCTGTAATGCTTGAGCAGATTCTCACTCCTTATATCAAGGATCGAGTAGGTACTGCCGTACCTTAACCATATCTCTGGCATAGTAAAGGTATTATAATGCAGCAATAAATATAATCCATGCTAGACGCTCTGGTAGAGTTCCTACTCAAGTCAAATGCAATAAGATTTGGGCTATTCAAGTTAGCTAGTGGGAAGGAGAGTACATACTACATAGACCTTAGAGTACTCCCAAGTTTTCCAGCATACTTTAAGATGACAATAGATGCTCTAAGGCGAAAGGTAGATCATGAGATAGGATTGAGCGATATAGATTACATATGTTCAGTGCCTACAGCAGGGATAGCATATGCATCTGCTCTAGCATACAGTGTAGGTAAAGGCATGTTATATGTTAGGGCAGAGGCTAAAGACCATGGTACAGGGAAGCTACTCGAAGGCTACCTAAGTCCTGGTTCAAGGGTTCTACTGCTAGATGATGTTGCAACTACTGGTAGATCACTGGTACACGCAGCTGAGGTTGTAAGGAGCAATGGGGGTATAGTGGATAACGCATTGGTACTTATAGATAGATGTGAAGGCGCTACAGAACTACTGGCATCAAAGGATGTAAGACTCTTGAGTGTAATAAGGATAGATGAGGCTGCAGAGATTCTACATAATGCTAACCTACTAGATGAGGATATGCTCAAGGCTATAAGGAGACAGATCGGGCATCAACAAATAAACAAATAAATAAAGCATTAAAGACTATTCCGTATCTGTATAATCCATTCTATTCATTCTTTACCTTTGCCTTTGCCTTTACTATTATTTATTTTACTTGTATATCATCAGGTTCTTCTCTTCTAGCAGTATATGCAGGTTCTGTACAGCCTTGTATACATCCTCCTCCTTCTTTGCCCCTGTACATACCAGTTTACCTGATGCAAATAGCAGTATCACTGTCTTTGGGTCTAACATCCTATGTATAAGACCTGGGAACTGCTCAGGTTCATACATGCTTCTAGGGAGCGTTCTTGCTGCTTGCTCTAGCGAGATCTTACCTCCTAGGCTAGCAGAGGCTACTATATTCTGTATCTCTATACTAGGCTCATTCTCTATAGGCATACCTGCCTTCTTCAGTCTACTAACTACAGTTCTAACTGCCTTCTTCGCCTGCTCCTCTGATTTTGAGCCAGTGCATACCATCTTGCCTGAACTGAATATCAGAGTGGCAGTCTTCGGGGACTTTAATCTGAATACCAACCCTGGGAACTGATCGGGATGGTACTCTACATCTGGGAACAACTGGGTTATCTGATTCAGGTTTATATTCTGATTAACAGTAGCAGATGCTACTACGTTCTCTATACTTATAACAGGTCTTGTCTGTGGCATCCCTATCTACCTTATAAATACTAGGTATATAAACCCTATATATATTAATTACACTGATAAGGATAGTAACCTTTCTGTGATTAATTGGTTTTAACTACTTGATCCTCTCTATTGTACGCTCATACTCATCCTCTACAGCAGCGAGTATATCCTCTTGACTTATACTATGCATACTCTTTGCTGACGCTGCTATACACGCACCTCCCGCACCCACGCCCTCCTTGACAAAGCCCTCTGCATATGCTCTCAACCCACTCTTACTCGATCTATGGAGTAATGGATCATAGTACAGTAATGGTACACTAGCATCTATAGAGTGTACCAATGCTCTCATATCAGCACTACTATCATTCATAACATAAGAGGTAGTAGCTATAGCCAGACCATCTGTTTTATTACCCAAGTACTTGATAACAGCTAATATAGCAGCCATCTGAGTACCCCCAGCAAGTAATACTCTAGAACCGTACTTGAGTGCACCTATGGTCATACCGGCAACTGATGGTATCATAGGATCACCTATGCATGCTATAGCCTCCAGCGGTCTATCTCTCAACGAGCCTATCCCTATCCCTGCACTACTCATACCCTTGTATACAGTATTTAGTTTTATATCATGTGGGTTTTTAGGCATACTACTACTGACCTTGAATCTAGCATCTATGCCCAATGATAACATCACAGCAAGTGCTGTTGTTGTGCCTGCAGGTATACTCTCCCCTATAACCAGACAGTCTGTACTCCTTGCTAGTATCTGCCCTAGCTCTATACTAGAGTTGAAGGACTCTATTACTTCTTCCTTGTCTAGGGCATTGCCATAGATTATATTTCTACCATGCTTCACTGCTAGACTGTAGTGTCTTACTCTGGGTTTAACCTTACTACCGGCATCTACTATGAATATAGGTATACCTGCTAACCTTAACGCTGCCCTAGTTATAAGTGCAGGGGTAGGCTTCCCATCTGGAGTAGCAGGTACAGTATCTATACATCTGCACTTACCGTAGTGTAAGAACTCTGCATCCGCTGGTGGCGTATACTTTATAGACTCTTTATCTGCACCTGCTACGGTTATACCATCTATCTCTGCTGTATCAGTATAGGCTATACAGAGCACGAATCTGAACTCCTTACCCTCTGTATACTCAAGGAACTCCTTACCCATATGCTCATTCAATGCGAATCTTACAGCCATACAATCAACCCATCATCTCTATAAACTCCTCAAGGCTCTTGGGTAACATAGCAGGGTTATTCTCTCTCTCAGATCTTATAGTAGAGTACCTCTCACTCCCATAGTCATGACCTGGGTATACTATAGTCTCACCATCTAACATAGATAACCTCTTAAGACTATGATAGAGTTCTTCTGCACTACCTCCCTCAAGGTCTACCCTACCACACGTGCCTACGAATAGAGTATCCCCTGTAAATAGAACATTTTCAGCATGTAAACATATACTATCCTTGCTGTGTCCAGGGGTATGCATCACCCTTATCTTTACGCTACCTAATTCTATAGTACTGTTATCATCAACCTCTATATCCTTGCTCAGTTTAGCATTCTTGTGCATTACTATCTTTGCCTCTCGGTATATCGCCTTTAACTGTTCATTCCCTAGTACATGATCGAAGTGGGTATGTGTATTTATTATATACTCTACACTAAGATTATTCTTCTTTATGATATCTATAACCTTCTCCAACTCCCATGAAGGGTCTATCACTGCAGCCTTCTTACTATTCTCATCCCATACCACATATGTGAAGTTCGCCATACCTCCTACTCTCAACTGCTTTACTATCATATCCTGACTCATAAAGCACCATCCATTACTATATTATATTATTTTTCATACATCCTCCTCGGCATCAGGGGGTATGCCTATATTCCATACTACAACTGTGCCACTCTTCTTACCAGCATCTATAACAAGACCTCTCTTCATTCTATGGAAGGTAACTGTCAGATCAGCATTAACGCATATATCAGCATAACCTGTATCTGGGTCTAAACCAGATGGTATATCTACAGCAACTATGTAAGCAGAGGTTCTATTAATAGTATCTATAACACTAGCATATGGCTCCCTTATACTGCCTTTTATGCCAGTACCGAATATACCATCTACTATCACATCACTACCCATTATAGTATCCAGAGAAGAGTTCAGGTCATTCACGATCATCTTTATACCTTTCATACCCGTTAGTATTCTGTAATTTATCCTAGCCTCTTCAGTCTTCACATTATCACTGAGCAGTACTACCCTGATATCTGCACCATGGTAAGTCAGATGCCTTGCAGTTACCATAGCATCACCACCGTTGTTCCCTACACCACATACAACAGTAACCTTACTGCCTCTGATACTCTTACCATTTGACTCGTAGTATCTGAGCAGATTGTATGCTACACCGGCACCAGCATTCTCCATCATGAGTAACCTTGTCACTCCCATGCTATCTGCCCTCTCCTCGATCTTCATCATATCCTTACTTGTTATCACTCGATCATAACTCATACAAATATGCTATAGGAATCATTTATTTATTTATATATATCTTATATATAGTTAAGCCATGGATGGTCTCTCTGCTTCAGTGAAATACATGCTTGAGTACCTTAAGAGTATAGAGGAGAGGAGGGAGAGGATAATAAAGGGTAGTAGGGATGTGCTACTCTTATGCAGCAAGGCAATAGTCAATATACATATGAAGAATATGGGAGAAGCATCAGAGAAGGTAGAGAAGGCTAAGATGTTGATAGATGAACTTAGAGTAGTAGCAGGTGAGGATCTGAGATCGTACATAGTACAGATAGAGACAGAGTGGGTTGAGGCTAGTACGCTTTACTTCATACTCAATAATAATAAGATTCCATCCCTAGAGGATCTAAAGGTCGATGTTAGGTCATACATACTAGGTCTACTCGATTGTATAGGAGAGTTAAAGAGGCAGGTATACGATAGGGTAAGGGAGGGAGATAGCGATAACGCATTGAGGATATTCGAGGTAATGGACGATCTATACTCATCATTGCTACAGTTTGCCATGTACGATAATATAATACACAATGTAAGGAAGAAGGTAGATATAGCTAGGATCCTCTTAGAGGATGTAAGAGCTATGATCACAGAAGAGGCTAGGAGGATGGCTATAATAGAGAGTATAGATAGCATCAAGACGAAGATGTCATAGCAAGTAATCTTTATGAGTATAAACAAGGAGTTACTCGCAAGGATAAGGGAGTATCAATCAAGGATGTCTAAGAGAGTTGTAAAGCATGATATGCTAAGTGATATTAGGTATGTATGTGGAGTTGACTCCGCTTACTCCGATAGAGTGTATACTGTAGCAGTTATAGTTGATATAGATAGTAAGGAGGAGGTATACAGAGAGCAGTACACATGTAAGGTTAGAGTACCTTACATAAGTACGTATCTATTCCTCAGGGAGGCCGCCCCTATCCTTCAGGTATTAAGACGGTTATGTGATCATAGATATGATATAATTCTAGTAGACGGTAATGGTATACTACATCCTAGACTATTTGGAATAGCATGCTACATAGGCTTGCTTGTAGATAAACCTACGATAGGGGTTAGTAAGAGTCTACTATGTGGTGATATAGTAGATGAATATGTAGTGATGCATGGAGAGGTTGTAGGCAAGGTACTGAGGGTAAGTATTAAGAAGAAGAATAAGAACATATACGTAAGCATAGGGCATAAAGTATCCCTTGATACAGCTTCAAGTATAGTTAAGAGATTATTGATAAAAGATGATAGGGAGCTCGGAGCACCTCTCCCCCTAATGCTAGCAGATAGATACGCTAATGAACTGCGTAGATCTCTGGCCTTACAGCGAACCTCTCGTATACATCGCTAAGTATATGCACTAGTCTACTATGCCACTCGTTGAACCCGTCTGGGTTTGATGGGTAGTTCATGTAATGCTCAACCAGTACTCTATTCTTCTCTGCTGTGTACTTTAGACCCTCCGCTGTACTTCTATGTAGCACGCCTCTGATGAGCATACTAACCTTATCCACATAACTGAAGTCTGGATGCTCACCATTAGTTATCTTCTCGATATCTAACTTGGAGAGGAAGTGCTTCATGCCGTAGTTTATCTGCTCATTGGATAACGTCTGTAGGAACCTCCTGAAGACCTCTAGCCCTGCGGTCTTGTAACCATACTCATTTATGTAATCTAGATTGTACTGCCATAATGTATGCTCACTGTAATCCATAGACTCTATTGAGTGTACAGCAACCCTACCTGCTATAACCCCTGCTATCAATGCTGGTCCTATACCTCCAGCATCCAATGGTTTGGGCATCCATGCAGAGTCTCCGCATAGCATGTAGCCATTTGCTACAAGGCAGTCGTTCTGCCTCCTTACTGATACCTGCCATGTGCCCCATGCATTACCTTCATCCTCACTACCATCTGCTAGTCTATAATCCCTTATCGCTGGGTTCTCCCTTACATACACATCTATCAGAGACTTTAAAGTATCCTTCCTATTCAGAGTTATATTACGTAACTCGAGGCTCTTATGCTGCACTCCTAGACCTATGTTAACCTTATCCTCCCCCTTCGGGAATACCCATGCATAGCCACCAGGGGCTATGAGCTGGTTCAGGTGTATTATGGCATAATCTGGATCGAAGTACCTCTTATCATCACTACCCCTCTCGAATCTGAGTATGTATCTGCCAGTAGCCTCAAGGTCATCCTTATCTATGCTCCTCTGTATGTAACTCTTTATAGGTAGAGTTGATCTTAGCATCGATGCTATGCCAGTGCAATCTATCACTATCTTGGCTGTTGCTCTGAACGGCTCATTGGTCTTGGTATTTATACCCTTTACACCTTTCACATAACCATCATCTGCTATAACCTGTCTCAATGATATATTCCACCTGAACTCTATACCCAGTTTAGATGCATAAGAGAGCTGCTTCAATGGGAGGAGCCTTCTATTGAGTATATAGCCTTCGCCCTCAAAGTATATCGGGGTCTTAAGGTCTGGAGAATAGGCTACAACTCCCTTAACCTCCCTCTCTATCTCAGGCCTACTCAATCTCAGACCTATATGCTCGCTCATGTAATCTACATTCCTCTTACCTACAGCATCACCGCATACCCATCCGTTTATACATTTCTTACCTGCCTCATGCTCCTCATTCCTATCTATGACTAGTATCCTCAGGTTACCTCTGCTGTGCTTGGCTGCACTGCATGCAGCTACCATGCCTGCTATCCCTGCACCAGCTATTATTATATCATAATCGTAGTGGTTATTTGCGCTCATGCATTAACCCATACTGTATTAACTTAAAAACTATTCTTTGAAACTTGGGTCAGATTGTCGCGAGGTCTTCATAGTATCACTCAGACTGGAGCGGCTTAAAACATCATCCCCATCTATATTCGCTTCAGTCATTAATAAGAGTTGCTCTTTAATAGACTTCAATGTGCCAGAGGCCAGATACGTCATCACTCCCATCTCATTCAGTACTCTCATAAGGTTCTTATAGCATACAAGGTTACATCTTATGATAATCTTGGTATCTAATCTGTACCTAACCTTGACTCCCCTTATATCCGCTCTGATAAGATCATCGCTACCGTACATACTCCTGTAGGCTTCCCTTATACTTCTTATCTGGGCATCCATATCCTTGCTCATCCTCTCTACAAGTATGTATCTCTTCTTAACCCTCATCTCTGAGCATACTCCTTAACTCTTCTAGCATGAGTTTATGCATATTTCTAGCAAATCTGAACCTTATCTTTATGGGATCATTCTGTGATAAGTGTATCACGCCTCTGATGATATCCTGTTTACTTAATCTTATATATAATGAGTCACCATCTGTGTAGAGAACAAAGCTACGATATAGATGCATACGATCCATACGGCTCAGAGAACGCAGTATCCTGTGCATGAGACCCTCTGCATCCTTTGCAGCTAATCTGGATCTGAGCAGTAGTATCTCATTACCAAAGTAGCCTAGCAGTCTGTTCACGATGAACTCGGTATCTATAAGGTTGTTATTCACCGAACCCAGTAACTTCTCCTTACTCTCAGTAGCATGCACTATGAACTCTATCTCTGCCGATGCTAACCTTATACTCATCCTTTGCTGATCTCTGCTACCTCTACCTTCTTGAGTAGTTTGCTCTTCCATACCGCAACGAATCTTACATCTATAACATCCTTGACATTCCTGTGTATATCAGCGTTGAGCTTAGGTCCCACAACAGCCTGTATGAACTGATCTATACTCAACTTTGGTATCTCACTGATCAAGACTCTATCCATGACCATACGTATATCATGCTTCTTTGAGGAGTTTATCCTCCTCTGCGTGAATGCTATAGAGTATACCCTGAATGTGTAACCATCTGCAGTAGTGTAATCCTTTATGAGGTTGACCATGGAACTACCCTTCCTTACAAGACTCTTCAGGAACTCCCTTGCGTATTCATGCCCCTTGAAGTGCGTATATGCATCCTCGCCCTCTACTCTATCTATCTGGAAGTACAGTTTTATTGCATGCTGCTGGGGATCTGTATGCCATAGATCGAAGAGTGTGCACTCTATAACACTACCTTTAACATGCTCCTCATCTGTTATAGGTATGTATGCTATAGACTGGCTATTGAATACATCAGGCGCATGTACATTTATCCATCTCTTATCTCTCCATTTATCTCTGATCTTACCTCCCTTCTTACTCACCATAGTTATAGCAACGTTACTACCTTAAATATAAGTTATACTAACCGTGTGCACGTATAACCTCAATTCCATTCATGTATGGTCTTAGTACCTTGGGCACGAGTATACTGCCATCCTCCAGTTGGTTATTCTCCATTATAGCAACTATTGTACGCTCTGTAGCCACAAGGGTTGAGTTCAATGTATGAACATATCTGCTCTCCTCATCAGGCCTATCCCTATACCTTATCTTAAGCCTCCTCGATTGGAAGTCTAGACAGTTTGAGCATGATACCACCTCCCTGTATCTACCATGTGAAGGGAACCACGCCTCTATATCGTATGTCTTTGCTGATACCTTCCCTAGTTCAGATGAGCAGAGTAGCACTACCCTATGCGGTATCTCCAAGAGCCTGAAGAACTCCTCCGCATTCCTTAGAAGGAGTTCATGCTCATTCCATGACTGCTCCTCCCTGCAGAATACAAACTGCTCTACCTTCTCAAATTGGTGTACCCTGAATATGCCCTTCGTATCTCTACCATGAGAACCCGCCTCCTTCCTGAAGCATGGTGTTATACCTGCATAGCGTAATGGCAGCTTATTACCATCAAGTATCTCATCCATATGCATAGCAGCTATGGCATGCTCTGCTGTACCTATGAGGTACAGGTCTTCACCATCCACTTTGTATATGACATCAGCAAAGTCACTCAGTAGTACTACCCCCTCCATGGCCTTACGCTTTATCATGTATGGTGTCTGGACAAGTCTGAAGCCTTGTCTATGCATAAACTCCAAGGCAAAATGTATTAGTGCATGGTTAAGTAATACCAACTCATCCAAGAGGTAGTAGAACCTTGAGCCTGATACCTTAGCAGCCCTCTCGGTATCTATCAAGGATAAGCCTAACTCTATATGATCCCTTGTATGAGGGATAATCCTAGGTTCCCCCCACTCTCTAATTATGAGGTTATCCTCCTCCTTCTCCCCATAAGGTACAGACTCATCTACAAGGTTAGGTAGAGCAAGTATGAGATCATTATACTCCTTCTCTAAATAGTTCATCTCCTTCTCTTTACTATCTATCTCAGCACTCAACTCCTTCATACCCTTTATATCCTCGCTGGTATCTTTAGCAGCCTTCTTCTTCAATGCTATACTTTCTGCTATAGTATTCCTCTTATGGCTCAACTCCTGTAACTCCTTCATCAGCACCCTCCTCTTCTTATCCAACTCGAGCAGTCTCTCTATAGGATAATCTATGCGTCTCTTGGTCAGCATGCCTCTGATCAACTCTGGTCTATCCTTGATTATCTTTGGATCTATCATACTAGATACCCCTTAACACTCTATTCATTATACCTATATGTTCTAGTACTTCATCTACTGTAGATGCTAGTGTTGTAACGCTCCCTCCATCACATAAACATACAAACTCCAATAACAACAGATTACCATCGGTCTTAAGATCTATCATGATGTTATCTGGTATACCCACGTTATCTGGGAGTAACGAGTTGAGCATACTCTCTGCCTTCTTACTATCCTTCATATCCATGCTAAGTGTAATCCTTATATGCAGTTTAATATCATCATTACTACTTGCATGACTAGGTCCCATAGCTCTCCCTGTTGATTCTATCCTTTATGCACTTTATGAACTCATCTAGCATATCAGAGTTTATCCTTGCACCAGCAGCTGCATCATGCCCTCCCCCTGTACCATTACATGCACTAGAACACTCCCTCATCAGTAATCCTAGGTTTATATCAGTACTACAGTTTATACACTTCCTTGCAGAGAACTTGTATGTACCATCACTAGTCCTAGTCTTGACTATGAGTATTCTGCCTTGAAATACCTGAGATCCACTGAGTAGAGAAGAGACTGCACCAAGCATATCTTGCATTATCAACGCATCACCGTTTATGATCACCAACTTACCATCATCGTTGACCCTCCATCTCTCATTGTTCATTATACTTGTTATATAATGCCTAAGGGTCTTCCTGTACTCGTTCACTATAACCTCGCCCTCTCTAAGCATACTACCCCTATCACCTAAGCAGATACCTATACCTACACCTGACTTCCCTATCCTGGCTGTAGCATTAAGTAGGTTACCGAACTCCCTAGCATCCCTCAGCATACTCCTGCCATCTTCCCTTACCAGTGTATACACATAGCCTACCAGTTCATCTAGTATTGTATCTGCCTTGCTGTTGCTACTTATAGATAGAAACCTTGCTATAGCATCTATAATGGCACTCTTCTCATCGTTACTCAACTCAGCTGGTACTCTCCATCTACCATCATCTTTGAGCCTTATCCCTGCAGCTGTGAGTAATGAGTAACATGCATCCACATTCCATGTAAGACCATCTATGTAAGGGTATGATGTATATGCCAACGCTTCATGTACCGCTCTAGTCTCTCTATTCACTAACATAAGATCTATATCTATATCCAAGAGACCTAACTCTCTAGCCTCATCAGCAACCTCGGAGTTCAATCCTAGTAATGACTTCCTCTCTCCTTGATCCTGCCTATCTGCTAGCATAGATACCACAGCCAAAGTAGATAGATCCTTGTTAGTGGAGTCCAGTACTGTTGCTACCTTATAGGCCATTGTACCAGCGGATGCCTCCTTTCCTCCATCTATACCGAACTTCCATGCATTGCATACCCTGTCATCATCGTACTCATCATCTGGGAGTTGGTGATGATCTATAACTACCCATTCCTTGTCTCCATCTGGTATATACTCAGATATAGCATGAGTAAGACCAGCACCAAGGTCCGTGAATATGTAGAACTCGTAATCCTGGGAGGTCAACTCCTTGAGTAGAACAGGGGTAAGATCGCTCACGCATCTAACTATGCACCTTCCTCCCATCCTGAGCATAGCCTTGCCTACTATGCTACCAGATACTATACCATCGGCATCAGTATGTGTTACCACTATAATCCTCTTACCCTTTACTATAGCATCATTTATCTTGGAACAGAATGCAGTTAGGAATGTATCCAGATCAGGCATATGAGTAGAGCATATAACTCATTATATAATAGTTTAGTCAGAGTAGGTTAGACCTATAATTAATTAAATAAATAATTTATGTATTTATGTAATCTTACCTTCTCCTCTCCTCTGGGAGTAGACCGATACCCTCCCTCTCGTAGTATCTCTCCAACTCCTGTACCCAGGTCTCCCTTGCTGTACCACCTATACCCTTGTGCCTTATCCAGTACGCTATGACACTAAGTAGGAAGACTCCGAACATCATTGTGCCGAATATGTAGATCATCACATCGTAGAAGAGTGGGTCGTATGCTGGTCCTATCTGTAGTGCTATGTTCTTCATCCCAATTATCAGCGTTGCAATATCCATTAGTATAATCAACTAGATAGATGAATATATACATTTCCATTCTGCTATGATAAGAATTTAAATAATAAATAATAAATATAAAAGATTTATTTATTATTTATTAGTCATCATGCTCTCTGCTGTGGTTTAGGCTTCCTTAATGCCATAGCGAAGAATGCTGCAGAGACACCACCGAATATTGCTCCTAATGCTGCAACGTATCCTCCTAACTCACCGAATGTCCTACCTATCATAGGTGTACCAGAACCATATGCACTCTCACCTAACTGCTCTACAGTAGCTATCCTCCTCTTAGCAAGTATAGCCGTCTGTGTACATGCAAACTCTGGTATACCTAGCTTCTCGCACTCTTCTAGCTGCTCTGGTGTAGCAGTGATATCTGTACCAACACCCCCACCATACAACTGTGCCATGGCTATATTTGCACTGCTCAACCCTAATGCAATTACTCCAGCCATAATGCTTAATATGGCTAACTTATTCATTAAATTAGTTATTATTAACGATGTATATAATCTTTCCCTTTTATGTTATTAAATTATAGATTCCATTCAGATAAACCTACCAGCAACATGTACCCTTAGCGACTATAATATACATATGCTCATCTCGTCAATAGCAGAGCATCAATAAATCATATTAAAGATGTATTATACAGATGATAAGATCTTCTAACAGTATCTAAATTATGTTATAGGGATACTTTAATAAACTCCTTGATACTCTACTTACATATGGCCAGAGTACATGCACATAGGAAAGGTAGATCACACTCATCTAGACCAATACAGGTTAATGCTACATGGGTTAAGTTAAGTAAAGAAGAGATAACAAGTATGATAGTAAAGATGGCTAAGGATGGATTGGGGCCCAGTGAGATAGGTGTAAGGCTAAGGGACCTGCATGGTATCCCCTTGGTTAAGAAGGTGATAGGCAAATCCATCACTGAAGTGCTAGAGGAGAATGGTATAAAGAGTAGTACTCCTGAAGATCTTAGCAATCTCTTGAGTAAAGCAGTAAGGTTACAGAGGCATCTAAGCATGCACAGGGGGGATAGTAACAATATAAGATCACTGGAGTTGATAGAAGCCAAGATACACAGGTTAGTAAAGTACTACAAGAGAGAAGGGAGATTGCCCCAGGAGTGGAAGTACAAGACAGTCATAGCACAACTTGAGTGATCGGGTTAACATTTAATAGCTATATATAAATTAACCATTAGAAAATGGTAATTGTTAGGAAGAGAAGTATAATAGTATTTAATAACTATATATCAATGTATCAACTAACCTCAAATCTAATAACATCTGATAGATTAACTGCATCCAGTATAATTTGAAATGTAATTATTTATAGAGCAATCCTTAAACAATGAATGAATTATACTCATGATTAGTATTGCACAGGTTAGAAGTCACGTATTAACCATTATATAGATAAAATAAGAAAGAAATTTATTAGTTATTCTTTGCTTAGATCACTTGCCATGGCCTCGTTGCGAATGATATTGCTAGTCCTATAGCTATAAGTATAGTCTGGTATGCAATATTTGCTGTGCTCATAGGCTTCTCTGTTGGAGCACCCTCAACTACTATCGTCTGACCTGGGCCTAGACCTGGACCTACGCTAGCTACATTCAACTGTGTATGTGCATGGTATGTACCTGGCTCAAGTGCGGATAGACATAGCATATATTCTATTGTACCACCACCAGGTATTGTGAATACATTGCCTGGAGGGTCCCTTGATATGAACTCCCATCTGTTTCCTGCATTGGATGATTCTGCGAATAGGGATATCCATGCGTTAAGATCCTGTTTAACCTGGCTTACAAGAGTACCAGTTACTACTATTATATCCTGTCTTCTTGCTGGATCACACCCCATGCGGTCGACATCCTCCAGTGTTAGACCACTCCTTCTTGCGAACTCCTCCTTTGTTATAATTCTAGTTGCTGAGAATGTCTCATCCTCTATCTTGATGAATCTACTCTGCAACTGCGCCTGTACACCATGTGCAAAGGCATCCTTCATCATTGGTGCTAGCGAGCCTAATGTTATTACAGCCACAACAGCTGCAAGTAATGCTACCTGCATTGGTTTCATCATTAGATTCTTGAATCGAACCTGCATATATATTTTTACCTTTGTACTAATAACTTAAGAGTCTCTATAAAAATCTATACTTTTACTCTATTATCCATAGATTATATCCTCCATATATAATGAAAATTCTTACTGTATGTCTAAGCGTAAGATTATACATATAAAATATAAATCAGTATAGACGGTATCTACTTAAAATTAATATGATACATAGGCGTTGGTATCTTTTTATATATGGAGTAGAGTAAACTTTAATAAATCCATCCATTCTATTATCCTTAATGTCGAAGAAAGATGCGCCAAAGGATGAGATAGAGAGGATGATAGGTAGAAGAGTAGAGCATATGAAGGGTTTATACATAATTGGGGCAATAATGGCATGGGCAGCAACAGCATTCGGTGTCTGGGTAGGTTTCACATACTACTCATGGGCATACCCATTCAGTTCTGGGATGTACGCACTAACTGTATTGACAGTCATAATAGTATTCGGCTTCATATTCATATGGAAAGTTGCTATGGAGAAGCCAGCAGTGCCCTAATTTTTAATTTTTTAATTTTCTTTAGTCCATTTTATAAATTATTAGTACTATACTCGAGTAAGTTTTATATATGTGTCTATAGTACAGTATTCTAATGGTATGGATTAGGAGGACAGTACACTACCTGTTCATAGTGGTAGTAGCAGTGAACTCGACGCTGCTGCTGATCAATGCAGGAGATTACATATTCTACTCCGACTGGATGTGGACATCGTTCGTAATATTCAACCT